>LSQX01289068.1_pt1 | contig 79760 bp, 81 predicted proteins | sample 654561 | NCBI WGS metagenome assembly LSQX01 (sample SAMN04489861, study PRJNA283612) | anaerobic digester metagenome | isolation source: 4 biogas reactors fed with cattle manure at either 37C or 55C with and... | place: Denmark: Kongens Lyngby | collected 2014
GTCCAACTTTTTGGGGTCAGTTCACTCCCGCGTGGTAACGCACATTTCCCGATGTTGAAATTAAGGTTCCCACGCAGATTAAGGCTCCCACGCAGGAGCATGGGAGCCAGAAAAAAACCAACAGAAGCTTCCCATTTGTTGTTTTACCCAATGAAGCGCAAAAATCCAGTTAAAATCAAACAAACTCTGACAAACGTCTGTAAAGACACGGTATTATCATTGATACAACAACAAACAACCTATAGCCCAATACCAAAACCATTTACGCATACTAAAAACATAAGCAAACGCATACCAACAACATAGCCAAACTCAGCCCAATAAACCCTCATGATTAAAAAAGCCATTCTTCCTGTTGCCGGTTTAGGCACCCGTTTTCTTCCTGCCAGTAAATCCATTCCCAAGGAAATGGTCACGGTGGTAGACCGCCCCGCCATTGAATATGTGGTTAAGGAAGCGGTTGAAGCGGGGATTGAACAGATTATTCTGGTCACCCATTCGGCCAAAGCCTCTATTGAAAATTATTTCGACCGCAATTTCGAGCTTGAAACCACACTGGAACAGAAGAAAAAGTTTGATATCCTGAAGGAGATCACGGACATTCTGCCGCCCAATGTAAGCGTGATCAGCGTGCGCCAGCCCCAGCCACTGGGCCTGGGACATGCGGTTTTATGCGCCCGGGCGGTTACCGGCAATGAGCCGTTTGCCGTGCTGTTGCCCGATGTACTGGTTAAAAATGCGTCTGGCAAGAATGACCTGTCTTTAATGATTCAACGCTTTGGCCAATCTGCGGCTGCGCAGATTATGGTCGAGTCGGTGCCCCAGGATATGGTGGACCAGTACGGGATTGTGGATGTTGCCAGTACACCTGCCGAAGGGGAAAGCATTGCCATGCAGGGCATTATTGAAAAGCCCCCGGTAGGTTCGGCACCTTCAAACCTGTCTGTAGTGGGCCGCTATGTATTGCCGGCGCGCATCATGCAATTGCTGGCTGTTACCCCCAAAGGGGCCGGCAATGAAATCCAGCTGACTGACGCGATTGCCCTGTTGCAAAAAGAAGAAACCGTTGAAGCCTATCGCATGAAGGGGCAAACCTTTGATTGCGGCAGCAAGCTGGGCTATTTGAAAGCGGTGCTGCATTACGGGGTGGAACACCCTGCTTTGGGTGAAGACTTCAAAAGCCTGATTAAAGCGCTGGCAATCTAGGCGCTTAATCCCTGACAGGACTGGAACAGGAAGAACCAATGAAAGTGGCCATTTTCGGAAAAACGCTTTACGCCGGGGTGATGGCGGCCCTGCTTGCCGAGTGCGGGCATCAGGTGTTTTGGTGTGATGCCAGGCAGTGTGAGCTGTTCAGGCAGCATTTCCCCGATGAAAGCGTTAACCGCTTGCTGGAAAAGCAGTTTGCCAGCGGTTTTTTGGCGTGCAGCGATATTTCCACCCTGCCGCTGGATATCGACGTGTATTTTTTCAGTTTCAGTCCTGCGGAAGAAGCCGCCGGCCTGGCGCTGTTGCATGAACTGGCGCAGCGTACGGTCATTCACCCCAAACTCATGATTAACGCCTCCACCTTAGGTCTTCATGGCACCAGCCGGCTCAGGCAGGTATTGCCCGGCGATGACTGGATTTATCTGCCCGATATTATTCAGGAAGGCCAGGCGCTGAACAGTTTCTCGCAGGTAACGCAGCTGATTGTGGGCTGTACCGAGGCGGCTGTACAGAAAAAAGTGCGTGAATTTTTACGTCCACTGTTCCCCCGCGAGCAGCAGTATTTGTTCATGCCGGTGCTGGATGCCGAATTCACCAAGTTAAGCATTTCGGGCATGCTGGCCACCCGCATCAGTTATATGAATGATTTGGCGGTGGTGGCTGAAAAGCTGGGTATTGATATTGCCCATGTCCGCCAGGGCATGGCGGCAGACAGCCGCATTGGCGCCGCTTATTTGTACCCCGGTGCCGGGTTTGGGGGGGATAATTTCTCTCATGATATTTTAACCCTGTCCGATGCCGTGTCTGATACCGGGGTAAAAAGCCGACTGCTGGCGCAGGTGTGGGAGATTAACGAGCAGCAAAAAGAATTGCTGTTCAGAAAACTGTGGAATTATTATCATGGCGATCTGGCCGGTAAAACAGTGGCCATCTGGGGCGCCTCATTTAAAGAGAATACGTCCAATGTGCAGCAGTCACCGGTTCATATCATGCTGAAAGCCTTGTGGGCCCAGGGTGTGACGGTAAAACTGCACGACCCGCAGGCCCTGCCTGAAATTGCGGCCATTTACGGGCAGCGTGATGATTTGGTGTTGTGCAACGACCAATACGAGGCCGTGCAGAATGCGCATGCCCTGTGTTTGCTGACCGCCTGGAAACAGTACTGGAGCCCCGATTACAAGTATTTGCTTCAGCATATGCAGCATCCCCTGGTGCTGGATGGCCGCAATATTTACGACCCCGAATATGTCAAGGCGCAGGGCTTTGCCTATATGGGAGTAGGACGATAATGAGTCACCGTATTCAACGTTTGCCACTTAACGATACCCAATCCGTGCTGGTCACTCTGGCCGAAGCCGGGCAACAGTTCCAGTCGCTTCATCTGAAAGATTTGTTTGCCAGGGATGCCGAACGTTTCACGCGTTTTCATGTGCGGTTTGATGAGGTGGTTTATGATTTCAGCAAACACCGCCTTGACCGGAAAGTGCTGAACCGTTTGATTGATTTTGCAAATGCCCAGGATTTGTCGGGCTGGATCAAACGGCTGTTTTCTGAAGAAGCCATTAATTACACAGAGCAGCGCAGTGTGATGCACTGGGCCTTGCGCCTGCCCCAAAATGATGCCCGCCATCCTGTGCTGGCGCAGCAGGTTCATGCGCAATTGCAACGCATGTTTGCCCTGGTTGAAAAGATTCATGCGGGCCAATACCGGGGTGCTACCGGTGAAGTCATCCAGGATGTGGTGAATATTGGCGTGGGCGGCTCAGACCTGGGGCCTTTAATGGCCTCACATGCCCTGGCCGATTTCAGGCAGGCAACGGTGAAGCCGCTCAACATGCATTTCGTCTCCACCATGGATGGCAGCCAGCTGTCTGAACTGCTGCACCGGCTGCGCCCGGAAACCACCCTGTTCATTATTTCTTCCAAGTCGTTCAGCACCATCGACACCCTGTCCAATGCGCAAACCGTGCGTTTGTGGCTGGAAAAAGCCCTGGGGCAGTATACGCAGGTGTTGCGACACCATTTTGTGGGGGTTTCCACCCGGCCCGACAAGATGACGGCCTGGGGCATCGCCCCCGACAACCAGTTCCTGCTGTGGGATTGGGTGGGTGGCCGTTATTCCCTGTGGTCATGCATTGGTTTGCCGATTGCCCTGTCTATTGGCGTGGAAGGCTTCAAGCAGTTTCTGGCCGGTGCGCATGCGATTGACCGGCATTTCCAGTCCGCGCCTTTCGCGCAAAACATTCCCGTATTAATGGGGCTGATTGGTGCCTGGAACAATAATTTTCTGGATATCCAGACCCATGCCATGCTGCCTTATGATGGCCGGCTGAAGTATTTTTCTTCTTATTTGCAGCAGCTGGAAATGGAGTCGAATGGCAAATCCGTTCAGCGCAACGGCAAAGCGGTCAACCTTGACACCTGCCCGATTATATGGGGCGAAGTCGGCCCCAATGCCCAGCATGCGTTTTACCAGTTGCTGCACCAGGGTACGCATGCCGTCAGCTGCGATTTCATTGCCCCGGTCAAGCGCTATAACGCCAACCAGTTTACCTATGCCGAAAATGCCGAGGCCCTGGTGGCGCAGCACCACCTGGCCCTGTCCAATTGCCTGGCCCAGTCACGTTTGCTGGCGTTTGGCAACCAGGCGCTGGGGGCCGATGTGCTGGAATCATTGCCCGCTTACAAGCAGTATGAAGGCAACCAGCCCAGCAGCACGATTTTACTCAATGAACTCAGCCCGTACAGCCTGGGCATGCTGATTGCGATGTATGAGCATAAGGTGTTTGTACAATCGGTCCTGTGGAACATCAACCCGTTTGACCAGTGGGGCGTGGAAAAAGGCAAGGAAATTGCCAACCAGCTGCTACCCTTGCTGAATGGTGAAGGCGGCAGCCTGGACGGCCTGGATGCCTCCACCCGGGGGCTGATTGAGGTTTTGCTGGGGTGAAACACGGATTCCCACGCTGGAGCATGGGAACCAGAAGCACCCGGCTTCCAAGCTGGAGACACGAAGCGGTTACCACGCAGTTACCCCCAGACTCGTTCCCACGCTCCCGCGTGGGAATGATACCTCAAGCGGCCTGATACCCCATCTGCATCAATAAACTATCCGGAACATCCACCCCTTCACTGGTGGCGATCTTTGCCAGGTCATGACGGCGGGCGCCAGGAAGGCGTACGCCATTATCTTCCAGCATCGCCTCAATCAGGCTTTCAAAACGGTCAAAGTAGGTCTGCTGCCCGGCCAGTGCTTCAGGGTCGATCAAGATAAACACCTGCCCCAACCTTGGTTTATTCCCCACATCATCGTAAAGAGGGTCGGCCTCAAAACCAAAGCTTGCACCGGTTAAGGCAACACACAACACTTCCACCATCATGGCCAACATGGCACCCTTCACGCCACCCGCTGCCTGCATGCTGCCTTTAAGGGCTGCCTTGGCATCATTGGTGGGTTTTCCCTCGCTATCCAGGGCCCAGCCATCCGGAATCGGTTTATTATCCCTGGCCGCCAAGATCACTTTGCCGCGTGCCACCTGTGATAAAGAAAGGTCTATCATGACCGGCTCAGACTGCATACGGGGAAAAGCGGCTGCAATGGGGTTGGTACCGAATAAGGGCCGTTTACCGCCCCACGCGGGAATCGCAGCCGGTGAATTGCTAAAAGCCAGTCCAATCAAATTTTCCCGGGCGGCAGGTTCAAGATGATAGGCAGCCATACCAAAATGATGACTGTTGGTCACACCGGCTATACAAATACCGGTTTGTTTCGCTTTATTGATGGCTGAAGCAATCGCCAACTCACAGGCGGGGAATGCCAATCCGGTACCGGCATCAATCAATATGGAAGAGGCTTTTTCTCTCAGGATTTCAGGTTCTGCATTTCCGTCGGCACGCCCTGATGACAAATGCAGGGAATAACTTGGCACCCGCGATACGCCATGCGTTGCAATACCATGGGCATCCGCAAACACCAAGGCATTCGCCGTTAATGTGGCCATTGACGCATTCGCCCCCGCGGCCTCCAGGGTTTCGCGTGCCAATTGCGTTAATACAGATAGTGAAACTGTTGTCATACCATTCATCCTTGTTATCATCATTCAGCCAAATGCCCAATCACCTTCTCCGCGATCACGTCCGAAACCCGCTTGTTGGCCTCTTCAGTCAATCCGGCAATATGCGGGGTCAAAAGAAGGTTGGGCATCACGGGAAAACTGTTTCCCGCCTTGACCGGTTCATCCTCAAACACATCCAGCGCGGCGCCACGCAGTTTACCCTGTTTCAGCGCCTCTACCAGGGCCTGCTCATCCACAATGCCACCGCGGGAACTGTTAATGAGAACAGCCTGCGGCTTCATCAATGCGATTCGCCTTTCATTGATTAAATGACGTGTTTCAGGCGTCAAGGGGGTATGCAGGCTCACCACATCACTGTGCTGCAGCAACTCATCCAATGACATGCGTGTTGCCCCGGTTTCACGCCAGACAGGACTGTCCACCCCGATCAAAGGATCATAGGCAATAATTCTCATACCCAGCGCCCTGGCAAGACTGGCGGTTAACCTTCCTATGCTGCCAAAGCCCACCAATCCCATGGTTCGGCCCGCACATTCCAGGCCATTGCTCAACCGCGTACGAGGCCACTTACCTTCCACTATTTGCTCGCTGGAATGATAAGCGCCCCGTAGCAATATGAAAGCGCTGGCAATCACATACTCAGCCACCGCTTGGGCATTGGCCCCGTAAGCCGGATAAACGGTAATACCTTTTTCTTCACACAACTGAAGATCAATATTATCCAGGCCCACCCCCAACCTTCCCACCACCTTCAGTTGCGGGGCATGCTCCAGCAATTCCCGGTTGACCTGCGTCCTGTTACGTACGATAAGGACACGGGCATTGGTCAAAGACTGAAAAAGGGTTTCACGTTTATCGACAAGATCCGGGCGGTAATCAACCTGTGCCTTCTCGCGCAGGCAATCCACGGCGGTATCGTCCATAAATTCAGAAATAACAATAAGGTGGCTCATAATAATTATATGCAGTCGTTAATTAACTTTAATATCGGCATCTTTAATGGTTTTGGACAAGGCCTGGATCTGTTCATTCAAATACGTTTTGAACTGATCGGACCCCATTGGGTCGGGAATAAAGCCCAGCTTGACCAGTTGATCACTGATCGCCTTGTCGCCCACAACCTTGACAACACGATCACTGATTTCCCTGACCAAAGCGGGATCAGTGCCTTTGGGTGCCAGCAAGCCGGTAAAGTTGTCCACCTTTAATCCAGGCAAGCCCGCCTCTGCCGTCGTGGGCACATCCGGAACGGCCGGTGCCCGCTGGTCTGATGTCACGGCAATCGCCCGCAATTTACCCTGTTGCACGTATGGCAGGGATTCCGGGTAATTAGAGAAGACCACATCCAGCTGACCACCAATTAAATCCACCATGGATGGCGCACCGCCTTTATAAGGAACATGCGTCATTTTCGTGCCAGTCAGGTCCTGAAACAAGGCCATGGCAATATGGGGAGGTGTTCCGGTACCGCTGCTGCCCACATTCAGGGTTTTCTTTTGGGCCGTATCAATCAGGTCCTGCAGGGTTTTGATAGGGCTATTTTCCGGCACGACCACCATAATTGCCGAAGACGCAATTTTTGCAACGGGGACAAAGTCTTCTTCAACATCATAGCCGGCCTTTTCCCCAAACAGGGTTTTATTAACAGCATGTGTCATGGTAATGGCCAGCCAGGTGGTGCCATCCGGTTTTGCACGCGCCGCCTCGGCGGCACCCAGGTTGGCATTGGCGCCGGCTTTATTGCTGACAACAATATTCCAGCCCGTTTTATCGCCAATCCCCTTGGCCATCATGCGCGCGGCAACATCGGTCAAACCACCCGGCGCAAAGGGAACAATATACGTAATATACTGGGCCGGCTTCCAATCGGCGTGTGCCACGGGTGCCAGCAGCGGACTGGCGGCACAGAAAACTGATAATACTCCAAACTTCAACATCCTTCTTTTTGCTACATTAAAACAATGCTTCATGGGGTGTCTCCTCCACGAGTAGGATTAATGGCCGGTTTGTTTTTTTATGAACCGGCCCTGAAAATCAGGCACTTTCGAATAAGCGAGTCAATACGAATTCACGATGGCCAAGCGCTTCAGCCGCTGTCCAACGGCCATTCGCCGTTTCCAGCATGCACTCAAGCAATTTATCGCCCGCCTGATCCAAATTGATTTCACGTTGCAAAAGTCCTGATGTATCCACATCTATATGTTCAGACATGGTTCTGACTGTGCGGGGGTTCGCACAAATTTTAATAACCGGCACAATGGGGTTGCCAATCACGTTACCTTGCCCTGTCGGGAAGAAATGCACCACATAGCCTGAGGCGGCACATAATGTGACCATTTCAGCAGCGGCTGAGGAGGAGTCCATAAACCAGAGTCCTTTACCGGTGGGCATTTCCGCCTTGTCCAGAACGCCATCCACAATACATTTTTTACCAATCTTCTGAATATTGCCCAGCGCTTTTTCTTCAATGGTGGTCAAACCGCCGGCAATATTGCCCTTCGTTGGCTGAGACTCGGACAGATCCGAGGTTTTCCAGCGGTTGATCATGTCCTGGTAACGGTTAAACATGAACATAAAGTCTTCACGCACTTTATCATTGGCACATCGTGCCGCAACGATTTGTTCACCGCCCGTTAATTCAGAGGTTTCGCCAAACACCAGCGTATTGCCATTGGCATAGAGCTTGTCAAACGCATCGCCTACCGTCGGATTTGCCCCGCATCCTGACGTCGTGTCTGACTCACCGCATTTGGTGGATACCCACAATTCGGAAACCGGGCATTCTTCTCTTCTCAGGCTGGTGGCATAGTGCACAAATTCTTTAGCCTTTTTGGATGCACGCATGATGGTGTCATGATCGCCATGCATTTCAATGCTGAATCCGGCGACCGGCTTACCGGTGACGGCTATGGCATCCACAATTTTCTTGGTCCAGCCTTCTTCAATACCAATCACGATAACCGCTGCCACGTTCGGGTTACAGCCCGTGCCAATCAGGGTACGGAAATGCAAATCCAGATCGGCACCAAACTGAAGGCGGCCATAAGGGTGAGGCAAGGCAAGGGTTCCTTTGATATTGTTGGCAACCGCCTCAACTGCCGCATTGGAAATATCATCCACGGGAAGAATGATGACGTGGTTACGGACCCCTACCCGTCCGTTGTCTCTTCTGTAACCATAAAAAGTGGTATTTGAATCAATAATAGCCATTGTAAATTCCTGGTAAATATGTCTATAAAAAATAGAATGAGATGAACAGCGAAGTCAGTCGGGATTGATTACCAACGCTTGGTTTTGATGTTATGCACATGAGCGTGGTCGCCCGCCCTGATGGGCGCCACCACCTTGCCAATGTCCACGCTGTACTTGAACACCGTGTCACCTTCTTTCATGTCTACCAAAGCCACTTTATGACCAATAGGAATATCCTGTGTGGCCTTGACGGAAATGATTTTGTCTTCTTCCATATTCCAGCAGCTAAGTTCCGTACCCGCCGTTATCCCCTCTACCACGGCAACCGCTACGGTATCTTTTGAATCATGCAATACGGCATGGATCATTGTCTTCTCCTTTAATTTCAATTGAATAAGCAGTGCTTGAATCGACTTACCTTTAGGATAGATAAAACATTTTTCTGAATTTTTTATCTACTGTTGAAATAATATTAATCATATTAATCATATAAGTCAACTAAATCATCTATATGAATTTTTTAGTGTTAGAATTACGCATCTGCCCATGGAACCAACATTCCGTCCGTGATACCATCGCTTAAACAAGTTACATTTTGATCTATATGAATAAAAAAAATTATTTCGTTCCGGGAACACCGCTATACTTTGCTGTCAAGCAATCATTACTGGCATCACTGGCAAGTGGAGAGTGGGTCAGGGGCGAAGCCATTCCTCCAGAAAACCAGCTTGCAAAGAAATTTGGTGTCTCTATCGGCACACTGCGCAAAGCCGTTGATGAACTGGTCAAGGAACATATTCTGGTCCGTCACCAGGGACGCGGCACATTTGTGGCCACGCAAGAAAGTGACCAGCATTTTTTCAGGTTTTTCCGCATCCAGCGCCGGGACGGCCTCAAGTCCTATCCTGTTACACAGCTTCTGAAATTCCAGAAAAAAAAGGCGTCCAAAGAAATCAGGGAGCAGCTTCAATTAGCCAAAGATGCCTATATTTTTGAGTTTTTCAATTTACTGAGTCTGAATGATGACCTGGTCATGATTGATGAAATCCAGGTTCCCGAGAATCTGTTTTCCTCTCTGACAGAGAAAAGTTTAGCCGAGCGCTCAAGCACGCTTTATAATTTTTATCAGAATAATTTTGGTGTGAATGTGATTGATACCAAAGAAAAATTAATCACTTGCCAAGCCAACAAAGACATTGCCGCCTGGCTGCAAGTACCCGAAAATACCGCCCTGCTGCAAATTAACCGTATTGCCTATACGTATAATGAAAAACCGGTAGAGTTGCGACAATCCTATGTCAATACTGAAAAATACGAATATATTGCCAAGGAATGACCTGGTGAGTGAAACGGTTCCCACGCGGGAGTGAACTGACCCCTAAAAGTTGAATGGGTGTCCAACTTTTTGGGGTCAGTTCACTCCAGCTTAGGAGCCAGAAGCCAGAGAAAAAAACAGCCCGTTATTTCACCGCCGATGAAACAACAGCGCCCTCCCCAACCTCCTCAACCTCCTCAAGAAATTCAAGCTCTTCCTTGCGCCCGGACAGCCGGGCGGCAATAAAAGCGCATACCATTAACTGAATCTGGTGAAAAATCATCAAGGGCAACACAATCGCCCCCACTGCCTGTCCAGCAAACAGGACCTGCGCCATAGGTAAGCCACTGGCCAGGCTTTTTTTCGATCCACAAAACACCAGGGTAATACGGTCTTCAAGAGAAAACCCCATCAGCTTGCCAATCAAAGCCGTCAACAACAGCACAATAGCCAGTAACACAACACTAACCAGAACAAGCAACAACAAAGCCACCAGGGGCGTCTGGCTCCACAAGCCTTCATTTACCGCTGCAGAAAACGCCACATACACCACCAGCAGAATCGACCCCTGATCCACAAACTTCATGAGAAAACCATGACGGCCGATAAAACCGGCGGTGAAAGAGCGGCTGAAATGCCCCAGTGCAAACGGAATCAGCAGTTGTTGGGTAATTTTCCAGATGGCGTCAAGGGCCAACTGTGAATCACTGGCGGCTGCACCATCGGTTATCAATAAGCTGACCAGCATAGGCGTAATGAAAATACCCAAAATGCTGGACGATGAAGCACTACAAATGGCAGCAGGAATATTTCCACGCGCAACCGACGTAAAGGCAATAGCCGATTGCACGGTTGCAGGCAGCACGCATAAATACAGGATTCCTTTGTACAAATCAGGCGTCAGCAGGGGTTCCAGGATGGGCCGGGAGATGATACCCAGCAGGGGAAACAAAATGAACGTACAGGAAAAAATGATCAGATGCAACCGCCAGTGGGTGGCCCCTGCAATAATTGCCTGACGTGACAAACGTGCACCATGCAGGAAAAACAGCAGCCCGATGGCCATACTGGTCGCCATTTGCGCCACTGGCATCCCACGGCCATGAGCCGGCAATACCGTGGCAACCATAACAGCCACAATCAGCAAAAACGTGAAACGGTCAATTTTAAGAAAACGAAGCAGAGACTGAAACATGGGACACACGGACACTAACAGTTAAAGTAAGCCATTAGCATACCAATTAAGCCCAAGACGTTGTGCTATCGCCCTGGCTTTATCGCATTAAGCCACTTCTGTCTTGCGCAATTCAGCCGGCAAAAATTGCGCCGCCTGTTCATCAAGCAAGATCATCGCATTCGGATGAGCCTTAACCACCGAAGCCGGCAACTGCTCGGTAACAGGGCTTTCATAAAGCTTTGCCATGATTTGCGCCTTGTTGGTGCCTGTGGCAATAAGAATAATTTGTTTTGATTCCATAATATCCTGTAAACCCAGCGTAATCGCCTGGGTGGGAACTTCATCCAAAGAATCAAAAAAACGACTGTTATCAATTCGGGTTTGTTCAGTAAGTGGCACTACATGCGTGCGGCTGCCAAATGAGGTGCCAGGCTCGTTAAAGCCGATGTGGCCATTGTTGCCAATACCGAGCAATTGCAAGTCGATGTGGCCCGCCTGCTGGATTTGACCTGAGTATTGTTCGCATTGTTTTACCGGATCCGCACACAAACCGTCTGGCAGGAAGGTGCGATGCTGCGCAAAAGCCAGGCGATTGAACAAATGCTGCCGCATATAGTAACGATAGCTTTGTGGATGATCGCTGCCCAACCCGATATATTCATCCAGGTTGAAGGTGGTTAAGCCCGACACATCCACATTTAACCGTGCAACCTGCTCACACAATTTTTCATAGACAGGCTCCATGGTACTGCCTGTGGCCAGCCCCAATACCGAATCATTTTTCTTCTGGATTTGTGCAATAAGCAATTCACTTACATGTTCTGCAATTGCCTGGGGGTTGGAGAAAACATAAAACATAGTCGGTCCGGTAATGATCAATAAAAACGGTACTTACTGCTGATAAACAACCGGAATTATCCTCCTGTTTTTTGATTCATGTTTTGTTTTTGTTCGGCTTTTTAAAAATTTACTCCCCAAGTGTTGCAAAACCATCCTTTTGCTTTGCTTGTTTGCCTGAATGGCTCATTTATCATTAATCACTGAATTGCCAATTTTGGATGACTGCCTCTTACACTCTAATTAATAACTGCATTCACAATTAATGATTGTTCTATCAACCTTATTTATTAATAAAAATTTTTGTTACTAATAAATAAAAACTTAAAAACCCTATCCCAGGCAGCCATTTAAATAATTTTTATAATAAACAGTAGCATATAAATGCTGCCTTATCTATAATTAAGTCCAGTTTTCTAGCTTGATTAATCGTTTTTCTATTAATCATTCACAAGAAACCAATTATTTATCATAAGTTAATTTTAAAGGCTATAAAAACATGTCTCGCTCTATAGCATTGGAATCCGTTAAAGAAGAACACAAAGCACTTATTGGTTCTTTTAATGAATTAATCAATAAACACAATGTTTCAACCAGCCAGTTTCTGGAAGCCCTCGTTTCCAACCTCCCTTCCGCCTCAGACATCGTCGCGGTACAAAACCTGCTGGAAAAACGTGTTAATGAAATCCGTACGGAAGAACTGAACCGTTATATTCAGGAAGGCAAAAAAATGGCACAGGCGCTGGGTATAGACCCTGCCATTATTGCTGAAGGTTTAACCGGCAAACAGGCAAAAATCTCAAAACCGGTTAAAGCCAAATATCGCAGCAAAGAGAATCCGGAAGAAACCTGGTCTGGCCGTGGCAAAAGACCGGCATTTATTGCCAACTATCTGGCCGCCAACCCCAACAACCAACTGGAAGATTTGTTAATTAACGATTAACGCCAGTTAATGCCTGTTATTTAACAGCATCAACAAAGACGCCACTGTAATCATGTGGCGTCTTTTATAAAAACCATTAATATATGCCATTCAAACAAAAGTGCCTTGTGACTTTCAAATGGTGATATTATCTGCTCAGCTTTTTTTGCATACTGGCCTCATTTAAAATCGTCATTCATGCGCTAAAACTCATCTACTATTACAACTCTTCAACAAAGAACCTGCATGAAAAAAACTGATTTGGAAAAACAAAAAGCCCTTAAAACAGTAGGAAAAATGAAACAGGAAGGTATCCCCAACCGTTTTTCCACCGATTCAGGCGCACAACTTGACCGACGCGAGCAACGCAAAATTGACCAGGCACAAGGCTTGGTCTCATTCCCGGTAAAAATCAAACAAACACTGATAGAAGAAATTCGTGCCCAGGCAATTGCACAAAATACCAATACTAATGATGTGGTTAATGCCTTACTGGAAAAAGCCTTGAAAAACTGAAAGTGAGCGGGTTTTTCCCACTCTCGAATATAAAAGTAATGCCCATTTCACTAAGGGCATTACTTTTCAAAAACAGCTAAATTTATCACTTACCACAAGAAAGAAATTTTTTATTAATTTCTCTAGTCTGCCTTCGCACCTGAAAGCTTAACAATCTTGCCCCACTTTTCAAATTCGGTTTCATTGAATTTTTTGAATGTGGCCGGATCAGACGCAACGGGCTCTGCACCCAATTGCGCATACTGCTCAATCACCTTGGGTTCTTTCAACGCTTCGCTGGCTGCTTTCCACAATGTTTGCACTACCTCATCAGGTGTATTCTTGGGTGCCCACAAACCATACCAGGTACTCACATCAAACTCGGGCAGGTTAGCCGAGTCCGCCACAGTGGGTCATTACATTACCTTCCTGATCATAATTGGCCGACATAATACCGGTTTCCGCCTGCATGACGGAGTCTGTGGCAGGGGCAAACGCGTAAGGTCCCGAAGGTCCATAACCACTGATGGAAATATAAATAATTCCCGGATTTGTTATTTTCAGATCCTCGTAACTCAGGCCCAGCTTTTCAACGATTCCAGGCCTGAAGTTTTGCACGAACACATCACATTCAGCGGCCATCTTTCGAATTGCCTCGCGCCCAGCCTCCTGCTTGGCATCAATGCATACACTCTGTTTACCCACGTTATAGCTGATAGACAACGCACTTTGTCCGAAAACGGTTGTACCCACATGGCGCCCCCAATCCCCGGCTGGCGGTTCAATCTTGATCACCTCGGCACCATATTGCCAAAGCATATTGGCACAGTAAGGTCCGGCTACACCCTGGCTGATATCAAGTACTTTCAAATCGGCAAAGCAGTTTTTTTCGTTCATCATTTCGTCTTCCATCCACAACAGCCCCATCCTAAGACAAAGCGAATTGTGCGACAATACGCTAAAACCACCCCTCAGTGTTCAATTATGATTAACAATAATCTGGATCTAAACCTTCTGAAGCTGTTTGTTGAAATTGTGGAAGCCAAATCTTTGGCAGAGGCCGCCCGCCGAACGGGCATGACACGATCCAATGTTTCCATGCGGCTGAAAAAACTGGAAAAAACGCTTGAAACCCAGCTTTTCAGAAGAAACACCCGAAGTATTGAACTGACCCAGCAAGGTGAGTTGCTATATGACAAAAGCCAGAAAATCCTGGAGGAAATAGCGTCGGTCAGTTCGGACATCCATCATCTTTCAAAAAGCATGAAAGGCTATATCCGCGTTCGTATTCCAACCGGGTTTGGTCATTTGTATTTATCAGACATCTTTATTGACTTTATTCGAGAGTATCCTGAAATAGACTTGAAAATTCTCATCAATGACCGGCTGGATGACCTGATTGAGTCCGAGGTGGACTTCGCTATCAAGATTACCTCAAACCCCAATAATGAATATGTCGCCAGAAAAATATGTGATGTTCAGTGGTGTTTGTCGGCATCTCCTGAATACTTAAAAGACAATCCTGTTCTGCTACCTTCAGACTTGCTGCATCATAAGTTGGTCATGCCGGCTGCCATGGGCAAGAATTTTTTTCTGAAACTGGTCCATGAACGAAGCCTGATTCGACAGCGCGTGTCTTGCAGTCTTCAATCGGGCAGCTATACTTTTTTACTGGATGCAGCCCTCAAAGGCGTGGGAATTACACTTTTGCCCCGTTACGCGGTTCACCAGGAACTGAAACAAGGAAAACTGGTGGAAGTGCTTGAGGACTACATGCCCGAAGGAGTGGGCAATGCCATGTATTTCCTGACCATTCCCAATAAATTCACAACGACCGCAACACACCAGTTAATGAACTTCTTACAGGAACGCATTATGGCCTTGGTGGATTCATGGAACCACACGACTTTGTAGCCAATACCACGCCATCCCGATCCATTCATGCAGTACGCTACCGGAAATACGCAAGGCATCAGCCCGGGGAATATATTTAAGAAAATTAGGCGGATAATCGGGCCTGACGGTAGGGGCTGCAATCACATTGAAACCGGCCCGTTCAAACGTTATTTTGGCGCGTTTCATATGCACGGTATTGGTCACCAGCAAAATAGTATTGATCCCTTCCCGGGTCAGTGAATCCCTTGAATATCGGGCTTCTTCAGCCGTCGTGGCCGGCTCAGGCAATGCCCATTTAACAGGCGTATGAAACAGGGTTTCCAGCTCTCTTTGCATTACCTGGGCAACCGGTTCTTCCCCCGGCCACCCGCCCCCGCTAACCTGAATAGGCAGGCCGGTTTCCCGGTGCAAGTAAGCGGCATAGCGAATACGTTCCAGCGTGGAAGATGCGGCGGAACTGCCACCAAACTCTGGCTGATCGTGGTTAACCCCACCCCCCAGAACAACAATGGCCTGGGCCTGCCTGGCCTGATCCAAGGACAAAACAGGTTCGTCATACAAGAACTTTACCAGCGCATTGGCCACAATAGGCATACTTGCTACGGTGAAGGCCACAATACAAAACAGCAATAATGCCCGCCCCCATTTTTTAAACCGGCCACCCAGCAAAAGCCAGCTAATCAAAAACAGAATAATAAAGTTAAAAGGAATTAACAGGGCAGAAGAAATAATTTTGCTGGTAAGCAGGCTCATGACTGGCGATTGGTTTAAGCACACAAAAATGGTACAAACTGCATATTAAATATTCTGTTTCGCATTGGCGATCATTACATTCAGCTGCTGCCCATCAATTAAAAACAGGTTACGGTTGTATTTTGCCATTTCACCCGCTTCTTTCTCAAACTTCCCCGTTGTAAAGATGTAGCTGTGATGACTTTTTTGCTGGTTCATGCCAATCACTTCCTGGGAAATCTGGCTAACACCCACCTTGGCCGCCCCCCCAGTGACGGGTAGAAACAAAACCACGGTTCCCTTCTTTTTCAATCAGAAAATCTGCAATACTTTGCAATTCACCGCTTGCATTTTTAACCTGATATCCTTTGGCTTGAAAAATCTCGGTAACTAATGCCGCAATTTTTTCTTCCGAAAAACTTTTTACTTCAGACAAGGGTACACGTTGATTGTTCAGGTTAATATATGAAGCGGAAGGTTTATTCCACTTCCAGACAAGATATACAACGACCGGGACTAGTAATAGAAAAATGTAAGTATCCATCTCAAGCCTCAGTTAGCAGATATATTTATGATATTGGGGCGCTGTGGCGCAAACTATTTGATTCCCCTCGTTTTTTAAAATTCGCAGTAAAAATTTCTGTTTTTCCAGCATTATAATACCTAAAGTATCTTAAAATTACCAAAAAGAAACAATATGTAAAAAACATAAGCACATAAGTAAACAACAAACCTGTCTGAAGAGGTCAACCTGTTATTTGCATTTTTTTTCAATTTCTTGTTTTTAATAATAATTAAACCAATATGTACTACCTTTATAAAACACAATAGTACAATCACGGCAAGTCAATCCCACAAGGTTTTCAACAGCATGAGTCTTCATTACCTCGTCACCGGTGGAGCCGGCTATATCGGCTCCCACACACTGATAGAAATGCTGCAGGCAGGTTATACCCCTGTTGTACTGGATAACTTTTCCAATAGCAACCACAAAGTTTTTGATCGTTTAAAAACCATTACCGGGACAGGCATTAAAGTCATCAATGGAGACATCCGCGACCGTAAACTGCTGGATGATATTTTTGCAGAACACGACGCCCGGAATACACCCATCCAGGGGGTCATTCATTTTGCGGCCCTGAAAGCCGTGGGCGATTCAGTCAAACGCCCGCTTGAGTATTACGAAAACAATGTCGCCGGTACCGTTACCCTGCTACAGGCCATGCTGGCCGCTGGTGTAAACCGCATCGTCTTCAGCTCATCCGCCACTGTTTACGGCGAACCCGAATTCCTGCCCTATACCGAATCCCATCGAATTGGCGCCACCAACCCTTACGGCTGGACCAAGGTTCAGGTAGAACAAATATTAAAAGACACCTGCGTGGCCCATCAGGAATTTTCGGCCATTGCATTACGCTATTTCAACCCGATTGGCGCCCATGAAAGTGGCCTGATCGGTGAAAACCCACGAGATATTCCCAACAACCTTTTCCCCTTCATTACCCAGGTAGCCGTTGGCCGTTTAGAAAAACTGAATGTTTTCGGCAACGATTACGATACGGTTGATGGTACCGGTGTACGTGACTACCTGCACGTTAGTGACCTGGCACTGGGGCATGTAAAAGCCGTGAATTACGTTAATGAAAGCGTCCATAGCGGCTTTACAGCCATTAACCTGGGTACCGGCACCGGCACCAGTGTCCTGCAAATGGTGAGCGCTTTTGAACGGGTCAACAATATTAAAGTGCCCTATATTATTCAGGCCAGAAGGGAGGGAGACATTGCCTCTGCCTGGGCCAATCCGGAGTTGGCAGAAACCCTGCTTGGCTGGAAAACCACCCGCAGTATCGATGACATGTGCCGGGATGGCTGGAACTGGCAAAGCAAGAATCCTGAAGGGTATTGATACTCTGGTTGCTCGCAGCCAATCCAATAACACAGACCAACACAACAATCACCCGCGCCCTGTCTGCCAGACTCCTTCTGGCAGACAGGGCGTTTTACATTTTCAAGCATTGACACGACTTCATATTTCTTTATAATAACCACAAGTTCATCAAAAGAACATATGTTCATCATACGAACTTTTATTATATAAAATACGGAGACTCTCAATGTTTTTTTCCAAGAAAATGCTTGCCCTGCTGGGCCTTGCCAGTTGCCTCAGCCTTGCCCCCCTCAGTGCCATCCAGGCCAGTACCTCAAAATACCCGCAAAAACCTATCAGTCTGGTCATTGCTTTTCCAGCCGGCACCACATCTGACTCTATCGGACGGATTTTTGCTTCAGAGCTTAGTAACGCCTTAGGACAAAGTGTCGTCGTCGAAAACAAACCGGGAGGCAATGCGACCATCGGTGCCAAATATGTGGTCAATGCCAAGCCAGACGGCCATACCATTTTTCTAACAACCAATACGCCAATTTCGGCAGCTCCCTGGTTGTTGAAAAATGTTGGCTATGATCCCATCAAAGACTTCACACCTATCGGAAGAATTGGCAACCTCCCTTTTGTCCTGATTGCCAATAACAATGTGCAAGCCAGCAAAGTACAAGATCTCGTTAGCATGGCCAAAAAAAATCCGGGTAAGGTAACCTATGCCAGCGGAAATGCCACCGGTATTCTGGCGGGTGCGACCTTTGCCAAAAGAGCTGGTATTGATATGCTGCATGTTCCTTACAAAGGCTCACCCAATGCCTTGACCGATTTAATGGGCGGACGAGTTGACGTCATGTTCAATGACCTGTCCTCCAGCCTGCCCTACATTCAATCAGGCAAAATCAAGGCCATGGCGGTAGCCAGCGCCAAACCCAGTGCCATTGCACCAGAACTGGAGTCCATGGAAGCTGCAGGTATCAATAACTTTGACCTAAGCGCATGGATGGGCTTTTTTGGACCTGCCAATATGGATCCCGCCATCGTTGAACGTCTTAATACGGAAATCAATAAAATCATTGCCAATCCTGAAGTCTACAAAAAACTTTCAGATATGGGGTTTGATGCATTTGGATCCACATCACAAGACTTCGGCCAATTCGTTACCGGTCAACTGGATGTCTGGGGAGGCATGATCAAAGAAGCCGGTATAGAACCACAATAAAGTCCTCCCGACTTGATCAAATATAAACAATAAGTAAATCCCACATAAGCAGTCTTTTTGTTTATGTGGGTTATGTCATTATCAGGAACTGGAAAAAAGCAATGTCTCCTACCATAAAAAAAACCAGCTACGATCATGTTTCTGTTGAGTATCTGGTTCAGGGCTCCGGCACGCCAATTCTATTTTTACCTTCACTGGGAAGAGGACAAGATGATTTTGATGAATTAGCCCTGCTCATGGAACAAAAGGGGTTTAAGGTAATAAGGCCACATCCAAGAGGCATCGGCGCCAGCCTTGGTCCCATGACCGGTATTACCCTGAAAGATCTGGCCACCGATGTGGCTGCAGTGATTAAAGCCGAAAATATTTCACCCTGTATTATTGCAGGACACGCGCTTGGCAATTTCATTGCCCGCATGACAGCAACCCTGTTTCCAGAACAAGTGCGTGGCGTTGCGCTAGTGGCCGGCTCTCCAGGCAAAACACCCTCAGGTGATCCCTCCATTCCTCCCGACATCCTGGTATCCGTCAGCCAAAGTGGCAATCTGGCGCTCAGCGATGCAGAAAGAATCACGCACCTGAACAAAGCCTTCTTTGCCCCTGGCAACGACTGCCGTTCCTGGCTACAAGGCTGGCATCCTGAAACCAAAAAAATGCAGTGGGAAGCCTGGCATGCTACCCCCATTGATGCATTTTTCAAGGCAGGAAATGCGCCGGTACTGGATTTGCAGGCAGAGCTGGACACGGTCGTTCCACGGCAATACACCAGCTATCTGAAAAGTGAACTGGGTGAACGTGTCACGGTAACGGTCATTCCCAATGCCGGCCACGCCTTGGTCCCAGAACAGCCTGAGGCGGTATGCGAAGCCCTGACAAACTGGGCGTTATCATTGCAGACAGACACAAGACATTAAGCGCTTACTTTGGCAAACGGCTCTCAAGCACATTCAAACCGTTTGCCAATAGGCTTTTATTTCCCCTGCGGCTTAACTGAAGGGAGCTCGCTTTCAAGCGGCATGCCGCACTTCACCCACCCGGTTTTCTTCATGATTTAAAAACGCATCGGAAAGTTGCTGGACACTTTCCTGATCATTCACGATACGCAACAACATATTGGCCACGTATTTCGGACTGATCACCTGCATGAAATGCCCTGAAGGAATAATCAGGGCTTGCGCAGCAGGACAAAGGCCAGACAGCCTTCTGATTTCGGCGGGTGGACGCAACGCGTCGAACTCGCCCCCGATAAACACCACGTTGCCGGATAATTTAGCCAGTGCTTCGGATAAATCCAGACCCGCCAGCATTTTATAAATCGCCCCCAAACTTCTTGAATCGGATGCCAGCCAGGCACAACGATAATCATGATATTTCTGTTTGTCTGTTTGCAGGCTTTCAGGAAAAGCCAGGTCAAAAATTGCCTGGCCTTCGGCACGGATACCTTTGAGCGCTATCTCACTGGCTTTTAGCAGCGCATTATCGCGTTTTTCTGTCGCAATACCACAAGCGGGCGCAAAGGCCACCAGATGACTGACCCGCTCGGGATAACGCGCGGCAAAACCGATCGCAATCCCTGCACCGACTGCCACACCGGCAAGGACCACAGGCTGCTCTATACCCAGCTTGTCCAGCAGCATGGCCAGATCCTGAATATGCTGATCAATGCTGACCTCACCAACTATCTTTTCAGACAGGCCAAACCCACGCTGATCATATCGTAATACCTGTGCCGATGCCGGAAAATATGAAACTGTCTGCGTCCAGCTTTCCAGTGTCCCACCCATTTCATGCATCAATACATAGACAGGCCCTTTTCCTTGCCTGAATTCATACCTGATAGCACAATCATTCACTTCCATCCAAGCCATATCAGTCCTTAGAACATTTCCATCAATTTTGCATGATCGCCCTCAAAATCGGCAGGTACACCCCTGTAGATGATTTCACCCGATTTCATGACCACCACTCGATCCGACACATTCAGCGCTTCGCCCACCTGCTGCTCCACCAGCAGAATAGACATCCCTCTTTGTTTCTGCACGGCCCTGATCGGCTCCAGCAGATCCTGGAACAGTTTAGGTGCCAAACCAATAGACGGTTCATCCAGCAAAAGGATGGAAGGCTTGCATAACATGGCCCGACCAATGGAAACCATCTGCTGCTGACCACCCGATAACTGACCTGCCTTGCGAGTCCAGAAATCCTTCAGTTTGGGTAAAACCGACAAGACTTCCTCAACACGCTCGTCGGCCACCTGCCCGGTCATTTTGGCAGACCATAATGCCAGCGCAAAATTTTCCTTGACGGTTAATCCGGGAAACACCCCCCTGCCTTCAGGTACATAAGAAATGCCATGCCCCGCCATATCACTGGGTGAAGGCACAATATGTTGACCATTCAGCAACACCTCACCCGCCGAATAAGGCTGCAGTCCGAACAGGACTTTCAGCAAGGTAGACTTACCGGCACCGTTATGGCCAATCAAACATAAAATCTCATTCTTTCTCAGGTCAAGATTCATGTTTTCAAACACATTATGGTCATCATAGCCCGCCGACAGATTTTTGGCCTCAAGCGCAGATACTGCTTGCTCGGCAGCAGTGGCTGCCCCATTGTTTTTAGTTTCCACTCTGACTCTTCCCAAAATAAATGGCAATTAACTCTGGATCGCGCAATACCTTCTCAGGAACATCTTCCGCCAGTTTTTTTCCCTGATCCAGAAAGGCAATGCGATCGGCAAGCTGGGTCATCACATCCAGATTATGTTCAATCAGGCAAATCGTGACGCCATCTGCGGTTGCTTCACGCAGAATATTGATAAACCGGTTACGTGAGTTAAGATCCAGACCCGATGCGGGTTCGTCCAACAACCAGATTTTTGAACCGGTTGCCAGAATACGCGCCAAAGACAGGAACTTGGTTTCGGCATATGACAAATCCACCGCCCGCTTGTCAGCCATGGCAGACAAACCGGTCCTTTCAAGCGCCTTCTCAACCGTCTCAAGACGTTGATGCCAGGCCGCTTTGCCACCCGGCTGCCAAAACCATGATTCCGGCTCAACGGCCACCAGCACATTATCGCGCACGCTCATATGGGTAAACAGGCGCAAATCCTGAAAACTTCGGGCGATGCCCATCTGTGCAATACGATGCGGCTTCTGGCCAATAATTGATTTTCCGTGCAACAGCACGTCACCGGCACTGGCCACCAGGTTACCCGTCATCAAGTTGAAAATAGTGGTTTTACCGGCACCGTTGGGGCCAGCCAGCGCCGTTACCACCCCTTCCTGAAGGTCCATGTCTACCGATTGCACGGCAGCCAAACCACCAAAATTCTTGCTCAGTCCACGAACAGAAAGCAATACATTCGACATTTTTATTTCCCTCCTGTTTTACCGGCAATGCCTGATGGTTTGAAAATCATCAGCACAGCCATGAGTGAACCATAAATAAACTGCTGAACCGTACCGATTTCCGTAGGAGGAATAAAGGGAATGAAGGTCAGAATGGCAGGCAATATCAGCAAAAAGACAGCACCAATCAAGGGGCCGGAAAGCGTGCCAACCCCACCAATAACCACCATCGCCAGCATCAGGATAGACTGTTCAAGCGTGAAGCTTTCAACGTTAATAAAAGCCAGATTGAATGCAAACAGCGTACCTGCCACCCCCACAATGGCACACCCGACAACCATCGCCAGGGTCTTCAGCAAGGGAACGTTCTTGCCAAAACTTTCTGCCGCGCTTTCATTGTCACGAATCGACATCAGGGCACGACCAAAGCTGCTTCGCATGAGGACCTGGATCACAGCCAGTGAGAGCAGCAAGGCAACCAGACACACTGCCAGAAAAGCCCCCGGCGAAGAGACATCAAAGCCAAACAGGGTTGCCGGTGGAATACCCACCAGGCCACCATGCCCGCCCGTCAGGGAATGGGCTTCACTGAAAATGGTAATGCCCACCATTTGCAAACCAAGACCGGCGGCCACAAAATACTCACCCCGCACCCGCAATGCCGGCAAGGCAAGCAAAAGTGAAAAGGCACCGGACACCACGGCACCAATCAGGCTGGCTAACAAAACATCAGGCACAATCAGCAAGGCAAACTGGGCACCGGCATACGCTCCCAGGCCAAAGAAAATGGCATGGGCAATACTGAAAATACCCGCATAGCCAACCAGCACATTCAGGCTGGCCGCCGCAATACTGTAAATGGTGGCCAGTGTTAACAGGTTAAGAATATAGTTAATCATCGTTTGACTGACGCTCCAAACAGGCCACTCGGACGGAACATAATAAAGGCGAACAGGATAAAGAAGCTGACTGCCTCACTCCATTGCGTATCCACGACGGTAATGACGAGATTTTCAATAATCCCCAGGAACAAACCCGCCAGCGCAGCCCCTTTCAGGCTGCCAATACCCCCTACAATCGTGGCGGCAAGACTGATCAGCATTACCTTGGAGCCGGATGAGGGCTGAATGCCAATGGAAATACTGGTGAGGATAGCGGCAGGCACCACCAGGGCCGATCCAATCACGAAAGCCAACACGGTAAGATTCTTTGCATTTAAACCAAAAGCTTCCAGCAGGCCCGGGTTTTCAGACAGGGCACGCAGGCCCAGTCCGGCATTTTTCTTTTCCAGAAAAAGCACGACCAGACTGAACAGCACAATTGAAACGCCAATCGCCACTGCCAGTATGGGGGCCAGATACAGGCCTTCAATCACCTCACTGGCCATGGTCAGCGAGGAACTGACCGTGACCGAACCACGACCAAAAAAATACTGGATCAGGCTTTGTACGGCAATACTCACCCCAAAGGCGGCCACAAACACGGTAAAAAACGATCCCTCACTGCGCTGGATGGGACGATAAATAAAAACGGCCATCAAGATGCCAGCCAGTATCGCCATGACAAAGGAAACCAGGGTTGCCCAAGGCCACCACATGCCTAGCTGAATACACTCATAAAAGGCATACCCGGCTATCACAAAAGTCGCGCCATGCGCCACGTGAAATATTTTGGTTGCACCAAAAATCAATGCAAAACCGGCAGCAGTCAGCGCATATAAAATGCCCGTCTGAATACCTGAAGCCAGAAGTTGAAGAAAAAGCATTATTTATCCCTTTTGAAAGGAACCATTAGAAACAGTGATACAAAAACCAGACACCCACAAAATCGGATAGAGGCTGGTAGGCAATAACAGCACCAGACCAGCCCTTATCCTGTTGCAATCAGGCAAAGCCAATTACTTGATTTTTTCTGTCACGCCGTTAGTGATTTTATTAATCTGCATGGCAGCGGTTACGGTACCGTCATGGAAAGTTGCCTCACCACCCGCCAGATCAAATTTGCCAACCCGCTTCAGCTCCTCTACCAGGGTATCGCCCGTGACCGGTTTACCGGCCTCTTCCAGACCTTTGGCCAGATAACCAAACAACAATCCACCGTTGTAATAATTAAGACCATAGGTAGTTGGTTCAGTTTTGAATTTCTCACGCCAGCTCTCTACAAAGCGCTTCATGATGGGTTGATCCGATTTCCAGTCAGCACCCTGGCTGGTGAAAATCAGGCCTTCACTTTCGGGCAGTTTTGAAATGGAAGGAAAATTGGCAGCCCCATAGGTTAACAGCTGCTGCTTGATGCCTCCATCACGTACCTGTTTGATGATGTGACCAATCTGGGAAATATTGGGGCTGGCAATATAGATGGCATCCGGCTTGTCACTGCGCAGCTTGGCAATAATGGAAGAGAACTGCTGCAGATCAGGTGGAACGCTGTATGCAGAGGTAACCGTGCCCCCCGTTTCAGGCAATCCTTTTTTCAGCTCTTGCAAAATACCCTGTCCCAGGGCGTCATCAACATAAATGACCGATATTTTCTTGATATTGTTTTCACTCAGCCAAGGAATCAGGAATTTCACTTCCTGGTTGGCCAAAGGAATAATATTCCAGAAATAGGGAGACAATGAAGCCAGATCGGGTCCCACCGCTCCACCGTTGATCATCATGGCCTTGGCCCGCTGGCCAATCGGTGCCGCCGCCTTGGAGACACCGGTAAAGCCAACAAGAGTATAAACAGCCTTGTCTACACTGGTCAGGCGGCTCATGCCAATCGCCCCTCCTTGTGGCGTACCCAAACTGTCCGCACTTTTGATTTCAACATTGCCCTTAAGCAATTTATCTTCCTTGATATGATCAAAAGCCAGTTGCACGGCATTGGTATAAATGCTGCCCGCCTCGGCATTCGGACCGGACATGGGGAACAGGGTTCCCACCACATAAGGCCCTGACTGGGCACTCGCGCTCATTGAAACCGCACCCAATAAGGCCAGGCCTGATATGAATGAAGTAATTTTCCTGTGTTTGTACATTGATGTCTCCGTTATATGAATTACTTTTTCCAGCTTTTTTTAAAAAGAAAGTTCTGCTTCCGTCCTTTCCTGCAAATACTCCCTGCTTACACCCGGTGCCATATCCACCACCCGGAAACCTGTTTCAGAAATATCCAGGACAGCCAGATTGGTATATACCCGTGATACCGCCCCGCTAGCCGTCAATGGATACGCACATTGATTCATCAAGCGGGGTTTACCGTCTTTGGTGGTATGCTCCATTAAGACCCACAGTCTTTTGGCACCCACCGCCAAATCCATTGCCCCGCCCACGGCAGGTGCGGTATCTGTTTCTGACAAGGCCCAGTTGGCAATATCACCGGTTTTGCTCACGTCATAAGCGCCCAGCACGCATAAGTCCAGGTGACCGCCACGAATCATGGCAAAACTGTCAGCATGATGTACATAAGAACCCCCTTGTTTCAGGGTGATATATTGCTTGCCGGCATTAATCAGCCAGGGCTCAATGTCATCTTCACCCGGTGCCGGGCCTATACCGATCACCCCGTTTTCCGAGTGAAAAATCACTTCTTTGTCATCGCCTACATAATTGGCCACCAGTGTCGGAATGCCAATCCCCAGATTCACAAACCATCCATCACTGATATCCCGTGCCAGACGCGCAGCCATTTCATGACGGCTCCATGGCTTCACGTTTTCATCTAATGCTTTCTCTGTTAATGTTGTCATTTTTTTCTCCTAGAGCTGGGGTGATCCGTATGGAAGATGCAGTACGCGATCCACAAAGACGCCAGGGGTAACAATGGCTTCGGGATCAAGCTCTCCCAGTTCTGCGGTATGCTGGGTTTGGGCAATGGTTAATTTGGCGGCCATGGCACATACCGGATTGAAGTTTCTGCCCGACTGCTTATAGGTAAGATTGCCCCAGCGATCCGCCTGCCAGGCTTCAATCAGCGCGACATCACCATGCAAGGCCTCTTCCAGCACATACTTGCGGCCATGATATTCACGAATTTCTTTATTATTGCTTAACAGTGTATTCACACCCGTTGGCGTATAAAAAGCGGGAATGCCCGCACCGGCAGCCCGCATGCGCTCTGCCAGCGTACCCTGTGGCACCAGCTCCAGTTCAATTTTCCCTTCCTTGTACAGATTTTCAAAAATGGTAGAACCGGCAATCCTTGGAAAACTGCAAATCAAGCGACGCACCCGACCCGCTTCCAGCAAACGGGCCAAACCAATCTTGCCATAACCGGCATTGTTCGCCACAATCGTCAGGTCTTTGGCTCCCTGCTCAATCAAACCCTCAATCAGGTGAACCGATTGTCCCACCGCACCAAACCCGCCCAGCAGGATGGTTGAACCATCCTGTACCCCTTCCAGCGCTTGCGCTACTGAATTAACAAACTTTGAAATCATAAATTACCTGATCATTTGATTTTCAAGGACAGGTTGCACTGGCAGCCATTAAAAATGTTTGCATGCCAGACATTTGTCCAAATTATAAAGAAAAAAATAAAATGCTTGTAATATGGTTTGTACTAATAAGCAGTACAAACCATTAAGGCATCATTACTCAAATTTGGAAGAGCGTGGCGCCGATCCGGTAAAGCCCTCATTAACCGGACTATAAAAATAGAAGGTAATTTTCCTGGACTTGAATTTCCAGACCCCGTTTTCCCTAACCATCACATCATCGTAATGACCCGCCGACGTGTAAGAAACGCCATTGGAAATGGAAATGTATTCCATAGAGATACGACCCGTGGCCGTATCCCCATCAACCTGGACCGTGCCATTGGTACAAAAATGCCAGAACTGCTCGGCCACTTTAGGTACATCCTGCGAAAAAAACCGCATAATTTCCTGATGCCCGGAAACTTTCGACAGCCCTTCAAAGACCCCGTCTTCTGTAAACAGATCCACAAAATCATCCCACTGCATATCATCCAGCAAATGGCAATACCGCGCCCTTAACCTGATGATTTCCAGCTCATCTTCCACTTTCTGCAAACGTTGTTCCAACGATGATGTCATTTTTCCCTCCCTGCTTATCCAATTACTTTGGCCACACCCGATACCACCTGATTAATCTGGATCGGCATGATTGATGTTGCGTTATCACTGAACTCAATATCACCACCGGCAAAATTGAAGCTGCGTATTTCACGCAAGGCTGCCAGCAGGGTATCGCCATTCACCGGCTCACCTTTCTTCTCAAGATGCTCTAACAGATAGGCAAAAAGCAGGGTCCCGTTGTAGTAGTTCTGGGCATAACTGGTAGGGTCGGATTGATGCTTTTCACGCCAGCCATTAATAAACCGCGATGTCAGGCTATCGCTTAAAGTCAGGTCATTACGCTGTGTCGTAAAAATCAGACCTTCCGCTTCGGGCAGTTTTGCCACCGAAGGCAGGCTGCCAATTGAATAAGTCATTAACAACTGTTTCAGACCGGCATCCCTGAGCTGTTTGACGATTTGCAGTTGCTGCGAACCGTAACTGGCAAAATAAATCGCCTCGGCATCGGTATTGCGGATTTTTGCCGCAATCGCGGCAAACTGCTCCATGCCAGGTGGCACGCTATAGGCCCCCACCAGCTCTCCATCAATTTTGGGCAGTTCGGCTTTCAATTGCTTCAATACCGCCGCCCCCAATGGATCATCAATATAAACCAGGGCCACTTTCTTTTTACCCTGGGTTTTCAGCCATTGAATGGCCGGTGGAATTTCCTGGTCGGCCAAAGGAATAATATTCCAGAAATAAGGAGACAACTCACCCAGCTCGGGACTGACACCTCCGCCATTCATCATGATCACTTTCTGGCGAACGCCAATAGGGGCCGCCGCCTTGGAGACGCCGGTCACGCCCAGCAGCACATATTGGGCATGGTCCACGTTAACCAGACGCGACATACCCACGGCACCACCCTGAGGGGTTGCCAGACTGTCCTGGGCTTTCAGTTCGATGGGGCGTGACAGTTTGTTATCCTGCTTGATATGCTCCAGCGCCAGCATCACGCCATTCATAAAGACAGCCCCCAACTCTGCCACCGAACCCGACATGGGAAAGAGCGTTCCCAGCCGATAGGCTTCTTTGCCCTGCGCAAAAACATTGAATGAAGGTACCACGGCCAAGGCTGCCCCGGCTTTTAAAAGATCACGCCTGCTTATTGCCATTTTTGTCTCCTCTCACTCTTTTTTGAGTGAATTTAATTAGGTGTTTTTTATGGAGTTAGAATGGTGAGGGTTCAAAACTGAAACCCTGTCCATTTCTTCTGATGTAGCCACAATAAGGATCACCAAAATGCACGGGCAGTATCAATGAGCCCGTATCGGCCGCCTTGTTTAAAAACTCATAGCGGGTATTACGGGCCACGTCCGGGTAAATGCAATAACCTGAATTGATTTCCGGCTTCACGATCTGCATGGGGCTATGGAAAATATCGCCACTGAAAACCGCCTCTTCACCCTGTGAGCGAATCCGGAAGGCCACTTGACCGGGACTGTGTCCGGCAGCATCTTCCACCTGCAGGCAATCCGCAATTTCCATCCCCGGGCGAATCATCACAGACAGGCCTTCATTCACAATTGGCATGACGCTATCGTTAAACGACTCACCGAACACGTCTATTTTCTCTTCCTTGTTCTTGCCTTGTTCACAGAACCTGAAGTCCTGTTCAGGAATGTAATATTTGGCATTCGGGAAAGTTGGCGTCCAGCGGTTATCCACCCAACGCGTGTTCCAGCCCACATGATCAGAGTGCAAATGGGTCAGCACAACATGCGTTACTTTTTCAGGGGGGGCACCGGCCGCTTCCAGCCACTCCAGAATCAGGTTATTCAGCATGTGCATGCGCGGAATATCCTGGCGATTCTTGAAGTTGCCCACGCCCGTATCCACCACGATAATATTTGAACCCGCGTGCACCACCCATAACTGGATGGTCACAATCAGCTTGTTCATGTGCGGAATCCAGTGATTGGGGGCCATCCAGCTTTCATTTTCTTCCAGGGCCTGCTGATCCATTTCCGGCAGCAAAAACTTGGGATCATGTGAAGGGGCGGAATATTCCTGGATTCGGGTTACCCGAATATCGCCAATTTGTTTAACTTGCATTGTCTTTCCTTGACGGTGGATGGGTGTTAATTATTTTTATTTGATTGAGCTGGGGTGTTTGGCCAAAGGCACAACCTTGATGGAAAAATAAGGGAACATGGGCAAGGATGACAGCAAGTCATGCAACTCATCATTGCTTTCACAGTCAAAAATGGAAATATTGGCAGGACGCCCCGCTACCCGCCACAAATGCACGAACTTGCCGGATTTCTGCATTTCAATGGCACGGTTTTTTTCTGCTTCACGCAGTTTGGCCAATTCAGCCGGATCCATATCAGCCGGTACGTTTACATCCATCATTACGCAATACAACATTATTTATATCTCCTATCAATTTAATATTTAATTTTGTTCACTATGCAAACATTTGTTTGTATTATAGATAAGCAACTTATTTTGTCAATTATCTTTTTCCCCTAATACCTGAAAAAGGGCAGACAACCTAAAATGCTGTTTAACAAACACCCACAAAAAAGAAACCTGTCATAAAAGGAGACAACAATGCGCTGGAAAAACAGACCGGAAGGATCCAATTGGGGCGATTACGGGCCCGATGACCAACTGGGCAGATTAAATTTACTCACTGAAGAAGTCGTCCTGAAAGCGGCAGCCGAAATAAAAACCGGCAAAACCTTTTGCCTTTCCCTTCCGCTGGATTACCCGGGTGGCAATATACTTAACCCCCGCCGTACTCCGCCACAACTTCAGCCCACCGAGCGCGAAGGCCATCCCTACTTCAACTTCCCCATGGGTATGCTGATACCGGGTGCCCACGACGTGCTTAGCGATGACAAAGTCACCCTTTGCCTGCAATACTCTTCACAGTGGGACAGTCTTAGCCATGTCGGTGCCCTTTTTGATGCCGACGGTGACGGTCACGCCGAACGGGTTTATTACAACGGCTTCAAGCCCAACCAGGATATCCAGGGACCTGCCGATTACGATGAAAGAAACAACTTTGCCCAAAGTGATACCGGCCTGAAACACTCTTCAGCCAAGGCGCTGGACATTGCCAACTTTGCCGTCAAAGGCATTCAGGGCCGGGGCGTTATGGTCGATTTGGCGGCCCATTATGGCCGTGAACCCAAAATCATTGGCTACGATGATTTAATGCGTGTCATGGAAAAAGACAAGGTAGTCGTAGAGCAAGGCGATATTCTTGTGCTGCACACGGAATTTGCCCAATACCTGCTGGAAGCCGGTAAAAACCCTGATCCGCATACCGTACATAATATCTGCACGACCCTGAATGGCCAGGACGAAAAACTGCTTCAATGGATCAGTGATTCTGGCATTGCCGCGATTGCCGCAGACAATTATGGGGTTGAATACCCGGGGGGCTCTTTAACCGACCGGTGCTGCGCCCTGCTGCCATTGCATCATCACTGCATTTTCAAGCTGGGCATGCCTTTGGCGGAGCTATGGTATCTAAGCGACCTGGCCAAATGGCTGCGGGAAAACAAGCGTTCGCGTTTTATGCTAACCGCGCCCCCTTTACGATTACCCGGTGCAGTCGGCTCACCCGTTACCCCCATTGCCACGGTTTAACCGGCACAGGTAATAATATTTTTTTATTGATTGACTTCCGTCCAGGTGAGCTGCCCATTGTCAGACTATTCACCTGGACGGGTCTGCGTGCACTACGCCATACTTTAATTACCAACCCCCAACACCATGCTGATTTTCCTGGCGGCATCTCTTAACACCGGAAGAAACTGGTTTTCCATTTGCTCCAGTGACGTTCTGGCAGCCAGGGTGGCCACATTAATGGCGGCAATCACTTTCTGCTCCCTGTCCAGAATTGGTACAGAAATGGAGCGCACACCAATTTCCAGCCCGCCATCATTAATGGCATAGCCGTCTTTACGAATCTGGGTAATCAGGCGCTTTAGCTTGCGTTTATCGGTGATGGAGTTTTTGGTGAATTTATTCAAGTGGCATTTTTCAAGCCAGCGCTCAAACTCATCTTCACTTAACCCCGCCAATAACACCAATCCCATTGAGGTGGTATGAACCGGCAAACGAGTCCCCACTTCAATGCTGTTGGAATAAACACTTTGTTTTTCCACCCGGGCAACATAGACAATCTCATCGCCATCCAGTACGGCCATGGAGGAGGACTCATTGAGCGTATCGGTGACTTTCTGGATAATAGCGTTAGCGGCTTCCCCCAGACCAAAGGTTGACAGGTAGTCACTGCTGAATTTTAGTACCTTTGGTGTGAGCCAGAAAAGCTTGCCATCCGTGGCCACAAAACCCAACGTGCACAATGTAAGCAAAAACCTTCGTGCCGTACCCCGGGTAAGGTCTGTTCTGGCTGCAACCTGGGTCAGGGTCATTTTCTGGTGACCCTTTTCGAAACAGCCCAGTACGTTTAATCCCCGTGCCAGTGAATTAACAAAGTCCGGCTCACTCATTTGAAATACCAATCCTGAAAAATTATATAAAGTGCTGTCCCGACTATTTGGAATGGAAACAATTTTTTTGAAGCAAATCACAAAAAATAACACAAGAGTGAATTATAGGAAATTTGCAACAATCCATATCCAAACTGGTGCATTCTTTACTATATAACGACCAAAGATGGTACTTTTACACCACTAAGCCGAAAATACTCATTTTTAGGCCATTTGTCCGAATAACAAACATTTGTTCGTATTATAAAAAATAAAACAACAATGTCAATATAAAAAGAGGGGGTAGTTCCCCCTCTTTTTTCAACTGGCCGAAGTCTTACAAGCCTTCCTCCGCCTGTTCGCCCTGACGATAGGTTTCATACACAATGACCGGGATCTTCAGGTCAGCCAGGTGTTTTTCCACCAATGGCTTGACCTCAGACCACTCCAAACCACCCACACCAGTGGCCAGACGTGGGATTGCCAGGCTTTCAATTCCTTCGGACTCTACAAAACGCGCCAATTCTTTCAGGGCACGGCTTACGTTTTCCGTATTTGCCTTGCCTGGACGCGCTGCAGGACCTTCTCCCAGCATGTCCTGTGTCAACAGATTGACAATACGACGAACGCTGCCATCTTCATTAACACCTCCCCATGCCCATATTTCTCCGGGTTTGAGCGGGTGCACATGCGTCGACTGGCGGTAGTCGCGAACCAGTGATGGCCAGCGTTCGCGCAGACTGCGAGCCAGACCGGTATCAAAATGCTCCTGTGGCGCGATGCCATGAGCGATTAACTGTGCCTTGCTTAACAGGATGTCACCTTCAACTTCACGGATCATAGATAGTTCCTTTTTTACTTCAGGTTATGGGGCTGGAGCCTTGACCAACCCTTCACTATCAGTGTACGGAGCAAGTTGTTTTTTATCAATGACGAAAATCAATGAGCCTGCTGGATGGAATTGGTGTTTTTTTCAGCTTGGTGAAGATGATGATTTTGCCAGATTTACTGTACCGGGTTCCTGAATCCGGTTTTATCGGAAAATGTGTATTCTATCGGGAAGTATATATATTCCGCCAGCAGTGCTGTCCGGACCGGGCGAGAGAAAAACACCGGCAGTGACCGGTTTATTAAGCGGGCTTTCGCCGCTTCAGCGGGATTGAGGCGATCTCAATCTACCGTTCAACAAACAGGCATAACGATCATTCTATGTGACCTGTTACCCTGAGACTGCACATTTTTACCAAATGGCCAACAGCAGCGCGCCCTGCGCAGCTTTGCCGGCTCCTGTCGGTATGTGTATAACCAGGCATTGCACTTGCAGCAGGAACCCACCGAGGTGAGTTAGCCCCTGTGGGCTAAACACGGCAGGAATCGCCTTCCCTGGCACCTTGGGGCCGAGCGTTAGCGAGAGGAATGGGAGGATGTCAAAAATAAGTCGCTTTACAGCCAGTAACCGCCAACATGCTGGCTGGACTCTTCAACTTCGGCAATGTTTTCTTTGGTGTCACCAAAAATTTCAACAAAAAAACGAACCGCTGAATAAACAGAAACAGCCACCGCGGCAAAGGGCGCAACGATACTTTCCAATCTAACCTCACGGGCTTCCTGTTTCATCAACTCACGTTTCACTTCATCTGACAATACAATTTGATTACTGTAATTTCGCATCACAAACTCCCTTTTCATATTATGGAATATGTGTACATTATAGGGTAAACCCTAGAAAATTACAAGCAAACCCTTATAAACAATTGAATTATCTATATATTTTATGATGATAAAACCACGAATTTATTATTCACCTGAACTTTTAATCGTGCGATCATATTGTTTTTTTTGCAACATCATGTTTTTTAGAAGCCTAAAAAGCGAAATTGCAAGCAACAAGACACACAAGTAACAATTTTGAAAGCCTTGCAATACCTCACTCATTCCCCACGTTCACCGCAACCGCACCAAGGACGCTCACCAGTACCTGCGGATCAATTTCCACCAAATAACCCCGTCTTCCACCATTAATATAAATAAGCGGCAAATCAAGAATACTGGCTTCCACCCACACGGGCATTTGCTTGCGGGTACCAAAGGGTGAGGTGCCCCCCACCTGATACCCCGAATGCCGCGAAGCTACATCAGGCCGGCAGGGTTGCATTTTTTTGGTCCCGATTTGCCGCGCCAGGTTTTTGAGCGAGACTTCACGGTCCCCATGCATCAGCACAATATGCGGTTTAGCCTGCTCATCTTCCATAATCAGGGTTTTGATGACGGCATGCTCTGCCACCTTCAATTGCCGGGCCGACTCAGCCGTGCCACCATGATCCACATACTCATAAACATGCCCAATGTGGGGAATCCTGTTTTTTTTCAGGAACTGGGTTGCCGGTGTTTCAGATACGTGTTTTGCTTTAGCCATAATTAATCAAGCTCTTGGGTGATGTTGTGCATGCAGGGCTTTAAGCCGTTCTCGGGCTACATGCGTGTAAATTTGGGTGGTGGAAATATCGGAATGCCCCAGCAACAGCTGCACCACCCGCAAGTCGGCCCCATGATTCAACAGGTGCGTGGCAAAGGCATGACGTAATACATGGGGGGACAGCGGGGCATTGATATCCGCCAGCAGGGCATATTTTTTAATTAATTGCCAAAACGCCTGACGGCTCATGGCACTACCCCGTCGGGTTACAAACAGGTCATCGGATGGCCGATTACCCAATAACAGGCTGCGGCTGTTTTTCAGGTAGGCCTCCAACCAATGCACGGCTTCCGCGCCCAGCGGCACCAGACGGTCTTTGCCTCCCTTACCCATTTCCACCCGCACGATGCCCTCATTCAGGCTTAAATGCAGTACTTTAAGCGTAACCAGCTCTGTCACCCTCAACCCGGTCGCATAAAGCGTTTCCAGCATGGCCCTGTCACGCAGGCCACCCGGGGTTTCAATATCGGGGGATTCCAGCAATTCCATCACCTGACTCTCCGTCAGGGTTTTGGGGGTACGCGGGGGCTGTTTGGCAGATTGCAGTTCCAGGCATGGGTCTTTTTGTATCAAGCCCGCATCAAGGGCCCAGGCAAAATACCGTTTAAGCGAGGCCAGACGCCGATTGGCCGTACTTGCCTTGCTGCTGTCATGTTTGCTGCCAAACCAGTCCTGAATATCATTGCTACCGGCATCGATTAATGATTTGGCGGGACCCTGCTTACCCAGAAAATCCGCAAATCCGTTCAGGTCCTGCCGGTAAGCCGCCAGGGTATTGTCCGACAGCCCATCCTCAAGCCAGATTGAATCGATGAATGCATCTATGTCTGTTTGTTTCATGTTTTATACATACAGCCTTTGGGTTTATTGAATACACCTGTTTGCAATACAAAAGGCGCACCCCCCCATTGTGTTCTATGATAGGCGGTTGCGCCTGTTGGCACAAAACCCTTAACCTGTTTTTCATTAAAGTGCCGTGTATGCAGATTGCCTTTCTTGTTTTACCTGATTGTCTGATCGTTATTTTAGGCTGGATACTGTATAACAAACTACACTTTTCCAAAGAGTTTTTTTCAGGGCTTGAAAAACTGGTTTATTTCATTCTCTTCCCTGCCTTGCTGGTTCGCTCTATTGCCAGTACGCCCATGTCACTGGCTACCACCGGTAATTTCCTGCTGGCGACCACGGCCCTGGCCATGATAGCCAGTTTATGCGTGTGGCTGGCCAAGCCGATTTTAAATCCCCGTCCCATTGCCCTGGCATCGGTGGGGCAATGTGCTTACCGCTTCAATACCTATATCGGATTATCTTTAGCACCCTCACTGGCCGGCCAGGAAGGTTTGGCCAGCATGGCCGTGATTGTGGGATTTGCCATTCCCTTTGTTAATCTACTGGCGGTCAAATCCCTGGCCAGTCACCAGGGCAGCAACCTGTTCATGGAAATCCTTAAAAATCCACTGGTATTGGCCACTTTTGCCGGTCTTTTATTGAGTTTTAGCGGTTCTTCCCTGCCCACTATCCTGGACACCACACTGCTCAAGCTAAGTCACAGCTCCATTCCGCTGGGACTGCTTTGCGTCGGTGCCAGCCTTTCGTTGCAGGGTGGCAGCCGTGACGGCAGGCTGGTGGGCTGGATCCTGGCCATCCGTCTGGGCCTGATGCCCGTATTTGCCATGATAATTGCGATGACGCTGGGCTTTAGCTTTATTGATACCCAAATGTTTGTACTGTTTGCCGCCCTTCCCACCGCTTCCGCAGCCTATATTCTGGCAATCCGCATGGGGGGTGACGGCCGCCTGGTGGCCTTTACCATTTCAGCAGGCACCATTCTGAGCGTCCTGACCATTCCATTCTGGGTTTATGTGACCCAGCAACTGTTCACTTAAGGCCAGACACTTCCTGAATGGAAGCTTCGCATAACTGCGATACTGCCATGATTTCCGTTTTTCCCAAGAACCCGCATTTCTCATTGGAAAGACGGAAATCAGCCTGTCAATCCTGAAAAACACCACGACCAGCAAAACCAATCGTGAAAATGCATGAAGAAACATCCATGAACTGTTGTTTTTAGACAATTTTTTGTTTTTTTCCAGAATTTACTTTAACTGAATTTATAATAAAAGTATTAAAAAAACCACATTTTCAGGTCTTATGTCCAGCGAACTTAACAATTTTATAACTGTTTATTTACCAGACGAAAGCGCTACCGATCGTCTGGCCCAACAGCTCGCGACCTTAATAAGCACTGAAATATCAAATGGTTGCCACCATGATCCCCACTTAAAAAAAGGGGGACACATCCACTTGAAAGGAGATCTGGGAGCAGGAAAAACAAGTTTTGCAAGAGCTTTTTTAAGGGCAATGGGGGTAACCGGGCGCATCAAAAGCCCTACGTATACCCTGCTTGAAAGCTATAAAGTTTCTAGCTTATACTTGTATCACTTTGATTTTTATAGATTTAGTGACACAAACGAATGGCAGGACGCAGGGTTCCGTGAGAATTTGCTTGAAGATGCCATCGTCCTTATCGAGTGGGCCGAAAAAGCGGGTTCAAGCCTGCCTCCCCCCGATATTGAACTGTCACTCAATTACGCTTCCTCAGGTCGCGATGCAAAAATACAAGCGTTTTCGGAAAAGGGTCAATCATGGATAAAACAGCTACAACAAATGAATATACAAACACTCGTCCAATGACGCGTCGTCGTATTCTGGCAACAGCTGCTACTCTGTTGTCACTTCCCGTCATTTCCAAAGTAGCCCAGGCAGCCACCAGCCAGATTCTGGCCGTGCGCACTTGGCCGGCCGATGAATACACGCGAGTTACCCTGGAATTGAACGCTCCTCTCAAGGCCGAGCATTTCACCCTGTCCAACCCCAATCGTCTGGTGGTTGACTTGCAGGGTCTCACCATGAGTACAGCCCTTAACTCGCTCATTTCCAAAATCAAACCCAATGACCCTTATATTTCTACCGTACGGGTCGCCCAAAACCGTGCCGACGTTGTTCGTCTCGTCCTGGATTTAAAACAAGCCATTGCCCCCCAGGTCTTTACCCTCAAACCCATTGGCGATTACCAATACCGTCTGGTTCTGGATTTATACCCCAAGGTAGCCAAAGACCCCTTGCTGGCGCTCAGCTCGAACATGGCCGGTGACGACCCCTTGGCCAGCGTCCTGGATAAACTTGCCCAAAACCGCAACAACGCTCCTGTACCCTCCGTCAACGGTCAGGTACAACCGCGCCAGCCTGCTAATACCGGAAATCGTGGCGGTGCCAACCGTCCGATTCTTATCGCCATTGATCCGGGGCATGGTGGAGAAGATCCTGGCGCCATTGGCGGCATGGGTACCAAAGAAAAAGATATCGTCCTGGCCATTGGCCGTCGCCTGCGCAATCTTATTAATGCACAGCCCAATATGCGTGCCTACATGACCCGCGATGCCGATTTTTTTGTCCCATTGCATGTTCGTGTCCAGAAAGCCCGCCGGGTCAAGGCCGACCTTTTCATTTCCATTCACGCCGATGCCTTCACCAACAAATCAGCCCGAGGCACATCAGTTTTTGCGCTTTCCCGCGGTGGCGCATCCAGTGCCGCCGCCCGCTGGCTGGCCAAAAAAGAGAATGCAGCCGACCTGATAGGCGGAATCGACATTGGTGACCATGACAGAAACACCGCCAGCGTGTTACTGGATATGTCAACCACGGCACAAATCAAAGACTCCCTGGATATCGGTCACCGCGTGCTTAACTCTTTGGCCCAGGTTAACGGCATCCAGAGTCGGCGCGTTGAACAGGCCGGTTTTGCCGTTTTACGGGCACCCGACATCCCCTCCATTCTGGTTGAAACCGCCTTCATTTCCAATCCGCAAGAAGAACGCTTCCTAAGAAACACTAACAACCAGCAACAAATTGCCAGCGCGATTTTATCTGGAGTCAAGGGTTATTTTGCAACAAACCCCCCACTTGCCCGTATAGGGTAGACACATTGTTGCTTTTAAGGCAAAATGAAAATGCATGCGATAGTAGCGCATGCATTTTGCTGCAGTACCTTTACGGAGCCGTTTACGGCTCCCTTTTTCATTTAGCTGAAATTTTCCTTTAGGCAACATGCCAAGACGCCATATTTCCCCCCTTCCCGATCAACTCATCAGCCAGATCGCGGCCGGTGAAGTCATCGAGCGCCCCGCCTCAGTCCTCAAGGAATTGCTTGAAAATGCCATTGATGCACAGGCACGCGCCATTGAAATCCGCCTTGAAGGTGGAGGAATCAAGCGAATCTGTATCACCGATGACGGTACCGGCATCCCCAGGGACGAGTTGCCACTGGCCCTCATGCGCCATGCCACCAGCAAAATCACCTCACTTGAGGAACTGGAATCGGTCAACTCCATGGGTTTCCGGGGCGAGGCTCTGGCCTCGATTGCCTCGGTGTCACGACTTGTCATTACCTCTCGCACACAGACCGATGATCACGCCTGGCAAATAGATGCGGCTCACAATGAAATAACACCGGCCTCTGGCGCTTATGGCACCACCATCGACATGCGCCAGCTGTTTGACCGGATCCCGGCCCGCCGCAAGTTCCTGAAATCGGAAACAACGGAACTGGGGCATTGCCTGGATGCCGTGGAAAGAATCGCCATGGCGTTCCCGGAAGTGGCTTTTCGCCTTTTTCATAACGACAAGGCCTACCGCCAATGGGTAAGCACCGATTCGTTTCAGCGCATCCGTGATGTATTGGGAGCCGAGTTTATCGATGCCGGCATTCCCGTGAATGCCGACGTTGGCCTGGCCAGCCTGCACGGGCTGATCACCCAACCCAATGCCGCCCGCAGCCGTGCCGATAAACAATACCTGTATGTGAATGGCCGCTATGTACGCGATCGCACCGTGTCCCATGCCATTCGCACTGCCTATGCCGATGTCTTGCACGGTGACCGCCAGCCGGCCTATGTCCTGTTCCTGAATATCGATCCCAATACGGTCGATGTCAACGTACACCCCGCCAAACATGAAGTCAGATTCAGGGATGGTGGCGCGGTTTACCGTTGTGTTTCGCAAACCGTTGCCGCTGCACTGGCCAGTGCAGGCGGCCAGCAAGATGCCATGAACCGGCTGCCGGCCCAACTGCCTGCCGGACTTGCGCCAGCCACCTTGCCTGACACATCAACAACCACCAGTCACAATGGCGGCACTTCCCCGGCCAACCAGCCAGCCGCCCGCTTCAACCCCTATCAGCGGCAAACACCTTTGAGCCTGGACCATCAACAGGCCTGGACCCAGGCTTACCGTCCACTAGCATCTTCCGACCAGCTGCCGGCCAGCCACTTCAATGAAAACGCACCGGGAAACAATACAACCGGCACGGTGGGAGCCGTTTTCAATCCCCCTGCTTACCCGGCCAGCACAGCCGGTAAAACACCTCCCGCTTCCCTGCCCGAAGAAGATACATTTCCACTGGGCATGGCACTGGGCCAGTTGCATGGTATCTATATCCTGGCTCAAAACTCCAGGGGACTGGTGCTGGTAGACATGCATGCCGCCCACGAAAGGGTGGTTTATGAAAAGCTGAAAACCGCCCTGGACACGCACAGCATGCCCAGACAAGACCTGCTGGTGCCGGTTGTTTTTCATTGCTCTGAAAAAGAAGTGGCCTTGCTGGAGGAACACCACGAAGCCTTGCATGCGCTGGGACTTAACCTGACGGCTGCCGGCCCACGTGCCATTACCGTGCGCTCGGTACCCGCTTTGCTGGCCCATGGCGATATTGAATCCCTGGTACTGCATGTTTTGAAAGACTTGAGCCAGGCCGGTGTATCCAGACACCTGACCGAACAGCGCAATGAGTTGCTCTCCACCATGGCCTGCCACGGCTCCGTCAGGGCCAATCGCCGTTTAAGCCTGGAAGAAATGAATGCCCTGCTGCGCCAAATGGAACAGACCGAAAGGGCCAACCAGTGCAACCATGGCCGCCCCACCTGGTTCCAATGGACCATGAACGACCTGGATAAACTGTTCATGCGCGGGCAATAAAGCAGCAAAAAGCATCGGGGTTCCCAATAATCAGGCTTCGGCTAATGCTAAACTACCCCTTGAACGGGCAGAAAACTCACTGCCTGTTATTTTTTGTGTTTTTTTCATAACAGCCCATTGCCATCCAAGACCATGCCAACTCAGGACACCAGGCACCCAGCCATTATTTGTATTGCAGGCCCCACCGCATCCGGTAAAAGCGCCAGTGTACTGGCCATTGCCCAACGCTGGCCCATTGAAATCATTAATGTGGACTCGGCCACTATTTATAAAGGCATGGATATTGGCACCGCCAAGCCATCCCGGGAAGAACAGGCACAAACCCCCCAGCACCTGCTGGACATCCGTGATCCGGCACAAACCTACAGTGCCGCCGAATTCACCCGGGATGCCGCAGAACTTATTTCCGCCATTCAGGCGCGAGGCCGGATTCCAATCCTGGCCGGTGGCACCATGATGTATTACAAGGCACTGCGCGAAGGGCTTAATGAATTGCCGGCTGCCCATGAGGATATTCGCCAGGAGCTGGAGGATTTTGCCCGTCAGCACGGCTGGCCCGCCCTGCATGCTGAATTGGCCAAGGTCGATCCCGTTACCGCTGCCCGCCTGGCTCCCAATGACAGCCAGCGGGTACAACGTGCAATGGAAATTTATCGCATTTCCGGCAAGCCCATGTCTGTACTGCTTGAGCAGCCGGCAGAAAAAGCCGGTGATTTTCTGTACAAAACCATCAGCCTTGAGCCAGCCAACCGCCTGGATCTGCACGAGCGCATCGCCGCCCGGTTTGATCAGATGCTTGAAAAGGGGTTTGTTGAGGAAGTCCAACAGCTTAAACAACGCCCCGAGCTGCACGCTGACCTGCCATCCATTCGCTGCGTGGGATACCGGCAAATATGGTCACACTTGAATGGCGACTATGATTTGCCAGAGGCCCGTGAAAAAGCCATTGCCGCCACGCGCCAGCTGGCAAAACGCCAAATTACCTGGTTGCGCGCCCAACCCGACCGAATCCGGATTGATTGCATGGCCCATAACGTGGCAGTGCAGGTCATAGACGCCATTGCCCATGACCTGGAGACCTCCCTCCAACAATAAAACAAGGGCTTGCCACGGCAAGCCCTTATTGCTTTTTTGCGTTGTTTTATAACTTAAACAACGACGGTCTGTTCCATGCCATCTTCCTGCGGAACGATTTCACCCAGCTGATAAACGGTTTCACCCTGCTCCTGCAAGGTGGCAGTAATGTCCGCGGCCTGGCTGGCGGAAACCACCAGCACCATGCCAATACCACAGTTGAATACACGATGCATTTCGGTGTCTTCAACATTACCCTCTTGTTGCAGCCACTTGAACAGTTCAGGCAATTCCCAGGCGTCTTTGCTTAAACGGGCGGACAGACCAGGTTGCAAAATACGGGGTACGTTGTCTAACAGGCCACCACCGGTAATGTGGGCCAGGCCCTTGATATCGGTACCATGCTTGGCCAGTGCAGCCAGCACCTGTTTAACATAAATACGGGTCGGCGCCATGACAACATCAACCAGGGGTTGACCGTGGAAGTCGTCATTGGGCTGGGCGCCGGCACGTTCAATAATTTTACGGATCAGGGAAAAACCGTTTGAGTGTGCACCGCTGGATGCCAGGCCCAGAATACGGTCACCGACCTGAATGGACTTGCCATTGATGATCCTGGATTTTTCAACCGCACCCACGGCAAAACCGGCCAGGTCATATTCACCGTCCGGATACATGCCGGGCATTTCCGCGGTTTCACCACCAATCAGGGCGCAGCCGGAAAGCTCACAACCCTTGGCAATACCTCCTACCACGCTGGCAGCGGTATCCACGGACAGTTTTCCGCAGGCAAAGTAGTCAAGGAAAAACAATGGCTCGGCCCCTTGCACCAGGATATCGTTTACACTCATGGCTACCAGGTCGATACCTACCGTATCGTGGCGATTCCACTCAAACGCGAGACGCAATTTGGTACCCACACCATCGGTGCCGGAAACAAGAACGGGTTCCTGGTATTTTTTGGGTACTTCAAACAAAGCCCCAAAACCGCCGATCCCGGCCATCACACCTTCGCGCATGGTTTTGGCAGCCAATGGCTTGATGCGATCAACCAATGCGTCGCCAGCATCAATATCCACACCTGCATCACGATAGGTCAAAGAGGATTTTGTTGAATTTGTCATGAGAAACGAGCCTAAATATGTAAAAATGTCATAAATCAAATGGAGTAAACGCAATTTTACGATGAATGAGAAAAATTTACGTAGAAATCAGACACTTTTGTGGTCAGGAGTTGGAATATGCCTGCTAATTCTACTTTATATCCTATCTCCGGTGCTGACTCCGTTCATGCTGGCACTGGCGCTGGCCTATATTCTGGCCCCCGGTGCAGAGTTGCTGGTCCGTTTACATCTGCCACGCTGGCTGGCCGTGTTCTTCATGGTGTTTTTACTGTTTGCCGTCCTTCTGGGCATCATGTTGATCATTATTCCGCTGTTACGTCGGGAAATCAATCTGGTTATCGGGCAATTGCCAATATGGGTTCATCAATACAATACCCAACTGGCTCCCAACATTGATGAATGGCTTGGCGTAGACAGCAAACTGGATATCTCCCGCATCCGCCTGCTCCTGCAAGATGCCGTCACCGGCACCGACAGCCTTTTCACGACGGCACTCAATTATCTGAAAGCCAGTGGCTCCACCCTGGTTTTCTATATTGCCAGTGGCATGCTCACCCCGGTTGTGCTGGTTTACCTGTTATTTGACTGGAACACTTTCCTCCACCGTTTCAGTGAAATCATTCCACGCCGCTTTCTGAATACCGCCCTTGATATCGGCAATGAAATAGACAAACTGCTGTCCAGTTTCCTGCGCGGACAAATTCTGGTCATGCTGATTCTGGCGGTTTATTACAGCGTTGGCCTGTCCATTGCCGATTTTGACAGTGCGATTCCCATTGGCGTCATTACCGGATTACTGGTTTTTATCCCTTATTTGGGCTTCGGACTGGGATTATTGCTCGCAATCCTCTCGGCTCTATTACAATTCGAGGGTTACTACGGTCTTATTGCCGTTGCTATTGTGTTCGGCATAGGTCAGGTTTTCGAAAGCTTATATTTAACCCCCAAGATTATGGGTGACCGAATTGGCTTGCATCCACTGGTCATCATTTTTGCCCTGTTTGTATTTGGCGAAATTTTTGGCTTTTTTGGTGTTCTGCTTGCCCTGCCGATCAGTGCAGCCCTGTCGGTATTGGTCCGTCGCGTTTATGGTCAATACCTGAATAGTACTTTTTATAAAAATGAATGAACAATTAACGCTTGAAGTCTCTCCGGTTCCCGAGCCCACCCTTGACAATTTCATCGTGGGGCAAAACGCTGAAGCCATTACCACGCTGCGTCACCTCCAGCCGGGGCAATCACTCTATCTTTGGGGAAGCAACGGCTGTGGCAAAACCCATTTACTCAAAGCGATGGCTGCCTGCCACCAGGGCACTTATTTCAATCATGAAAGCCACCCCTTTCTGGCATCCATTACTTTCCAGAATACCCCACCCCTGGTGGCCATTGATGACATTGAATCCTTAAACGAAGACCAACAGGCCGAACTGTTCAGTCTGTATAATGAATGGAAACTGCGCAAGAACACGCCCGATGCCTTCATACTGCTGGTTTCCGGCAATGTATCTCCGCTGGCCATGCCTATCCGTGAAGATCTGCGAACCCGACTTGGTTGGGAACTGGTCTATCGGCTCGAACAACTCAGTGACGAGCAACGCCTTACCGCTTTGCAACATCGTGCCCGCGAAAAAGGCTTGCAATTAAGCCACGAAGTCACGCATTGGATTTTCACCCATTATTCGCGTGATATTGCCGCCCTTTTCAACCTGCTCGATGCCCTGGACACCTATTCACTGTCTACAAGACGCCCTATTACCGTCCCTTTACTTAAAGCTTTTTTCATTAAAACAAAATCATGACATCTACCAATCTGGCCCTTTTCGATCTTGACCATACGCTGCTCCCCATTGACACTGATCGCGAATGGGTTGATTTTTTAGCTCGCAACAATCTGGCCGGTGATCCTGTCGCCATCCAGCAAAAAAACCATGAACTGATGGAAAAATACACGGCAGGTATTCTGAAAATAGAGGAATCTGCCGAGTTCATGCTGAGCTTTCTTAAAATGCACAGCCCTTATGACCTGGCCCGGTTCCATGAGCAATTCATGTGTGAGGTGGTGCGTCCCACCATTCAGGCCAGTGCCATCGACCTGGTTCGCCAGCACCAGGAAAACGGTGATCTGTGCTGCATTGTGACGGCCACCAACTCTTTCGTCACGTCCCCGGTAGCCCGTGCGTTTGGTATCGAACATTTAATCGGCACCCTGCCCGAATATGTCAACGGCCGCTTTACCGGCCGGGTGCAAGGCGTCCCCAGTTACAAGGAAGGCAAGGTAACCCGCGTTAACATGTGGCTTGAGTCCATGGGCAAAAAACTGGACGATTTTACCGAGTCCTATTTTTATAGCGACTCGCAAAATGACCTGCCCCTGCTTGAAGTTGTCAGTAACCCGGTTGCCACCAACCCCAATGAGTTCCTGCGTAAAACAGCACATGAAAACGGCTGGCCAGTTCTTGATCTGTTTGCTTTAAAATAACAATATCTTCATTTATTTCGTCCCTATGATCAAAAGCACCATTAAAAGCTTCGTCAGCCGCCTGTTCAATTCCCCGGCCAGCGACACAAAAAAAACCAAAGCCCGGATTTACCACCAGGAGCAACACGGCATTGATCGCCGGCTTGTCTCGCGCAACGCCATCAAGGTCTGCGAGGTATTAAACCAGAAAGGGTTCCAGGCCTTTATCGTAGGAGGTGCCGTGCGCGATCTTATCCTGGGCCTGGAGCCCAAGGATTTTGATGTGGCCACCAATGCCACCCCCGAAGAGGTCCGTGCCTCTTTCCGGCGAGCCCGCATTATTGGCCGGCGCTTTCAATTGGTGCACGTGGTTTTTGGCCCCGAAATCATTGAAACCTCAACTTTCAGGGCCAATAGCAATGGCCAGAACAAAACCGATGAACACGGCCGCATCCTCAACGACAACGTCTTCGGCACCCAGGAAGAAGATGCCGCCCGACGCGATTTCACCCTTAACGCCCTGTATTACGACCCGCTTACCGAGCAGGTGATCGACTACCATAATGGCCTGTCAGATCTTCGCAAGCACATCGTACGCATTATTGGCGACCCTGAAACCCGTTACCGCGAAGATCCGGTCCGCATGTTGCGGGCGGTACGCTTTGCCGCCAAACTGAATGGCACTATCGAGCCCCACACCAAGGAACCCATCAAACGACTGGCCGATCTCATTTCCAATGTGCCCGACTCGCGCCTGTTTGATGAAACCCTTAAACTCATGACCTGCGGCAATGCCCTGGCCTGTCTGAAACAGCTTCGCGAAGAAGGCCTGCACGAAGGAACCCTGCCCCTGCTGGATGTGGTCCTGAAGCAGCCAGGTGGCCAGAAATTTGTCGAACTGACTCTTGACCGCACCGATCACCGGGTCCGTCAGGGCAAGTCGGTCAGCCCCAGTTTCCTTTATGCCGCGCTGTTATGGCGCCTGGTGGATGTGTACTGGAAACGTAATATTGCGCAAAAAGAACCACCCATGCAGGCACTGATTCATGCGGCAGACCAGGTGCTTGAAGACCAGGTTCACAAACTGGCCATCCAGCGGCGTCACACCACCGATATGCGTGAAATCTGGTTCATGCAGCCCCGCTTTGAACATCCCGTTCCACGCCAGATCTGGAAAATGACCGAGCAGCCCCGTTTTCGGGCCGCCTGTGATTTTCTGCAATTGCGTGCAGCCAGCGGTGAATTCGATAGCGTTCAGGCTCAATGGTGGATGGATCTGGCAGATACCGATGCGGCTGGCAAAACCCGGATGATTGAAGAACTGACGCAAAAACTGAAAGGCACCCTCGGTTCGGCGGGTACCGCACGCAAACGTCGCAAGCGTCGTTCGCCTGCCCGCAAGAAAGCCGCTTTGCCACAGCAGGACATTTCATGAACATCGCGTATATCGGCCTTGGCTCCAATCTGGGTGAAAGTCGCAATATCCTGCAACAGGCACTGGTCAATCTGGCCGACCATCCGTCCATTCACCAGCTGGAGTGTTCCCGCTTTTACCGCAGCAGCCCGGTCGATTCATCAGGGCCCGACTATGTCAACGCGGTCGCCCGGCTTGAAACCTCATTAAGCTCATTGGCGCTGCTGCATCTGCTGCAAGAAATTGAAAACCGCTATGGCCGGGAACGGCCCTATATAAACGCGCCCCGCACACTGGATCTGGACATCCTGCTATTCAACGATGAAATCAATCATTCGGCTGAACTGACCCTGCCGCATCCGCGCATGCACCAACGGGCCTTTGTGTTATTGCCCCTGCAAGACTTGGCACCAGACATTGTTCTGGCTCAAGGTACCCTTGACACCCTGCTGGAGCAGTGCAAAGACCAGGGCATTGAACTGCTTTAAACCTGAATCAACATATCTTTCATTATCAAGGCATACGAACCGTTGCAAACGTGAAAACACCACATTAAGCACATAAAAAAACACCGGCGGATAATAAAACCCGACCGGTGTTTTTGTCTTCAACAACAGAAACGGCTTACAACTCTTCTACCGCTACTGGAATTTTACCGATTTTGGCTTGCCATTCCCTTGGGCCTGTTTTATGGACAGATGTGCCTTCAGAATCAACAGCCACGGTTACCGGCATGTCTTTCACTTCAAACTCGTAAATGGCTTCCATGCCCAGGTCCTCGAAGCCCACGACTTTAGCGCTACGAATCGCTTTGGACACCAGGTAAGCCGAACCACCCACCGCCATTAAATAAGCCGATTTGTGCTTGCGAATGGACTCGATCGCGACCGGTCCGCGCTCGGCCTTGCCGATCATGGAAATCAGGCCGGTTTTTTCCAGCATCATATCGGTGAATTTGTCCATACGGGTTGCCGTGGTGGGGCCTGCAGGGCCAACCACTTCATCACGCACCGGATCAACCGGGCCAACATAATAAATAACACGGTTGGTGAAATCAACCGGCAATGACTCGCCCTTGGCCAACATGTCCTGGATGCGCTTGTGGGCGGCATCACGACCGGTCAGCATTTTGCCGGACAGCAACAGGGTTTGACCGGGTTTCCAGCTGGCCACTTCTTCTTTGGTCAGGGTATCCAGATTCACCTGTTTGGACTTGTTGTAATCGGGTGCCCATTGCACATCTGGCCAATCAGACAAAGAAGGCGGTGTTAACACGGCAACGCCTGAACCATCCAGTACAAAGTGGGCATGACGGGTTGCCGCACAGTTTGGAATCATGGCGATGGGTTTAGAGGCGGCATGGGTTGGGTAAGTATTGATTTTGACATCCAGCACGGTTGTCAGGCCACCCAAACCCTGGGCACCAATTCCCAGGGCATTGACTTTTTCATACAGCTCGATACGCAACTCTTCGAGTTTGTTTTGCGGGCCACGGGCCAGCAACTCGTACATGTCGATGTCTTCCATCAGTGACTGCTTGGCCATTAACATGGCTTTTTCAGCGGTACCACCCACCCCTATACCCAACATGCCTGGAGGACACCAGCCGGCCCCCATTTGCGGAACGGTTTTCAGTACCCAGTCAACGATCGAGTCACTGGGGTTGAGCATGGCGAACTTGGTTTTGTTTTCTGAACCACCGCCTTTGGCCGCAACCTGAACGTCAACCTTGTCACCAGGAACCAGCTCAACGCTCAGGATACAGGGGGTATTATCTTTGGTATTCTTGCGCTCAAAAATGGGGTCAGCCAGCACGGAAGCACGCAGCTTGTTGTCAGGATCCAGATAACCGCGACGAACGCCTTCATCACATGCCTCTTGCAGCGTACCTTTCAGATCAAACTTGACATCCATACCCACTTTCAGGAAAACGTTCACAATGCCGGTATCCTGACAAATGGGGCGATGCCCTTCCGCGCACATGCGGGAGTTGGTCAGAATTTGGGCAATCGCATCTTTAGCTGCCGGGCTCTCTTCGCGCTCATAGGCACGAGCCAGATGCTGAATATAGTCGGCAGGATGGTAAAAACTGATGAACTGGATCGCATCCGCGATGGATTGGATCAGGTCCTCTTCTTTGATAATGGTAGTCATTGTTCAATCAACTTTTTCAAAAAACTAACGGTTAACAACTTTACGGTTTATTTGCCTTTCCAGACCGGAGCCCGTTTTTCGGCGAATGCGGTAGCCCCTTCTTTGGCATCTTCTGAAACAAAGATATGCGCCATGCGTGGCTGTTGCAGGGCAAACATATCTTCCTGGCGCCAGTCTTGTGACTGCACCACCACCTGCTTGACCGTACGTACGGCCAGAGGGCCATTCGCTGCAATCTTCTCAGCCAATTTTAGCGCAGCTTCCAGCGCTTTGCCCGGTTCTGTCAGTTGATTGACCAAACCAAGCTGGTGCGCACGCGTGGAGGGAATCATGTCACCGGTTAATAAGATCTCCATGGCAACGTGGTACGGCAGCCTTTGCGGCAGGCGCAGCATGCCACCCGAACCGGGCACCAGGCCACGTTTTACTTCAGGCAAGCCAAACTGGGCATTTTCAGCGGCCACGATCAAATCGCAGGCCAGCGCCAATTCACAGCCACCGGCCAACGCATAGCCCTCGATGGCGGCAATCAGGGGTTTTTGAGGCGGTGCCTCACACAAACCACCCAGACCGCGGCCCGGCACCACGGCACGGCGCTGGGTTTTGGCGAACTCTTTCAAATCCATGCCCGAACAAAACGTATTGCCTTGTCCGGTAAGAATGCCCACCGTCAGGTCATCATTGGCGTCAAGCTGGTCAAGCGCGGCAGCCAGCGCAAAAGAAGTATCGTAAGTAAGGGCGTTGCGGGCTTCAGGTCGGTTGATGGTAATGACCAATACCCGGCCAATGATTTCTGATTTCACCAATTCTGTCACAGTTGTCTCCTGTAGGTTCGGGGTTATTGAGGCATTTTACCCTTTCAAACCACAAATTATCCCTAGAACCGCAACAAATACCCTAAAATCCAAGGTTTGGTTATTCATCCGATGCTAGAGTCGAATTCATGCTTACTTTTCAGCAAATTATCTTAAAACTTCAGGAATACTGGGACGCACAAGGTTGTGCGTTGCTCCAGCCTTACGACATGGAAGTGGGCGCGGGTACGTCCCATACAGCCACTTTCCTGCGCGCCATCGGTCCCGAGCCCTGGCATGCCGCTTATGTGCAGCCATCACGCCGCCCCAAAGATGGCCGCTATGGCGAAAATCCCAACCGCCTGCAACACTATTACCAGTACCAGGTTGTGCTCAAGCCGGCTCCACCCGACATTCTTGATCTTTACATCGGTTCGCTGCAAGCGCTGGGCATCAACCCCCTGGAACACGATATCCGCTTCGTTGAAGATGACTGGGAAAACCCCACGCTGGGTGCCTGGGGCCTGGGCTGGGAAGTCTGGCTCAATGGCATGGAAGTCACGCAATTCACTTACTTCCAGCAGGTAGGCGGCCTTGACTGCCCGGCCACCACCGGTGAAATCACCTACGGTCTTGAACGCCTGGCCATGTATCTGCAAAACGTGGAAAGTGTTTATGACCTTGTCTGGACCCGTCGTCCCAATGGCGATACCGTGTATTACCGTGACGTGTTTCACCAGAATGAAGTTGAACAATCCACCTACAACTTTGAATACGCCTCAACAGAAATGCTGTTTGCGCATTTCAATGACTACGAAGCCGAAGCCAAAAAACTGGTCGAGATCCCATTGGCCCTGCCTGCCTACGAGGTCGTCCTGAAAGCCGCCCATACTTTCAATATGCTTGATGCCCGGGGCGCCATTAGCGTTACCGAACGGGCCAGCTATATTGGCCGTATCCGCAACCTGTCCCGTGCAGTTGCCCAGTGCTATTACGACTCCCGTGAACAGCTTGGCTTCCCGATGCTGAAAAAACAAGAGATTGCATAAATGTCAACGAATCCTTTACTGATCGAATTACTTACCGAAGAACTGCCTCCCAAGGCATTGCAAAAGCTGGGCAAGGCATTTGCCCAAGGTGTTTACCAGTCCCTGAACAAACAACACCTTCTGGGTGAACAGTGCGCGCTTGAGTCCTTTGCCACACCACGCCGGCTTGGTGTCCGCTTAAGCCAGGTATTGGCGCAGGCTCCCGAACAGGCCTTTGCAGAAAAACTCATGCCTGTGAAAATCGGCCTTGACGAAAACGGCAATGCCAGCCCCGCCCTGCAAAAAAAACTGGCCGCCAAAGGCCTGGAACACTTGAGTGTTGCTGACCTGACTCGCGAATCCGATGGCAAACAGGAATATTTAATCGCCAAAGGCACCGCCCCCGGCGCACAACTGGCCGCATTCCTGCAAACCGCCATTGATGAGGCGATTGCCAACCTGCCCATTCCCAAAGTCATGCGCTATCAACTGGCCGACGGACAAACCAGTGTCCGCTTCGTACGCCCCGTGCATGGTCTGGTTGTCCTGTTTGGGGACCAGGTCCTGCCAGTTAGCGTGCTGGGCATTTCATCCAGCCACGTAACCCGGGGACACCGCTTCCTTAGCCAGGCACCGGTTCAGTTAAACCATGCCAACACCTACGAGCAGCAACTGCGCGAAGAAGGCAAGGTCATTGCCTCGTATGAAGAACGTCGCGACATGATCAGTGCCCTGCTGGCTGAAAAAGCGGCCTCACTGGGTGCCACTATTGGCAACGATCCCGAGGTCACCGCGCTACTCGACGAAGTCACTTCACTGGTGGAATACCCAGCCGTGTATATCGGTCAGTTTGAGGAAAAATTCCTGGCCGTACCACCAGAATGCCTGATCCTGACCATGCGCCTGAACCAGAAATATTTCCCCCTGTTCGACCCGGCCACTGGCAAGCTGACACACCGCTTCCTGATTGTCAGCAACATGGACATCGAGAACCCACAACAGATTATCGAGGGCAACGAACGGGTCGTGCGCCCGCGCCTGGCCGATGCCGAATTTTTCTTCGATACCGACCGTAAAATGCCATTGGCCGCACGTGTCGAGCAACTGGCCACCATTGTTTACCACAACAAACTGGGCACCCAGCTGGACCGCTCCGAACGGGTCCGGAAAATTGCCGCTTACATTGCCCAGCAGCTTGGCGCCAATGTCGCGCTGGCCGACCGTGCCGCCCTCTTGGCCAAAGCCGATTTAAGTTCCAACATGGTGGGTGAATTCCCTGAACTGCAGGGCATTATTGGCGCCTACTATGCCAAGGCCGATGGCGAGCCCGAAGAAATCGTGACAGCCCTGGCAGAGCAGTACCGCGTGCGTTACGACAAGCCCGTCAGCCAGGAAACCTTGACCTCGGCCATTTTGTTTATTGCCGAACGCGCCGAAACCCTGGTTGGCATTTGGGGGATTGGTCTGGTTCCCACCGGTGAGCGTGACCCTTACGCCTTGCGCCGTGCCGCGCTGGGCCTGATCAGTGCGGTTGAGCAATTGGCCGCCGGCCAGTTCCTGAACCTGCAAACCAGGCTGTCCCTGAATGAATTGCTTGAATTTGCCGCTGGCACGTTTGAAAACATCAGCCTGAACCCGAACACGGTCACCGAAGTACAGGAATTCATTTACGAACGTTACCGCAATCAGCTCAATAACGAGTATGACCGCTCAGTTGTAGATGCTGTTATTGCTTTGGCACCGCCACTGAATGAAATTATCGACCGGGTCAAGGCCGTTACCGCCTTTGCACAATTACCCGAAGCCGAGAGTCTGGCTGCCGCCAACAAACGGATTGCCAACCTGCTGAAAAAAGTCGACGGATCACTGCCTGCGATTAATGCCGACATTCTGCTTGAGCCGGCAGAAAAAGCCCTGGCAGGCACGATTGAAACCATCCAGCCGGTTGCTCTGGATCACTTTAACAAAGGTGAGTTTGAGACCAGCTTACGCAGCATTGCCAGCACACGTGAAGCGGTTGATGCCTTCTTCACCGATGTCATGGTCATGGCTGAAGACCCGAACATCCGCAATAACCGTCTGGCTTTGCTTTCACAGTTACATGGCACCATGAACCTGGTGGCCGACATTTCCAGGCTGGCGCAATGAAACTCGTGATTCTTGATCGGGACGGCGTCATCAACCAGGATCGTACCGATTTTGTTAAATCGGCCGATGAATGGGTTCCCCTGCCCGGCAGTCTCGAAGCCATTGCCCGCCTGTACCGGGCAGGCTGGAAAGTGGTGATTGCCAGCAACCAGTCCGGCCTGGGCCGGGGCCTGTTCAGCATGAGCGATCTGAATGCCATGCATGCCAAAATGAATCAGGAGCTCACTTTGCTGGGCGGGCAGGTGGATGCCATTTTCATTTGCCCGCACAAGCCGGAAGATGGCTGTAATTGCCGAAAACCCTTGCCAGGCATGCTTCACGATATTATTCGCCGCTACGAGATAGATCCGGCACAGGTTCCAGTGATTGGTGATTCCCTGCGCGACCTGCAAGCCGCACAGATCGCAGGCATGAAGCCCTGGCTGGTGGAAACCGGCAATGGCCTTAAAACAAAAAATGACCCCAATCTGCCACCCGGCACGCAAATCCGTGCCAGCCTGGCGGATATTGTCAATGAATGGTTGCGGGAAAATTAATCATCATGTCTTTTTTACGTGCCCTGCTGTTTCTGGTTTTTCAAGCCGTTACTCTCATTCCCTTCGCACTCGGGTGTTTCCTGCTGCTGCCTTTTCCCTTCAAATGGCGATACCGTTTCACGGTAGGCTGGCCCCATCTGCTTATGTGGGGAGCCAAATATATTCTTGGCATCAAATGGAAAATCAAGGGAAGGGAAAATATTCCCACTACACCAGTGGTATTTCTAAGCAAACACCAGTCTGCCTATGAAACCCTGCTTTTCCCCTGGTTCTCACCCAAGCCGGCCTGTTTCATTTATAAAAAAGAACTGAACTACATCCCGTTTTTCGGTTGGGGGCTGGCCAGCCTGCGCAATATTCCCATCAACCGCTCCGACCGCAAGGGTGCCATGCAACAGGTATTGGACATTGGCAGCAAGCGCATCCGCGAAGGCCACAGCCCGGTTCTGTTCCCCGAAGGAACCCGGATACCCGTCGGACAAAAAGGCCGCTACCAATCAGGTGGGGCTCGTCTTGCCGTCCATGCCGGTGCCTCGGTCGTTCCGGTTGCGCACAATGCCGGAGAAGTCTGGCCGCGCAATTCCTTCCTCAAAAAACCCGGTCTGGTGACCTTCTCGTTTGGCCCTCCCATTTCATCCGAAGGCCTTACCCACGACCAACTTAACCGCAAAGTTGAAGAATGGATTGAAGGGGAAATGCGTGTACTGAGTCCACATCGTTACACCGACAAGACCTGACGCTCCACAAAGGCAATAATATCCATGAATCAACTATCCTTTATCAACACTACCCATGGATAGAATTCCTTACACTCTTCAGCGTTCCAATCGGCAAAGCATTGGTTTTACGGTTAACGCTGAAGGACTGAAAATTACCGCGCCAAAATGGGTCTCGCAAACCGTCATCGACCAGGCCATCCAGGCAAAAAGAACCTGGATCCAAAGCAAGTTGCTGCAGTGGCAACAAGAATCCCCCACCCCCATCCGCTGGCAAAATGGCATGCAATTGCCCTATATGGGCCGGCAAATTATTGTTCAACTTGACCCGCAGCTGGCTTCATGCCGCTATGAGGGCAATTACAATCTGGCACAAGATAACGATCTTCTCTATCTCAACCTGCCATCCACCGCCAATGCCCTGGCCATTAAAACAGCTTGCACCCAATGGTTTCAGGGGCGTGCCCTGGCCTGGTTTGAAACCCGTCTGAGACATTTCCAGCAAAGCAGCGGCACAAAACCCCAGTGCCTGCGCCTGTCCAGTGCCACAACCCGTTGGGGCTCCTGCAACGCCAATGGGCAGATTCGCCTGAACTGGCGCCTGATCCATCTGTGCCCGGATCTGATTGACTATGTCATTGCCCATGAGCTTGCTCACCTGAAAGAAATGAATCACAGTCCCCGCTTCTGGGCCGAAGTCAAACGCATTTTGCCCACTTATGAAGCCGCCAAAAACAGGCTGAAACAAAAAAACCTGCGTACGCTCCCCATCCTTTAAGATAGGTATGAAAGCGCTCACCCGCCTTCAGTTTTCATCTATATAATGCTGTTGTATCTTTCTTACAGTACCCGTCATTTAAATATACCGCACCCATCATTGGGTAAAGACAGGTTTGCTAAAATAGTCCGTTTGTAACCATTTCCACCAGGAGTCATCATGCAATTTCTACATACCATGCTTCGAGTCGGCAACCTTGAGCGTTCCATCGAATTTTATACAAACGTAATTGGCATGAAACTGCTGCGTCGTTCGGAAAACCCCGAATACAAATACAGTCTGGCTTTCCTGGGTTTTGAGGCCAACCCCCATCAGGCCGAACTGGAACTGACCTATAACCATGGTGTTGACTCCTATGAACTGGGTACCGCCTATGGCCATATTGCCATTGGCGTGCCAGATGCCGGCCAGGCCTGTGAAGCCGTCAAGGCTGCCGGAGGCAAAGTGACACGTGAGGCCGGTCCGGTTAAGGGTGGCACCACCGTTATTGCTTTTGTTGAAGATCCCGACGGCTACAAGATCGAGCTGATCGAACGCAAAAACATGCAAGCTTCAGGCACTGGTTTGCATGCAGAATAAATCCTGTTAAACAACCATAAAGTTAAAAAGGTACATTATGAAAACAACAAATATTGTTATTGGCGCGCTTGTTGCTGCCGGTGTCGTATGGGGAGGCTCTACCTGGTACGTTGGCCAACAGGCCAAAGGTGAGATCGATAAATCCATCAGTAATCTCAATGAATTTCTGGCACACACCTCTCCCTATCTCAGTCTGAGTGAGGTCAGCTATGAAAAAGGCTTTCTTTCCTCTACCGGGATTTATAAGCTCAACATAGATGTACCTGATCTGCCCCAAGAACTTTCCAATATTACGTTCCTGAACCAGGTTTTTCACGGCCCCCTGCCATTAATTCAGGAAGGTCGTTTTACGCCCGCCTTGGCCATTAGCAAAACCACGCTCATTAACAATGACAATACAAAAATACTGTTTGATGCCGCCAATGGACAGGAGCCGTTTACATCCAGCAGCGTGCTTTCTTTTGCCAAGGAAATTGCCAATACGATTGAAACCGCACCACTGAAATTCGATGATCAGGATGTTGAAATCATGGTCGAACCGATACAGGCGATTACGCACACGAATCTTGATTACGCTTTTTTCAATACAGAAGCCATGGGTGGCGCGATGAAAGCAACGGGAAAAAGCACCAGCAGTCTGTCTACGGACGGCTTTAAGCTTAGCAATAAAACAACCCGAACCGCCCACAAAAATTATATTGGTGATACTTCCTTAACATTTGGAAAATTCAATATTACCAGTTCGGACCAATCCATTGCCATCGATTCGGTCGACGTCAATGCCAGCACGACTGAATCTTCCGCAGGCCTGCTCAATGGTGACATCACCTATTCCGTGAATAATATCAACGTCAACAAAATTGATTTTGGCACCACAGCCCTGAAGATGACCGTGAACAACCTGGACATGAAGGCGCTTAATGAGTTTAGCCGCGCAACAGCCAGCCTGGATCTGAGTTCTGCTTCATTCGAGGAAGAAGAGTTGGCCGATCATTTCGAAACCCTGTTTGTCAAACTGGCTGATGACAAATTTGAGTTCCATATTGATCCCTTCCGTATAAAAGCGACAACCGGCGAAGCATCGCTGAATTTCGGAGTTGCTTTTAACGGAGAAAAAGCCTCTGCCGAATCAAGGGAGTCTCCGGAATTATTTGCCGCTGAATCATTGCGCAAAGCCAATCTATCCTTTTCTATTGATGACAATCTTATCAAAGAATATGGCTCAGGCATTATTCAGATCTCCGAAGGTACAGACAAGGCCGAAGCTGATGCTCAAGCACAAATCCTTGCTGCCATGGCAAACCTTGTCGCGGAACAATCCGGCATGGCTATTTACAAAGATGGCAAAACCACGTCTTCAGTCACCTATGATGCCGATCAACCCGAAGACAGTCAGATTGACTTCAATGGCAAAAAAATGGGCTTGAATGAGTTCGCCATGAGAGCATCCTCCCTGCTTGGCTTGGCAGGTACATCGGCTGCCCCTGCGTTGCTAAACGAAGAGGAGCTATTTCAAGCCCTTGAAAACGAGACTGAGACTGAGACTGAGACCGAACCTGCAGAATAAATGCATGAGTTTGAAAGCGAAACAGCAATGACCCGACAATACCTCACTGTTCGTCTGCCAATTAATACAAACTTGAATTAATTAGCAACAGAGCGCGATCAGATCTTCTTGCTTATTAACAGGTGATACCCCAAAATCACCTGTTAATAACGTCTCTTTCAGGTAGAAATCATCTTTACCAAACAAACCCTTAATTATTGCCATAAAAAGCCCACAAGCGTTGCTCGTCAAGCTCATTGCCTGAGGCAATGGCCCTGACCTGCCTGGGAGAATTTGTACGGGCAGTATTAGCTACAACTGCATTGGTGCCAAGATTGTTCACCACAACTGCAGGAGGTGCTGATACCCGATTGGCAACCACCTCATTTTCTGGCAAACCCTTGGCGGTCGCCGTGCTTGGACAACGCCGTCCGGTAGCCTCATAAGCCATGCGGTTCACGTCTTCACCAAAACAGAAAAAACGCATATCCGCAACTTCCTTATAACCCAGTTTATAGGCAATACTGGTATCCTCTCGTGCGTTACACGCATCTGATTCACCTGCCATCGAACCACCTATTCCAAAACCGGTAAAACCGACGCCAATAGTATTGGATTGACCGCAATTATTGGCCCCGCCAAACATGCTTGCAGGTGCATAAACGTTAGGGGTCGTGTGTATACGCTGGGATTTCCTTTGTTCTGATCCACCAAAGGTAAGGTCAATAATGGCCGCTCCTCCCGAAGTGACGTTTGCACTTGAAGAGGCTCCGGAAGATGACCCCGCAGAAGCTTCTGCCCCGGCACCCACGTTAACCTGTGCCAGCACCTGACCCGATGCAAATAATAGTGCAATTGCAGTGAATATTTTTTTCATGGCGATTCCTTTCGGAGGGGGAAACCCCCTCCAAGAATAATATGCATATTATAATTTTTAAGGCGATTGAGCCCTGGGTTATGGCCAGAGACCACCAACCAGACCAAAGCCACCAAAACCGCCAAAACCGCCAGCGTTGGTACTATAGCTACTACCGGCATTTGAAGATGTACCTTGGGCAGCTCCTCCTAAAGAGAAGCCGTTACCATATTGCTCAGTAGTAGAGTGTCCACCTGTAGATGTACCCACTCCAACAGGACTCATGGTAACTGCAGCAGTACCGCTTGACTGAGTCAAGGCTCCGGATTGATTGCCGGCAGCCCCAAAACCAAATGAGCCCTGTGTGCCTCCTGTACCAGATGCGCCACTAGTGGAACTGCTTGCACTTCCTCCTGCACCAAAACCGCCAAGCCCAATACCAAAAATTTGTGCCTGTGCGCTGGTAGCCATGAACGTACCAGATGCCAAAGTCAACGCAGAGATAAGTAGTAGTTTTTTCATTTTGCTGCTCCTTTACGGATACATTTTTCGAACCGGATGCCGTCCGGCACGGTTACTGCAAAATGGAATATCCCACCCAGTCAATTTACTCATATATATGCAACATCGAACAGGGAGATCATCCCACCAATCTCAGCAACTTGAACCATCAAATTGCTGAATTCTTAATTTGTTACATTTTTGAAGCGAACCACACTAACCCACAGTAAAGCTGAGGTTACTGCATTAGTTCTGATAAAAGCACAGAAACAGTGAAAAGTTGAAACTTATATAATTTTTTCTAGAACTTATACTGCTATATGGATTTTGAATTACTGATAGTAGTTAATAATTTATGTATGATGGTTCAGTACTTGCTGAAACCTGATTTATTTGCTGCATACCTGCTTTTATAGGAGTTAATTCCACATGAATCAAAAAAGTTTTCAACACTTAATTTGATGTTTCCTTACTTTTTTGTAACATAAAAAATGCTATCACTCTATGAAAAAAGAAAATATGAATCTGAGACGCACTAAAATTGTGGCTACATTAGGGCCGGCAACCCAAACGCCCGATCAAATTGAAAAGATGATTCTGGCTGGCATGAACGTTGCGAGGCTAAATTTTTCTCATGGCAACCACGAAGAACACCGCCATAAGGCCCAAACCATCAGGGCAATCGCACGCAAGCTGCAAAAACATATTGCCATCATGGTTGATTTGCAAGGCCCCAAAATCAGGATTGCCCGATTCATCAACGGACAGGTTACATTACAGGCTGGACAACCCTTTGTTCTATCCAACACCCATCCATACAATGAAGGCACGGCACATATTGTCGGTATTGACTACCCAGCCCTGGTGACGGACTGCCAGGCCGGAGATGAACTGCTTCTTGATGATGGCCGGGTCGTGCTGGAAATTACCGGCATTGAAGGCCAGGAAGTGCATACCCGAGTCGTGAGCGGTGGATCGCTTTCCAACAACAAAGGCATCAACCGCAAAGGTGGCGGTCTTTCCGCTCCCAGCCTTACAGCTAAAGACGAAGAAGACATTAAACTGGCTGCCGACATTCATGCCGACTATATCGCTGTTTCTTTTCCCCGCTATGGCAGCGATATTGAGCATGCCAGGCAACTTGCCCGCCAGGCCGGTAGCCACGCCTGGATTGTGGCCAAAATTGAACGCGCTGAAGCCGTGGTTGATGACCAGGCCCTGGATGAGTTGATTACAGCCAGTGATGCCGTCATGGTTGCCCGTGGCGACTTGGGGGTTGAAGTCGGTGATGCGGAATTGGTGGGCATACAGAAAAAAATCATCCTGCATGCACGCACTCTGAATAAAGTGGTTATAACGGCCACGCAAATGATGGAGTCCATGATTGCCAACCCCATCCCCACTCGCGCTGAAGTGTCTGATGTCGCCAATGCTGTTCTGGACTATACCGATGCGGTCATGCTGTCGGCCGAAAGTGCATCGGGCAATTATCCGGTTGAGGCCGTCACGGCCATGTCACGCATTTGCATGGGAGCCGAAAAACATCCTACGTCAAATAAATCCGCTCATCGACTGGGGCAGGTTTTTCCACGCTGTGATGAAACCATCGCGCTTTCCACCATGTATGCCGCCAATCACTTCCCTGGCGTAAAAGCCATTATTTCCCTTAGCGAAAGTGGCCATACACCACTTATCATGTCACGCATCCGTTCAGGCGTTCCCATTTATTGTTTTACCCGTCATAAAGAAACCCAAAACCGCGTTGCCCTTTTCAGGGGCGTTTACCCGGTAAATTTTGACAACAGCCATCTTGATCCTGCGATACTTATGCAAGCCGCCCTTGATGAGTTGAAAAAACACCAAACGCTAAACAGCGGTGACTGGATCATTGTGACCAACGGAGACCTGTCAGCCCCCGGCAACGGCACCAACAGCATGAAACTGATCTGTGTCAATTAATTTAAACTTGATTTTTTCCCGCCCAGGAGCATACTCGTTCCCACGCTCCCGCGTTGGGAATGCATACATCCCATGAAAATCATCATCGCCCCCGACTCTTTTAAAGAAAGCCTGCCAGCCCATGACGTGGCCAAAGCCATTGCCAAAGGCGTAATGCAGGCAGCTCCCGATGCCAATATCCATTGCGTCCCGATGGCCGATGGCGGTGAAGGTACCGTCCTGGCCATTGCCCAAAGCACGCCGTGCACCCTCATGCAAAGCACCGTTCGCAATGCCTTGGGCCACCCGGTGCAAGCCACCTGGGCCATGCACGACACCGGCACTGCCATTATAGAAATGGCCAGTGCTGCCGGTCTTGAGCAAATCCAGCCCCAGCACAGAAATATACTGCGTGCCAATACGTTTGGCGTTGGCCAACTTATCCTTGAGGCTTTAAATAGAAATGTCAAACACATCATTCTGGGGCTGGGCGGTTCAGCCACCAACGATGGCGGTGCTGGCATGCTTGCCGCCCTGGGCATTCAGTTTAAGGATAAAAACAATGCCTTGCTGGAACCCGTACCCGAAGCGCTGTCCAGACTGGAAAAAATAGATCTTTCAGGTCTGGAGCCACGCCTGGCGCAAACAGCATTTACCCTGGCCTCTGACGTCAGCAACCCCTTATGTGGATCCCATGGCGCTGCTGCGATTTTTGGTCCACAAAAAGGAGCTACGCCAGAACAGGCTCGGCTCCTTGACCAGATCATGGCGAATTATGCCGATATTACTGCGATCACGCTTGGCAGAGACAGGCGTCATGAACAGGGTGCAGGTGCAGCAGGTGGCCTTGGTTTTGCCGGATTGAGTTTCTTGAATGCACGATTTCGTCCAGGGGTGGAAATAGTGGCCGAATTTGCGGGCCTGGCCGATCTGATTGAAAATGCCGATCTGATTATTACAGGAGAAGGTAAGCTGGATGATCAAACCCTGCAAGGTAAAGCCCTGGCCGGCATAGCTGCCCTGGCACAAATGCATCAGGTTCCAATGATTGTGATTGCCGGTACCCTTGGTAGCAATTACCAGGCTTTATACAGCCAGGGAATGACCGCGGCCTTCAGCCTGTGTAACGGTCCCATCACGTTACAGGACGCCATGCAACATACCTCGAGCCTGCTTCAGGATCGCAGTCGGGATATTATGCGGGTTTTCATGGCCAAGCAGATAAAAAACGGGAGATAAAACTATAAGTTTAAACAATTAGTCCCCACACAGGAGCGTGGGGACTAGAAACTCGTTCAAGCTCACTCAAATTCGTTCACACTTCAAACCCGGTTGAATTTACCGCTATCCAGCAAATAGTCGGAAAGACGGATAAAATCAGCCACACTCAAGGCTTCAGCCCGAGCCGTTTCCTGAATACCCACTACATCCCAGTCTATTTCCCAGTCAGCCAAAGAGCGACGCAACATTTTTCGGCGTTGCGAAAAAGAACGGGCAACCACCTGTTCAAACACCTGCCATTGTTTCGGCGCTGGACGTGAGTCAGGCAATGGAACCATTCGCACCACTGCCGACATCACCCTCGGGGGAGGATCAAAGGCTTCGGGGGGAACATCAAACAGCCAATGCATTTTATAGCGTGACTGCAACATGACAGACAAACGGCCATAATCGGACGAACCCGGCTTGGCCACCATTCGGTCAATCACTTCTTTTTGCAGCATGAAATGCTGGTCTTGCACATGACTGGCATAGTCCATTAAATGAAACAGCAAGGGACTGGAAATATTGTAAGGCAGATTTCCCACTACCCTTAAAGGAGAACCAAACTGACTGAAGTCCACCGTCAAGGCATCGGCCTCATGGACCGTTATTTTTTTGGGACTAAACGTATTGCGTAGCCGCTGTGCCAGATCCCGGTCAATTTCAACCACCGTCAGGTGATCAAGGCAAGCCAGCAATGGGGCCGTCAGGGCTGACAGCCCCGGCCCGATCTCCACCACCTTGTCACCACGGTCAGGATTGACTGCACGGACAATCGCCTCAGTTACGCTTTCATCCACCAGAAAATGCTGGCCAAACCGCTTTCTTGCCTGATGTGCTGTCATAATCAGTTTCTGGCAGAAATGGAGCCGCTCAGGCGATTATCGATAAACGACTGTGAACGCAATTGCTGCAACCAGTCTTCAAAAATAGGTTCTGCCCGTTGCTCATACAGGGTCTGGCGAGCCAACATACGACGGATTTCAGGCTGTTTGTCTCCGGTTCGTCGATCAAGCACTTCAATAATGTGCCAGCCAAAAGCGGAGCGCACTGGATTACTGATTTGACCCGGCTGCAAATTGGCCACTGCTTTTTCAAATTCAGGATCGGCCGTACCTGGCGCTATCCAGCCAATTTCTCCCCCCAGTGGCGCCGAGGTATCTTGCGAAAACTTGCGCGCCACATCCTCAAAAGCCTCGCCATTGCTTAAACGATTATGCAGGCTTTGGATCCGCTCATAAGCCTGCTTGTCAGACACCACAGGACTGGTCTTGACAAGAATATGACGGACATTGGATTCAGTCACTTCAACCGGCCCTTGCTGTTTGGCAGCTATTTCCATGGGAGAAAGCTGTGGCTTGGGCGGTGGTGGTGGCTGGACATTCACGACACGCTTGTTTTCTTTAATCAAGCCACGACGCTCGATCACCTTCAAAATATGGAAACCATTAGGTGCCTTGAAAACCCCGGTCGTACGTCCATCCGCCACGTTTCGGGTCACGTTCACAAACAGGGAAGGCCAGTCTTCAAACAACCGGATTCCCAGTTGGCCACCATTAGCCGCTTCCGGCGCATCGGAATATTCTTTGGCGACCGCAGCAAAACTGGTACCCCGTCTGAGTTTACTCATTGCCTCATTGGCTTTTTTACGGGCTGCCTCCACAACGTCTGCAGACGCGTTATCGGGGACACGAATGAAGATATGCTGCAAGGCAACGGCTTTAGGCTCAAAAGAACGCTCAATCACGACCTGTTTCTGGGGAGGAGGAGGCGTATAAGCAACCTCTTTTTTAGGTAGCACGCCGGTGGGATGCTGCTTCAAAAAAGCATCCACATCAGATTCGGTCACACTGATACGGCTTTGAATAATACGGTTGCGCAATTGATCCATCATCACTTCACTGCGCAGGTTTTGCAGGTACTCATCCCATTTCATGCCAGAACGGCTGACTTCTTCTTTCAGACGTTCAACAGGAATGTTATTGCGCTGAGCGATCGTTGCCAGCACCTGATTTAACTGGGCATCGGTAACTTTGACGCCAAGCCGTTCGGCATCCTGCTTCATCAGTTTTTCATCAATCATGGACTGCAGCACCTGATCCCGGGCTGCACCACCCTGCCCGCTGATTCGCAGGGATGCCATTCGATTGTCCAGCTCGCGTATGGTGATAATTTCAGTATTGACTACCGCGGCTATGCCATCACCAAACTGAGCTTGTGTTTTCGCAGTTTTGCCTGCTGTACCCGGTGCTGCCTGCGCCACCATTGGCAAAGCAAGGCAAAAAACGGGAATGGTTGCAAATGCGAGTTGGCGTACGCGTTTTAGTCTACGCATTATTCATACCTTTCAAATGTAGATTTTACTGGAACCGGGACCGTTGTTGATTCATAGCCCCGCACATTTTCTCTTAACAAACCCATTGGATCACTACCCAGAGATCCAAGACCGGATAATTCCAATTGTAAGAATATAGCAGAATTTGCTTTTTCTTTTGAAACAGCATAACGCTGCATGACAACCCGGCCGGTCCAGCAACAGTTGCCTTTATATTCAAACCCAAGAATGGATTGCGTTACCCTTTTATCCTGAATGGAATAATCGATACGACCAACACCGGATATTTTTTCTGTAAATGGCCACTGTGCCGACAGGCTGGTGGTTTCCTTACCCTTTAACTGATAATGTAACGGATTGCCAGTCTCATCAAGGAAAGGATCCTGCTGGTAACGGTAAGACATGGAAACGCTGGTCAGGCGCTTGGGTTTCCAGTGTAAAGAGGCGTAAGACTGCACCACATTCTGGTCAGCCGAATCCACCTGCACGGCCAGTTCGGTGTTCAGGGTATCGGTCAGCGCGGCACTTAAACCCGCCAGATAATCCGATTTGGAGCGTTTACGGGCCTCTTCTCCCGGCAGGGTTACTTTCTGGTCTTCAAAATAAAACCGTTGCGCCAGCTGCAGGGACAGTCGCTCGAAACCACTATCTTCATCCAGCCAGCGACTGGTTATTCCCATGGTCAGCTGGTTGGCATTGTTAATCCGGTCCCAGCCACCGCTATAACGGTTTTCAGCAAAAGCCGAACCAAAACCGAACTGACTGATGGAGGTATCATAAACAGGAATATCCGCCTGGTTTTTATAGGGGATATTCAAGTAATAAAGACGGGGCTCAAGCGTTTGAAGGGACGGTTTGCCGAACAACGTGGTGTTACGCTCAAACGTCATGCCACTATCAAGGGAAAAGATGGGCAAAACCCGGTTAATCGACCCCTTTTGCGTACCCGCCTGGCTTCTGAAACCATATTTACCGAACTCTTCATACCAGTTCGTCGAATAATGAGAGGCATGCAAGGCCGCCTTGGGCGTGACATACCAGCCAGGACGGACAATGGGATAACTAATCGCGTTATAGGATGAAAAACGCGTACCATCAGGGGCCCGGTGGCCATCGGTTCTGGAAAAATCAGCGATATCCCCAAAGTAGGTGGGAAACTCAAAACGGGTAAGGGTATTGTCGGTTTCCACATCAAACCCGTTCCAGTCATATCGACTGCCACGCACCTTGAACTCGGGTACTTTTTCATATTGCCCATATAAGTATCCCAGCGTGTCATCTTGCAGGGTTTGGTATTTTTGCAGCGTTAAATAACCGCTCCAATAATCGTACCCCGACCAGTTCAGGCTAGCCCGTTTTGATAAATAGGTCTGGTCTGCCTCATTCAGACCCATACTGGTAAAGTCGCGAAAATAGTTGTCATCAGACACACCATTCCAATCCAGATCCAGATTGAATTTCAGCCCCAGGAACTGGCCCAGATGCTGGTCATGCAAAATGGAATACGACCAGCGTTTATCACGGGTATCCATATCCTTGTTAATATAGGTACCCGAAACAATACCCGAATAACCTGGCATTAAATAGCGGAACTCCCCACCCATCAGTAATCCGCGCTTGCTTAAATAACGGGGAGTTATTGTGGCATCATAATTGGGCGCCAGATTGAAAAAATACGGAACAGCCAGATCATAACCACCTCTTGAGGTATAACCATAAGTAGGTGTCAGAAAACCCGTTTTCTTTTCTGCCCTGACGGGGAAGGTAAGGTAGGGCGACCAAAGTACAGGAACCCCCTTGATATACAGTACCCCGTTTTTTGCAATCCCTTCGTTTTCATCCTCGTAAATATCAACCTGTGGCGACTGGATTGTCCAGAACTTCTCAGGGCAATCGCAACCTGAATAAATGACATCCAGCAACCGGGTGTGATTTTCATCAAGCGCTTCGGCCTCGCTGGCCGTACCGCTTCCACCGCCAGCCAGATTAAAAACAGGCTCATAAAACTTGCCACTGTCCGTATTGATATTGTAATGTAGCCCCGTACCGGTAATCAGGGTGCCATCCTTGAAAAAGCGGGTATTGCCGCTTGCCGTCATCTCTCCGCTATCCGTGTTATAACGGATCTGATCACTTTTCAGGATAGCATCCGTACGCCGCACCTGCGCCAGTCCATGCAGGGTAATATCACTGCTGTTGTTGTCGTAACCCGCCTTTTCGCTATCAGTAAACGTAACGGTATTGTTTTTATTCCCGGTGGTAACCTGCAACAAAGATGAATCCTGCAAAGCCGGGTATTCATCAATACGAATCCCGGGGGCAGCCAGCACAAAGCCAGTCTTGGCAAATGCGGCAAGCGCCAGCAGAGTAAGAGCACAAACTTTACGCACAAAAAACAAATCCATTCAAGATTCTATTTATATGGAACACAAACAATTTTATTCCCGGTTGCAAACGACCACCCATGACATTACTCCTGCAGACTATTTATTGATGCAGCAAAGACAAAACCCGGTTAAAAAGCTTAAAATAGGTCTTCCCAGAGTAACTGCCACGTCGAAACGACCAATTATAGTAGTTGCTCTTTAATTTAAAGCGGCTTTTTTAATTCTTTCACTGAAATTAAACCGATTTTACATTCAGGACTCAGGTTTCGTCACCCACTTGTCGCGAAATACTCATTTTTTATAATTATGCCCTCAAACGTTTCCGCAGATCCCCGCAAAGATGCCTTGCAACAATGGCTGGCTGTCATTGCAAATACCCATCACATTCAAATCTCAAGCCTGCGCACGGCATCCAGCGATGCCAGTTTCAGGCGTTATTTCCGTGTCGATACCAACCAGGCTCCCCTTATCATCATGGATGCTCCACCACAGCACGAAAACTGCACGCCCTTTATTGATATCGCTGGCAAACTGGCCAAAGCGGGACTGAATGTACCGGCTATCCTTGAAAAAGATCTGGAAAACGGCTGGCTGCTACTCACTGACCTTGGCAACGACACCTATTACCAGCGCATTCAGCAAGGAATTGATGACGTCACCCTGCAATCCCTGTACCGTGATGCCCTTCAGGCCCTGGTACAAATGCAGCAGGCCAGTGTCCAGGGATTACCCGCCTATGATGCGCAACGTTTGCGCGATGAGCTTGAGCTGTTTACCGAATGGTACGTTCATCAACATTGCCAAAGCCAGTTAAGCGATGATGAAAAAAACGCACTTGAAAAAACCTTCAGCCTGCTGGTGGCCCACAATGCCAAACAGCCCTGCGTATTCGTGCATCGCGACTACCATTCCCCCAACCTGCTGGTGTGTGACCAGGACATGTATGGGCCCAACCCCGGCATCATCGATTTCCAGGATGCGGTCAACGGCCCCATTTCCTATGACCTGGCTTCTTTGGTCATGGATGCCCGCACCACCTGGGAGGAGCCCCAGCAACTGGACTGGGCTATTCGTTACTGGCAAATGGCACGGGATGCAAAACTGGCGGTCCCCGATGACTTCGCCAATTTTCACACCGATTACGAGTTCATGGGATTACAGCGGAATTTACGCATCCTGGGTGTATTTGCGCGACTTTCCATTCGTGATGGCAAAGATCATTACCTGCAGCACATGCCCCGTGTCAACGCCTATGTGCGCCAGGTTGCCAACCGCTATCTTGTTTTCAAACCCCTGTTAAGACTGCTGGATCGTCTGGACAACATCGAACACAAAGTGGGGTATACGTTTTGATTCAGGCCATGATTCTGGCTGCCGGCCGTGGCGAACGCATGCGCCCGCTCACCGATACCTTGCCCAAACCACTGCTGTGCGCAGGTGGAAAACCCCTTATTGTGTGGCACATAGAACGTCTGGCCAGTGCCGGAATAAGCAATATTGTCATCAACCATGCCTGGCTGGGTCACAAAATAGAAGAGACCTTGGGCAATGGCCACCAATTTGGCGTTACCATTAAATACTCGGCCGAATCCCCCAAAGGCCTGGAAACCGCAGGCGGCATTGCCAATGCACTGCCCCTGCTGGGCGAACAGCCTTTTCTGGTCATCAATGGCGATATCTGGTGTGACTGGAACCCCACGCAAGCCGTTACAATTGCTGACCATTTGCAGCATGCATCAACACAAGCATGGCTGCTCATGGTGGATAATCCCCCTCACCACCCCGAAGGGGATTTCCATCTGGATCGTCAAGGGTTCCTGCACAACAAAACCGCAGAGACCATTAATCACACTTTTGCCGGCATTAGTGTATATCATCCCTCCTTTTTCAGAGGCGTCAACCCAAAACAGTCGCAGCCACTGGCCCCCCTGCTGCGTTTGGCCATGCAAAGCCGTCTCGTGGCAGGCAGCCTTCATACCGGACAATGGATTGATGTTGGCACCCCTGAAAGGCTGACACTGCTTGACCAGCAGTTACAATATGACAGCAATGCCCTTGCCTCCTCCGTTCAACCCCGATGAAATCACTTCATTTCGTAACCAAAGGATAGTTCAGTAATGTTTGGATCTTCAAAAAGAGCCGTTTTCAAACCCTCCGTTTATGAAAGCAGTAGCAGCCGTCGCGGCAAGCGCATGCCTCGCTGGCTCGTGATCCTGTTTACTGGTGTCATCATGGGCGCAGGCGGATTCTGGTTTTTGCAAACCAACTATGGTCCCAAACGTCTTAGCGTTGAGGAATCCAACAGCCTGACCAATGAAATCAGCATGCTGACCCAGGAAAAACAACGTCTTCAGGCCGAACTGGAAAAAACCACCCTGGATCTTGACGCCCTGAAAAAAAGCAATTCCGCCCAAGGCAACACCCTGAAAAGCAGCCAGGAACGTATCCAGCAGCTAACGGCCGATCTGGAACTTATCAAAAAAGCCATTCCTGCCGACCCAAGTGGCAACCCGCTGGGCATCCGTGCCGCCGAATTTGATGGTTCGATGGGCAAACTTGATTACAAACTGCTCATCATGAAAAGCGATGATGCCCAACCTGATTACAAAGCTCAACTTGAGTTTATTGTAGAGGGCAGATACCGTAATGGCAAAACCGGCTATGCCGAAATACCTCCTACCGATATCAACATCACCAATTTCCAGCAAATCGGCGGAAGCCTGACATTGCCCCCCACCCTGACTCCAAGAAAAGTCACGATTCGGGTTCGCAGTATCGACGACCAGAAAACCCAAGCCAACCGCACTTTCAATATACGGTAATCCCTATCAGCCCTGCCTTTTACAGGCAGGGCTGATTTTCAGTCGTCATTCAATTTCAATTCATTTCCAACACTTGCCTAATGACACACACTTTGGCAAGATGTGAATACTATGGAAAAACAGCTTATTAAAATTCTCGTTGTGGATGACGACCCGGCACTCAGGCAGCTGCTGGCCGAGTACCTTAACCGTCACGGTTACGATACGCTACTGGCCCCGGATGCCACAGACCTGCCTCAGCGCATTACCAAATTCTCACCCGACCTTATCGTGCTTGACCGCATGTTACCCGGTGGAGACGGCCTGGAAGCCTGTCGCAAGCTACGCAGCCAAAATGAAGACATTCCCATTATTTTGCTGACCGCCCGCGATGAAACCGCTGATCGCATTATCGGTCTTGAGTCAGGGGCGGACGACTATCTGGGCAAACCTTTTGACCCGCGAGAATTGCTGGCCCGCATAGAAACCGTCTTGCGCCGTAAAAAAGGTCCTTCGGCACTGGTCAAGGAAACCCCCATCAGTTTTGGCCCCTTCACCTTTGACCCGGCACGTCGCCAACTGTTCAAGGGTGAAACTGTCGTTAAGCTTACTGGCGGTGAAATCAACCTGCTCGAGGCCATGGTCAAAAATCCGGGCAAACCCCTGTCCCGCGAACGTCTGCTGGCGCTGGCCCGCGATGACGATGAAGGAGAACGCAACGACCGTGCCATCGACATTGCCATTCTGCGCCTGCGCCGGGCAATCGAAGACGATCCCAAAGACCCGCGTTGGATACAAACCGTATGGGGAATCGGCTACCGGTTTTCCCCTGATGCATGAAAAAATTCAAGCTGTGGCCCCGCTCCCTGCGCCTGCAAATGATCCTCATGATGCTGGGCACAATCATTCTGGTCCAGGTTGGCAGCCTATCGGTTGGCAATTACCTTAGGGAACGTTATATGGAAGACGTGGTGGTTAATTACCTGACCACCACCATTCGCACCTTAAGGGCGGCCGTCGCCCAGATACCGGCAGAAAACAGGGCCAGCTTTATTGAAGAAGCCTCACAAAAAAAATGGCGTTTATGGTCGCGTCAGCTTCCCAAAGACACCCGTTTTTCACAACCTCTGCGCAGGGGTGCTGAAAACGCCCCGCGTCACGAAAAAATGGCGGAATACCCAACGGGTGACCTGCGCAACAACCTGCAGGACATTATCAATCACCTGAACCGTGCCCTGAATGACGGCACCCGGGTGGGACTGTCCCGTGGTGAAGAGCCACGCATGTACATTTCCCTTTTGCCACAGCTTAACGAGTTTGACAATACCGTGATACGGGAATGGCTGGTAATTCCGCTTGACCGGATAGAACCACCCAATATGCAGGCCATCATGATGGCCTGGCTAAGCATTAACCTGTTACTGATTGCCATGGCGGCCGGTTTTGCCTGGCATATCACCCGCCCGCTTACCCGCCTGAGCAGAGCGGCAGACCAACTTGCCCAAGGGCGCCCCGAAAGGGTAACGCCAGCAGGCCCCACCGAAACCCGTTCGCTGGGTGAACGCTTCAACGCCATGCTGGATGCCCTTGAGGAATCCAAGCTGGTCCAGCAAACCCTGCTGGCAGGTCTGCCACACGACCTCAAAAGTCCGCTGGCCCGCATGTGGCTCAGGCTGGAAATGACCGATGACCAGGCGTTAAAAGAAGGCATGCGCAACGACGTGCAAGATATGCAGCGCATGATCGATCAATTCATTGGCTATGTCCGCGGTTCAGACCCAGGCACCTACACCTTCACCAAACTGGAGCTCAATGCCTGGATCGATGAACGGGTTTCATCCTGGGAAGGTGCGGGCAGCCCCGTTTTCCTGAAATCCATGCCCACACACAAAATTTATATCCATGCCGATGGCCTGGCATTGGGGCGGCTTTTGGACAATCTGATTAGCAACGCCCTGAAGCACGGCCAGCCACCGGTTGAAGTCCATGTGCACGCTGACAGGAAAAAAGTGGTGATCTCTGTCTGTGATCATGGTGAAGGTATTCCGCTTGAACGTCGTACCGAAGCCCTGCGCGCATTCTCCCGACTCGACTCCGCACGCACCAAAACCGGTAGTGTGGGCCTGGGGCTGGCACTGGCCGACACCATTGCCAAAGCACATCATGGCTCTCTGGAGCTGGGTAGCGGTGAGTCGGGTGGCTTGCGTGTGGACATCACGCTGCCCCTGGCCGAAAGCTAACGCAGTTTATCGAAAATATCCCCGTAGACCCAGCTAAAATACACCAGCATGACGGGCAAGACAAAAGCCATGCACCCCACCAGCAAACGCATCGTAGTCACCGAATCGATACTGTCCCACAGGCTTAATTCATCATAAACCAGAAACGGAAAATAACTGTAAGCAAAACCGGCCACCACCAATACAATGACCAATAACAACAAAATAAAGGGCAAGCGCCCCAGCCAGTCATTCTTATGCGCATGCCTGAGCAAAATTTCAATCATGACAAACAGACTTAACATCAACAGCCAGCCAGGCAAAACAATACCCAAGGTATCAAACAGCGCCCACTTATAAAAAATACCCGTATTGCTAAATCCAAGCGCAGCCATTAAAGCAAACAAACCCGTTGCACCCAGTCTTGTCGTACGACGTGCCCATTTAATCGCCATTTCCTGCAGGGAGCCTTGTGAAGCACTTACACGCATCACCAGCCAAAGTGCCCCCAACAGGGCATACAGGGCGACAACACTCAGGGCAATGAACAAGACAAACAATTCGTAACCAGGCTCATCCTGGAAATTAACCGCGAATTTCCCCAAGACCCAGCCCTGCCCCAACACCATAGACAAAGAACCGGTAAAAAACAGGGTGGTCCAGCAACGACGCAGCCAACCGGCAGACCTCAGTCGAAACTCATAAGCAATATTACGCAGCAATACCCCAAGGGCAATCGCAATCATGGGCCAATACAGAACTCCAAAAATAAAAGCCCAGGCCTTGGGAAAAACAGCCATGAAAAAAACAACTCCCAACAACAACCAAAACTCATTGACATTGCGCCATGGTCCCAGCAGGCCCACCATACGGTCACGATGCTCACCGGCAAATGGCAACAACAAGGCGACCCCCAGATCAAAACCATCCAGGATGGCACCCATCAGTACCAGCAAGAAAAATGCCGCCATGCAGGCCAATGGCATCCAGAACACCGGATCATAAATACTCAAACCCAACAAGTTTGCCAGTTCCGTCATGCCGCTGCTCCTACAGTTTTACGCACCGGCACCACCCCATAGCGGGCTGCCTGGTAAAACATTTGTATAAAACTGGCCACAATCACCAGATAGACCACCAGATACATCACCGAAGACAGCACCAGTGCCTGGGTACCAATGGGCCGAAACACTTCCTGCAGGGCAATTTCTCCCTGCACAATGAACGGCAAGTTTCGAACATAAGACAAGAGCGTCATTAGCAAAACCAGCAACCACCCCGAAAATGTCATGCCTGAACACCATTTTTGCAAAAACACCGGTGTTTTACCTATTTCCCTTTTTTTGCCCAACAGGTAATAGCATGAAACAGCCAATACTGACATCATCATACCCAGCAATAGAATGACACCCCACCACACACTTCGCCAGCCATCGGTGGAGAAAGCCACGAACAAGGTATCCTGGGCAAAAAAACCGGGAACGATGAAAACGACAAAACCATACAAGGCCATGACCAGACCAATCCGGAAACTCAGGTTTTCAGCCCGGCTCAACGGCCGTTGCCGTGCCTGCCATGCACTGACTCCCATCATCATGAACCCCATGGACAGGCTGGAGCCGGCAAAAACCAGCAGCAGGCGCCAGACAATTTCATGATGAAACACAATCGCCATCCAATCGTACACAACAATATTGCTCTCTGTCTTGATGGTTCCCTGCGGCGCGTTCATCCATGACTGCAAAGCCAGTACCAGGTAAACAATCGCGGTTACACTCAACGCCGACATAAAGACCGAGGCCGTATGCCACCCCTCTTTCATTTTTCCCTGACGGTAAAGCATGCCATTAAGGAAAATCAATTTACAGGCAAAAGCCAGCAAAACAGCCAAGCAGGCCAATGGCCCGGCCACTCCTGCAATTTTCATCAGCAATGCCGGCCATAAAGTGCCTACCTGTATCATCAGGGACACGATCACGGCCATGCTAACCATCATGGCAAGGGCAAAGACCCTGACCCAATACCGATAAACGCCAATCCAGGCTTCCTGCCCTGTCCGGCGCCAGGCCAGCTTCAGAAAAAGCAGCATCCAGCCCGATGTAAGCAACACGGACACAAATATTGACAAAAAACCTAACGAGCCAAAAAACTGCCATTCGGCGAGCAAAAGCGGGGAAATTTCAAGCATAAGCAACAATTCGCAAACTATTTTGTTTAACTATGATTATTCACCGTGAGTCTAACTCCTGAACGTGGCAGAATGTATGCTATTTCATGATTTATTGATAAATTTCTGTATGACTGATTTCTCAACTGATGTACCCGTTTCCAATTTTTTGCGAACCATTATTGAAAATGACCTGAGTGCAGGACGCTACCAATCCAAAAAATGGGCAGGTGTACCCGGCCCTGCATCGGTACAGGCCAATGCACCCAAAGACAGCGCCAGAATCCGTACCCGCTTTCCGCCCGAGCCCAATGGCTATCTGCACATCGGCCACGCCAAAAGTATCTTCCTTAATTTCGGATTGGCCCGGGATTACGGTGGCATTTGCCACTTGCGCTTTGATGACACCAACCCCGAAAAAGAAGAACAGGAATATGTTGATGCCATCAAGGACACCGTCCAATGGCTGGGCTTTTCCTGGCGCAACAACGACCAGGAAAACCTGTATTTCGCCAGTGACTATTTTGATTACATGTATGACTTCGCCCAAGCCCTTATCATGGGTGGGTATGCTTATGTAGACATGCAAAGCCCCGATGAAATGCGGGCCAACCGCGGTACGCTCACTTCGCCAGGCACCAATTCGCCCTGGCGTGACCGTCCCGCTGAAGAGTCACTGCGGTTATTCATTGAAATGCGTGAAGGCAAGCACCCCAATGGCAGTATGGCGCTACGGGCAAAAGTGGACATGGCCTCACCCAATATCAATATGCGTGACCCGGTTATTTACCGCATTCGCCATGCCGAGCACCACCGCACCGGCAATCAGTGGCCCATTTACCCCATGTACACCTTTGCCCATCCCATTGAAGACGCGCTGGAAACCATTACCCACAGCATTTGCACTCTGGAATTTGAAGACCAGCGCCCCTTTTACGACTGGGTCCTTGAAAAACTGGTTTTCCTGGGCAAATTGAATGAGCCCCTGCCCAAACAGTATGAGTTTGCCCGCCTTAACCTTAACCATGTGGTCACCAGCAAACGCAAGCTGCTGCAACTGGTCAAGGAAAACCATGTCAATGGCTGGGATGACCCGCGCCTGCCCACACTGGCTGGATTGCGCCGTCGAGGCTACACCCCCGAATCCCTGCGTTTGTTCTGTGAGCGCATCGGTGTTTCAAAATCAGACTCACGGATTGACTACAGCATTCTTGAACAATCCCTTCGCGACACCCTTGACCCTATCGCAGACCGTGCCGTGGCAGTGCTTGACCCCCTCAAACTGGTTATTACCAATTACCCTGAAAACCAGCAGGAAGACTGCAGCGCCCCAAAAAATCCGCATAATCCGGACCAGGGCCGTCGCACTTTCCCGTTTACCCGTGAACTCTGGATCGAGCGCGATGATTTCAGGGAAGAGCCTCCGAAAAAATATTTCCGCCTGTTCCCCGGTAACCAGGTACGTCTGAAATACGGTTATGTCGTGCGCTGTACCGGTTGTATCAAAGACGAACAGGGTAATATTACCGAGGTGCATGCCGAATACCTGCCCGACACCAAAAGCGGTACACCGGGTGCAGACAGCGTCAAGGTCAAGGGCAATATCACCTGGGTTAGTGCCAAATATGCCCAATCGGCCACATTCCGCATTTACGACCGTCTGTTTACCGATGCCCATCCCGATGGCCAGGACAAAGACTTCCTGGCATGCATCAACCCCAACTCCATGCAAACCGTTCAGGGCTGGCTGGAGCCGGGCATCCAAACCACCCCCGGTGCACGTTGGCAGTTTGAGCGCCTGGGCTACTTTACCGTAGACCCGGAATCTGGTGAGGTACCGGTTATCAACCGCAGCGTGACCCTGCGTGATTCATGGATTTAAATGGATTTAACTTTTTTCAGAAACAGGCATTACTGTGACAAGCAAAGCCAATACAACTAACGCACTCATCTTTAAAAGTGCCTCCCTGTTTGCATTACGCATTGTGCTCAATAGCAGCGATCTTGCTGCCCTTAAGGAAGCCATTACCCGTAAAATGACGGAAGCCGGCAGCCTGTTCAAGGATGAGGCTGTTGTGCTTGATGCAACCCGGATTAATGAAGCGCCAGACTGGTCTGCGCTGCTCAGTCACCTGCAGGCCAACCACCTGCCGGTGATTGGCGTCATGGCCGAAGGAAGTATTCTGGACAGCGCGCGTCAAGCCGGCCTGGTGCCAGTTACCCTTTCCACGCCGTCCAATGCAGAGCGTGTGCCTCACGAGCCACCTGCTGCCCCCATACCACAGCCAAAACCCGAAAAACCGGAAGCCAAACCGGTCGAGACACCACAGCTTGAACCCTCCTTGGTCATCAAACGTCAGCTTCGCTCAGGCCAGCGTATTTATGCCCGTAACAGTGACCTGATCGTTATTGGTGCGGTTGGCCGGGGTGCCGAAATCATCGCTGATGGCAACATCCACGTGTACGGTCCCCTGCGGGGCAAGGCCATTGCCGGTGCCAGAGGTAATACCCAAGCCCGTATTTTTACCACTCACCTGGATGCCGAGCTGCTGGCCATTGCAGGTATTTACCGCCTCATTGACGCAGATTTTAACCAGAACCTCATCAAGCAGGCGGTTATCGTGGAACTGGAAAATGAATCGCTCACGTTCATTGCCAACAATGAGCATAATTAACAATGGGCTTTTTTTAATTTTTTTTACAGTTTAACAGGGTCATTATGCAGTAAGATAATGACCATTTAAAGATTACAGGAATATCTTTTCATGGCACGTATTATTGTCGTTACATCAGGTAAGGGCGGTGTGGGCAAAACCACCACCAGCGCCAGCTTTTCTGCAGGATTGGCCATGCGTGGCCACAAAACCGTTGTGATCGATTTTGACGTCGGTCTGCGCAACCTGGACCTTATCATGGGTTGCGAACGCCGCGTTGTTTATGACTTCGTCAACGTGATCCAGGAAGAAGCTACCCTTAATCAGGCCCTCATCAAGGATAAACAACTTGAAAACCTGTTTATCCTTCCCGCATCACAAACCCGTGACAAAGACGCGCTTACCAAAGAAGGCGTTGGCAAAGTACTTGAAGACCTGAAAAAAATGGGCTTTGAATACATTGTGTGCGACTCTCCGGCCGGTATTGAAACCGGCGCTTTAATGTCTGCCTATTTTGCCGATGATGCACTGGTTGTAACCAACCCCGAAGTTTCATCCGTTCGGGACTCCGACCGTATCCTGGGTATTCTGTCCTCCAAGTCCAAACGCGCCGAGGAGTCAAAGGAGCCCGTCAAGGAATTCCTGGTACTGACCCGCTACAACCCCAAACGTGTCGAAGAGGGCAAAATGCTTTCCCTGCAAGACATTGAGGATATCCTGCGCATCAAACTGATTGGCGTTGTTCCTGAATCCGAAGCCGTACTTCAGGCATCCAACGCTGGTATGCCCGCCATTCACCTGAAAGACACCGACGTCGCCGAAGCCTACCAGGATATCGTCGCCCGTTACCTGGGCGAAGAAAGACCTCTGCGCTTTACCGAATATGAAAAACCGGGCTTGTTGAAACGGCTCTTCGGGGGGAGATAATATGTCATTCCTCAAGTTTTTTCTTGGAGAAAAAAAATCCTCGGCCAGTGTGGCCAAGGATCGCCTGCAAATCATTCTTGCGCGTGAACGAAGCCCAGACAGCACCGAGCCCGATTTCCTGCCCGCATTGCAAAAAGAGCTCATAGAGGTCATCTCCAAATACATCAAAATCAATGCTGATGACATCAAGGTTCATCTTGATCGCAAAGACACCCTGGAAGTACTTGAAGTAAAAATTGAAATGCCCCAGGAAGACAAAAACAAAAAAGCAAAGTAACCGCTACAGCGGCTCCCATGCGGGCGCATGGGAGCCAGAAAAAAACCGCTGCAAACATCATGCTTGCAGCGGTTTACGGTTATGCCGGACTTAACCGGCCGACATTATGCCTGTTGGACTCGTTCCCACGCGCCTGCGTGGTAACGCTTGCCCAACCGTTGTTTTTACTGAATATTAATTTCCACGCGACGGTTGGGTGCCAGACATTGAATCAACTGGGCACCACTACCCTCACACTGCACCACTGGCTGAGACTTGCCAGCACCACGTGCCTGTAACAAATTGGCAGGTACACCCTGGGCTGCCAGATAATTGGCAATAGTCACCGCCCTGTCTTGCGACAGCTTCTGGTTATAGGCCTCTGAGCCCAAACGATCAGTGTGCCCTACTACCGAGACCGATGTCAGGTTCTGGCGGCTTTTAAGATGGGTGGCCAAATTGGCTAACTCAGTACGACCCGCTGTCACATTATTCAAGTCTGAACGATCAAACGCAAACAGCGCATCGGCACTTAGGGTATAACTTTCATTCTGCTTGCCATCAGGGCAAACCGAGCCTTCGGTAACCGGTTTCCAGTAAAAATTGCGGGCAATCAGATTGTTATCAAACAGCACTTTATACTGGCAGGTGCTAATGTTATTCACGCCCTGTCCGGGGGTGTTGAAGTGGAACAGGTAATCCCACTCTTTAACCCGGAAGCCTTCCGCAAAATGAGGGCGACCCAGCAAATAATACAGCTGGTCACGGGTCACCCCGTCACGAACCTGGGCCAGTGCACCCAGTACCGGGAAAGTACCCTGGTCATTATCAAACTTGACGCCATCCACATTGGGCCACACCAGATCACTGGCCGTACCGTCTTTACTGACATTACTCATGGTGCCGCAGGCGGTTAAGGCCAAGGCGGCTGCTACCGCAACGATACCTGTTTTGTATTGAAAAAGTTTCATTAACATTTCCTTAATAGTTAAACGTTTTAGTGCCCGGACCACACATAAAGGTGTGTGGCCCAAGCCATGGTTAATGGCTAATGTAAAATTACCACTGGTAACCTACACCGGCACCGTAAGTTGTGTCACCACGACTATTACCAGAAACCGAACCTTTCAATACCCATTTACCGTTATCAGAGATGGTTGACAAACCCGCCGCAAAACCCTGCTCACCACGGTGCCCCGCTGAAGCGACTGCAAACATGCTCTTGCCGGGCAAGTAAGCCTGTGGCAAGTTGGCCATGGCCGCGGCAGAGGCGGTACCTGCCCTGGCATCTTTGTCTACACGACGCAAATCACCACGTACAGAGTTGATCTGATTATTGATGTTGGTCACGGCGCCTTGAAGCTGGCCCACGTTAACCGCATCAGTCTCATTAACACCTGGTGCCACGTTGGTGATGGTTTTACCGCCTGCATTAATACCGTCAACAGAAACGCTTGGGCCAACCTGGTCACCCTCGTTATTCACGAATGACACGCCATTATTATTAACTTTAGTGTTACCTGTTGTCAGGCTGCCATCCGCTCCGAGATTGACATCTTTAGCCAGATTGATTGCAATCACGCCTGCGTCTTTAGCACCAGTCTGCGCTACGCTAATATTGCTGTCGCCTTGGAAGTCAACGCCCCCATTTGGCCCAATGTTAACTTGGTTCTTTCCTGAAGAATCGGAAACATTCCAACCTTGGCCTACGTATTGAAGCGCCTCATTGACCTTGGTGTAATCATTACCATTTACTGACAAACCAGCTGTAACAGTATGCTTAACAGGGTCATATGAAGATGTTCCGCCCAACGAAGCTGCAACTGAAGCACCAAAGGTATCCAAATTGTTACCCAAAGCGGTAACCGCTTTATTTGTCGCATGCAACTGACTGCCGTTGATAGCATCTGTACTACCTTCGTTCAGCTGACCCGCAGCTACATTGCTGATGGTTCGCTCGTTACCCACAGATCCTACACTGACTGTAGATGTCACGCTTGTTTGCGCACCGGCAAAGTCATACTTAACACCATCTACGGTGGCATCGGGCGTACGTGTCACATTAACAGTACCGGTAACAGAACCACTACCCAAGGCAACAGAACCTTCGTGATAGGCAGTTGCATTCGTACCTAAAGCCATGGAGTTAGCCTTCTGCGCATTGGCACCGGTACCCATAGCAGTAGAATTAAGTCCCTCTGCTACTGCACCGTCGCCTAGAGCCAAAGCACTGCCGGCGATAGCTTGTGCTCCGTTACCAAAGGCTGAAGCGTTAACACCGGTTGCGTCTGTGTTCGCACCAACAGCGGTTGCATTTTGAGCGGAAACAAGGGCATTAGTACCTGCAGCGAAAGCATTTTCTGCTTGCGCTTGAGCTTCTTGACCAAGCGCAATAGCACCGCTTTCTGTAGCAATTGCCTTAAAACCGGCAGCGAAAGCATTTTCTGCTTGCGCTTGGGTCATAAAACCAAGTGCGACACTGTTTAGGCCCGAGGATACCGCTTGAGGACCAATTGCGACGCTATCATCACCAGTCGCTGAGGCGTCAGCCTTATCTGAGTTAACCCGAAAATATTTGATACCTGGCGTAGCCTCTGCAACACCCAGATCAGTTAGTGTTGTTTTCAGGGTTGTTATCTCTGCTTCTGTGTCGTCCACACGAGTTGTTAAGCCAGAAATATTTGTATTGGCAGTCCCTAAACCAGTCTCCAAGGTACCAATCTTACCTTCAGCGGTTGTGACCCGCGTTGTTAAACCAGAAATATTTGTATTGGCAGTCC
>LSQX01074971.1_pt1 | contig 79549 bp, 74 predicted proteins | sample 654561 | NCBI WGS metagenome assembly LSQX01 (sample SAMN04489861, study PRJNA283612) | anaerobic digester metagenome | isolation source: 4 biogas reactors fed with cattle manure at either 37C or 55C with and... | place: Denmark: Kongens Lyngby | collected 2014
TTACGCCAATTATAAAGGGTTGCTTTACTAATGCCTTCCTGACGGGCCAGTTCGGCAACCGTCAGGTTGTAAGGGGGGAGTAATTTATTAAGTACCGCTTGTTTACGTTCATGGGAATAACGGGACATGATAAGTGTCCTTTACCGCCTGTTTTAGTTGAAATGGGAGGGTGACAACTACCCTGACAGAGGGGGGAGTGGGCAAGTGATTAATTAAATATGGTATTAGGCGATAATGCTCATAAAAATTATATCAATATTGATATAATTTTCGGGGAAATGCAAATATGGAATATGAAATTGGAGTTAATCATGAACAATAACAGTAATATCACACATGGCTCAAATAATGTATTTGAAGATCTGGGCTTTCAGGATGCCACTGACCGTCAAACCAAAACCCGTCTTGCATTAACAATTAATAATTTAGTAAAAGCCCGTCATCTTAAGCAGCGTGAAGTTGCTGAATTATTAGGCATTCCCCAATCCAAGGTTTCTGCCTTAAAAAACTATCGTCTTGATTTGTTTTCGGTTGAACGTTTAATGATATTTTTAACTGCCTTGAACTACGATGTGGAAATTATTATTCGACCACGTAATACTGTGGGTGTAGGTGATATTGCTGTGCTGGCAGTGCAGTAATTTATTCATGCTAAAACGTCCGCAATAGTCAGCGGACATTGAGGTGTAGACCGGTGGCGGGTTTGTTTTGTATGGAACAATGGCAACGTCAGTCATGTTGAGATTGTGGACTACCATTAAAGGAAAAAGACAATGGTACGCAGAGAAATCCCCCTTATTCACCCAGGTGAAATTTTATTGGAAGACTGGCTTATACCCTTGGAAATCAGCCAGTATGCTTTGGCCAAAGCAATTGGCGTACCTGCCCGTAGAATCAATGAAATTGTGAAGGGCAAGCGGGCAATTACAGCTGACACGGCATTGCGTTTGGCTGCTTTTTTTAATACTGACGCACAAAGCTGGCTGGGCCTTAAAGCTCATTACGATACAGAGTTGGCCAGAGAGGCCATTTGCGATACGTTGGCGCATATCCAGCCTTTTACCGTCAATAATGCCGGGGGGCATTGACGTTGGCGGCAAACTCATGAAATATTATGAGGGTGCATATAGGGCGCATTCTACGTGGTTACGCAGCAATACAGGCAAGATTTCTGTCGATGTGTGCGCGAACCCTTTTTAATTCGTTTTGTGGAATATCTTCAGTCAGTTCTGTTGCAATTTTATAAAAATCGGTAGCAACAGTCGCTACTTCATCAATAATCTGATTTATTTGAGCGGTAACAATACCTGCTGCTTCGGCTACTTTCAAAATCGCCTCCCGGGTAATATCACTACCCAGCCCATTCACCGAGGTTTGGTGCTCGCCACCGGGGCCATCGGCAAAGGTAAGGTCATAAGCGGGAGACACCTGCCATTGTCCGGTTTCATTTAAAATGAAAGCAAAATTTTTCACATGGTCGTCCCGGTTATGCATCAGAATATTAAAAACCATGCGTTTTGCCTGGATTTCTCTTTCCTGGCTTGAGCGGGTAATCATGGAGGTAGCTCGTAAAATATCGGTATAGTCCATACATGGCATGCGAAAATCGGCATGTAAGGCACCCGCCATACTTAAAACAGGTACTCGCATGCCATGAACCCGGTCAAAACGCTGTACGCCAAAAGCCGCCAAACCATTACCCAAATTAAAATAATGTGCTTCTGGAATATCAATGGCAGCCATCGCGGCCATTTTTGCGTACACATATTCAAGTGCACAAACATAAGCGGGTTCTTGGGCGGAAGGAAACTTCACCATCCATGGTGTACTGTCCTTAAATGGCACAGTCGCCATTCTTTCTGTTGCAGGGTTATATTCAACAAGAGCTTTGGGCCGTGCGCCATGCGGTGAACCACCCAGACGGATTAATTCAAGCAAGGCATCAGAGTCATGGCCATCTACCTCTTTACGAATTTGTTGTGCCAATTGTGTTAATGTTTGAATATCATATTGGCTGTTATCACTGGGTAAAGTTAGTTCAGGTTTGTAAGCAAGGGCTCCCATCGTGTTTGCTCCCAGCATGGCAAGCCGATCCAGCACAGATACCCTCTGCGGATTAACGTTATTGCGGCGTAAAAACCGGTCCATTAAAAGCCAGCCCCAGCCATCGGGCAAGGAATCTGCCACAAAGCCCGGAAGATATGACTGAAAATTTTCAAAACCTGTGTAAATTTGATTGCTTAAAGGCATTTTATAAGGCGAAAATTGAATACCGTGCTCTAACGCCTGGGGCGTATATTCAAAAACATATCGTCCACGCACAGTGCTTGCAGCCAATTGCCCCAGTTCCCATTTTTCTCCCCAGCCGCAATAAATTACTTTTAATTTGTTTAACTGTTTAAAAGCCATTTCTTGTACTTGCATTAAATACTCCCGATACGGTGGCACAAACAGCTTACTTGGTTTTCTTGCGCCTGGCCGGCCTTGCCCGTTGCCGTAAGGGCGCCTGAAGTGCTTCCATTTGCGCAATACTGACAGGCTGGATTTTAAATAATGCCAGTACTTCTTGCTCAAGCCGTAAGGCATAAACGACTTTCATGAAGTTAAGCATCGTACCTTGGCCGGTACTTTCAAGTTTTTTAATGGCCGATTCAGATACACCACTTCGCACCGCCAACTCTTTTTGCCGGATGTTCTGGCGCAGGCGATGTTCTCGTAAACGCTCGCCTAATTCAGCCAGTATTTCATGTTCAGTTAAAATCATAAGAGCCATATATGCACCTTTTGTATCATTATATCGTATATAAAAGGCTTATTTGAGACTTTTGTTTTTATGGGGAGGTTTTTCAGGATTGCTACCACGCAGGAATGCAATACGCCAACAAATCATGCAGGCAGATGACTCAGCAGCCAACTGAACCGCACATGCTCCTGTTCAAAACGCAGGTTTTTCACCGGCTGCCTGTCGGGTATGCAACCCGTTCCCGCGCCACAACTCGTTTCCGCACTCCCGCGTGAGAATGAATACCCTTGCCGTTCATCTGGTGTGTAAACCTTATTATCACGCAACGCCTGATACAGTTCTTGCTCGCTGTCGGTCAGCAGTGGCAGTTCGCTGGTGCAGCGTTTATCTTCCGGCTCTTGCCCCCACATTTCATGGTGATGCAGCAGGGTAGCTGTATCCATAAGCAGTGATTGGGTATGGGGCAGGTGGCTGCGCAGACGGTTAAGAATGGCAAAACCGTGGGTGTCAATATCGCCCCAGTAGTAAAGTGGCAGCCGGGCTAGCCAGGGGATCTGGCCCAGCGTATTCAGGGCATAACCCTGGCCGAATAGCAGGATGGCGCCAGGCTGGTCCGGGAAGGCCAGGGCGTTAATTTCATTTTCAGTAACAAATACCTTTTGCACCGGCAGGTGCAGACGGGCAAGTTGCGCTACCGGCAGTTCCAGGTCAGTCAGGCCGGCAATAGCCAGTTTGCTGTCCAGTATTCGCAAACGTACCCGTAGCGGTTTGTCTTGCAAGCCATAACGCCGGGTAAAACCATCGGCACCACGCCATTGTTCATCTATATGCCCGGCCGGTAATACCAAATCAAGCAGTTTGCTCAATAAGCCGCGACGCTGTTCAATGAATTTGGTGTCCACACCGCTAATATCCAGTTGGCGCAGGTACAGGCCACTGTGCGGATGTTTGCGAAACCAGCGCAGCACGGCAAGCACCTTGTGCCAGCTGGCTGCATGTTCCAGGGCAAGCAAGGGGTGTTTTTCCAGCCAGGGCAGCAGCTCGGGGAAATCGTCCAGCGTGTTTGCTACCAGCTGGTCAAACTGTTGTGCAGTACGTTGTTGGCCAAGCAGCCCCAGGGCATCTTCAGGCTGTTCAATCCAGACTTGATCAGGGATGTGATTGCGCCCCAGCTGGCGGTGGTTGATTTCTTTCCACGCCAGCCGGTATCGCTTATCCAGCTGCTGTAATTGGTTAATCCAGTGACGAACCTGTTCAAAGTTGTTGCCCATGTCCTGGCTATTTGGTTTTTTCAGGCGCAGCTGCAAGGGAAATAGTGCTGCGGCATGGGGCAGGCGGGTGCGCAACAACTCACCTTTCTCCCAAAAACGCAGCAGCTGGCTGTGCAAGTCAGTTTGTGTGGTCCAGTTCTGTTTGCTCATGATGCGGCTGTCTTACTGGCTTTTTGCTCGTGATACTCTTCAATGCCAAGGCAGCGCAGCATAGATTCCCGCCCCTGGTCGTTGTGTACAAAGCCGACACTGGCAACATAGGGTTCAATAATATGAATCTTTTGCAACGGGGTGACAATAAGCAGTTGCAGGTTAAGCTTGCGGAATAGTTCCAGACCGTAGCGGGCCGATTCATCCGAACCCCGCCCGAATGCTTCGTCAATCACCACAAAGCGGAATGAACGGGAACGGATGGCGCCCCATTCAAGGCCGAAGCGATAGGCCAGGCTGGCTGCCAGTACGGTATAGGCAAGTTTTTCTTTTTGTCCACCCGATTTGCCACCGGAATCACTATAATGCTCGTGTTCACTATTGTCTTCGCGCCATCGTTCAGAGGCGGAAAACACATACCAGTTGCGCACGTCACAAACCTTGCGTGTCCAGCGTTTGTCGGCTTCGCTGCTGCCATCGCGACCACGGAAACGTTCAATGATTTGGCGGACCTGTAAAAACTTGCTTTCTGCGTATTGCTCGTCCTGGCTGCCGGAAAGGCTGCCTTCAGTGCAAGCCTTAAGGTCGTTACGGAAAGCGTTGATTTCTCCATCACCGCTTGATTGTGCCTCTAGCTGGATGAATCGTCCCGGGGTATAGTCAATTTCGTGTAACGAACGGTTGATTTCGTCGATGCGTTCACGGATATCCTGCTCTTCACGGCGCAAGTGGGTCTGGAAATTGGCAATTTCGTTAATGATGTTTTCATTAAGCATGTCCTTGAAGCGCTGCTCAAATTGCGGCAGGCCATCTTCTTCCAGGCTGGAAAGCATGGCGCGATAGTCGTTGGCGGCATTGACGCTGACATCAACCTCTTGGGTGTCCATGGGGTAGGCGGTACGGTACTCGGTCATGGCCTGGACAATATTCTGGGTCAGGCGATCCAGGCGCTTGTCTGCGGCATTGATCTTGCTTTGCAGCCAGCTGCGCAGTTCCTGTTCACGATTGTTGCAGGAATCCACTGTTAGGGTATGTTTGCCAAGTGCCTGTTCACGCAACGTTGCCAGCTCGCTGAAATGTGCCTGCAGTTCAGGTGTGGCGGCCTGGTGCTGGGTCCGGGCCTCGTTGGCTGCCTGTTGGGTATCTTCCTGCTTCTGTTCGGTTTTGGCCAGTTCGCGGTTTTTGTTGTCCAGTGCGTCACGCAGGGTATGCAACTCGTTTTCCAGTTGCCGCAGTTGTTCCTGCAAGGCTCGCAGGGTATCAGACTCGGCTTCCAGTTGTTGGCGCTCCTGTTCCAGCTTGTGAATATGCACTTGCAGTGGCTGCCAGTCCAGTTCCTGGAAATTGTCGAATACTGACAGTTGGGCAAGCTGCTCCAGCTGCGTATCAAGTTCGCGCTGGCGCTGTTGCAAGCCGGCCAATTGTGTGGCGTATTGCTGGATGCGTTGTTGCAGGTCGGCAGCCTGTTTTTCCAGTGCGGCAATTTTTTGTTCATTGCTCCAGCCAAGAACATATTGGGTGCGGTCATTCAGCCGGCGACGATCGTCTTTCTCATGGCGTTCCTGGCCGGACTTAACCTGACCGGCTTGTGTAACGGCCTTTTCTTCGCGCCGGAATTGTTCCAGCGAAACGCAGCAGGTATAGTCAAAGCGCCGTGCCAGTTCAGCTTCCAGCCAATTGTAGAAAGGGGTGTCTGGCTTGATTTGCAGCTTCCGTACCAATGAATTGTGTTGGGTTTCCACATTAAGCGGACTGCGACGCTCCCGGATTCTGAAGTACACCAGGCGGCCGCCTAAATGTGTTTGTTCGACCCATTGGGCGACCTGGCCGTAAAGCTCATCGGGCACCAGTAGCGACAAGCCGAAGTTATGCAGCAGGCGTTCTGCGACCCCTTCCCAGTCACGTTCATCTTCACGTACCTGTAATAATTCGCCAACAAAGGGTAATTTGCTTTCTTCAAGTACCAATTCGGTACACAGCCGGGTGCGAATATCCAATATTCGTGCGGGCAGGTTGGAACGCCGTTGGCGCAAAGAAGTCAATTCGGTATCAAGTTGCTCATGCTGCCGGCGCAGGTTGAGCAATGTGACAGTCGTTTCGGTTTGCTCATTCCGGGCTGTGTCGCGCTGTTCGCGACAGCGCTCGTTCAGGTCCGGTAAAGCCTGGCGGGTGGCCAGAAACGGTTCAGCGTTGCCGGCTAATGGCAGCCCCAGCTTTTGTGCCAGTTTGTTATAGCGTTCAACAGCACGCAGGCGACGCTGTTGTTCGTTTTGTACACGACTGATTTCTTCCTTGATGGCCGCCAGCCGGTCACCTCCGTTTTGGGCAATGGCACGGGTCAGTTCATCACGCTGTGACTGGCCCTGTTGTTGCTGTTCTTGCAAGCTGCGTTGTTGTTCTCGCAGGCGGGTAAGGTCCTGGGCCAGGTTGTCAAGGCGTTTTTCCAGCAACCCGGCTTTGAGCCCGGCAAACCAGGGGGCCAGTGCTTCCCGGCAGCCCACTTGTGTTTGACGCTCGGCAGATTCCTGTTGGTGACGTTCACAATTTTGTACCAGCGGCTGCAGCAAGGCAATTTGCTGTTTGGCCTTAAGCACCGCTTCGTGGGCGCGATGCAGGTCATCAAAATGCTGGATTAATGCCTGGATACGTTCTTCAACCGGAAATTCTTCCAGCATGTGCTCACGAACGAAATCGGTCAGGTTGCCCACCGATTTCATTGAGACTGTCTGGCTGAATAATTCCAGAGCCTGATCGTTGTTAATGCCAAAGCGCCGGCGGAAAGCGGCACTATAGGCATTAAAGCTGGTGTTCAGGGTAACATCCTGCATTGCCCGCAGGCGTTTGCGCAAGCTGTTAAGGTCATTGCCGAAGTGGGCAAAATGTTCGGTAATGGTTAAGTGCTTGTCGGCGACCACATAAAAGCGTTCCGGCTGTCCCCGGTTTTCGGTGATGTAAAATACCTGGGCCAGCGTGACGTGCTGGTCGTAACCCTCGTTGTAGAAGTGCCCCAGAATCACCGAATAGCTGTTGTGGTCACGCAGGGCAACCGGCTTGGCGTTTAATCCCGAGTCGCTGCGCTCGGATTTATAGTAGCCCAGCACATAAGAGCGCAGGGTTCGTTCTTTTGCCTCAGCACCGGCAGCCTTGTTGTAGGCAATTTTTTGCGCTGGCACCAGCAAGGTGGTAATGGCATCTACCAGGGTTGATTTGCCGGAACCAATATCACCCGTTAACAGTGCATTGTCGCCATTGGCAGGAAAGCACCACACACGTTGGTTGAATGTTCCCCAGTTGTACACTTCAATGTTGTGCAGGCGAAACCCGGCACGTTCGTCGCTGTCGGCAAAGTCAAGCATGGATGAATGGCTGGAATTTGTCATTGTTGCTCTCCTTCAGCGCCGTGCAATGTGGCATAGTCAGCCAGACGTTGGTCAAATTCATTCAGCCACTGGGCATCGACAAAGGCTTTCAGAATTCGGGGTACTTCGTAAAGTGGCTCTTGCTGGCCCTTTAGCTTGCGCAGAAAACCCAGCTCAACCACTTTGCTGATGTGGCTGTCGATGCGGTCAATAAGCCGGGCTTCGTTACTGTTTTCGGGCAGGAACAGGCGTATCAGCTCTACCAGTTGGTCTCGTGAAAGAATAAGACGGGCATCGCTGCTGTTTGCGTCCGACTCGGCCAGACGCTTGCGTAGCAAAGCCAGCAGCAGGCTGACAGGGTAGCTTAATTGACGGCGTGGAATGAGGCGGGGGATGGCGCTTTTACCGTCTTCATCTTCTTGCCGGGATTGGCGCAGATAGGCATAACCTTCGGCTTCGTCAAGAATCAGTTCAAGGCCCAAAAGCTGGATATAGTCGCGTACGGCGGCCTGTTGTTCGATCAGGTTTTGCCAGCCCGGCTGGTCATCATCACGATAAAGTACGCCCTTGAACAGGTTGATTAAAAGGGTTGATAAACTGGTAGAAAAAATAGTGGTCATGGGCAGTTCAATGGCTGAAAATAATCAAAGGCACACTTGCGCGGCGTTGTACACCTTGCTCATCATGCCAGCTGATTAATTGGGTGTGGTGTTCATCAAGGACGCAGCGGCTATGGGTGGTGGCAAGCTCAAGCCAGGTAACCAGTTCGGCCAGACCCTGTTGCAGCGGATAGTGATGCAGCAGGTCGCCCAGGCTGATTTGCGGTTGCTGGCGCAGCGCCAGGCGCAGGTTTTCCTGCAGGCGGGATTTATCAACATGGATCTGGCCAAACAGCGCATCGGCATCGTTATCGCTTGTCCCTTCAAGCAAAAGTTGCGTATCTATGCGTGGTTTCAGCGGCGGGCAGTATAAGGGGCGATCCAGTGGCAGGTTCATTTCTACCCGCACGTCATCCAGGCTGATGATTTCTTTTTCTGGTGGTTGCTGGCGTAGACTTAATGCCTTGGCTTCAATGTCACGCAGCAAATTCATTATGCGCTTGTTTTCCAACCAGGCCTGGTCATCAAGATAGCGGCGTAACTGTTCGGACAGGCGTGCCACCGTTCGTTGGGCCGCTTCACCGGCTTTGAGCCATTCATAATGAATGCGCAGCAGGCGGCGATCCGGCTCCAGGCTTTGTACTGGTGGCATGTTAAAGATTTTTTGTAATAAGCCCGATAACTCATCCTGGCGTGAGGGTGACATCAGGAATTCCCAGAAAGCGCGAAAACTGCGTCCCTGATCTGAATCGGCAATGGCATCGCGTTCTCCAAAAAACTCCTCGAGCAGGGCACCCTTGCCACCTTCCCAGGTGGCTATGCGTTCACGTACCTGACGGTCCAGGTCGCGGAAGTTTTGTTCAATTTCACGGAAATCGGCCAGCAGGCTATCGGCGCTGTCGTTGATCGCCAGAAAACGTTCACGTACCCGGGTTGCATCCATCAGGTCTATCTGGCCGGCCTTGATTCTGGCAATCTCGGTATCAAGTGCCGCTTTGCGTTTTTCCAGTTCGGCAATCCGTGTGTCAGGATCGGTTTCACTGCCTTCCATCACCTGGCGCAGCAAATCAAAAATAGACAGCAGGCGGGATTCGGTTCCCACAAACTGGCGCTTGCCCAGGTTGCTTAGCCATTCAATGGTTTTTTCTGTGGCTGCGGTCAGCTCATAATGGGCTTCGTCACTACCGGGCGGGTAGAACTTGCGCAACCAGCCATTGCTGTTGTCGGCCCAGTCATCCAAATAGGCATTGGCAGCGCGCGGGAACAGGGTTTGGCCAAGACTCTGTTGCAGATTGTAAATCAGGTCATCCAGTTTTGAGGCCAGGTTTGCTTGCTCAAGGCTGCGCTGGTTGGGGCCAACAAAAGCTTGTTGCAGAAAGCTGATAATCAAGGGGGCGTTGTCGGCCCGCAGCAACCGCCAGGCAGGGTGAAGCTGGCGTAATGAGACAAGTTGCTGGTAATCCATGGGAGCTGTTTATCCTGATGCTATAAAAAATATACTTTATTGTGAGGGATAATCTGGTTAATCAGGATGATTTACCGCAATATAGCATAAATCAGGGGGGGGAAATACGTTCAATATTGGATGGAATGCAAGCTGGAACAGGTTATCAGGCTAAATGCCCCATAAATATCCCCATCTCATTTCTCTTGTTAGTTCAAAAGAATCTGGTTTAATGCTTGGTTCACATAGTAATTGCTGCGTCCAACCTTGTGCTTTACCAGAAAACCATCCTGAGTAAGCGCATCCAAGTACCTGGTGGCGGTTATACGCGAAATACCAAGCTCATTTTGCAGGAATTCAATCTTGGTGTAGGGGTGAATAAACAAGTGATTGATTAGGTCTTGGCTGTAGAATTTGTGCGTCTCCCTAATTCGATGTTTGTAATCCATCAAAGCCGCTTTTATGGCCTGTACAGTATGGATTGTTTTTAGCGCTGTTTGTTCCACCGCCTCAAGCATGTACAGTACCCATTCTTCCCATGCATCATCATCGCGCACTGCCTGTAATAATCGATAGTAATCGGCTTTTGTTCGTACAATATGCTGACTCAGGTACAGCACAGGAATATCTAGCAGCCCCTCTTTGACTAGATAAAGTACGTTGACAATTCGACCGGTTCGTCCATTTCCGTCATAAAATGGGTGAATGCTTTCGAACTGGTGGTGGATAAGGGCCATTTTAATAAGCGGATCTACTGGCATCAGGTCAGGATCGTTCATGAAGCGTTCAAGCCCCGCCATCAATGTTACGACTTCCTGTGGGCTCTGGGGTGGCGTATACACAGTACATCCTCTATTATCCTTCAGCGAAGTACCTGGTAGCTTGCGTAAACCAGCATTATTCCGTTCCAGTTCGCACTGTATCTGCACAATGTGGTTAACCGTTAATAACCCTGTTTGCCTTACTTGCTCATAGCCCACACGCAGGGCTTGGCGATAGCGCATAACTTCTTTGGCTGCCGGATTGGCAAATCCGTCAGGGTCGGCGTCGTCCCGAAACAGCTCATCATGAGTGGTTACGATGTTTTCGATCTCGGAGCTGTCTTTTGCCTCTTGTAAACCCAGGGTGTTGATAAGAATGCCTTGGTTTGGGATAGAGGCGGCCACGCCTTTCAGTTCAGCAAGATAACGGCTGCTACTTGTGAGCTTCTTTAGGATGAGAGGAGTATCGAATCGTTCTGCATTTAAATGTTCAAGGGGCGTAATCGGTGTCACTATGAACTCCACATATATAAAAAAATGGGTTTTTCTATATATGTTACAGATGATATGTATAGAAAAACGGTTTTTTTATACATGTTGCTGGTAATGTGTATAGAAAATCTGTTTTTTTATACATGTTGCAGGTAATATGTATAGAAAATAGATGCTTTCTATATGGATTTTCGCTCACGGATGAGTAGCTGGACAAAAAGAAACTGGAAGCGTTTGCTCGTGAAGCAGCCAAAGGCTTGAAGACCGAAAAGGACCTGAATGAATTCAGCCAGATACTGACCAAGATTACGATAGAGGCTGCACTCAATGCCGAGCTTGACGCTCACTTGGGCAACACTCTGGTTATTCGGCGGCATCATTTTTTAACGATCTGCGCTTTAAGGTCAGGACTGTAGGATGATATTGAAAAACTCTATCCGCTCCCTCAAATGGATAAAATGTAAAAATCAAAATATCGGACAACTAGTCTGACAGAGGGGGTCCAGGGTGATCCTGGAACCATCGACCGCCAGTACCCGCAAGTCCCAGAAGCGCAGGTAATCACCATCACCGTAATGCGTTTGCACGACGGCGGCCTGGTTAAGCTCGATAAAGGCGGTGTGTTTCAGTTTATACCGCGCCTGCGAATAAGCGCTGGCGGTCACGGGTGGCTGCTCCAACCCCGTCATCGCCTCATTGACGACGTTTTGTAACGATTTCACGCTATTCCTCATGATCAACACCACAACCAACGCGAAGGACAGGCGGCGCTCGCGTGTGAACGCTTTATCGCTCTGACGGTGACGGTGCTTGAAGCCATTCGCTTCAAGCCGCTCTTGGGTAACTTCAATTGCCTGCTTTTTTTAGCCATGTTCAACTGTCAATCAAATCCGCTTATTATCTCAAAAAATGCTTAACTTAATGGCAGTGACGCTGGAGCATGGGAGCCAGTTCCACGGTTGCTTACTTATCATCAGGAATGGGGTCGTTATCATGCACCATATGCAAGAAATGGCGATGACGTTCATATTGATTAATGATATCTACAATAATATCGTCTTTAGTCCATCCCATGATGTCGTAGTCTTGCCCGCCTTCGGCTAAATGCACCTCGGCCCGGTAGTATATTTCCTTATCAGGGCGTTCGGTGTCTACAGGAGTCAGCGTAGGACGATTTTCAGCGACAGGATAAACCTGGTAGCTGAAGTCCTGGTATTCACCGTGATGGGAAACGGTTAGCGCCCAACCTTTGGCATCGCTGTCAGGAAATGATTTTTGCATGACTTCTGCCTCAAAGCCCAGATCCTGCAGTTCTGCGCCAATTGCCTTCATTGCCGGTGCCACGGTAAGATTCATGAAGCGAACAACCTGGTTTTGTTCGGGTAAAGTGACTAAGTTACGTAAACGTTGTTGCCAGTCTTGTCCTTGGGCCAAAGGCGGTGTACGTGCCACTGTTTGGTAACGAATTTGCCGTTTGGTGGCCTCGGTTTTAAGGGCTTTAAATAAACCAAAAATAGCGGCTAATAAAATAATAGAGAAAGGCAAGGCGCTAACAATGGTTGCCGTTTGCAGTGCTTGCAAGCCATCGGCCAAAAGCAAGGCAATGGCAACCACGCCGGTTAAGGCAGACCAGAATATACGTTGCCATACCGGAGAGGGCATGTTTTCTTTAGAGGCCAGCAAATCAATAACCAAAGCGCCAGAGTCTGCAGAGGTAACAAAAAACACAACAACCATACATAGCGCCAGAATGGAAGTGAGGCTGGTTAAAGGCAGTTTTTCCAGGAAAACAAACAGGGCCTGTGCTACGTCGTTCTGAACGGTCAGGCCAAAGTTGCTCATGCCTTCAACTAAAATATAATAGATGGCGGTATCACCGAAAACGGTCATCCAAAATAAAGTAAAGCCCGATGGCACTAACAACACGCCCAGTACAAATTGACGGATAGTGCGGCCTCGTGAAATACGGGCAATGAATAAACCGACAAAAGGTGACCAGGCTATCCACCAACCCCAGTAAAAGAGGGTCCAGCCACCAATCCAGTCATTGGGTTCATAAGCATAAAGGGTAAAGGTTGCCGTTACTATATTTGATAAATAGGCCCCCGTGTTTTCTACAAAAGTTTGGAGCAGGAAGACAGTAGGGCCTAGAATGAGTACAAACAAAAGTAATAAAAAGGCAAGCCCCAGGTTGATTTCTGAAAGAATCTTAATGCCCCGGTCCAGGCCACTGGCTACGGATAGGGTCGCTAAACCACAGGCAATAATAATCAGGACAATTTGTACCTGGAGGGTAACGGGCAGATTAAATAAATAGTTCAGGCCACTATTTATTTGCGCGACCCCAAAGCCCAGCGAGGTGGCCACGCCAAATACGGTACCAAGAACGGCAAAGGTGTCAACGGCCTGGCCAGTGCGACCGTAAATGCGGTCTCCAATAATAGGATAAAGCGCAGAGCTTAGTCTTAGCGGCAGGCCGTGTCTGTAGCAGAAAAATGCAAGAACCAAACCCACAATGGCATAAATAGCCCAGGCATGTAGCCCCCAGTGAAAAAAGGTAATGCTCATGGCGTTACGTGCCGCCAAGACGGTTCCCCCTTCGCCGGTAGGAGGACTAAGAAAATGCATGACCGGTTCAGCCACCCCAAAGAACATAAGGCCAATGCCCATGCCGGTAGAAAAAAGCATGGCAAACCAGGTGAAGTTCTTGAAGTCAGGCGTAGAGTGATCTGGCCCCAATTTAATGTCGCCATATCGACTGATAGCTAAAAAGAAGGTGCTAAGTAAAATGATGGCGACAGTTAGAATATAAAACCAACTTACATGGCTGAGAATCCAGGTCTGGGTATTGCTAAATAGCTGTTGGGTAAAGTCAGGTGCAAAAGCAGCAAGGCCAATCAGAAGTAGAATAAGAGCGGCAGCCGAGAAAAAAACAGGGGGGTTAATGCTCGTTTGCTTAAAAGGCTTCATGGTTTGGCCTTGTTTATAGTTAAACATGGGAAAAGTGTAGCAGAATAGTGTGTCGCGGTCAGGATTTACTTACGGAATGATTGTGGCAAACGTGGCAATGCCTGCGCCCTTGAATAAAACGCGCACTCCCAAGCAGGAGCATGGGAGTGAGTCATAAAAAATGCTTAACTTAATGGCAGTGATGCTCCGCGTGGGAACGCCTGGTCAAGTAAAATTCAACCGATGCTAGGCCGGAATCTGATCCTTCTCATACATCCATGCCATGCCTTCCATGACCTGATCGGGTGTCCTTTCTTTAAGGAAGGCGTTTCTCAGGTCGCGGGTGGCGTTGCTTGCGTGGTAGGCTTGCCCATATAAGCGTGCGGTTTGCTGGATACGGGCGGTGCGCAAATAACGGGCCTTGGCGTATGAGTCAAACGCTTTGCTGAAGTCTCCACCTGAAGCCTGGACGTGTTTGGCCAGGCAAACCGCATCTTCCATGGCCATACAGGCGCCCTGTGCCAGGTATTGCAGCATTGGGTGCGCGGCATCACCCAGCAGGGTAACATTGTCTTTGGTCCAGTTGCCAACCGGGTCACGGTCACATAACACCCACATACGCCAGGAGTCGATTTTTTCCAGCATGCCCAGCACTTCCGGGCGGGCACCCTGAAAGCGCGCTCTCAGTTCTTCCGGATCTCCATAGGTATCCCAGCCTTCGTCATACTTGTCGCTATGAAACACCGCAACCAGATTGAAGACATCAGATTGTCTCAACGGGTAGTGCACCAGATGGAAGCGGGGGCCCATCCAGATCACCATGGCATGTTTCCGGTTGGCTTCGGGAACCTGGTCAATAGGTAAGACGGCCCTGTAGGCGATATGCCCTGAAACCCTTGGCTTGCCATCGTTAACAATACTTTGCCGTACAGTGGACCACAGGCCGTCAGCACCGATCAGGGCGGGTCCGGTATGTGTTTGACCATCCGAGGTGGTGACGGTAACGCTCTTTCCATCTGAAACATGGCTTTCCACTTTGCTGGATGCTGAAAGGGTGACTTTCCCGCTATCCCGACAGGCCTGCAAAAGAACGGCATGCAGATCTGCACGATGAATCAGGCCATAAGGTTTCCCAAAGCGTTCCGGATAGAGCTCACTGACGGGCAGGCGCAAGATTTCTTCACCGCTGATGGCGTCCATGGCGATGATATCATCGGGAAAGACGGCAAGTTTATTGACTTCATCGCTAATGCCCAGCTCATCAAAGGTGTAGAAGGCGTTGGGCCCCAATTGGATACCGGCACCAATTTCCTTGATTTCATCGGCCTGTTCAAATACATGACTTTCTTTGCCAATGCGGGCCAGGGCCAGGGCTGCCGCTAAACCGCCAATGCCACCACCGGCAATTAAAATTTGATCGTTTGATGCTTGTTTCATACAGTCTCCATGGTTGTAACATTAACAGCGATTGTTCCTACACCTTCCAGTTCCATTTCTATGCGGTCTCCGGGCTCAACGGGACCAACCCCTTCTGGCGTGCCGGTAAAGATCAGGTCACCGGGATTGAGGGTGTAAAAAGAAGAAGCGAACTCGATAAGGTGTGGAATATCAATCACCAGATCTTTCGTGTTGGCGTTCTGGCGTTCTTCACCATTGACGGTCAGGCGAAACGCCAGTGATCCGGGGTCGGGGATTTCATCTGCCGTCACCAGCCACGGGCCCAGCACCGTGTAGGTGTCAATGGATTTGCGCATGCTGCGCTCTTCCGGGCCACGGGTGGTCATGTCCAGGCCGGCACAGTAGCCGGCAACGTATTGCAGGGCATCTTTGGCCGCAATATTGCGGCCCGTCTTGCCAATCACCACCACCACCTCGGCTTCGTGGTCGTTTCTGCGCTCCGGGTGGGCAAGTTCTACGGGTTGCGATACACCAATCAGTGAGCTGTTGGCTTTTAAAAACAGGCCCACCCGCTGAATTTCACCAATCTGGTTGGCATGGTGTATTTCTTTATCGGCACGTGCTTCTTCCAGGTGTTTCAGGTAATTGACAGGGGCGGCAATAATTTTCCCCGGGTTGGCAACAGGTGCCAGCAATTGAACGTCCGTCAGCGCTTTCTTTGGCGCATTCTCCATTAACTGCATGAGCCGGGGGCGCAGGCTTTCCAGGTTGGCGATCAAAAGATCGTGGCCGGGAAAGGGATAAGCCTGTTCGGGTAGCAGCGCCAGGGCAGCACTGACATCATAAATATCATTTCCCTGGACAACGCCCAGTTGATTGTTGTCAAAACGGCAAATTCGCATTTTTTATCGTCTCCTTAATGAATGTTGTTAGTATTCATGAATTTAATTATTGGTTCAATAAATTAAAATTTATAGTTGATATTGTATTTAACAATAATAGGGGTAAAATTGGTGAATGGATTTTGATACTGTATAAAGGCTCATGAGTAATCTCGACATACGTGATCTTGCCCTGATCGACGCATTGACACGCACCTGCAATATATCGGCCGCCGCTGAAATACTGGGCTTAAGTCAGCCATCGGTCAGTATCCGTCTGGCCAAATTGCGCACGCATTTCAATGACGCGCTTTTTGTTCGTACCCGGACAGGCATGCAGCCCACCCCACGGGTTGCCGAGCTATTGCCCGCCATTCGGTCTGCGCTTGGTTTGTTGGCGGATATAGAAGAGGGGGCAGCCAGTTTTGATCCGCTTGGCTCCAACCGTATTTTTCGATTAAGCATGACCAGTACGGGGCAGGTGGTGGTAATTGCCCGGCTTAAAAATGTGTTGAACAGGCTGGCCCCCAAGGTCAGGATAGAAGTCATTGATTTTACGGAACAGACACCGCTTCAGCTTGAACGTGGTGAGGTTGATATTGCCATGGGCTTTACCACCATCATGGGCCCGGGTTTTTACCAGCAGAAATTATTCCGGGAGCATTATGTCTGCCTGATCCGTCATAATCATCCGCGCATTAACCATGAACTGACGATTGAGCAATTCAAGGCCGAGGGGCATGTTGCGGTAAAAAGCAGCGGTACCGCGCATTGGCTGCTGGAAAAAGCGATTGATGATGCCGGTATCTCCAGGAACATTGAACTGTGGGTACCCTCATTTCTTGGGCTGGCGGATATTGTCCGCACCACCGATTTGCTGGCTTTGGCGCCCGTGCATTTGGCGCAGATCATATGTCGGGATAAAACCGTAAGACGTGTTGATGTGCCCATTGAAATACCGTCTTATGATGTGAAGCAATATTGGCATGAACGGTATCATCAGGAACCCGGTAACCGGTGGCTCAGGCAAGTCATTGCCGATGTCATCCAGGAAAAATGAAGGGTGCTGTTATGGTAAAAAAGCATTGCAACCGGTCAGGTCGCAATGCTTTGTCAATGGATAGTCGTGAATGGATCAGTCCAACCGAATGTTTCCTTCACGAACCAGTTTTTCGTAAGTTTCACCTTTTAATTTGCTGATTCTTGTGATTTCCTGCGGGCTCCAGTCCAGGTGCTCAAAGGCAAAGGCCGCGTAATTGTTTTTTACTTTTTCAGTTTGAACGGCCTTCCACACATCAGCATGGATTTTTTCAATAATTTTTGTATTGGTGCCTTTGGGAGCCAGTAACACGGCAAATGAGTCTACCGTCAGTTGCTGTGGTCCTCCCGCTTCGGCCACAGTGGGTACGTCCGGCATGCCAGGGTGCCGGCTTTTGGCCGCAATGGCCAGGTACTTCAGGCTGCCTTTCCTATACAGGCTTTCACTGGAGCCGACACTGGCAAAGGCCCACTGAATTTCGTTACCCCCCAGATTGACATAAAGCTGTGCGGTTTCCTTATAGGGAATATGCAGCATTTTAGTGTGACTCATCTTTTCCAGTTGCAGGGCGCCCAGGTGCCCCGGACTGCCAACACCCCATGATCCATAACTGACAGAATCGGGGTTTGTTTGTGCTGCTTTAATGAGATCCCCCATGTTTTTCCAGGGAGAGTTGCTGGGAACGGCAATAAAAAACGGTGTCCTGAATAAGGCGGCTACCGGTTCAAAAATCTCCAATGGCGATATTTTTCTGGAAGGGTATAAGTAAGGCAGGGCACTGATCTGTTCACTGTCAAGCTGCAATAGCGTGTATCCATCGGGTTTGGCGCGGCGTGCCTGCTCAATGGCAATGAAGCCTGCACCACCCGGGCGATTGTCGATAATGACTGTTTGTCCCCATTGTTTGGTCAGGCTTTCAGCTACCATTCTAAGGACGGCATCTGGCCCGCTGCCAGCTGAAAATGGGGTAATGATAGTTACCGGTCGATCGGGGAAGGCAGTGTCAGTTTGTGCTTGCGCGTTGGTGATACCTGAAAGGGTGGCCAGCAAAACGACCAAGGCGGATCGGGCTGTCGCAAGAAAAAAATGTCTCATGAAGGGTCTCCTCTTCTCTGTGTTGTTGTGGTGGTTTTATTATGTTTTATATGTTTTTACCGGGTTTCCAGTACACCCATTTTTCGGTGTAAAGGGCTTTCATCGGCAATGAAAATAAAGGCAGGGTGGGTGCTGTCTTGATTATGCAGGCGAATTGGCGTGTAGCCAGGCGCACAGCAGGTGTCCGCCTCAGTCAGTTCAAATGTGTTACCGCTGATTTCAGCCTTTGTTTTTCCTTCAATGACATGAAACAGGCTGGCAGGAGAGCGCGCCGGCAAGTCCAGTGTCTGGCCGGGTTGGATCATCAAGGCATAAAATCCCAGAATATTCTGGGCGCTGTCACCGGTTTCCGGATTAATGTATTCAACCTGAACCGATTTTTCGTTTGGATGTGCTTCGGATAAGGCTATCAGGCTGGCCCGTACTTGTGACCATGGATAGCGCAACATGGGGTAAGGGTTATGATGACGCGTGAAGACGGGGGCGGGGAGTACACCGCCATTGGCATAAATGCCATGGCCTTTGGTGGGGTTGACGGTTTGCCGGGTACCCACGTTGTGATAGCTGGTTTCCATGAAGTAAATCAGGGGCAAGTCCAGCACGTCAAGCCAAACGACCGGATTCTGGCCATCATGACTGTGTTCGTGCCAGAGCCCGGAAGGTGTCAAAATAAGATCGCCACGGTTCATGGGACATTTTTCCCCGGCTACCGTGGTGTACGCCCCATCGCCTTCAATGATCATTCTGACTGCATTCGGTGTATGGCGATGACTGGGCGCCCATTCACCGGGTAACAGCAACTGCATACCCACGTACATGGACGGACTGACTTTCATTGCATCCAGGCCATGTCCCGGATTGCTCATGACCAGCACGCGTCTTTCCGCTTTTTCAATCGGGGTCAGATCACCGGCCCGTAACAACAGCGGGCGGATTTTGTTGTAAGACCAATGTGTGGGTTGGGTGTTTCTGGCAGGAATATCCGCAGGTAAAACGGCGCCAAGGCTTGGCCATAAGGGAACCAGGTTTTCCTCACTAAGTGCCTGTACATATTCAGCTGGTAATTCTTCCAGTGTTCCAAGATTATCCATAATTCATGTCTCAAGTTTATTTTTTATAGGGGGGATCAAACAGATGAAGGCTAACTATAGAGTAGGCACAATTATTCTTACAATAGATTATGATTAATACCTGTCATCGGATTTATTAATAATGGGGGACTTTCTTGAACGAACTGGATATACGACATCTTCGGATTTTTTTGGCCTTATATGCAAGCAAAAACGTAACGCGTGCTGCTGATTCCGTTGGCCTGAGCCAGTCATCGGTCAGTGTGGTGCTGGCACAATTGCGTCAACATTATGGCGATCCGCTTTTTGTACGCACTTCAGGAGGTATGAAGGCAACCCCCCGGGCAGAAGCACTGCGCCCGCTGGTATACCAGGCACTTAAACTGCTGGAGCAATGTCTGGAGCCAAGTATGGTGTTTGATCCTTTGACCTCGAATCGCTGTTTTCGGATTTGCATGCCCGACCTGGGTCAAACGATATTGCTGCCAAGGCTCTTATCGGTTATTGATAAACAGGCACCCAATGTGAATATTGAAGTGTCTAATTTAAGCTATGAAACTGCACGGCAACTGGAAACCGGTGAGGCTGATATTGCTTTGGGGTTTACAGAGGAAATGAAGGCGGGTTTTTACAAGCAGAAACTCAATAATGAAAGATTTGTATTGATTGCCTCAAAAAATCATCCGGATGTTGATGGCAAAATGTCCTTGGCCCAGTTGCAGCAACAAAAATTTGTGAAAGTGATGCTAACGGGCACATCCCATTCCATTATCGAGAAATTCCTGGAGCGCAAAGGGATTGTTTGCAATTATGTGGCTAATGTTCCCAATTTTATTGGTCTGGGACAAATTGTGGCCAGTTCAAGCCTTGTCGCTATTGTGCCGTTACGGCTTGGCATTATTTTTGAATCGGAAAATGCGGTCAAAATGGTGCAGTTGCCATTGAAATTCCCTTCCTATACCGTCAACCAATTCTGGCATGAGCGGTTTCACCGTGACCCGGCCAACATGTGGCTGCGCTCTTTGATTCATGACACTTCAGAAGTATTGGAAATGGAAAACAGGACCAATAAGGCTTATTTGTGGTGAGCAGCGCGTTTCCGGGCGAAGTGAACTGAGCCTAAAAAGTTGGGTACCCATTTTTGCGCTCCCACGCAGGAGCATGGGAGCCAGAAAAGCATGATGGGAGCGAGGATTTCTAGTTCCCACGCTCTCGCGTGGGAATTCATATCAATTTAAATTACCACTACCTCACAAATTACGATTTACTTGCAGTATAATCCCTCGCTTCGCAGGAGAGAGGGGCCAGCTTAAAGCGTGGTTCCCGCCGAAGGCGCAAACTCCCATAATCGCTCAGGCATAGTTACTGCGAACCGTATTCGGAAGCCGTTGTCACCTTAATAAGGACAACCGTGCATCCGTAACGCCAGCTGGAGAGAGGTTGCTTGGCAATCCACCGAAGGGGCAAGCCGTTTATATAACTGCATAAACTCTCAGGTAAAAGGACAGGGGGAGAGGCAGCATAAAACAACAAGGATTCAAGTTTGCTTCTCTATATTTATATCGTGGCGATTACCGCCGAGGCCATGTCGGGTGCGCTTGCCGCCGGCCGACGCAATATGGACATGTTTGGTGTGGCTTTCGTTGCCTTTATTACCGCTTTGGGCGGTGGTACGGTGCGTGACATGTTGCTGGGCAATTACCCGGTTTCCTGGACCCAGCACCCCATGTATATCCACATCACGATTCTTGCCGGCCTTTTTACCATGGTGGTTGCCCGTTACATGCATCGTCTGCATTCCATTTTCCTGGTGCTCGACGCAATGGGTTTGATCGCCTTTACCGTTATTGGCTGTAATGTGGCCCTGAAGCTGGAATACAGCACCACCGTTGTTATTATGGCGGGTATTACCACCGGTATCTTTGGGGGCATATTGCGTGACCTGTTGTGTAATCGCACGCCCATGGTGCTACGCAAGGAACTGTATGCCAGTGTTTCGCTGCTGGTTGCCATATTGTATTTATGCCTGCGGCACTGGGGTGTTAGCCATGACATTAATTTGCTGGTTTCATTCGGTTTTGGTCTGGCTTTACGTATTGCCGCCATTCGCTGGCGCTGGTCTTTGCCGGTGTTTACCTACGCCCCCGGGCGATGGAGCTAGCCCGGGTTGCCCAGTAAGGATGGAAAATCAACAGCCAGTATCCAGCGGCTCTTTATCTTTTCAATGGGTTGTTCAGGCTGGACGCATAATGGTTCAGCGATAGGGGAAACCATGCCTCTAAGAAGCCGGTTTCCATTGCCATTTCCTGTCAAATGGTACAAAATCACAGGGTTACAGACTCTTAGTGGTTGTTTATGTCGGTTGGTGATTTGCTCACACACGTGTTTTTTCTTTTGCTGCTGATTATTATCAGTGGTTTCTTTTCCATTTCGGAAATTTCCCTGGCCGCTTCACGCAAAATCAAGCTGCGTCTGCTGGCCAATGAGGGTAATGCCAAAGCACAAGAGGTGCTGGCCTTGCAGGAAAACCCCGGCAACTTTTTTACCGTGATCCAGATCGGGCAAAATGCGGTAGCGATTATGGCCGGTATCGTCGGTGAAAGCGCCTTGTCACCTTATGTGGCCACACTTGTTTCGGTTATTTACAACGGGCCTATGCTGGGCACCTGGTCATTTTTGCTGTCCTTTTTACTGGTCACGGCCTCGTTCGTGATGTTTTCAGACCTGATTCCCAAGCGCCTTGCCATGGCCCGGCCTGAAAAACAGGCCATGGCTGTGGTCAAGCCCATGAAGTTTTGCATGCTGGTGTTTGCGCCCCTGGTGTGGTTGTTCAGCAGTATGGCCAGTCTCATTCTTCGTCTTATGCGGGTACCGCAAGTGCGCGAAGAGGAAATTACCGGTGATGATATTGTGGCCCTGGCCGAAGCCGGCGCACAGGGCGGTGGAGTCTTGCAGCAGGAACAATACATGATTCGCAACGTGTTCGAGATGGATTCGCGCATTGTGCCCTCTGCCATGACACCGCGTGAAAGCATTGTGTATTTTTCCCTGAATGAAACCGAAGAAAATATCCGCCAGAAAATCGCCGAATTTCCACATGGCAAGTTTCCGGTCTGTCAGGATACGCTGGACCACGTGATTGGTTATGTGGATTCCAAGGATATTTTGCCCCGTATCCTGCAGGGCAAGGATTTATCTCTTAGAACCGCCCCCATTGTCCGCAAGGTGCTGGTGCTGCCCGATACACTCACCCTGTTCGAGGCGCTTGAGCAGTTCCGGGCAGCCAAGGAAGATTTCAGTCTGGTGGTGAATGAGTACGCACTGGTGGTGGGCCTGCTAAGCCTGCAAGATGTCATGAGTACCGTGATGGGGGATTTGGTGGGTTCCCTGCAGGAAGAGTGGATTGTAAAACGCGATGACCATTCCTGGCTGATGGACGGCATGACACCTATCGAGGAGGTGATGGCCGCCCTGACCATTAAGGAATTTGAGGGTTTTGAAAACAATTACGAAACCATGGCCGGGTTCATCATGTACAAGCTGCGTAAAGTGCCACGTCCCACCGACTTCGTCTTGTATGAGGGCTACAAGTTCGAAGTGGTGGATATTGACAATTACCGGATTGACCAGGTACTGGTTACCCGTCATGATGAAGAAAAGCAAAACTTAACGGTTGACTGAATGCATTAAGGGGATCGTTGCATTGCGCTGGCGCTGTCTGGCGATTGCGACAAGCAAGGCCGCAGTTGCCATAATGCAAGCGGTCATGAAGAACACGGCATTCATCCCATACAGGTTGGCCACCATGCCACCGGCAAGCGGGCCCAAGACCATGCCAAGATATTGGGCAGAGGTTGAATAACCCAATACGGTCCCGGCAATATGGCCCGACACATTATGCCGGATCAGGGCGGTAATGGCTGGCATCAGGCCGCTTAAGCCAATCCCCATTAAAAACCTTAATGCAATAAATTGCCAGTCAGCCCAGGCAAAGGCCTGTAAAAGCAGGGTCAGGGCGGTAAACAAAAAACAGGCAACCAGCACGCAAAGATGGCCTTTCTGATCACCCAGTCGGCCAATTCTGGCCGATCCCAGCAGGCTGCCAAAGGCAGTGACTGAAATGGCAATACCAGCCAGCAATGGAATGTTTTGCGTGAGGGTGTGCAGGCTGGCCATGTACAGGGTGATGATGGGTTCAACCGAATAATTGGCAAACATTAACAGGGAGGCACAGCCAAGCATTAACAGTACCATGTTGCGGCTGGGGGCGTTTTGCCAGAAACCTTCGCCTTGGTTAACGTTCTGACTGGTGGCCGTTTTGCGCTTGAAATTGGTTTCTTTAATTAAAAAGGCGGTTGCCAGAAAAGCAATGAAGATAACGCTGGCAGCCAGAAAAAAAGTATTTCTAATGCCAATATAACCGGGCAGCAAGCCCCCCACCAATGGCCCCAGCAGGTTGCCCGCCAACATGCCGGCAGCATGGGTGCCTACGGCCCAGCCAGTATGTGCTTTGGGGGTTTGGGTGGCCACCAGAATCGTGGCGCCCGAGGCATAACCCCCTAAAATCCCAATCAACAGACGCAAACCAAACAGTTCCTGCACATTGCTGACCATGCCCATTAAGGCAATGCTAAAGGCCATACCCAGGCTGGCGCGGATCAAGATGGGCTTGCGGCCATAATGGTCGGCAAATTTTCCCCAGACGGGCGCCATCAGGCCCGCTGTCAGGAAGGTGGCGCTAAAAGCATAACCTGACCAGCGAATAATGGATTCGGGGTCGGTTTCTCCCAGTTGCTCAATGTAGATGGGCAGAAATGGCAGCACCAGCGTCATGGCCATTAAGGTGGTGAATGAACCGAATACGCACACGTACAGGTTGCGTTTCCAGTGCTCTTCCTGGTTTTCTTCTTCCTGGATTGTTTGCATGGTTGTGCCTTTGACTGATGAAAAAGTGGTTGACTCTTTCAGTGATAAAACTCATTTTTTTATTATGCGGGGAAATCGAAACGGTGAACAAGACCATTTCTTATACTGGTATTGCTTATACCTGATACTGGTAATTGAAAGGCTGTTATCTGTTTTGCATGACGCGGCTGTTTGCCGAACAAGGGTGTTTGCTTAATGCCCCGCAATTTGTTGTGCATGTCATGAATTGGCAATAAAGCATCCTTATACTCGGTTCCTCCTTATTCTTATGCAAAAGGCATATTGTGTGCCTTGTTTATTTTCCCAAGGAAGAACAATGAGTTTGAAAAAAGCATGGCTGGCAGTCTGTCTGGCATCGTTGCCATTGGTGGCACAGGCACAATCCGCCGATTTGACTTCGCTTATTGAGGCGGCAAAAAAAGAAGGTCGTGTGGATAGTGTGGGTATGCCTGATTCATGGGCTAACTGGAAAGATACCTGGGCTGACCTGAAAACCAACTACGGGCTGGAACACCAGGATACCGATATGTCTTCGGCACAGGAAATTGCCAAGTTTGCGGCAGAAAAAGAAAACGCAACGGCTGATATTGGTGATGTTGGCCAAAGCTTTGGCCCTGTCGCAGTCGACAAGGGCGTGACCCAGGCCTACAAACCCACCACCTGGAATGAAATTCCTGCATGGGCGAAAGACAAGGATGGCCATTGGGCAGTGGCTTATACCGGCGCAATTGCTTTCATCATCAATAATGACACGGTTAAAAATGCCCCCAAAAGCTGGAAAGACCTGACCTCTGGCACGTATAAGGTTACTTTGGGAGATGTCGGCGTAGCGGCACAGGCCAACAATGCAGTGCTGGCTGCGGCGGTTGCCTTGGGTGGCAATGAAAAAAACGTGACCCCAGCCCTGGAACTGTTTGGTGAACTGGCCAGGCAAAAACGTCTGTCATTAAGCAATCCCACACTGGCCACACTTGAAAAAGGTGAAGTGGAAGTGGGGGTGCTGTGGGACTTCAATGCACTTAACTATCGTGACCAGATTGATCCCAAGCGTTTTACCGTTGTGATTCCTGAAGATGGCTCAATCATGGCGGGTTATGCCACTATTATCAATAAATACGCCAAGCACCCCAATGCGGCCAAACTGGCGCGTGAATACATCTTTAGCGATGCCGGTCAAAACAATCTGGCCAAGGGTTATGCTCGTCCCATTCGCGATAAGGTTGTGTTGACTGAAGAAGCCAAAGCCAGGTTATTGCCTGCCGAAGCTTACAAAAATGTTCAGCCTATTAAAGACCAGGCCGCCTGGGATGCCTTGTCCAAGAAACTGCCTGAGCTGATGCAGGAACATGTGCTGATTCATCAATAAGCGCAAAACCATGCATCAACATAAAGTTATATTGATTCTTATCGACGGTTTGGGCTGGCATGTGGCCAGGCACGCCATGGGCTATTTGCATGCGTTATGTGAAAGCCGCCAGGCCTCGGTGTTCAAGCTGCAGTGCGAGCTGCCATCGCTGTCCCGTCCTTTATACGAATGTATTTTAACGGGCAGCAATCCGGTGGTGTCCGGTATCCGGCATAACCAGGTTGTGCAACTTTCCAAGCAGGAAAGCATTTTTCATCTTGCCCGCAAGGCCAGGCTGAAAACAGCAGCCGCTGCTTACAGCTGGATCAGTGAACTTTATAACCGCGCACCGTATGATGCGGTGCGCGACCGTTTTACCAATGATTCTTCATTGGCTATTCAGCATGGTATCTTCTATCATGAAGATACCTATCCAGACTCCCATTTATTGCTGGATGCCGAGCATTTGCGCACAACCCATGATCCCGATTTTCTTTTCATTCATACCATGAATGTGGATGATATGGGGCATCGTTCGGGTGGGGACAGTGCCGATTACCGTAATGCGGCCCGTAAAGTAGACGTGTTGTTGTCGCACTATTTGCCTGTCTGGCAGGAGCAGGGTTATAAAATTATTGTCACTGCCGATCATGGAATGAATGTCGATCGTAGCCATGGCGGGCATTTGCCCGAGGAAAGGGAAGTGCCGCTTTTCCTGGTGGGGCAGGGGTTTAATCACAAGGCTGCGGGCACTGAAATCAAACAGATCCAGATACGGGATTTGTGTGCGTTGGCCTTGGGTCTTGCCGTCAACCGGAACGATGAACTGAAATCTTTCCTCTCATGATGCTCGCCAAGCCTTCCAGGGCCCATTTATGGCTCTTTGTTCCTTTTGTGTTGATGCTGGGCGCTTTTTGCCTGGCTCCCACCTATTGGGTGCTGGTTAACAGTTTTATGGCAGACGAGGGTGGTTTTACGCTGGCCAATTATAAAAAAATTTTAAGCAGCAGGTTTTACCTGATTGCCATTGAAAACAGTTTCTGGTTATCACTGTACTCCAGTTTTCTGGGACTGCTGATTGGCCTGCTGGCTACTTCGTCCTTACGATTTGTGCAAGGCAGGGTTCGGCAATGGGTGATTGCCTTTGTGAATATGAGCAATAACTTTGCCGGCGTGCCCCTGGCATTTGCGTTCATTATTATTTTGGGAACCAATGGTGCCATTACGTTGTTGTTGAATAAAATGGGGTTTCTGAACGGGTTTGATTTATACACCCGTGCCGGCTTGACGGTGGTGTATACGTATTTTCAGATTCCCTTGGCTATTTTGCTGCTTTACCCGGCATTTGATGCCCTGAAGGATGACTGGGAGGAAGCATCCCGATTGCTGGGCGCCAGTACTTTTGATTACTGGCGCAAGGTGGTGCTGCCCATTCTTTTCCCTTCCTTACTGGGTACTTTTGTGTTGTTGCTGGCCAATGCACTGGGTGCATATGCCACGGCTTTTGCGCTCACGGCCAGTAATGTTAACCTGATCCCGATTCGTATCGGGGCCCTGGTGGCCGGTGATATTTCCCTGAACCCGAACCTGGCCGCGGCGCTTTCCATTGTTCTGGTTGTACAGCTGGTCATGGTCACCATGATTAACCAGTGGCTGATGCGCAGGAGACGTTATGCATAAACAGGACTCCAGACAGGGCATGCATCTGCTTGTGATTGGCGTGGTTATGTTGATCTTGCTGGTGCCCTTGCTGGCCACTTTTTTGTATTCCATTTCAACTTCCTGGGGCGCAACCATTTTGCCTGATGCCTTAAGCTTGAAGTGGTATGTGCAACTCTGGAGCGATCCTCGCTTTCTGATGGCCTTTGGCCGATCTGTTTTACTTTGCATGGTTTCCATTATCGTTAGCTTACTGGTGATTCTGCCATTGGCTTTTATGATGGAATACCGTTATCGGCAATGGCGGAAAATCATGGATCTGGTGATTCTGCTTCCATTTGCCATGCCGCCCATTGTTGCCACGGCAGGCTTGCTGCAAATTTATGCCGGCTCACCCATGATGGGTACGCCCTGGATTCTGGTGGGCTGCTATTTCACGATTGTGTTGCCCTTTATGTATCGTTCCCTGGTTAATAATCTGCGGGCCCTGAACCTGCATGATTTGATGGATGCCTCCAGTCTGTTGGGTGCCAGCAGTTTTCAGGCCTTCATGCAGGTGGTGCTGCCCAATATCCGCAAGGGCATTGCCTCGGCATGGTTCATTGCTTTTTCACTGCTGTTTGGTGAATTCGTTTTTGCCAATATGCTGGTGGGAACCCGCTTTGAAACCCTGCAGATTTACCTGTTCAATATGCGCCAGACCAGTGGTCATTTTACCAGTGCTATTGTGATCAGCTATTTTGTGTTCATTCTGCTGTTTACCTTGCTTGCCAACCGTTTCAATAAAGCTTAAATCATGTCTTATTTAACCGTTTCCAATTTGGCCAAGCGATTTGGCGATTCCGTTATTCTTGATGAATTGAGTTTTACCATTGAAAAAGGTGAGTTTGTGACTTTGTTGGGGTCAAGCGGTTGTGGCAAGTCTACCTTGTTACGTTGCATTGCAGGCTTGACCCAGCCTGATAGCGGGTATATTCAGGTGGACAATGAAAACATCACGTTTGCGCCGGCCCGGCATCGGGGTATTGGCATGGTCTTTCAAAGTTATGCCCTGTTTCCCAATATGACCGTGGAAGCCAATATTTCCTTTGGCCTGAATTTGCGCAAAATGGACAAGGGGTTGGTTCAAGAGAAGGTGGGGCAGGCGATTGCGCGGGTCGAATTGCAAGGCAAGGAAAAAAACATGCCACATGAGCTGTCGGGCGGCCAGCGTCAGAGGGTGGCCCTGGCCCGGGCCCTGGTTATGGAGCCTCGTATTTTGTTGCTGGATGAACCCTTGTCTGCACTGGATGCCCGTATTCGCCGCCATTTGCGACAGCAAATCCGCCAATTGCAGCAAGAGTTGCAGCTAACCACCATCTTTGTCACCCATGATCAGGAAGAAGCCCTGACCATGTCAGACCGGATTTTTTTAATGAACCAGGGCCGTATCGAGCAATCGGGTTCGCCAGAGCAGTTGTATGCACGGCCCAATAGCAATATGGTGGCACAGTTCATGGGCACCTACAATTTTCTGGATGCAGGCAATACGCAGCGCTGGCTTGGCTTGCAAACACCTAATGGTGTGGCTATCAGGGCCGAAGCGATTATCCTGGATCATCCTTCCCTGTCTTTTGGCAAAAAGGTTTCCCAGCCGATTGCATCTATTATTACCGAGAAACATTTGCTGGGTAGTGTGGTGCGCTTCAAGGTGAGGGCAGAAAACACAGTGTTAACCGTAGACAGCCTAAACAACCGGTTTTTGCCCAAGCTGGACATCGGCAGCAAAGTATACCTGCGCATTGATCCTTGTGAGTGTGTGGTTTTGGATAATTAAAGCGGTAAAAAAAACAAATTGCCTCCTTCGCTCAAGTAGCGGCGGGAGGCATTTTTTATGGCCGAATGGCAATTTTAGTAATTACCCTTAAATACAAAATAATTTATGTGTGTGAAAATTAATTCACATACGGGAATTTAATAGAAGAGGGTATTTATGCATAAATGGATTGTTAAAGAAAACGCAATTGAAGGGTATAGTCCAGCCAATCATACGGGTACCGTTAACAAAAGGTTGATCAGTGCTGAAACGGTAGGCGCAAAACACATGGAAGTTCTGATCGGGACAATAGAAAAAAACCAGGGGGCACTGCCACATGCGCATCCAGACCTTGAGCAGGTCTGTTATTTGATTTCCGGTAGCGCCGATGTGGAAATGGATGGAGAAAAAGGGGAACTGGAGCCAGGCGATTGCTGTTATTTCCCTCCTTATAAAAAACACATTTTTACCGTTACCAGCGAAGAGCCTGCCAGAGTACTTATTATTTACTCACCCCCATATGAAGAAAAGCCGGAAAGAGTCATTCGTTAGGCAATGGCTGGATAAAACCAAATTAAAATTTAAAGGAGACATAATGTATAAAACAGGTATCAAGAAAAAAATGACTGCTCTGGCCCTGAGTCTTTTCAGCAGTAGCGTATTGGCAGCTTACCCGGAACAGCCTATTACGCTGGTGGTACCCTTTCCAGCTGGCTCCGGCACAGATGCGGTAGGACGTATTTTTGCTTCAGAAATGTCATCCCGTTTAGGACAGCCAGTGATTGTTGAAAATAAACCTGGTGCCAATGCGACAATTGCAGCGCAGCATGTTGCAAAATCCAAACCCGATGGCTATACGATATTAATTTCCACTAATACACCTTTATCTGCCGCACCCTGGCTAATGAAAAATGTATCTTATGATGTGGTTAACGATTTTACGCCTGTAGCACGCGGTGGAAATTTGCCTTTTATTTTAATTACTCATGCCAGCAAACCTTATCAAACGGTCAAGGACTTGGTTGAGTATGCCAAGGCTAATCCTGGCAAGTTAAGTTATGCTTCGGGAAACAGTACCGGAATTGTGGCAGGGGCAACATTGGGTAATACTGCTGATATTGATATTTTGCATGTGCCCTATAAAGGCACGCCTCAGGCAATCACCGATCTGATTGGCGGGCAGGTTGATTTCATGTTTACCGATCTGGCTTCAGGTATTCCTTTCGTGAAGTCCAATAAGGTCAAGGCTTTGGCGGTATCAACGGCCAAGCCCAGTGCTTTGCTGCCAGAATTGCCTTCCATGGAAGCGGCAGGTATCGATAATTTTGATATTAACTCCTGGAATGGTTTTCTTGGACCTGCCGGTTTATCGGATGAGGTCGTTCAAACCTTGAATAAAACCATCAATGAGATTGTGGAAGATAAAGAGATCAAGCAAAAACTGGCCAATCTGGGGTTTGATGCTTTTAGTGGAACCCAGCAGGAATTTGCTGATTTCGTGAAGCAGCAATATGTGTTGTGGGGCGACTTGATCAAGGCGGCTGGCATTGAGCAAAAATAATATGAATCATCATCATGAACCAAACCCGGGGCCATTGAGCGGCATCAAAGTACTTGATTTAAGCTCGGTGGTTATGGGGCCGTTTGCCACCCAGATGCTGGCTGATTTGGGGGCAGATGTGATTAAGATAGAGCCGCCATCTGGTGACAACATGCGAAAAGTGGGCCCAATGGTTAATGAAGATATGGGGGCACTTTATTTACATTTGAACCGTAATAAGCGTTCCATTGTGCTTGATTTGAAAACAGAGCAGGGTAGGTTGGCTTGCCTGGCGTTGGCAAAAACGGCAGATGTGTTTCTGTACAATGTGCGTCCGCAGGCCATGGCGCGGCTTGGACTATCTTATGAAGACGTTTGCGCGGTTAATCCTGCCATTGTTTATGCCGGTGCCTACGGTTTTGGGACTGACGGCCCCTATGCAGGAAAACCGGCTTATGACGACCTGATCCAGGGCATGACCGGTATCCCCGTCTTGTACGAGAAAAACTCGGGTGATGAGCCCCGCTATGTGCCCTTGACGTTGGCAGACCGGACTATTGGCCTGCAGGCAGCCATTGCCTGTCTGGCCGGTGTCATTCAAAGCAGGGCTTCGGGCAAAGGCCAGTCAATCGAGATTCCCATGTTTGAGGGGATGAGCCAGTTTGTGCTGGGAGATCATCTGGGTGGAAAAACTTTCGTGCCCGAGAAAGGGGACATGGGTTATGCCCGTTTGCTGGCCACGCATCGCAAACCATATAAAACCGCCAATGGCCACATCAGCGTATTGATTTATAACGATAAACACTGGAAAAACTTCCTGCTTTTGATTGGTCGGGAAGATTTGCTGGAGGGGTCCATATTCTCCAGTCATTCGGTGCGTGCCGACAATATTGCCGAGGTCTACAGTTTTGTGGCGCAGATTCTTGTTGAAAAAAACAGCGAATACTGGCTGAATTGTTTTGCCCGGGCGGATATTCCGGCGGCTCCTTTATATAGTGTGGAAGATTTGGTGGAAGACCCGCATATCAAAGCGGTTGAGCAGGTTGTGGAAATGGATCACCCCACCGAGGGACGGATTCGTACCCCGGGCACGTTGGGCAAATATTCGGCAACACCTTTAAAAATATACCGCCATGCGCCCAGTCTTGGTGAGCATACCGAAGAAGTTTTAAAAGAAACGGATCTGGATCAGTCGGTGATTGATTCTCTGATTAATAATACAGGAAGAAGTAAACCATGAATTTTGAGCTGAACAACGACCAGCAGATGCTGGTGGAGGCAGTAGAAAACTTATGTGCCGATTTTGATGATGATTACTGGCATGCCAGGGATGCTGATGGCCAATATCCTGAGGCGTTTTACAAGGCACTGGCAGAGGCAGGCTGGCTGGGTATTGCCATGCCTGAAGAGTATGGTGGTGCGGGCCTGGGTATGACCGAAGCCGCCTTGTTGATGAAAACCATCTCCCGTTCCGGGGCCGGTTTTACCGGTGCATCGGCTGTGCATATGAATATTTTTGGCCTGAATCCGGTGGTGGTGTTTGGTTCGGAAGACTTAAAACAGCGCGCCTTGCCCCCGCTTATTCAGGGTAAGCAAAAAGCCTGCTTTGCCGTTACTGAACCCGATGCCGGGCTGGACACCACCAAGCTTAAAACCAGAGCGGTCAAACAGGGCAATAAATATATTGTTCATGGTCGTAAAATCTGGATTTCCACCGCCCAGGTGGCAGATAAAATGCTGTTGCTGGCACGTACTACCCCGCTTGAAGACGTCAGCAAGCCTACCCAGGGCCTGTCCTTGTTCTATACCGATCTGAACCGGGATTATGTTGAGGTGCGTGAAATTGAAAAAATGGGGCGCAAGGCCGTGGATTCAAACATGCTGTTTTTTGACGGACTGGAAATTCCCGAAGAAGACCGGGTGGGTGAAGAAGGGCGGGGTTTTGAATATATTCTTCATGGCTTGAACCCGGAACGGATTCTGATTGCTTCCGAAGCGGTGGGTCTGGGGCAGATTGCCTTACAGAAGGCAACCCAGTATGCCAAAGAACGGGTGGTGTTTGGTCGGGCCATTGGTACCAATCAGGGTATTCAACACCCGTTGGCACAGGCCTGGATGCATCTGGAAGCCGCAGACCTGATGGTCAGCAAAGCAGCCAGTTTGTATGACAGTCATAAACCGTGCGGTGAATTTGCGAATACAGCCAAATATCTGGCCGCGGAAGCGGCATTCAATGCGTGCCAAACGGCCATCCAAACCCTGGGGGGTATGGGGTATGCCAAGGAGTATCATGTAGAGCGTTATTTAAGAGAGAGCTTTATTCCACGCATTGCCCCTGTCAGCCCACAGCTGATTATGTGTTTTATAGCGGAAAAGGTACTGGGCCTGCCCAAGTCGTATTAAATACATTAAAGTTAAACTGATCTGGCTGCTTTTCAGGCATGAAAGCATGCCAGATTTGCTTATCTGGTTCACCTTGTTCAGGCGGATTTTTCAATAAACGTACTAATAACTCTTAGTTTCTGGGCGAAGTCTTCCAGGTTCGCCTGAATCCGGTACAAGGGCCCGGCAATGGAAATGGCATAGTAGCTGCCAGAAAGCTTGACTGGCCAGGCCAAGGCACCCACATCGGGAATGGACTCACCAAAATTTCCAAACCAGCCCCTTTGCAATGATTGTTCTATGTCTGCCAGAAAAGCCGCTTTGCCAGCAATGGTTTTGGTATTGAAGGCGTGAAAAGGAAGATGGCTTAGCACTTCTTCCTTTTCATCGTTACCCAGGGTTGAAAACAGGGCCTTACCCAATGAGTTTGCATTAATTTCTTTTTGCTCACCGGCCATTGCCACATAATGAATCGGATTGGCGGAAGGCAAAACTTCCAGATAAAGTACTTTTTGGTTGTTATGCAGTTTGCCAATCACAACCGTTTCATTCGTGATGTTGCGCAATTCTTCCAGGCTTGGGTAAATGCGCTCCAGAATCGGGTCAGCAGCGGATATTTTCTGTGCCATGGCCAGCAGCCGTCCGGTAGGGTAGTAACCGGCCCTGCGATTGGTTTCATACAAATACCCCAAACTGACCAGCGTCCTGATAAGCGCAAGGCAACTGGACATGGGGGCATTCAGCAGTTTCGCCAGTTCAGACAGGGCCAGGGGACGGCATTCCTTGGCGTAAATTTCAATGATTTCAATCACCCGAAGCGCCGTTTTGACATTGGTTTCTTTGGATGCTTGGCGTGGGATGGGTTTATCTGTCATGGCACAGGCAATAATTCAAATGGATGAAGGCAAATTATAGGGGGTGTGCGCTCATTTGCAAAATGGTCCTGTTTGTCCATGATGCTTTTGGCTATTTCGGTTTTTGCGAATTGTTGATCCATGCGGGTGGTAGCAAACTATGCCTGTTGCTTATTTATAAGGAGAACCCCATGAAAAAAACCTGTTTTCGGCAGCGCGGACAAGGCATGACCGAATACATTATTATCGTTGCCCTGGTAGCCATTTCAGCGATTGCCGTGTATCAATTGTTTGGTCAGGTCATTCGCTCGCAAACTGCGGCCATGGCCAGTGAACTGGCGGGTGAAGACGGTACCGAGTATTCCGCTTCGGCGCAAAATGCCGCACAGGCCGCTTCGGCGCAAACCACGGCCAAATCCCTTAAAAGCTTTACCGGCAATGCAGGTTCGGGCGGGCAATAATGGCAATGCTCCCCAGTCATGCAGCAAGGCAAACTCATGGGCAGTCTGGTCAGGCGCTTGTGCTGGGGATACTGTTGCTGGGGGTTATTGCCATTGCCATTAATGCCCTGTTCAGCACTGGCAGGCTCATTGGTGTCAAGGCGCGTCAGCTTAATACGGTCGATGCTGCCGCGTATTCGGGGGCGCTTATTCAGGCCCGTGCCCTGAACATGCAGGCTTATATCAATATTGCCCAAATTGGTCATCAAATGGCCATGGCGCATTTGGTTACCCTGGGGTCTTGGGCAAAATTCAGTGCCACGCAGGGTCAGCAGGCCAGTGCCGGAAATCCACCTGCCTATTTAATCGGCATGATGTTTGGTAGTGGGCATCTACAGGCCTATCAATCTGCCCGCAAGGCACGGGCCATTACCACCATTGCCAGTCCAGGCAATGAGTTGTTTCAGGCTTTTGAAGCGCACGACAAAGCGGTACACCAGGTGCTGCAGGCAGCCAGTCTGGCGATTGACAAAACACTAGAGTCCGCCCGTAACCGGGCTATCGAGAAAGTGATTCTGGCCAATTATCCAGAATCCCATATTCGTGAGAATCTGTCCTGGGAAGTCCGGCATGACAATTTGCAAGGGTTTTCTGCGGTTTTTGAGCCCACGGGCAATTATCGCTCATTAATCGGGCAGGTGGCCGGTGTGTATCGTTTTCTGGATGAGCGCAATCATGTTCGCAAAAATGCATGGATGGTGAATGATAAATGTCCCTGGAAACGTCATGAATTAAGGCGCAGGGGGCAAACCGTCCTGGATGAAAAAGGAAATTGGCAGTCTATCGACACCGAGTCTTATCATGCCTTGCGTTCGAATCGCTGGATTGGCTGTTATTTCAGGGAGTATCCCATGGGATGGGGATGGGTGCCTGGCAATGCCAACAGCATGGCCATGGATTTGCCTCACACGCAGACACCGCCCGATAATTTTTCCGGGATGGATTTCTGGCGTTGGGTAAGGCAAGCCACCCAATGGAATATTTATGGTGGCAACCAGAACCCGCTGGCCAATTCACGTGCAGTGGCGGCTCGCCAGCGCTGGCAAGGTGGTGGTCTGGCCAATTATGTGGATATTGCCAATGCCGGTCGTCAGTCTTCGGTGGCATTCACGCTTTCCTTGACTCGCAAGAACGCATGGGGGCATGACTTTACGGTTAACAGTCGGGCACAAACTTTTTTTGAAAGGCCTCAGGCACGCACTGACAGGCGGATTGAAAAGGCCAATTTTTGGCACCCATTCTGGCAAGCGCGTTTGGTTGATACAGAACTAAAGGTGGTTGAATGAAACGGACATTGCAAAGTGGTCAGGCCCTGGCCGAAGGTTTGGTGATCATGCTGGTTTTGTTGCTGTTCTTTGTGGGAATGGGTTGGCTGGGGCGTTTGCTGGATATGGGGTTGCAGGCTTCGCATGCGAGTCATTATGGGGCTTTCCAGCTGAGTCGGGAAATTCCCGATATTAACAAAGCTGAACTGGCCTCCCGTTTTTTGCTGGGTCCGGAAAAAAACTGGCGAGACCGCCGAGGAAATTTATTGCTGAGCAATAATGCCATTGCCGTGACCGTAGATCATAGCGAAAAACTGAGTGCCTTTATGCAGCCAGGCGCAAATCATGAACAGGCCTCATTGCTGCGTAAAGACTGGGAAATTGAGGATCCGGGTCTGGCCAGGCTGGCGTTAAGTGTAACACCCATGTTTGCTGCGGCACGCAAACAGCCCGAGGCCAATGCAGTGCTTGGTTTGGGACTTGATTTTTTCGATCATTTTTCGCTTTCCATCAAGCGGCATACCAGCATTCTGACAGGTGCCGGGCATGCTGCCAGTGATCAGGCCGCGCATACCCGGTCTTCAGTTAGTCAAGAAGGTTGGCAAAACGCAGCTGGCCTGTCCTATGCAAGTGGCCGAAAAATTCAATCGTTTGCACAAAGCGTAGATGCTCCCTGGGATCGACCCCAGCCCGTATTGGACTGGCTGCAACCCTGGCAAGGCATGTTGCCGATCCATCACCTGGAGCAATAAATGATCAGGCCACTAATACGGATTTTGGTTTTAACGGTTGGCATGACATTGGCCATGCCGGTTTGGGCAAAAGAAGGTTTGCCACAAATATCCAGTCGTCTGTTGCGTTCATTAAAAATTGAACAGTTTGACCTGGCGCAGGAAATGAAACTGTTTGGGGAACCGGCCATGACCGTTGTATTTACCCGGGACCAGTCACTGGATAGCTTTATGCGGCAAATTCAGGAAGAGCAGACGGTTTTCCGTTATGCAGACGTGATCGCTGATCAGGTTTTTTTGCATGCAAGTCTGACACAGGTGCATGTCATGTTGCGTCTGTTTGCCACTGCTGAAAACAGTTTCAGGGGTGAATTAAGTCTCATTGAAAATCAGTCATCAGCCACTTTAAGCCAGTCATCTTTCAATGAACGGGTGGCGGCCAGGTTTTTACCGTGGATACCGGCAGGTGCACAATTGTTGATGGATATCGAATTACCCGGCAGGGAAAAAGTGCTGCAACAGCTTTATTGGCTAAACCAAAGTGCCGGACAAACGCGGCATGAGTTGAAGGCCCGTTTGCTGGCCAGGCAATGGGTGCCAGACAGTGAAGATTTACTGGAGCAGGGTGTTTGGCATAAAGGCAATCAATCACTTTATGTCTTTGTACATGCAATCAAGGCAGGGACAGGTGTTTATCTGATGAAAAAAAACAAACAGGCGGAGTAATGAAAAAGCGTAAATGGCTGAATAAAACGACCGTGATGGTAGGAGTGGCTGTATTGGCGGGCTTGTTTGCCGCTTGGGCGGCCAGGGAGTACTTGCAGGACAAGATCAGGCAGATCGAACAGGAAGCCCAGGTCAAAACCATTCAAAGAGTGGTGGCGGCTTATGACTTGCCTGAGGGTACCCGTATAGAAGCGGTACACGTGGCAGTGCGTGACGTTCCGGAGCCATGGGTGGTAAGCGGGAGCCTTGCACCTGAAGAGTTCATTCAGATAGAGGGGCAGATTATTACCACGGCGTTAAAAGTCGGAGACCCGGTTTTATGGGCCAATGTGGCAAAGGCTAAAAATGCACCGTTTTCCGCCAAAATCAACCCGGGAAGAAGGGCAGTCACCATGCCGGTGGATGCGATCAACTCAGTATCGGGCATGCTGGTGCCCGGTGATCTGATTGATCTTTACGTGTCTTTCGAGTATCGCAAGCGGCAAATTACCGCACCATTGCTGCAAGGGGTACTCGTTATGGCAACCGGCCGGCAAAGCAAAAGCGGGTATGCCGAAGGCCTTGAAGACAGTGGCGCTGACCAGGGTTATTCAACCGTCACGCTGGATACGGCGCCAGAAGAAGCCGCCAAACTGGTGGCTGCCCGTCAGGCGGGCATGATTACGGCCTTGCTCAGAAATCCGGAAGATAACAAGGCAACCCAAAAAGCGGTGCGGGGAGATCTGGCCAGTATTCTGGGCATTGCCACGCCACCACCGCCTGTCAGGAAAAAACCGGCCGTTATTTATGGTGATGATGCCTTAAGGAAGTTGCCCGGTCTGGCTCTGCCGCCCAATCCTGAAACGGCCGGTAAACGGGATGAGCGTGGCGTATTTGAGTTGCCCGTGCAAGACGATATTGTCAGTGCCTGGATTAATACATTGCCTGATTCAATGCAGACGGCAAGCGGTGCACAGGCGGATTTTGTAGTTGAGCAGTAACCAGGATGGATGAGGAGTGAAGTTGATGTTGGCAAGAAAAACAAAAGCGGTCATATTGAGAATGATCGTCGGGTGGTTAGTGATCATGCTTGCCGGGCCGGCTTGGTCGGCGGATGACCCGGTTCATTTGCGCTTGAATATTGGTGATATACGGGTTTTGCCCATACCTGATATTGCCCGTATCGCGGTAGGAGATAGCAAGGTGGTTAATGCGGTCAGCGATGATGACCGCGAAGTGATTGTGTTTGCCAAAGACCAGGGGCAAACCACGTTGCAAATCTGGGACGTGCACGGAGAGCGTCAGATTTTTCAGATTGTTGTGCAGGCGGCGGAAGAGCAAAAATTGATGCAGGATATCCGGCGCATTCTGGTGCGGATTCCCAAAGTACGTGCCAGTATTGTTGGTGACAAAGTGATTGTCGAGGGTGACAGCCTGACTGATGCCGATCGTGAGCGGGTTGGTATTTTGGCCAAACACTATCCGCAAATCATTGATATGACCAGCCAGGTGGGGTGGGACCAAATGGTGTTGCTGGATGTGCAAATACTGGAGTTGCCGCGCAATTATCTGCAGGAGCTTGGCGTGCGCTGGAATCCGGCGTCAGCAGGCGGGTTCAATGCAGGCATGACCTGGGATGCCGCTTCTTCAAAATTGTTTGAACGGGTCGGTGAGCAGGTCATGAATGTATCGTTTCCCATGAATAATCCAGCCGGTTATTTTGGTGTCAGTGCCGTGCTTTCATCCACCATTCAGGCTATGGCAACCCAGGGTGAGGCAGTGGTTCTGGCGCAACCTCAGCTGATGGCGCGCAGCGGGTCTACCGCAGAGTTCCTGGCTGGTGGCGAGGTACCGTATTCAGTGACTGACAACAATGGCAATACCCAGACTATTTTCAAACCCTATGGCGTGAGTCTGTTCATTACACCCCGGATAGAAAAAAACGGTACGGTGCGCTCAAAAATCAATGTCGAGGTCAGTTCAGTCGATGCCTCGCTGAACCTGGCTGGTGGACCAGCCCTTAAAACCCGCCGTACATCCACCGAATTTAATGTCCAGTCCGGAGAGACATTGGTGCTGGCCGGGTTCATTTCGCGTGATCAGGTCCAAAACAATGACAAGGTGCCGGGTTTTGGGGATACCCCCATTTTGGGAGCTTTGTTCAAGTCCCGTAAATTCCAGAACAATGAATCGGAACTGGCGATTTTTGTCCGGCCTGTGGTGGTGTCTGCCGATAACAAGGATTTGCAAAAACGTGTCAAGCGTTCAAAGCTGATTCTGGATAGTACTTTTGAGGCAGGCCCCGTGCTTAATGTACATGTAAAAAGCGAAGCACAGGAAGATGAAAGTATGGCTCCCGATACAAAAACAGCGAATGAGAGCAAGCCACGACAGCGTAAATGGCAGGGCAACAAGTTGCAAGGTTCAGTATGGAATCCGGTTCTTGATGCCCCGGTAACCGGTATTCGGTTCAGGAAAGCAAGGTAATTCATGATGAGTGGAAAAGGAGCGCGCCATGCTGAGAATTGAAATGCAGTTTGAAGATGGTAAAAAGGAAATCAGGGAAATACCATTGCCATTTGATATTGGTCGTTTGGCCGGATGTGGGTTGCGATTGCGCAGCTGGCGTGTAGCCAGGAAACATGCCCGGATGGAGGTCAGGGATGCGGGAGTATTTATTGAAGATCTGGGAGCGATTACCGGTACTGTCTTGAATGGTCAGCGAATAAGCTGTCACGGGCCTTTGCAGGAAGGCGATGAGATTATTATTGGCCCTTGCATGATGAAAATAAGGCAAATCAGTCGTTTGAGTAATCATCAAGGCTTGCAAGGTGGATCAGAGCGTATCGCCAGTGCAATGAAAAGTCAGCTTTCAGATGGGGTCGTCTCAGAGGAAGAATGGGCGGCAAAGTCTCAGGCATTCACGGTACAGATGCCCCAATCATCTGGGTCTGTCCGGGAAAAACCACGGCAAGATCTGGCACAAGACTTGTATATCCGTCGGCGGCTCCACGGAGCCTTGCTAGAGGCGTTGGATTTGCGTCGCCGGGATGTTTCCATGATGAGTGACGAGGCGCTCAGGAGCGAAGCGGGGGGATTACTGGACGAAATTATCCGGACCGATGAAGAGATCCCTCCCGACGCAGACAGACAACGACTGATGCAGGCGGTGCTCGATGAAGCGGTGGGCCTGGGGCCCCTTGAGCCTTTGCTGCAAGATGCCAATATTACCGAGATTATGGTAAATCGTCATGATGAGATTTATGTCGAGGAAAATGGCCGTTTGCAACGGCATCATGCCGCATTCAGTTCGGAGCAGGCGGTAGTGGGCGTTATAGACCGGATTGTGGCGCCTATTGGCCGGCGTATTGATGAGAGTTCTCCCATGGTGGATGCCCGGTTGGCCGATGGTTCCCGGGTCAATGCGATTATTCCACCGATTGCCCTGAAGGGGGCAAGCATGACGATCAGGAAGTTTCCCCAGCGCCGTCCCGGCATGCAGGACTTGTTGAAACTGGGTTCACTGGACCCCTGTATGAGTCGTTTTCTGGAATTGTGTGTCCGGCAGCGTAAAAACATAATTGTTTCGGGGGGAACCGGTTCTGGCAAAACCACTTTGTTGAATATTTTGTCCAATTGCATTCCGGCAGATGAAAGGATTGTCACGATTGAAGATGCCGCGGAATTGCGGCTTAATCATGAGCATCTGGTCGCACTGGAGGCGCGTCCAGCCAACCTCGAGGGAAGGGGGCAAGTCATGATTCGTGATTTGGTGCGCAATGCCCTTCGCATGCGTCCAGACCGGATTGTGGTGGGCGAATGTCGTGGGGCGGAAGCCTTCGATATGCTGTCGGCCATGAATACCGGGCACGAGGGCTCATTAACCACCTTGCATGCCAATACCCCGCGTGATGCTCTGTCACGGCTTGAGACCATGATTTTAATGGCGGGAATGGACTTGCCACTGCTTGCGGTGCGTGAGCATATTGCTGCCAGTATTGAATTCATTATTCAGCAAACCCGCCTGTCCAATGGGCGTCGGGTGGTAACCTCAATTGTCGAGGTGGGCGGGTTGGAGAACGGCATTATTAAAACCCAGGAGATATTTTCCTTTGAACGAAAAGGTGGAGGTGTTTTTGTGGGGGCAGGCATTGTTCCCAATTGCTTTGAACGGATGAGACAGGATGGGCTTGATTTTGACCCGACGCTGTTCAGCCAGCGTCATGAGGGCAGTGCTCATGCGGCCTCATTCAACGATATCGTTATGGAATGATATGGGCTCCGCGTATGCAAAATAGCATGATCTGGTTTGTATTGGTGTTGTGCAGTGTTGCTGCTGCCATTCTGTTCTGGTTTGCCTTGAAATGGTTTCTGAGCGCTTTCAGGAAGTATGAACATGATTTCAAGTACCAGACCCAAAAAAGTCTGGGTGATTTTTTCCTGTTTTTTGATCCGGTGCAGTTGTGGGTATTGGCTGTGCTAATGGGCGCGTTGACCGTTATTCTGGTCTGGTTGCTGTCTAATAGCTTGCCGGTTGCTGTGGTGATGGGGCTGGTGATGTTGATGGCGCCACGTCATGTGCTGTCTGTGTTAAGAAAACGTCGTCTTGAGCGGTTTGACCGCCAATTGCCGGATATGTTGTTGTCCCTGTCTGGTGCGCTGCAGGCTGGAACAGGCGTGCAAAATGCCCTGAAGTTGCTGGTCGAGGAAGCACCGTCTCCCTTGGGACAGGAGATTGGTTTGATGCAGCGGGAGCAGCGTCTGGGGTTGTCATTTGAACAGGCCTTGGACAACCTTGCTCAACGCATGCCTTCGGAAGCAACCGGGTTGGTGGTGTCAGTCCTGAAAATCGCGACTCAAAACGGGGGGAATCTGTCCGAAGCATTGGATCGGATCTCTCTGACATTACGTTCACGGATACAGGTTCAGGGACGCATCAAGGCGCTCACTTCTCAAGGAAAAATGCAGGCCTGGGTTATGTCCAGCCTGCCCGTTGGCCTGATGCTGGTGCTTAACGTGATTGATCCGCAGTCCATGCGGTTTTTATGGGAAACACCTATAGGTTGGGTTGTGCTGGCCGTTATTGTGGTGCTTGAGGTGGCCGGGGCATGGATGATCAGAAAAATCGTGTCCATAGATATTTAGGAGCAGAAATTGAAGTTCTGGTTAAGTATAAGTGCTGCGGGGGTTTGCTTATGTTTGTGTGTGCTTCTGTTGCTTCGCCCCGGCATGCAAGGTGCCTCATTGCCCTCGGGGGATGCACATCCCTGGATGTTGAGGCTGCTTTGGCCATGGATAGATCGTATGGGGCATTTTGTGCAGCCATTTTTACCCTGGAAGTACCGGCTTCGGGTTGACAAAGAGTTGCGTCATGCAGGACTGGAACGCAATCTGACTTGCATGAATATGAGCGCGTTGCAGTTGCTGGCCGGACTGACTGGCACTTTACTGATGATGTGGGTGAGTGTTCGTGTTTTATCACGGCCTTTGGGTTTGTCTTTGCTGCTTGCCATAGTGCCAGGCCTGTTTTGTGGCTGGTTACCCCGGCACTGGCTGCGTTTGCGGGGCAGACAAAGGCAGCGGCAAATATTGAAGGCTTTTCCCTTCATGCTTGATATGACCACTTTGTGCGTGGAGTCCGGGCTGAACCTGCAGGGGGCACTTATTCAGACAGCCCGACTCAGTCCTGAAGGACCTTTGCGTCAGGCGCTTGGGCATGCGCTTAATGATATGCGTGCAGGCATGCCCCGGCTGGATGCCTTGCGGGCCATGGCAGACCGTACCGGGGTGCAGGCTTTGCGTCAGTGGGTCACGGCCATGGCGCAGGCCGATGCATTGGGTATGGGGCTGGGGCCCATTTTGCGGGCGCAATCCGACCAACGACGTTCGGAACGCTTTCTTCGGGCAGAAAAACTGGCCATGGAAGCACCTGTCAAAATGCTGTTGCCTTTGGTATTATGTATTTTTCCCTGTACATTTATTGTGATTGCCTTTCCAATCGGCATGAAACTGCTTCATTCAGGCCTGTCTTAATGCAACTGTCTCAGGCAAACACCTTCTGGCAGCGCTTCAAGGGCCTGCTTGGCAAAAAAAACTGGCCTGCCAACCAGGTATTATTGATTCGGCCCTGCAGCAGCGTACATACCGTGGGCATGCGGTTTTCCATCTGCGTGATTTTTCTGGGCCGTGATTATCAGGTGCTTAAAGTGATTTCTTTCCTGAAACCATGGCGGTTTGCCTATTGTCGCAAGGCATATTGTGTGCTTGAGCTGGCAACAGGCGTTTTGTCTGATGATGAGGCACTTGCCTGGGAGCAGGCATGTTGTCTGGCTGAAGGTTTTTTTCAGCAGATATCTGAAAAGCGGACAGGCAACTGATGCAATGGCTGGCGTACACCAGAGCAACACCGCTGAATTGATATCCTCTCCGCCCTAAACGGCGGGGCCTGTCGCGCACCGGGTCAATCAGACTCGTTTTAAAAATAAAAACGCCAATATATTGTTTTATATTAAATTTAAAACCCGCGATTGAAACAATTTTTAACAGTTTTATCGTAGAATAAATCGTTTATATTAACCAGACTTGGGTTTTATTTCTGGTAGCCAGATGTGGGCCGTTTTATATTGGTTTTTTGGCCATCGAAATTGGTCAGGTCGTTTTTTTGAATTTATAACTATTGAGCAGGGACAAAAATGAGCTATAAAGCGCCAATTGAAGATATTGTCTTCAATCTTAAAGATATGGGTTTGTTGAACGATGTTTTGCCATTGCCCGGATTTGAAGAGGTCTCCGAAGATGTGGTAGAGGCGGTGCTAGAGGAAAATGCCCGTTTCGTGGAAGAGGTGGTGGCACCATTGAATGTGGTTGGCGATCGCGAACACTCCATCTGGAACGATGGGCATGTCAAAACCCCGCAGGGTTTTAAAGAAGCGTTTGAAATTTTTGCCTCGGGTGGTTGGCAAGGTTTGCAGCATGATGCTGAACATGGTGGGCAGGGCTTTCCCAAAGTCGTGGCGGCAGCCACTTCTGAAAACCTGAATGCAGCCAATCTGTCTTTTGCCTTGTGCCCCATGTTAACCGATGGCGCCATAGAAGCCATTACCCAGGCAGGATCCCGGGAACAAAAGGAAACCTATATTCCTCCCATGCTTGAAGGGCGCTGGACCGGCACCATGAACCTGACCGAGCCGCAGGCCGGTTCGGATCTGGCATTGGTGAATGCCAAGGCTGTTCCCCAGGATGACGGCAGTTATCGTATTTTTGGCCAGAAAATTTTCATTACTTACGGAGAGCACGATATGGCAGAAAATATCGTGCATCTGGTGCTGGCCCGTACGCCAGGTTCACCGGTGGGTATCAAGGGAATTTCACTTTTTATTGTGCCTAAATTCCTGGTCAATGAAGATGGCAGCCTGGGTAAACGCAATGATGTATGGTGCGCTTCCCTGGAAGAGAAGCTGGGTATCAATGCCAGTCCCACTGCAGTGCTGTTGTTCGGCTCAGGCAAATCGGAAGAGGTGGGTGAGGGGGCGATTGGTTACCTGGTAGGCCAGGAAAACCAGGGTCTGCAGTATATGTTTGTCATGATGAATGCGGCCCGTTATAACGTGGGTATCCAGGGTATCGCCGTTTCCGAACGCGCCTTGCAGCAAGCTCAAGAGTATGCTCAGGAACGGGTCCAGAGCAATGCCCTGGAAGGGTCTGCCGGGCCAGTGCCCATTGTCAATCATCCCGATGTGCAGCGCATGCTGGCCACTATGCGTGGCCTTACCGAGGGTGCCCGTGCGGTTGCCATGTATGCGGCCCGTGCCAATGACCTGTCAGTCAATCATCCGGATGAGTCCATCCGGGCCAGTAACAAGGCGGCTTATGAGTACCTGGTGCCTATCGTAAAAGGGTTTTCTACCGAAAATGCCGTTGAGGTTTCCTCGCTGGGTGTACAGGTGCATGGAGGCATGGGTTTTATAGAAGAAACAGGTGCTGCCCAGTATTACCGTGATGCCCGTATTTTATCCATCTATGAGGGTACCACGGCTATCCAGGCCAATGATTTTGTGGGTCGCAAAACCTTGCGTGATGGCGGTGCCGTTGCCAAAGGATTTGTCAAAGCCATGCATGAAACCGTGGCTGAGCTTAAGCAGGCAGCCAATAGCAGCAGTCAATCGGCTTTTATTGCCACCCGTCTGGACATTGCCATTCAAGCCTACGAGGCCAGCATTGATTATGTGCTTGAGACTGCCAAAGCGGGTAATGTGCGTGCTGTTTTCATGGGTAGCGTGCCATTTTTGATGCTCTCTGGTTATGTGCATGCCGGTTGGCAACTGGCACGTGCCGCGCTTAAATGCCAGGGGCGCGACGAAGCTTTTTACAGGCAAAAACAGTCTACGGCCGTTTTTTATGCCGCGCATTTGTTGCCTCGCGTCTCCGCATTGTCAGCAGCTGTACAGGCTGGCGACCTGGCCCAGGAAAGCCTTGCTTATTTGAAAACGGTTTAAACCGCTTGTTTTGCCGGCTTTTATTGGGCCCGAATCCTCGCGATAGCAAGTAAGCGCTTGTTGTTTGCACGGATATAAGACCGCTTGCTCCTTTTGGGGCAGGCGGTTTTTTTGTTGTGTTTTCACCAAGGAGAAAATAATCACTTGCCAAAATTACTGTATAAATATACAGTACAGGTTATCGCATGCATAGTTGCGATATCCCAGGTTAGGGTCCTGGTACTTCTGCCGGGTGTGGCTAATGCCATATCCGGCAGTCCCGAACTTTCAGGAGGCTATAAATGCAAGCAGGTAAACTTTCTTCATCAGGTTCAATCAATCGTCATATGGCTAACGACATTTCCTGGTCCCCATATGATCAAACGTATGCCATGTTAAACAATCTCAAGCATCATTGCCACCCCCGTAAAAACCATTTGTCTTTAGGTCGAATGTTTATGGACGTTTGTTCCGCACTGGTATGGGCAGTGGCCATACCCCTTGTGTTGTTTATTGGTACCATGGCAGGGTATTAGCCTAGTATTAGCCAATATAGTACTCAATAGCACCCGAATGTTGTGAAAATATTACTTTTTCTGGTCTGTAAAAAGGTGCTTAATGTCTTAAACATAAGAAAACACTGGCATTTATCCGTTTAAGGATATATAATTTTCTGCTTTATTGTATTCATCCTCTGGCGGCTTTGCGGGTAAAGGGTTATCTGCAAGTACGGCGTAAAAAATAAATGCTTTGTATCAGTTTTTAGCCGTGTATGATGATTTAAGGAGTTCTCATGAACCTTATCGAACAACTCGAGAAAGAAGAGATTGATCGCCTGACTGGTGGTACACCAGCTGTTGAGTTTGCACCGGGTGACACAGTTATCGTTAACGTAAACGTGGTTGAAGGTACACGTAAACGTGTGCAGGCTTACGAAGGTGTTGTTATTGCCAAGCGTAACCGCGGTCTGAATTCTGCTTTTATCGTACGTAAAATTTCTTCCGGTGAAGCCGTAGAGCGTACATTCCAGTTGTATTCTCCCACCATCGCTTCCATCGAAGTGAAACGTCGTGGTGATGTACGTCGTGCCAAACTGTACTACTTGCGCAACCGTTCCGGTAAAGCTGCTCGTATTAAAGAAAAACTGGTACGCAAAACAGTGGCAGCATAATTTCATTTTTTATGAAATTCAGTTGTCCCTGAAGGAAAAAGCACCTATATTTATAGGTGCTTTTTTTATTTCAGAGGATTTTTATTTGTCGAAAGAAATTATCAGGCCCCAGCAAAAAATAATATTGCCATTTGATCCGGTTATTCAGCCTTGGTCTCCGGCCAGTGAAAACCTGTCTGCGGTGCCAGGCTCATTGTTGACCCCCGATTTATTTCAAAAGGCTTTTGATCATCGTTTTGTCTGGCAGGCAGAGTCGCTGCTGCACGACTGGAATAATGTCAAATTCACAGAACAGCAAACGTATATAGATGCGGCTGTCCTGTTGCCGCTGGTTTATGTCAACAAAGAAATTCATGTTATTTTGACAAAACGTTCCCCTCGGCTGAAAAAACATGCCGGTCAAATCAGTTTTCCTGGAGGACGGGTTGAGGCAAGCGACCCCTCTGCCAAAGATGCCGCTTTGCGTGAGACGGAAGAAGAAATTGGTATTCCGGCTTCCAGTATAGAGGTGGTTGGCCAGTTGCCAGACCTGTTTACCGGGACCGGTTTTCTGATGAAGCCCTATGTGGGCTGGGTTGATGAAGGGTTTTCAATCCAGAAGGACAGTAACGAGGTGGAAGAGGTGTTTTATGTCCCCTTGTCTTTCCTTATGGATCCACGCAACCACCGTTTGCACAATGCAAAATTGCCCGATGGCACGATCAGAAATTATTTTTCAATGCCTTGGAATTCTTATTTTATCTGGGGTGCAACGGCCTCGGTTATCAGAAATTTGTATCATCGCCTGCACCAGGCAGCCATTTGAGCAAAGCAGGTAAAACCACCAGGATTGCCACGGCATAAGCGAGGGGTGGTTTTGCCCGTTTTTTCTTTTAATCAATAGCGTTTTGCTGACTGGCTTTCAAGCAGGATACGCTCATAAAGCTCATGGCGCTTGCTGTTTATTTTGCCGTCTTTCAGCGCAGCCAGCACGCCACATCCCGGCTCATGCAAATGGGTGCAATTATAAAAGCGACATGATTCAATATGTTCCTTGAATTCAGGAAAGCCATTGGCAATATCGGTTTGTGCCAAATGGTAAAGACCAAATGCCTGGAAGCCGGGCGAGTCAATAAGACAGCCGGTTTGGCCGGGTAAGTGATACAGCCGTGTGCTGGTTGTGGTGTGTTTGCCGGTACCCAAAGCTACCGAGTGCGCCTGGGTGTGCGCTTTGGCATCTGGAATAAGCACATTTAAAATGCTTGATTTGCCCATGCCGCTTTGCCCAAGCAACAGGCTGGTTTTGTCTTTCAGCAAGGGTAGCAGGTCGCGCTTTAACTGTTCGGGCTCGTAAATACTGCATGAAATAATCGGAACGCCCATCTCACGGTAAATTCCAAGGGATTCCTGCGCGCGGGCCAAACCGCTTTGCAGATCGCATTTGTTCAGCAGGATGATGGGGCTGATGTTTGCACTCCAGGCGCCGGTCAGGGCACGTCCGGTAAGATCATCAGAAAAAACCGGTTCGGTGGCGACCACAATGAGCAACTGGTCTACATTGGCGGCAAACTGCTTGGAACGCATTTCATCCGAGCGGTAGAGCAGGTTTTGTCGTTCCAGGGTTTCTTCAATGCTGCCTTCGTCCTCTCCCTGGGGTTGAATGCGAACAAAATCGCCAACGCAGATGCCGGTTTTTTTGCCACGGGTGTAGCATTGCCGCAGTTGGCCGTTTTCAAGTTCAACCTGGTAATGACGGCCATGGGCGGAAATTACGCGTCCTTTCATGTGTTTACGCCTTTGAACCGGTTAACAAGTGCTGGATACGGACAGAGGCCGGTGGATGGCTGTCATAGAAGGCCGAGTGTATCGGATCAGGAGTGAGTGTGGCGGCATTGTCATCATAAAGTTTGACCAGGGCTGAGACCAGTGATTGGGCTTCGGTTTGCTCACTGGCATATTGATCGGCCTGGAATTCGTCTTTACGGGAAAACCAGCTTGCCAGCGGAGAGAGCAGGAAGGTAAATACCGGCACGGCCATGAAAAACAGAATGAGTGCCAGCGCATCATTGCTGTGCATGAGTGCCGGGGGGGCACCCAGGCCTTCGTAAAACCAGATGGTGTTTTTGACATAACCTAACAAGGCAAAAAACACCAGGGCAACAAAGAAGCTGATGGCCATTCTCTTGATAATATGTTTGTGTTTGAAGTGACCCAGCTCATGGGCAAGCACGGCCTCAATTTCAGGACCATTGAGTTTGTTCAGCAGAGTGTCAAAAAACACGATGCGCCGTGATTTGCCAAAACCGGTAAAGTAGGCATTACCATGGGCAGAGCGTTTGGATCCATCCATGACAAACAGGCCCTTTAATGTAAACCCGCAGCGCGAAGCCAGTTTATTGATCCGTTCAGCCAGTTCCGGGTTATCAAGCGGGGTGAATTTATTGAATAGCGGTGCAATAAATGTTGGGTACAGATACAGAATAAGAATATTGAAGCCAACCCAAAGTGCCCAGGCCCAGAGCCACCAGGCGTTGCCGGCTTCAGCCATTAGCCATAAAATGGCGGCCATTAAGGGCAAGCCAAGAATAAGACTGACCACAATACCTTTGATGGAATCGCTGATGAACAGTTTAAGGGTCATGCGATTGAAGCCGTATTTGGCTTCAAGCCTGAACTGACGCCATAAACTGAAAGGCAGGTGCAGCAGCCCGGTAATAATGCCAACTGAAGCAAGCAGGGCCAGCTGACGCCACATGTCTCCTGAAAATTGCTGTTGCAGGAAAATGTCCAGCAGATGTAAACCACCTAATAAGGTAAAGCTGATGAGTATCATTGCGTCAAATATCCACTCGCCCATCCCCAGTTTCATGCGTTCAATCGTATAATCAGCTGCCCGCTGGTGACTGCGCAGGCTTATTTTTTCAGAGAATTCTGCAGGAACCGCGTTGCGGTGCTGGCTGACGTGACGGATTTGACGGCTTGACAGCCAAAGTCTAACGATGGCTTCGAGGCCAAGAAACAGGATAAATAAGAGTGTAAACAGCGTTGTTGTCATATGTTAATGATTGCTCTGTGCGAAAATAACGAAACTCAGTATTAAGGATAAATGAAAATGGCAGTAAATGATTTGCGTCTGGTTTGGCTGGATATGGAAATGAGCGGTCTGGATCCTGAAAAAGAAAAAATCCTGGAGATCGCCGTTGTGGTTACCGAACCGGATCTGACTATTGTGGCTGAAGGGCCTGTATTGGTTATTCATCAACCTGATAGTGTATTAGATGCCATGGATAAATGGAATACGTCCACTCATGGTAAAAGTGGATTAATCCAAAAAGTTAAAGATTCCACTTTAACAGAAGAGCAGGCTGAAGATATTTTGATTGAGTTCCTGTCCCAATATGTGCCGAAAGGTGCATCTCCCCTGTGTGGCAATACCATTAGTCAGGATCGGCGTTTCATGTTCAAGTACATGCCTCGTTTTGAACAGTATTTCCATTACCGCAATCTGGATGTCAGTACGCTTAAAGAACTTTCCCGCCGTTGGAAACCCGAGGTTTACAAGGGTTTTGCCAAGAAAAGCAAGCACGAGGCGCTGGCCGATATTCATGAGTCGATTGAGGAAATGAAGTATTATCGGGAACACTTCATTAAAGTGTAGATGTATTGGGGACTGGCGAAGACATGCAGACACTAATCGGACAGGCGGGCCCGCAGGGAATTGCCGGTATTGGCACAGACCTGATTTATATTCACCGGATACAGTCGTCTTATGACCGTTTTGGCATGCGCTTTGTAAAACGCATCCTGGGGCCAGGGGAAATCCTCAAGTTTGAGAGGCGCTACACGCGTGATGCGGCCCGTGGCATCCGTTTTCTGGCCACTCGTTTTGCTGCCAAAGAGGCTTTTTCCAAGGCCATTGGCTTGGGCATGCGCATGCCCATGTATTGGTCCGGGATGCAAACCCTGAATGCGGCCAGTGGCAAGCCCGTGGTGGTGCTGGCTGAACCGCTTAAAACCTGGTATGAACAACGGTTTGGTACGGCACATGTGTCAGTTACCGACGAATCTGATCTGGCCATGGCATTTGTCCTGGTTGAATCTAAAAAAGGACAATAAAATGCAATCATTGGCAGTACCGCCCGGACCCGTTATGGTTGATGTGCAGGGCACGCAGTTAACCCAGCGCGAAAAAGAACGTTTGCGTCACCCGTTGGTGGGGGCGGTTATTTTGTTTGCCCGCAATTATGAAAGCCCCGAACAGCTAAGTGCACTTACCCGGGAAATCCATGAAGTCCGGAAAGCGCCTCTGCTGATTGCGGTTGACCATGAAGGGGGGCGGGTACAGCGTTTCAAAACCAACGGTTTTACACACTTGCCCGGCATGCGCGAATTGGGGTGTTATTGGGAGAAGGATCCGCAGTCGGCCATTCGTGCCGCCACTGAGCTGGCTTATGTCATGGCGGCCGAGTTGCGTGCCTGTGGGGTGGACTTTACCTTTGCACCGGTACTCGACCTTGACTATGGGGTCAGTCAGGTGATTGGCAGTCGTGCTTTTCACCGCGATCCCAAGGTGGTGACCACATTGGCGCGAGCCATTATTCAGGGGCTTTGCCTGGCGGGTATGGCGGCCTGTGGCAAACATTTTCCGGGGCATGGCTTTGTGGAAGCCGATTCCCATTTGGCCATTCCGGTGGATGAGCGTACCCTGGATGAAATCATGAATGAAGATGCGCTGCCATACCAGTGGCTGGGTGATATGGTTTTGCCCGCTGTGATGCCCGCCCATGTTATTTATCCCAAGGTTGATAATTCACCTGCCGGTTTTTCCCGGAAATGGGTGCAGGATATTCTGCGCCGGCAACTTGTCTATAATGGGGTGGTGTTCTCTGATGATCTTACGATGGAAGGTGCATCGGTCGCTGGCGATATCGTCGCACGTGCGCAGGCAGCCCTGAACGCCGGTTGTGATATGGTGCTGGTGTGCAACCGTCCTGACCTGGCTGATGAATTGCTTGAACGGCTTGAATTTGCCATTACAAGCGAGTCCATTGAACGGATTCAGCGCCTGATGCCAGCCATGCCTTTCATGAATTGGGAAGCCTTGCAATTGAATAAGCGGTACCAAGATGCCCGAGCCTTTCGACATAAAATCGTTTCTGAGTGACCTGCCTCATTTGCCGGGTGTTTACCGACACCTGGATGAAAATGGTACGGTCCTTTATGTGGGCAAGGCGCGTGACCTGAAGAAAAGGGTTTCTTCCTATTTTCAGAAAACCCCGTCCAGTCCGCGTATTGCCCATATGGTGGCCCGCGTGGTGCGTCTGGAAGTCACCGTCACGCGCTCCGAGGCCGAGGCCCTGATTCTTGAGAATAATCTCATTAAATCATTGCGCCCGCGCTATAACATCTTATTCAGGGACGACAAATCCTATCCCTATTTAATGGTTAGCGATCATGCGTTCCCGCGGATTGTGTACTATCGGGGCAGCACCAGCAAGAAAGGGCGCTTTTTCGGACCCTATCCAAACTCCTGGGCAGTGCGGGAAACCATTCAGATCCTGCAAAAGGTGTTTCGTTTGCGCACCTGTGAAGACACGGTCTTTGCCAACCGTTCCCGTCCCTGTTTGCTGCATCAGATCGGGCGCTGTTCCGCATCTTGTGTGCAGGCGCTTTCCGAAGATGCTTACCGGCAGGACGTGGAAAGGGCTGTGCGTTTTCTGGATGGTCAGGCCAGTGATGTGATTGATGATATTGAGAAGCGCATGATGGCGGCTTCCGATGCACTTGAATTCGAGCAGGCTGCCGTTTTGCGCGATCAGATGCATGCCCTGGCCACGGTTTTGCACCAGCAATCCATGGAAGAAGCGGGTGGAGGCGATGTGGATATTATTGCGGTTGAAATGCTGGGCGGCAAGGTCTGCGTCAATTTGGCCATGGTAAGAGGCGGGCGGCATCTGGGTGACAAGGCATTTTTTCCGGCACAAACAGATGGCGATACGCCTTCTGATGTGTTAAGTGCCTTCGTGGCACAGCATTATCTTGATAATGTGATGCCTGCCTTATTGGTTTGCTCTCACCCCTTGGCTGAACCGGAATTGCTGGATATGCTGAATGAGCATGCGGCAGGCAGGGTGAAGGTGCGGTTGCAGACGCGTGTTCAGGGTATTAAAAAAGCCTGGCTTGAACAGGCAGTGAAAAATGCCCAATTGGCCTTGTCGCGGGTGTTGTCCGAGTCGACGGCAAAAGCGGCCCGTACGCGGGCGCTGGCCGAGTTGCTTGGGCTGGATACCGATGAGAATGCACTGGATGACATTCGGATTGAATGTTTCGATATCAGCCATACTGCCGGAGAGGCTACCCAGGCTTCATGTGTGGTTTATCTTCATCATGACATGCAACCTTCGCAGTATCGTCGTTACAATATAGCGGGTATTACACCGGGTGACGATTATGCCGCCATGCGCCAGGTGTTGGAACGACGCTTCTCAAGAGTGGCCGATGCGGAATCTCCCATGCCAAACGTGGTGTTGATTGACGGCGGCAAGGGTCAGGTTGAAATTGCCCGGCAGGTATTTGAAGAGTTGGGTCTGGATACCAGCGTGATTGTTGGTGTGGCCAAGGGTGAAGGGCGTAAATTGGGACTTGAAACCCTGGTATTTACCGATGAACGGGAACCGGTGGCGCTTGGTTTGGGTTCTCCGGCCTTGATGCTGGTAGCACAGGTGCGTGATGAGGCGCACCGCTTTGCCATTACCGGCATGCGGGCCAAACGGGCCAAAACCCGTAATGTATCCAGGCTTGAGGAAATCGAGGGAGTGGGTACCAAACGCAGACAAAAGCTGCTGGCACGTTTTGGTGGTTTTTCTGGTGTGGCAGCCGCCAGTATTGATGATTTGCGATCGGTGGAAGGAATTTCGCAGGCTTTGGCAGAACGTATCTACGAATCACTAAGATAGTGGTAGGATTACACATTATGAAAACAATGAACATACCCATTATTTTGACCTGGATGCGGGTTGCCATGATTCCGTTGGTCATTGCCCTGTATTACTTGCCTACCGAGTGGATGGGCATTCATTTGCGCGATACGATTGGTGCATTGGCTTTTATTGTAGCTGCGCTTACTGACTGGTTCGATGGCTGGTTGGCCAGGCGCTGGAATCAGACTTCTTCGTTCGGGGCGTTTTTGGACCCGGTTGCCGACAAGCTGATGGTGTGTGCCGCCTTGCTCATTTTGCTTGATCTGAGCCGGCTGGATTCTTTTATTGCGCTTATTATTATTGGACGTGAATTAACCATTTCCGCCCTGCGTGAATGGATGGCGACTGTTGGTGCCCGTGATAGTGTGGCCGTGCACTGGCTGGGCAAGCTTAAAACCACGGCACAAATGGTGGCCATTCCCTGTTTGATGTTTGCTCAAACCTGGCAAGGTATTCCTTTTTATCAGGTGGGGCAGGTACTTATTTATGTGGCTGCCATATTAACGGTATGGTCCATGTTTTACTACATGCGCAAGGCATGGCCTATTCTCCGGAAACAGGCATGAAATAACTTTTTGAAAATATTAATTAACCACTCGTATCAGGGTGGTTAATTTTTTTAAAAACAAAATGAGACATGAACACGCAAGTATTATCTCCTGATGCAACGCTGGATGAAAAAGAAGCGGCAAGCCGTGACTGGCAAGTCATTTCCCTGATTGGGGTAGTGCATGCCGGGTCACATTTTTTTCAGCTGGTATTGCCATCTCTGTATCTTTCACTTAACCGGGAATTTGGTTACAGTTTTGCCGAGCTTGGTTTGGTCACCATGGTGTTTTTCGTGGTTTCCATGCTGGGGCAGGCCAGTTCAGGCTTTATCGTTGATAAAAAAGGGGGGCGGCCAGTCTTACGCTTTGGTTTGGCATTTATGGCAATTTCCGCTTTCCTTATCGCCCTGGCGCCAGGGTATCCGGCTTTGCTATTGGCGGCTATTATCGGAGGATTGGGTAATGCCATTTTTCATCCGGTGGATTTTTCTCTCATCAATCAACATGTCGGGGTAAAACGCCTGGGGCATGCATTCAGTGTGCATGGAGTGTCAGGTAACCTGGGTTGGGCATTTGCGCCTGTTTTCATGGCGTTCATGATTGCCATGACCGGTTCATGGCGAATTGCCGCAGCGGCTGCCGGGGTGTTGTTGCTATTGCTGCTTTTGCTAACGTATCTCAAGGGGGCATTGATTGCGCCCGTCAAGGATAGTGGGCAGACTGCACATCCCGAACCCCATCAAAGCATGGGGTTTGTTCAAAAATTGTTGTTTTTGCTGAAAAATCCGGCTTTATGGGGAGCGTTTATCTTTTTTGCCTGTGGCACGATTGCCATGTCTTCGGTGCAGAATTTCACCGTACCCATTATGGGTGCGCTTTATGACACGACCAAAGAGGTTGCCAGTACGGCTTTGTCGCTTTATATGCTCTCGGCAGGGGCGGGGTTGCTGATTGGTGGTTTTCTGGCCGGCACTACCAGCAGGACTGAAAAAATAGTGGGCGTGGCTTTGTTTGGCTCAGGGCTGGCCTATTTATTCCTGGCCAGTGGTCTTGTTCCGTCGTCCTGGGCTATTTTTGGTTTATGTGTAGCTGGTTTTCTGTTTGGGATGGCCGGACCGTCGCGCGATATGCTTATCAGGCGGGTGGCGCCCAAAGGGGTCATGGGCTCGGTTTATGGGCTGGTTTATTCGGGTATGGATGTCGGCTCGGCACTTGGGCCGGTTGCCTATGGCGTCATGCTTGATTATGGGCAGTTTTCGGGGCCTTGGATAGGTGCCGGACTGGCTTCTTTTGTGGCCGTGGCGGCTGCATTCTGGGTTGCTTATTGTGCAAAGCTAAAAGGGTTGTAATAATGGATGTTCAAACAGAAAAACAAAAAGTTCTCACTATGGCGCAGCTCTTGTTTTGTGGCGCCTTTATTGTCACCATGTCAATGGGGATACGACATGGTTTTGGCTTGTGGTTGCAGCCCATTACCCAGGCCAACGAATGGGACAGGGAAACCTTTTCATTTGCCCTGGCCATGCAAAACCTCGTTTGGGGGTTCACCGGTATTTTTGCCGGGATGGTTTCTGATCGTTTCGGTGCAGTCAAGGTCATTATCCTGGGGGGTATTTTGTATGCTCTTGGTTTGTTGGGAATGGCCTACTCAACCACCGGTCTGGGATTTATGCTGTCCAGTGGTTTTTTAATTGGTATAGCCCAGTCAGGTACGACGTACGCGATTATTTTTGGTGTCATAGGACGTAATATTCCGGCTGACCGTCGTTCATGGGCCATGGGGGTTGTTGCTGCAGCCGGTTCTTTCGGCCAGTTTTTAATGGTGCCCGTTGAGAATTTTCTGATTGATGTGTTTGATTGGAAGATTGCCCTGGTGGTGTTAAGTGGCCTGGTCCTGGTTATTGTTCCGTTGGGTATGGGCATGCGTGAGCCTTCACCAGTGGCCGGTGTTGCCTCGGGTGCACGCCAGGGTATTGTCCCTGCCATTAAAGAAGCATTTGCATACCCCAGTTTCCGCTTGCTGGTGGCCGGGTATTTCGTATGCGGCTTTCAGGTCGTGTTCATTGGCGTTCATATGCCCAGTTACCTTAAAGATGCAGGCATGAATCCGGAAGTGGCCAGCTATGCCCTGGCTTTAATCGGGCTTTTTAATGTATTTGGCACTTATGCGGTTGGCCTGATGGGACAAAAATATCCCAAACGTTATTTGCTGGCCGGTATTTATACCTTGCGTGGGATTACGATTATTATTTTCCTGTTGGCACCCCTGACGCCTGTGAGCGTATATGTGTTTTCAGCTGTCATGGGTTTGCTTTGGTTATCCACCGTGCCGCCGACGAATGCGATTGTGGCGCAAATATTTGGTGTCCAGCATTTTGCGATGCTGGGTGGGTTTGTGTTTTTCAGTCATCAGATAGGTTCTTTCCTGGGGGTCTGGCTGGGTGGTATCATGTACGATATCTATGGCAGTTATGACCCTGTTTGGTATTTGGCCATTGCGCTTAGTGTTTTTGCCACTGCCATGAATTTACCGATTAAAGAGAGTGCCATTGTTCGTCCGGTGGTAGTCGCTTAGTCCAGGAGTAAAATCGGCATGCATCCAATGTTAAAAAAATGTTTTATTTATGGTGGCTTGGTACTGGTTCTTGCACTGGTATTTATTATGTACACACAGCCCAGCCTGTTTATTACATTATCCAACCAGTTTTGGTCCTGTTTTTAGCGCCTGAACTTTTCCCTTTTTACAACACCGTCATCATGACGGTGTTTTTTATGGCTGGCTGGTTTTGATCATAACCCTTGCTTATATGTTTGTTTTTTATATTGTGAATACAGCATTTCATAATATGAAAAAATGATGTTGCGATGTTGAAAAAAATATTTCATAAACAAAAAAAGCATTCCATATTATAAAATGAAATTTATAAGTATATGAAAAATATATAAAAAATAAATGGTCTTATATAAGACATAAGTGTGTTTTGCGGTGCCGCAAAGAGATAGAATTTATCCAACTTCTCAAACATTTTTAATCTTTATTTTTTATCTTTATTTTTCCAGGAGATGACTATGTCAAACCGTGAAACAGCAATCCGTAACTTGCAAAAAGAATGGGCCGAAAACCCACGCTGGCAGGGCATTAAGCGCAATTACAGCGCGGAAGATGTTGTCAAGTTGCAAGGTTCTCTGCAACAGGAATATACCCTGGCACGTCGTGGCTCAGAAAAACTGTGGAATTTGTTGCACACCGAGCCTTTCGTCAACTCTTTGGGCGCACTTACCGGTAACCAGGCCATGCAGCAGGTCAAGGCCGGCCTTAAAGCCATTTACCTGTCTGGCTGGCAAGTAGCTGGCGATGCCAATATTGCCGGTGAAATGTATCCCGATCAATCCCTGTATCCGGTTAACTCTGTACCAAACGTTGTTCGTCGCATCAACAACGCTTTAACCCGATGTGACCAGATTCAATGGATGGAAGGCAAAGAGCCCGGCGATGAAGGCTTTATCGACTTCTTCGCTCCTATCGTTGCCGACGCCGAAGCCGGTTTTGGTGGCGTTCTGAATGCTTACGAATTAATGAAATCCATGATTGAGGCAGGTGCTTCCGGCGTTCACTTTGAAGATCAGCTGGCTGCAGCCAAAAAATGTGGTCACATGGGTGGCAAAGTGTTGGTCCCAACCCGTGATGCTGTTGCAAAACTGGTTTCAGCACGTTTGGCCGCCGACGTAATGGGTGTTCCCACTTTGTTGCTGGCCCGTACCGATGCTGATGCCGCCGACCTCATCACCAGTGATATTGATGAAAACGATCGTGAGTTCATCACTGGTGAACGTACTGTTGAAGGCTTTTTCCGTACCCGTGCCGGTGTTGATCAGGCAATTTCACGTGGTTTGGCTTATGCGCCTTATGCAGATCTGCTCTGGTGTGAAACCTCAACCCCTAACCTGGATGATGCCAAAAAATTTGCTGAAGCCATCCATAAACAATTCCCTGGCAAATTGCTGGCTTATAACTGCTCACCATCTTTCAACTGGAAGAAAAACCTGGATGACGTTACCATCGCCAAGTTTCAGAAAGAGTTGGGTGCCATGGGTTATAAATTCCAGTTCATCACACTCGCAGGCTTCCATGCACTGAACTATGGCATGTTTGAATTGGCTCATGGTTATGCCCGCCGTCAAATGAGCGCATTCGTTGAGTTGCAGCAAAAAGAGTTTGCAGCTGCTGACTTGGGCTTTACAGCGGTTAAACACCAGCGTGAAGTTGGAACAGGTTACTTTGATACGGTTACACAAACGATTGAAGGTGGTCGTTCTTCAACCACAGCACTCACAGGCTCTACCGAAGAAGCCCAGTTTGCCGCTCACTAAGCTGGCCGGGTTTAAAAACAGCTTGTAAAGGCTCCGTCAGGGGGCTTCGCAAGATAGGATGCGAGGCCTCCGTTTCTTTACACAGCAAGCGATTGCCATGCAGTACTCATTCTTTGCAAGGCAGCACTTATGGAAAAGTAATGTTGTAACCGTTGCTGCGTTGTTTCTGGGCCAGAGCCTGGGCCAGGTCGGCAACAGCGGTGGCGTAGAAGTAGCTGCGGTTGTATTTGGTGATTGCAAAGAAATTGGGTGTGGCGGTGCGATATTCGGTTTGCCCACGGATTTCATCAGGCAGGTTGATAACGCCCAGTTGTTTACCCGACTTCCAGTTGCTGTTGTTGCTGTTGTTGGAAAGCGTTGCACCGGAAGATTGCAATTGTTCCCAGCTCAGGTAAGGCTCAAGGCCACCATCAACCAAGGCAGCGGGATTGGCAGGCAGGCGAACAGGTGCAAAGATCGGTGTGTTTTTTTGCCAGCCGTGTTTAACCAGGAAATTGGCCACAGACATAATGGCGTCTTCTGTACTGTTACGTAAATCAATTTTGCCGTTTTTGTCACCGTCAATTGCGTAGTGCAAAATACTGATTGGCATGAATTGCGGTAGACCGGTTGCACCGGCAAAAGAACCCTCTTCGTGCAAGGCATTCAGCTTTCCCTGGTAGTCAAGATTTATCAAGGCAGCCAGCTGATTTCTGAACATTTGGCTTTTCTCGGGGCGAGAGGCATCAGGGTGATTGAAGCCCAGGGTATACAGGGCATCCAGCATGCGGAATGAGCCCATGTAACGGCCGTAAACTGTTTCTACGCCAATAATGCTGGCAATAACGGCTGCGGGTACTCCGTACTGGCTTTCAGCCCGTGCAAGTGCGCTTCGGTTGGCTTCCCAGAATTCGGTACCTTGTTGCAAGCGGACCGGTTCGACAAAACGTGCCCGGTAACTGGGCCAGACACGCTTGATGCGGCCTTTGGGGCCTTGCGGCATAATAAGCCGGGCAACCCTTTCATTGTATTGGGCATTGTTCAGCAGGTCTTGTACATATGTTTCGGGAATGCCATAACGTTGGGACACTTGTTTTACAAACTGCTCCCGATTGGCTGACAGCGGAGAGTTTTCAAGCTGCCAACCGGTTTTGGCGGATTGGGTCGATGTGTTTGCGTTGTTGATGGCTGTTTTGTTTTTCTGCTCAACAGGGGCGCCGGCACAGGCTGTTAAAAGCAGGGAGCTTAGGGCTATCAAGAGCGGGGTTCTGGTTTTTAACATCATGATTCGGTATGCTTGTTTTAAGGTTGGACGCGGTAATTGGGATTTAGGGCGTATCACGTTTGATTTGATGAAAAATGTAATGGATAGGCCGACTTCTTTGAAAGAAGTATGTTAGATTGTAATGATTCATTAAAATAAATGGTGTTTTTTTTAGCCATAACACTATTCAATCAGAGAGTTGAGCGTGGAGACTTTATATATTACACATCCAAACTGTCGTTTGCACATGATGCATAAGTGGCATCCAGAGGCGCCTGCCCGCCTGGATGAAATCAATGATCGTTTGTTGGCCAGTGGTGTTTCCTCATGCCTAAGGCACCTTGATGCGCCTGATGCCTCAGATACCGATGTGTTAAGGGTACATACGCCAGAATACCTTGCCTATCTGAAAGAAAACCTGCCCCAGGAGGGTTATTTCAGTATAGACAACGAGGAAACCAGCATGAATCCGCATACCTTGCGGGCCGCGTATTCTGCAGCAGGAGCAGGCATTCTGGCTGTTGATGAAATTATGGCGGGTCATGCGCTTAATGCTTTTTGTGCGGTCAGGCCTCCGGGACATCATGCCGAACGTGGCCGGGCCATGGGTTTTTGTTTTTTCAATAATCTTGCCATTGCTGCCCGTTATGCGATTGAAAAATTTCAATTGAAAAAAATTGCCGTCATTGATTTTGATGTTCATCATGGTAATGGTACCGAGGATATTTTCAAGGATGATCCCCATATCATCATGTGCAGTTTTTTTCAGTATCCGCTGTATCCTGACTGTGGTATTGGCAATGTTGCGCCCAATATGCTCAATACACCGGTACCTGCCTTTACCAAAAGCGATGTGATCAGGGACATTGTCCTGAACAGGTGGTTGCCTGCCTTAAATGCCTTTGAGCCCGAACTGGTGCTTATATCGGCAGGTTTCGATGCCCATCGTGAGGATGAAATGGGGCAATTGGATCTGGTGGAAAAAGATTATGAATGGATAACCAAACAACTGATGGAAGTGGCCGATAGGTATGCACACGGACGAATCATCAGTTTTTTGGAAGGAGGGTATAGTTTATCGGCGTTGGGAAGAAGTGTAACCGCACATATCAAGGCACTGGCTTCTTTATAAAAGCTGAAACAGGTCTTCAGTAAAGAAAAATAGTCAGTTGTATTAAAATAGCTTACCTTTATCATGACTACATTGTAGAATTGATGGGTTTTGTTTATGGCAGTAAAGTTGCCAATATTAGGAGATACTTGGATGAAGGTATTAGTACCTGTAAAACGTGTCGTTGACTATAACGTCAAAGTGCGCGTCAAATCAGATCAAACCGGGGTAGATATTGCCAATGTAAAAATGTCAATGAACCCGTTTGATGAGATCGCTGTTGAAGAAGCAACACGATTGAAAGAAAAGGGTGTTGCTACTGAAGTAGTGGCGGTTTCTTGCGGTGTCACACAGTGCCAGGAAACACTGCGTACGGCAATGGCCATCGGTGCTGACCGTGCCGCTCTGGTTCAAACAGATGCTGAACTTCAGCCATTGGCCGTGGCAAAACTGCTTAAAGCCGTTACCGAAAAAGAACAGGCCCAACTGGTTATTCTGGGTAAACAGGCCATCGACGACGATGCCAACCAGACTGGTCAGATGCTGGCTGCATTACTGGGCTGGCCTCAGGCTACTTTTGCCAGCAAAATTGAAATTGAAGGTGACAGCGCCAAGGTTACCCGTGAGGTTGACGGTGGTCTGGAAACCATTTCAGTCAAATTGCCTGCCATTATCACCACAGACTTGCGCCTGAATGAGCCACGTTATGTAACGTTGCCCAACATCATGAAAGCGAAGAAAAAACAACTGGATACTTTTACACCGGAAGATCTGGGCGTTGATGTGACTCCTCGTATCAAAACATTGAAAGTATCAGAGCCGCCAGCACGCAAAGCCGGTATTACCGTTCCTGACGTGGCTACTCTGGTAGATAAACTAAAGAATGAAGCAAAGGTGATTTAATATGACGATCTTGGTTATTGCTGAACATGATAATGCAGAATTAAAAGCAGCCACATTAAATACCGTTGCCGCAGCAGCAAAAATTGGTGGTGATATTCACGTTTTGGTTGCCGGTAGTGGTGCTCAGGCTGTTGCCGATCAAGCCGCCAAAGTGGCTGGTGTCAGCGCCGTATTGCTGGCAGATGCGCCTCAATTGGCTGATGCTTTGGCTGAAAACGTGGCTGAACAGGTTATTGCCGTTGCCGGTAATTACAGCCATATTTTGTTCCCGGCTACAGCTTCGGGTAAAAACGTGGCTCCTCGTGTGGCTGCCAAACTGGATGTGGCTCAAATTTCCGACATCATCGCTGTAGAGTCTGCCGATGTGTTCCAACGCCCCATCTATGCCGGTAACGCTATCGCAACCGTAGAATGTGCTGACGCGAAAAAAGTCATTACCGTACGTACTACCGCTTTTGATGCTGTTGCTGCTGAAGGTGGTTCTGCTGCGGTACAAAGCGTTGACGCAGTTGCCGACTCAGGCCTGTCTTCATTTGTTGGCCGTGATGTTGCCAAGAGCGATCGTCCTGAACTGACCGCTGCTTCCATTATTGTTTCTGGTGGTCGTGGTATGGGCAGCGCCGAGAACTTCAAGATTCTTGATCCTCTGGCTGACAAACTGGGTGCTGCATTGGGTGCTTCACGTGCCGCAGTTGATGCCGGTTATGCGCCTAACGACTGGCAGGTTGGTCAAACCGGTAAGATTGTTGCGCCACAACTGTATGTTGCGGTCGGCATCTCCGGTGCGATTCAGCACCTGGCAGGTATGAAAGACTCCAAAGTGATCGTTGCCATCAATAAAGATGCGGAAGCACCTATTTTTGGTGTGGCCGATTACGGTTTGGTTGCTGACCTGTTCACAGCGGTTCCTGAACTGGTTGGTGCGCTGTAAGGCACAGCATGAATAAGGCAAAACACATTTGTTGTTTTGCCTTCTCAAAACCATAAAAAAACGCTTCTTATGAAGCGTTTTTTTATGGTTGGGATTTATTACATTTTTTCTATCCGGTCTGCCCGCTTGGCAGAATCGGGGTGGCTGGAGAAGAAGCCACCACCACCGCTTCCCAGTTTGCGCAAGGCTGATACAGCATGCGATTTATCGTAATTGTTTTCCTGCAGGATTTTCAGGCCATAGCTGTCAGATTCCAGTTCGTGTGATTGCGAATACTGGGCATTTACCAGGTTATGGGCCAGCGTGCCAATCTCATTGGCTGACAAAGAAGCAATAATAGTGTTGCCACTGGCGGCACCAGCTTTGCGAGCGGCTAATGTAAGCAGGTCGGTACGTGCCTGTGATTTTGAGTGACCATTCATAACATGGCCAATTTCATGACCAATCACAAACAGCAGTTCAGGGTCTGTCATTTTATCCATCAGGCCCGAATAAACGCGAATGCTGCCATTAGGCAAGGCAAAAGCATTTACTTCCGGGTTAAGGTAGACTTTGTAGTCCAGTGCCTTGCCATTGTAACTGCGCAGGTTGCGGGTGATGTTGTCCAGTCGTTTGGTATAACTGTTATTGGCATCGGCAACGGTATTTTGTTGATCAAGTTGCTGTTGTGACTGTACGCCCAGCGCCTGGATGTCGGCATCGTTAATGGTGGCGGCCTGGAACAGTGAAGAGGCCGCGTCAACCATGCCTGCGGTATTCATACCTTCACAGGCACTAAGTGATCCAATCAGAAGGCTGGAAATGACAAGTTTTTTAATCATGATGGCTCTTGGAAAAAAACAGGATGGATGTGATTCAGGGTTGTATGGCGCGAACGTCGGGTTTGCCAAATATGGCAATATAACTGGAATAAAAACCGCAATACATGCTGACGGCAATAATCATGACCAGGATTTGGATAACAAAGGCAACCAGCATGAGCGGGAGTCCTATAGCCACCAGCAGGTCGGTGAGCAGATACTGGCTGACATAAAATAATATACCCCAAACGGAAAAATAAACGATAAAGGCAAGTTTATTGCGCCAGGAAGCAACCAGGGAATAGAACAGGGCCTTTTTAACACTCATGTTTTCCCATCCGATTAATTGGGGGACATTCCAAAAAGTAATGGCGGTTAAAAATGTTAGGGCAGCCCATAACACATACTGAAAAATGCTAATGGAAAAACTGGGAATGTCGTTTAGGGTAAGCTTGGACTCGGGGTCGGAAAGCAAACGGGAAATTTTTTGCATGTCTTCATGGCTGAGGGCATTCAGGGTGGGGTAAAAGGCAATGAATGTAATCAGTACGAAGATGCTGGCGTATAAAAAACCAATGATGGCCAAACGTTGGATAACCGCGGGTTTCTTGAGCGGCTGGATCCACTCGGCTGGAATGACTTTATTGTGATGATCGATGGAACGACAGGCGGTTACCATTATCAGGCTGGAAATGGGAATACTGACAATGAAAAGCGGCAAGCCGATCAGTGGCAGAATGATCAGAATTTGGCTCAGGAAATTGATAATAAACGTAATGGCCAGCAATGCCGTAGGCTGCTTTTTGAACAAGGCAAAAGCGGCCTGGACCCATTGTAGCCCTGCGGAAAAGGGAAGTTTAGCAGCTTGCATGATTGCTTATGGCAGTTGTGGAATGGCTGAGACAGTACGCAACTTGAGAATGCGCTCGAAATGGGTAGGATCGTGTGGTTTCAGGGTTTGGGCCGGACGTGGTATGTAAAAATCATACAGCCGGGATGTCCAGAAGCGCAAGGCGGCAGCCCTGAGGGCGACAGGCCAGACTTGCCGTTCTTCATCAGTAAAAGGACGTATACGGTTGTAGGCTTGCAACCAGGCCTTTACATGTTCCTCGAGAAAAGCTCCTGTGTTGCGTTCTATGCACCAGTCATTGACGGCCACGGCCACGTCGAAAATCCATTTATCGCAGCCGGCAAAGTAAAAATCAATAATGCCGCCCATGCTTGGGTTTTCAAATGTGCCATCAAACAGGACATTATCACGGAACATATCACAGTGACAGGGGCCTTCCGGCAGGTTTTGCCACAGGGCCGAACCCTGGACCTTTATTTGTTCGTCCAGTGAGGTTTGGTACAGATGGGTCAATTCCTGGTTCAGGAAAGGCTGGATGCTGGGGTAAGTGGCTTGCCACCAGTCGAGTCCACGTAAATTGGGCTGTCCAATTGGAAAATCCAGCGCAGCAAGGTGTGCCTGGGCCTGGGTTTGGGCGGCAATAATGCAGTGATTGACACTGGGTGATGCTTCGTAGCCGCCAGCCAGACGGGTAACGATTGAGGCGGGTTTGTTTTTGAGGGTGCCAATGCGCTTGCCATCTTTGCGGGTTTGCGGCATGGGTACCTTGACGCCCTTGCTGGCCAGGTGGTGCATTAATTCAATGTAGAAGGGCAGCTGTTCATGGGTTAGTACTTCGAAAATGGTCAGAACATACTCACCCTGCGTACTGCTCAGGAAATAATTGGTGTTTTCGATGCCGGCTGTAATGCCCCTTAAGGAAACAAGCTCACCCAGATCATATTCAGCAAGAAATGCTTCGGCTTCAGAGGTAGTCAGATTCGTAAAAACAGCCATATCAGGTATTGATCACATAAATTAAGTTAACACGGATGCTTCGTATTTTAGTCCAGGTTGAAGAGGGAATGATACATTCGTTTGCTGTATATAAAAATAAAGCATGTCAGGGTGTTGATGGGTTATAACAAGGTTTGGATATAATGATTTTTTTAATCCTGGCATTTTTGGATGAACAATGATTTTCAGTGATGGCCTTGGCGTGCTCAGGGAACAATGCAAACAGGCCCGGTGGCTTTCGGGGCAGCCTGCCTTACTGGTGTGGGCCCTGCTCATGGGCGTGGTCGGTGCACTGGCGACTATTGTTTTTTATTGGGGTATCCATCAGGTCCAGTTGTTTCTGTCCGGGCAGTCAGGGTCTATTGTTTCGGTTGCGCGCAGCTGGTCTGCACCAGAACGCATCCTGTATCCGGCGTTGGGTGGCCTTGTAGCCGGGTTGCTGTTATGGTGGGCAAGCAAACTCAAGGTGGACAGTAATGCCGATTACATGGAGGCGGTCGCCATTGGTGATGGCCGTTTGTCGTTGAGGCAGGGGGTTTTACGGGTTTTGTCTTCACTAAGCGTGATTGCTACCGGGGGATCGGTTGGGCGCGAGGGGGCCATGATTCACCTGGCGGCCATGGGTGCCTCTGCCACCGGCCGGCTCTTTTGCTTTGAAGCCATTCCCCTACGCCTGCTGGTGGCTTGTGGTGCGGCGGCAGGGGTTTCGGCGGCTTATAATGCGCCCATTGCAGGAGCCTTGTTTGTGGCGGAAATTGTCCTGGGTAGCATGTCCATGCGGATTCTGGGGCCTTTGCTGTTGTCGGCGGCAACGGCAAACATTACCATGCGGCTGTTGGGTTATTACCATGTCATGTACGATTTACCCGAACTGGCGCCGGTTTCCCCGTATTTTCTGGTGTTTGCCATTTTGTTGGGTCTGTTGTCGGGCTTGCTTGCGCCACAGTTTTTGCGTTTTCTTGATTTTGCCAAACGTCTGTTTAAAAAAACCGGATTGGGTTTGCCACTGCGGCTGACGCTCGGAGGCCTGGTGCTGGGTTTGTTAATGCAGATAGAGCCACGGGTGGCCGGCAATGGCTACAGTATCATCAACTCTTTTTTGCATGACTCCTGGGCCTGGTCGGCGGTAGCGGTTATCTTGCTTAGCAAGGTGCTGTCTACGGGTATTACGGTGGGGTCAGGCGCGGTGGGCGGTGTCATTACCCCTGTGATGTTTGTAGGCGGTGCCCTGGGTTTGCTATGTGTGCAGGTTTTCAGTTTGCTCTTGCCGGTCGTGCCCGCCGATACCGCGATGTTTGTGTTGCTGGGCATGGGCTCTTTTCTGGCTGCCGCTACCAGTGCGCCTTTAATGGCGATCCTCATGATTTTTGAAATGACGCACAGTTATACTATAATACTGCCCCTGATGCTGGCTTGTGTATTTTCATATTTCACCTCCCGATCCATTGCGGGTGCAGTCATGTATGCGGTTACCGAGTCGCGTGACAAAGACTTGCAGCTGCGTCATAGTCTGCGACGACTCAGGTTGGCCAGTCTGGTTAGCCCGGTCAGCACAGTCATTAAACATCATCAAACGGTGCAAGATGCCTTGGACATGTTTATTGAATATGGTGTTCGTTTCATTTATGTGGTCAATGAAATGAACGAATACCAGGGTGTTATTGCGCATAAGGACATCAGCAGCTTTCTGTTGTCGGGCAATGATCTGAAGGCACCTTTATCCGGAGAGCTGGTTAATCGTTCCTATTTGACCACGCTGAAACCGGATATGACGCTGGATGAAGTACAGGACTATTTTGAAGCCTTCAACGGTGAACGCTTGCCAGTCTTGAGTATGGATGAGAGGCCAGTATTGCTGGGTGTGGTTTATAAGTCGGATGTGCTGAAAAAACTGAATGAATTGAAAAGATTGCTGGATGCCAGCAGTGACGCTATTTTGGATGTAAGAGCGAGAAAATTGTATGACGATCGTCGAAAATAAACAGCAGGAAAATGGGGCGCCTGGCGGGCTTTACCACCGTGCCGATGCGCCATGGCGATTGTCGGTTGCACCCATGATTGATGTCACGGACCGTCATTGCCGCTTCTTTCATCGTCTTTTGGCTCCCAAGGCGCTGCTGTATACCGAAATGATTACCACGGGGGCGCTGATTTATGGGGATATTGCCAGACACTTGCGATTTAATGAGCAAGAGCATCCCGTTGCCTTGCAACTGGGCGGTAGCGAGCCACATGAACTGGCGCACTGTGCCCGACTGGGGCAGGAATGGGGCTATGATGAAATCAATCTAAATTGCGGCTGTCCTTCCGAGCGGGTACAAAAAGGGTCTTTTGGTGCCTGTTTAATGGCCGAGCCCAAACTGGTGGCTGATTGTATGAAGGCCATGCAGGATGCCGTTGATCTGCCCGTCACCGTCAAGCATCGTCTGGGGCTTGATTACGATGAGTCTTATGCTTTTGTGCGTGATTTTGTTGGAGAAATTTATCATACGGGTTGCAGGGTTTTTGTAACCCATGCCCGCAATGCCGTGTTAAAAGGTTTATCACCCAAAGATAACCGGGAAATCCCGCCCTTGCGTTATGATGTGGTTGCCAGGCTCAAGCGGGACTTTCCCGATGCCCTGTTCATTCTGAATGGTGGGCTCAACGATGTACGGCAAATGCAGGCCAGGGCCAATGAGTTTGATGGTGTTATGATAGGGCGGGCCGCCTGGCACGAACCTTATCTGTTGCGCGAGGCCAGCCAATTGTTATGGCCTGATGTTGAGGTTCTTTCCAATGAGGCTATTGTTGAAAGCATGATGGCTTATGTCAGCCAAGAGCTGGAGAACGGGGTGCCCATGCGCTTGCTCGTCAAGCCCATGCTGGGGCTGGTCAATGGTCAGAAAGGATCGCGCCTGTGGCGTCGCACTTTGTCTGATCATCGCCTGTTGGCCAACAATGATCCTGCTTTGCTTAAGCAGGCTTTTGACCAGTTGGCAAACAGTCAAACTGTGGCGTGAACCAACAAAAATTGTAATTTTTTATAAAAAAATCTGTTGTCTGGTATGGGGAAAATTGGCTGTTTTATCAATTGATTGTAGAGCACAATAAGGTTTTCAGGCGGGTTTTTTGCGCTTGATATTGTCACCAAGTTACTATATATTGTGGTTCGGCCTTGAGCCCTTACTAAATGTAGAATTTTTTCCAATAGCTGTCTTTACTGTTTTTCATCGAATACAATGAAGATGGCTGTTTTATTTTAATAAATCCATTCCAAAGAAACCGTTTACATTCCTGTGGCAGGCAGGTTGATAAGCGGGAAGTGTTGTTAATATTTTTTCGGGTAAATACATGAACAAGAACCTCTTAGTCACCAAACGTAGCGGGGAAAAAGAACCCCTGAATCTGGATAAAATTCACCGTGTTGTCGCATGGGCTGCTGAAGGCTTGGATCATGTTTCTGTCTCTCAGGTCGAGTTGCGCTCCCATATCCAGTTTTATGATGGCATCCGTACCGATGATATTCATGAAACCATCATCAAGGCGGCCGCAGATCTGATTTCTGAAGAATCGCCCGATTACCAGTATTTGGCTGCTCGCTTGGCTATTTTCCATTTGCGCAAAATCGCATTTGGTCAGTTTGATCCCCCCAAGCTGTACGATCACGTCAGTAAAATGGTGGATATGGGTAAATATGATGCCCATATTCTGCAGGATTACACCAAAGAAGAGCTGGACGAAGTCGATTCCTATATTGATCACTGGCGTGATATGTCCTTTTCCTATGCTGCAGTCAAACAGCTGGAAGGCAAATACCTGGTCCAAAACCGGGTCACCCAGGAAATCTATGAGAGTCCCCAGTTCCTGTATATTCTGGTTGCGCTTTGCCTGTTTTCCAAATACCCCAAAGAAACCCGCTTGCAGTATGTGAAAGGCTTTTATGACGCTATTTCCACCTTCAAGATTTCCCTGCCAACTCCTATTATGTCGGGTGTTCGCACGCCTACACGCCAGTTCAGCTCCTGCGTGCTGATTGAATGTGGTGACAGCCTGGATTCCATCAATGCCACCACCAGCGCAATTGTGCGGTACGTATCGCAACGGGCCGGTATTGGCATTAATGCGGGTCGTATCCGCGCGGTGGGCAGCACCATTCGTGGTGGTGAAGCCAAACATACCGGCTGCATTCCATTCTATAAACACTTCCAGACGGCCGTTAAGTGCTGCTCGCAGGGCGGTGTGCGCGGTGGTGCGGCAACCTTGTTTTACCCTATTTGGCACCTTGAAGTGGAATCTTTGCTGGTGCTCAAAAATAACCGCGGTGTGGAAGAAAACCGGGTACGCCATATGGATTACGGTGTGCAAATCAACCGCCTTATGTACCAGCGCCTGATCAAGGGTGGCGATATCACGCTGTTTTCTCCCTCTGATGTGCCGGGTCTGTATGATGCTTTCTTCGAAGACCAGAACCGTTTTGAAACTTTGTATCAGCAATACGAAAACGATCCGGACATCCGCAAGCGCAAGGTAAAGGCGGTTGACCTTTTTTCTCTGATGATGCAGGAACGGGCAGGGACAGGCCGTATTTATATCCAGAACGTCGACCATTGCAATACGCATAGTCCGTTTGATCCAGCCGTGGCACCGGTTCGCCAAAGTAACCTGTGCCTTGAAATTGCGCTGCCAACCAAGCCACTTAATGACATTAACGATGAAAACGGCGAGATTGCCCTGTGCACGCTGTCAGCGTTCAATCTGGGGGCGATCGAGTCACTGGATGAGTTGAAGGATTTGTCTGAACTGGTGGTGCGGGCTCTGGATGCCCTGCTGGATTACCAGGATTACCCGATCAAGGCGGCTGAAATTGCCACCATGAACCGTCGTACCCTGGGTGTGGGCGTGATCAATTATGCCTATTACCTGGCCAAAAACAATGCCAAATATTCCGATGGCAGTGGCAAGGCACTGACGCATCGTACCTTTGAGGCCATCCAGTATTATTTGCTGCAGGCATCGGTTGCGTTGGCCAAAGAATATGGTGCTTGTCCGGCCTTTAATGAAACCACGTATTCAAAAGGCATTTTGCCGATTGATACTTATAAAAAAGATCTGGATGCCATTTGCGATGAGCCTTTGCATCTGGATTGGGAAGCCCTGCGCAAGGATATTGTGACCTATGGCTTGCGCAACTCCACCCTGACGGCCCTGATGCCTTCGGAAACCTCCAGCCAGATTTCCAATGCCACCAATGGTATTGAGCCCCCGCGCGGTCTGGTCAGTGTAAAAGCGTCCAAAGACGGTATCCTGAAACAGGTGGTGCCCGAATATGAGCGCTTGAAAGACAAGTATGAGCTGTTGTGGGATATGCCCGGTAATGACGGTTATTTGCAACTGGTGGGCATTATGCAGAAATTTGTCGACCAGTCCATTTCGGCCAATACCAATTATGACCCGTCCCGTTTCCCGAATGGTCGCGTGCCCATGAACCAGCTGTTGAAAGATTTGTTAACCGCTTATAAGTTCGGCCTTAAAACCTTGTATTACCAAAATACCCGTGATGGTGCCGAAGATGCACAAACCGCCGACCAGGGGGCCGATGATTGTGCCGGTGGCGCTTGCAAAATTTAAGCTGTGGTTTTAATAGAGTAAAGAAATTATGTCTTATAGTACTTTTTGTCAGATTGCCAATGATCCGTTAAAAGAGCCCATGTTCTTTGGTCAACCCGTGAATGTGGCTCGTTATGATCAGCAAAAATACGAGATTTTTGAAAAACTGATTGAAAAGCAATTGTCTTTTTTCTGGCGCCCCGAGGAAGTGGATGTTTCCCAGGACCGGATTGATTATGCCGCCTTGCCCGATCATGAAAAACATATTTTCATCAGTAACCTGAAGTACCAGACTCTGCTGGATTCCATTCAGGGTCGCAGCCCTAACGTGGCTTTGTTACCCCTGGTTTCCATTCCTGAACTGGAAACCTGGATAGAAACCTGGTCTTTTTCAGAAACGATTCATTCGCGTTCTTATACGCACATTATCCGGAATATTATTAGCAATCCTGCCACGGTATTTGACGATATTGTGGTTAACGAGCATATTCTTGCCCGTGCCCGTGACATTTCCGCGTATTACGATGAGCTTATTAAACTGACCGAATATTATGATCTTTTTGGTCAGGGTGTTCACACGCTTAACGGAAAGACTGTGACCGTCAGTTTGCGTGAACTGAAGAAAAAACTTTACCTGTGCCTGATGGCGGTCAATGCCCTTGAGGCGATTCGTTTTTATGTCAGTTTTGCCTGCTCGTTTGCGTTTGCCGAGCGTGAACTCATGGAGGGCAATGCCAAAATCATCAAACTGATTGCCCGTGACGAGGCGCTGCATTTAACCGGTACGCAGCATATTCTTAATATTATGCGCAGCGGTGAAGATGACCCCGAAATGGCCGAGATCGCCCAAGAGCTCGAGCAGCAATGTTTTGACCTGTTCAAAAAGGCAGCTTTGCAGGAAAAGGAATGGGCGGAATATTTGTTCAGGGATGGTTCCATGATTGGCCTGAATAAAGATATTCTGTGTCAGTATGTTGAGTATATTACCAATCTGCGTATGCAGGCAGTTGGTCTGGCACCTGCTTTTGAAGGTAATAAACAGAATCCGATCCCATGGATCAATGCCTGGCTGTCATCCGATAATGTGCAGGTTGCACCACAAGAAGTGGAAATCAGTTCTTATCTGATCGGTCAGATTGATGCGGAAATCAATACGGATGCCTTGCAAGATTTTGAGTTATGACCCTTGTTGCAACACTGGATACCAGTTTTGATTTGCTTGACGGGGAAACCCTTCTGGAAGGGCTTGAAAGAACCGGTCATGAAGTGGAATACCAATGCCGTGCGGGTTACTGCGGCTCTTGTCGCACCCGTCTGATTTCGGGTGAAGTCAAATATTTATCCGAGCCGCTGGCTTTTATTTCCCGTAATGAGGTATTGCCATGTTGCTGTGTCCCCGTGAATACCGTGCACCTGGATGTTGCCCAGACCTATGAGCCCGGGCAACCTGCTTTAAGTGAAGAATTCGAGCCACAAAGCAGCCTTGATTTCACTAAACCTGATTTTTAAATGAAAGCGTGAGTTCAGCGTGTTCCCATGCGGATCATGGGAACAAGACTCTTCTGCCGCCAATCAATCCAGCTTGATATTGGCACGTTTAATGACTTTTTCCCATTTTTCACTATCTTCAGAAATGAAGTCTTTGAACGCTTCTGGTGTGCTGCCGACCAGTTTTCCGATATAGCTTTTTTCCCAGCGCTCGGCCAGCTCTTTGTTGTCATTGACCTTTTGCATGGCTTCTCCCAGCACTTTCAGCGCTTCAGGCGGTGTACCGGCCGGTGCCAGCAAACCTTGCCAACCGAAGGGGCTATAGTCTTCAAGGCCAACTTCTTTGAATGTGGGGACATCGGGGAAGCTGGGGTGGCGTTCGTCACCGGTAATCGCCAGCAATTTCAGTTTTCCGGTTTTAATACCACCAGCTGCCGCTGGCAGGGCGTCAAATAAAAAATCCACCTGTCCTGCCATTAAATCGCTAAACGGATTAGTGGTGCTGTAAGGGATGAAAACGGGTTTGGTTTCGCTGTCAAAACCAAACCATTCGCCTGACAAATGAGAATAACTGCCGATTCCCATGGTGGCAACATTGAATTGCCCTGGATTTTCTTTCAATTTCTTAATCAGATCCTGCACGTCCTCAACGGCCACCTGCGGGCTGGCAATCAGGCCGGTGTTCATGACGCCAAGCAAACTCACAGGCACAAAATCTTTTTCAATATCATAAGTTTTTGTGGAATAAAGGTGTGGCTGAATGGAGAGTGTACTGGTTGAGCCAATCAATAAGGTGTAACCGTCAGGCTTGGCTTGAGCGGCAGCAGCGTTGCCAATGGCTCCTGATGCACCTGGTTTGTTGTCAATAATAACACTGACACCCAGATTTTTTTGAAGCTCGGCCGCAACTTCGCGAGCATTGGTGTCAGGGCCGGTGCCGGGGGCAAACGGTGTAATGATGCGAATGGGGCGATCGGGATAAGCCGCTTGCGCGCTTAAAGCGATAAGACCCAGGCTTAGTCCGAGTGTGATTTTCTTTGAAAGTTTATTAAGCGTGAAACGCATGTTTGTCTCCTTAGGTATGTCGTTGTCCAGATTAAATTTAATAAAGCTTGATATTTATCAAATTATCATAATATAATAAAAATATCAAATAATATTTGTTTAATTTTAATCAAATTATCGTTAAATGATATTTTCATTTAGGAGACAAAATGACACAGTCCAAAGACAATATTCAGCTTTCTCTCAGCCACCTGGGTATTTATGTGCAGGACCTGGAAAAAATGAGTGCTTTTTATAAGGAAACGTTTGAATTCACTCAAACCGACAAAGGTGATCTGGGGCATACCCAACTGGTGTTTTTAAGTCGTGATCCCGCAGAGCATCACCAACTGGTATTGGCAACCGGGCGTCCGGACAACCTTCAATTCAATCTCATCAACCAGATTTCCTTTCGTGTTCCCAACCTGGACAATCTGCGCCGTTTTTATGCACGTGCAAAAAATCACAAAGATGTCAGTGATATCCAGTGTGTTACCCATGGAAATGCCGTTTCTGTTTATTGCCGTGATCCGGAAGGTAACCGGCTTGAAATTTTCATGGATACCCCGTGGTATTGCGACCAGCCTTTGCGTGAACCCATTGATCTTGAATTGAGTGATGAGCAAATCATGGCCAAGGCCGAAGCTATCGCACGCAAATATCCAAAATTCAAATTGCGTTCCGAATGGCATGAAGAGATGCGTCAGTTGATGGGAGTGTAAGAGAATGACAGACAAAAAACTCTATGATGTGGCTATCATTGGTTATGGACCTGTAGGTGCCACACTGGCCGGCTTGCTGGGTCAGGAAGGTTTGAAGGTGTTGGTGCTGGATCGTGAGGCCGCTATTTATCCCTTGCCACGTGCCATTCATTTTGATGGTGAAGTCATGCGGATTTTCCAAAGTCTGGGTCTTAAAGATAAAGTGCTTGAAATCAGCCGGCCAGGAATTCATGGCATGCACTTTCTCAATGCCGAGGGAGAAACCTTGCTGGTTCGTGCGGGCAGTGCCGGGAATGGACCTAATGGGTGTGCCAATAACTATTATTTTCATCAACCTCATCTGGAAGTCTTGCTGCGGGAAAAAGTGGCTAGTCATCCAAATGTAACGGTAAAACTAAAGTCGGAACTGACGGGGCTTCAGGAACAGAACGATCATGTGGTATTGACCGTACACAACCATCAAACCCAGTCAAGTGAACAGTATCAGGCCAAATATGTCGTGGGTTGTGATGGTGCCCGTTCATTTGTACGAACAACCATGGGTAGCCCTATGGAAAACCTTGGCTTGCGTCAGCAGTGGCTGGTTTTTGATGTCTTGCTCAAAGAAGACGTGCAATTGTCACCTTACACCATTCAGCATTGCGATCCGGCACGTCCCATGACTTATTGCAATGTGGTGGGTAACCGCCGTCGCTGGGAAATCATGGTCATGCCAGACGATAATCAGGAAGAATTGGTCAAACCTGAAAATATCTGGAAGATGCTGGAACGCTGGATCAGCACTGAGCAGGCGGACCTGGAACGTGCCGTCATTTATACTTTTAACTCACTGATTGCAGAAGGTTGGCGCAAAGGGCGCCTGATGCTGGCCGGTGATGCCGCACATCAGACACCACCTTTTCTGGGGCAGGGTTTGTGTGCCGGCATACGTGATGCTGCCAACCTCTATTGGAAACTGAAAGCAGTTATTGCGGGTAATGCCAGTGACGTCATTCTCGATACTTACGAGTCAGAACGTTCTGCGCATGTGCATGAAGTGATTGGATTGGCCGTTTATTTGGGCAGTATTATCCAGACGACGGATCCTGAAAAAGCGGCAGAGCGGGACAGGAGATTCCGTGAAGATGCCAGTCGTGAGTTTTTTATGCCAGTTTCCAAATTGGGTGAAGGACTTTGGGATGGACAACAACAGGCAGGAGGGCAATTGTTTTTCCAACCTAAAAATGAGCAAGGCATTGCGCTGGATGATTTGGTGGGTAACCGCTTTGCGATATTGCATACCAGTCAGGCCAGTCTTCCCAACTTGACAGGTGTGTTGCCGGAAAACATGGATATTGTTCCGGTGCAAATGGACTGCAAAGAGGTCGGAAAATGGCTGGCTGACAAAAATGCGGACTTTGTTGTGCTACGTCCGGACCGTTATGTACTGGGAACGGGTAAAAATGAGGCACAATTACAGGCATTGTTGTCATTAGTGCCCTATTGCGGTCTAAGTTAAAGGTTTTATGATGAGTGAAAAATCCCCTTCCAGTCTGGTTCGTATGTTAATGGTGCTGGATTTCTTTACCGAAGCCACTCCCATATGGAGTGTTGAAGATATTGCCCAGAAACTGGAAGTGTCCATTCCAACCTGTTATCGCTATATGAAAATGCTGGTGGAATCGGGATGGCTTACCCATCAGTCAGAGTCTTGTTATACCTTTGGTCCCCGTATTCTTGTCATGGATTATTATGTACGGCAGTCTGATCCGGTCTTGCGTGCCAGTGTGCCGCTCATGCAAGAATTGGTGGCCAAAACCGGGTTTGAATGCGTCTTATCTGCTTTTTATGGTGACCGGGTGCTGGATTCGCATCATGAGAAAAGTAACGGGAAAACCTTTCTCAGTTATGGCAGGGGGATGCCACGGCCTTTGTTTCAAGGGGGCGCTCCAAAGGTAATACTGGCCCATTTGCCCAACCGGCAGCTGCGTAAAATTTATGATGCGCATACCGAAGAACTGAAACAATCCGGCATACCGGAGGATTGGGATGGTTTCAGGGCTTATTATCAGGGTATCAAAAAAAGGGGATTTTATTATTCAGCCGGTGAGCTGGAGTCTCATTTGGGTGCCTTGTCGGTTCCCATTGAAAAGCAAGGACAGCCAGGCGTATGGGGAGCCATGTCACTGGTGGCGGAATTATCGCGATTTGAGGTGGTTGATCTTCATAAAATGAAAGAAATGCTTGAAGGCGCTACCCGAAGTATTTCACATAATTTGGTTTAATGGTTTTCAACAATATTGAAACAGGAATAAGGAAGTCAGATGAAGTTAATCAGTTTTGTTTTAGACGGTAAAAATACGTATGGTGTGGTTACCGATGAGAAAAAAGTGCTGGATCTGGGGCCATTGTTGGGAGAGCGCTTTGCCGATCTGGTCAGCCTGTTGGGCAACAACGATCTTTCACCGGTACAAGAGGCGCTGGCCAACAACCCGGCTACGCTCGATTATGACGAGCTGGAACTGCTACCCGTGATTCCCCAGCCGGGCAAGATTTTCTGTATTGGCCTGAATTATGCCGACCATGTCAAGGAAACCAATCGTGAAGTAACCGAGTCACCCACCATCTTCCTGCGCGTGGCCGAGTCCCAGGTGGCTCATAATGACAGTATTGTGCTGCCTCCCGAATCGGTCAAACTGGATTACGAAGGTGAAATCGCCATTGTGATTGGTAAAGGCGGCCGTCGCATTTCAGAAGAAGAGGCATGGGATCATATTGCCGGTTATGCCTGCTATAACGATGGCAGTATCCGTGACTGGCAAACCGCCACTTCACAATGGGGTCCTGGCAAAAACTTCTGGAAAACCGGTGGTTTCGGTCCCTGGCTGGTTACGGCTGATGAAATCAAGCCCGGTCAGGAGTTGACGCTGGTTACACGACTGAATGGTCAGGAAATGCAGCGTACAACAACGAAATTTCTGATTCACAGTATTCCAAGGCAGATTGCCTATATTTCCACCTTCCTGCCGTTGAATGCCGGTGATGTGATTGTGACAGGCACACCAGGTGGTGTGGGTGCCAAGCGTAATCCACCTGTATTCATGAAAGAGGGGGATGTCGTGGAAATCGAAGTGGATGCGGTGGGTGTACTGCGCAATATCATCATCGCTGAGTGAAAAATACAATTGCCTGTATCCAGGAACAGCCGGCAAGCAGACAATAAATTTGCTTGCCGGCTGTTTTTCTTGGTGTTTTCACTTCTTGAATGTCATGAAAAACCTTGTAAGATAGCCGTTATCAGAGGAAAAAAGCGCAATAACAGGGTGTTGGCAATTCTCAACGTCACCAAGGAGATGACATGGATCTTTCAGAATTGAAGCAGTTTGGTCTGGATGTAGCTTATCCTTATAAAAAGCAGTATGACAATTTCATAGGAGGTCAGTGGGTCGCGCCTGTATCAGGCGAGTATTTCGAGAACATTTCTCCCATTACCGGAAAGCCGTTTTGTCAGGTTGCCCGATCGGGTGCGGAAGATGTCGAGCTGGCGTTGGATAAGGCACATGCTGCCCGACGTGCGTGGGGGAAAACCTCGGTCATGGATCGCTCGAATTTGTTGCTTCGCATGGCAGACCGCATGGAAAAGAATCTGCAGTTGCTGGCTGTGGCCGAAACCATTGATAATGGCAAACCCATTCGTGAAACCATGGCTGCCGACTTGCCGCTGGCAATAGATCATTTACGTTATTTTGCCGGATGTATTCGCGCCCAGGAAGGCACTATTTCAGAAATTGATGAAACCACGGTTGCCTATCATTTTCAAGAGCCATTGGGTGTCGTAGGTCAAATTATTCCCTGGAACTTTCCGATCCTGATGGCTATCTGGAAACTGGCTCCAGCGCTTGCCGCAGGTTGCTGCGTGGTCTTGAAGCCGGCTGAGCAGACCCCCGCTTCCATTCTGGTTTTAATGGAGTTGACGGCAGATCTCTTCCCGCCGGGTGTGATCAATGTGATTAACGGTTTTGGCAAAGAGGCCGGTAACGCCCTGGCAACCAATAAACGTATTGCAAAAATTGCGTTTACCGGCTCAACGGCAACCGGCAAGCATATTTTGCACGCTGCGGCAGAAAACCTGATTCCTTCCACTGTTGAGCTGGGTGGCAAAAGCCCGAACATTTTCTTTGCCGATGTGATGGATCAGTCGGATTCTTTCCTGGACAAGGCGCTGGAAGGACTGGCCATGTTTTCGTTGAATCAGGGTGAGGTATGTACTTGCCCGTCCCGAATCCTGATCCAGGAATCCATATATGATGCATTTATTGAAAAGGCCATCAAACGTGTTCAGGCCATCAAGACCGGTAATCCGCTAGAGGCCGGTACGATGGTAGGCGCGCAGGCATCCCGGATGCAGATGGATAAAATCATGTCCTACATTAATATCGGGCGGGAAGAGGGTGCGGTTTGTCTGATAGGGGGTGACCGTCATCGACCGGGAAATCTGGAGGATGGTTATTATATTAATCCAACCATGTTGCTGGGCAAAAATGATATGCGCATTTTCCAGGAAGAAATTTTCGGGCCCGTTGCTTCGGTAACGACTTTTAAAGATGAGGAAGAGGCGCTTGAAATTGCCAATGCCAGCTACTATGGTTTGGGGGCTGGTGTCTGGACGCGTGACGGAACACGTGCCTATCGGATGGGAAGGGGTATAGAAGCCGGCAGGGTATGGACAAATTGCTATCACTTATACCCGGCGCATGCCGCTTTTGGTGGTTACAAGCAATCGGGCATTGGGCGGGAAACCCATAAAATGGCTTTGGCGAATTACCAGCAAACCAAGTGTTTATTGGTGAGCTATAGTGCAAAGGCTTTGGGCTTTTTCTAGTTTTTAATAGTGGAATAAAGATATTAACCAGAAAAAACAACAATAATTTATTGTTCCCCTGCCAAGGCAGGGGTTTTTTTTAAGGTCAGCCGAAATGTGAAAAGAATGCATAAGCACCAGATAGTGATCCAGATACCATGCACCGTTAATAAAAGGATTTGTTTGGCTGTCAGGGCACTTTCCTGGTTCAGTGCGGTAGCAATCTCGGCAACAGAAAAGCTCATGACCAGAAGGGCAAAGAAAAGTATGCCAGCCAGTATTTGCAGTTTATGAATCGTTTTCATACCCGGCCTTTTTTGTTGGTTATCTTGTTGCCAGTGTAAGGGGAGCAGCTAAAATTATTAAATACAAATTCTCAATTTATATATATCTTTATGGTTATTAGCGTGCTTTTTGGGAGCTTGACGGTTTGCGTTCCCACGCTGGAGCATGGGAACGAGTAATGCTGGAGCATGGGAGCGAGTAAACGAGTAAGCAGGGGGCGGATCAATGCTCCTTTTGGCCTTTCTTGTTCCCATGCTCCTGCGTCACTGCC
>LSQX01066221.1_pt1 | contig 79504 bp, 58 predicted proteins | sample 654561 | NCBI WGS metagenome assembly LSQX01 (sample SAMN04489861, study PRJNA283612) | anaerobic digester metagenome | isolation source: 4 biogas reactors fed with cattle manure at either 37C or 55C with and... | place: Denmark: Kongens Lyngby | collected 2014
GGGGATTGCGCCGAGTGGGGCGATCCGCGGGGCTGGGTCGGGCCGATGGGGTTGGAGCAGGCTCCGGAGGCGGCGCTCGGCGCTATGCCGGGCGTTGCCGTCGAGCTGCCGGACCGCAGCGGGCGCGTGCTCTCGACCTACCGGCGGCGCGAGCCGACCGTGGGGCGCGATCTGCTGTTGACCCTCGACGCCGACTTGCAGGAGACGGCCGAAGCGCTGCTCGAGCAAGCGCTCGCCCGGCGGCGGGCGCGGCTGCCGGGAGCGCGCGCGGCCGGCGGGGCGGCTGTCGTCATGGACGTGCAGACCGGGGCGGTGCTGGTCGCGGCGTCGGCGCCCGGCTTCGATCCCAACCTGTTCGTCGCCGGCGACTCGGCCGCGGTCGAGGGTCTGCTGCGGGCGGAGAACGATCCGCTTTTCAACCGCGCGGTCCGCATGGCGATTCCGCCCGGCTCGGTCTTCAAGATCATCACCGCGGCGGCACTTCTGGACAGCGGGACGATCCATCCCGGCGAGCGATTTCACTGCCGGGGCTACCTGCGGTCGCCCGACCGACTGCGGTGCGCTGTCTATCAGCGGCACGGAGTGGGGCACGGCGAGGTGGCCTTGGCCGACGCCTTGTCGGCAAGCTGCAACGTCTACTTCCTCCACCACGCCGGCAGGCTCGGCTGGGCGGCGATCGCCGACTGGGCCTGGCGGTTCGGACTGGGGCGGCCAACGGGGATCGACCTGCCGGGGGAGGCGTCCGGGCGGCTGCCGATGCCGCGGCCCGTGCCCGAGGGGGAGACGGACCGGTGGGCCGAGCTGCCGGCGATCGGGCAGGGCGATCTCGACGCCACGCCGATCCAGATCGCGCGGATGATCGCCGCGGTGGCCAACGGCGGCAAGCTCGTCACCCCGCACCTGGTCCGGGGATACGGCCTGGCCGCACTGGATGAACCGACTCCCGCCTGGCAGGATTTGAGCGACGCGTCGCTCGATGCCCCGCCGCCGCAGCCGATCGAAGGTCTGACGCCGGGCCTGCTCGCCGCAATCCGCGAGGGGCTCCGCCGCGCGGTCGCCGAGCCCGCCGGCACGGCTTACGATGGAGACGATTCCCTCCAGGTCCGTTGGGCGGGCAAGACCGGCACGGCGGAGACGGGGGTTGAAGATCAGGAACACGCCTGGTTTGCCGGATATGCCCCGGCGGACCGTCCCCGGTTCTGTCTGGTCGTCGTTCTCGAACGATCCGGCAATGCGGCCGACTCGGCCGTGCCGGTGGCCAAGCGGCTCGTCGTGCGGATGCGGCAGCTCGGGCGGATCTAGCGGGAAGGACGAATGTCGAATGACGAAGGACGAAGGATCACACCACCGATCACGGCCCCCGAGTGTAGGCGGCAGGATTCGATCGTCATTCGTGCTTCTAAATTCCTTCGACATTTGACATTCGACATTCCTCATCTCGTGCCTTCCGCGATCACCCGCAGAATCTGGCTGCCGACCGGGGGGCAGCCGGGAACGAAGATGCCCTTGTCCCGCTGGTTGATCGTGCAGTTGCCCAGGCAGAGGGTCCCTTCCGGCAAATCCGCATGGCCCTTGCCGATGGCGATATGGATCGGACTGTCGGAGGAGAAGTAGTCGAGGAGCTTCTCCCGGTGGTTCTGGAGAAACAGCAGCAGGGTCGACTGGCAAGCGCTGCACGAATTCCTGTCGAGCACCGTGACGCTGGGAAACTCGATTGTCAGATTTTCGGGCGGGGCGGCGAACGGCGCCGCCCAGCGGAGCCAGTCTTCAGGGGCGACGTCGATTTGAGACAGCGCGATCACGCCGTAGCCGCGGTCGGCGCCGAAGCGCAGATGGGGAACCTGCCGGGCATCGACGCCCATCAGGCGGCAGGCGACGGCGTCGGCGGCGTAGGCGTCCGTGCCGGCCAGGACGACGCCCAGCGGTTTCGCCCTGCCGGCGCCCGGCCCGAGCCCTTCCATGCCGACGGTGCCGTCGACGATCGCCAGGTGGGGCCGCAGCAGCGACGACATGTCGGCGATGGCGACGTCGATCGGCTTGGCCGTGTCGCCCTCGATTGGCGGGAGCATGTGCAGTTCGACCTTGCTCCGCCGCCACAGGCAGCCCTTCATGTTCTTGACGGCCAGGGTCACGCCGGTGTGCATGTGCATCTTCATTACGGGAATCGAGACGAGCAGGTCGAAGTCGAACACGTCTTCGCAGACACGGATGCGGTGAATCGCCCGGCCGTCGGGCAAGGCGATCTCAGTGAAGTGGTGCCGATCCATGTCGATCAGGCGGCACCCGCGGCGGGCGGCGATCGCGGTCAGTCCGGCCGCTGCGAAGGCTTCGGACAGGTTGACTCCGACAATCGGACTCTCGCCAACCGCGACCTCGGCGCCGGCCGCGCGGAAGGTGTCGATGGCCGCGGCGACGACCTGGGGATTGGTCACGACTCCCGAGTCGGGCGGGGCCACCCGGCCGACGTTCGGCTTGAGCAGGACGCGTCTACCGCGGACTGGGGAGAGGTCGATCGAGGCGAGTGCGGCACGGGTGTTTTCGTAGGGCCCCAGCCCGCCGGCCACCGCGACGGCCGGCCCCGCGCCGGGAGGGCGAAGTGGGTTGGCTGCCAGGAAAAGGTCGCGGGCGTCTTTCACGACAGGGAACCTCGGCGTGCGTGGGCATTCTCCACCGTATTCCGACCAGTCTAGCGTATCGGGGGCCGGCTGTCGCTTGATCCGGCGCGCCAGACCGCGCCGCTTGAAAACCGCCGCCGGCCTGGCCGCACGACCGCGGCCGGGGTGTTGCCTTCCGGCGGCGGCGCGCAGCCGGGGGCCGGGATCCGTTTGGCGGGGCGGTCAACAGGCGATCCGGAGGGCGGTCAGCATGACCAGGACCGCGATCACAAGAAGCGCGCAGCCGGGCGGCTTCTTCGACCGTCCGGTTGCGGCGCGGGAGGTGAGCAGATCCGTCCCCAGGGAGGCGTTCAGCAGGAAGACCTCCTCGTCCCGTCGGTCCATGGTCCCGATTCGAGTCAGCTGGTTGTCGCCTGGGCCATGGAGGGGTCCACGGGCGGCTCGGCGGGCATTGGCTGGCGATCGAGAAAGCCGGAGAGCTTGCGGCTGCGGACGGGGTGCTGGAGCTTGCGGACCGCCTTGGCCTCGATCTGGCGGACCCGCTCGCGGGTGACGGAGAAGATCTTGCCGACCTCTTCGAGCGTGTAGGTGTAGCCGTCGGCCAGCCCGTAGCGGAGGCGGATGATCTCCCGCTCGCGGTAGTTCAGCGCGGCCAGGACTTCGGCAATCCGATCTCTCAGCGAGATCTGGTTCATGTCCTGGAGCGGGTCGTCGTCGCGGTGGTCTTCCAGGAACTCGCCGAAGTAGCTGTCGTCGTGGTCGCCGACCGGCTGGTCAAGCGAAAGCGGCTGGCGGCTCATCTGCAACACGCAGGTGGTCTCATCGACCGAGAGGCCGGCCAGCGCGGCGGTCTCCTCGATCGTCGGTTCGCAACCTTTCTCTTGAATCAGGTTGCGGGTGACGGTGCGGACCCGGCTCATCGTCTCAATCATGTGGACGGGGACGCGGATCGTGCGGCTCTGGTCGGCGATCGCCCGGGTGATCGCCTGGCGAATCCACCAGGTGGCGTAGGTCGAGAATTTGTAGCCGCGGGCGTACTCGAACTTGTCGACGGCCCGCATCAGGCCGGTGTTGCCCTCCTGGATCAGGTCGAGGAAGCTCAGGCCGCGATTGCGGTATCGCTTGGCGATCGAGACGACCAGCCGCAGGTTGCCCGCCGAGAGCCCTCGCTTGGCGGCCTCGTACTGCTGCTGATAGGCGGCCGTCTTGCGGACTCGGCGGCGGAGCGTGGAGGGGCTTTCCAGGGTGATCTTCATGAGCTGGCGGAGGTCGCGCCGCGCCTGGCCGATGCGGCCGGACGGATCGCCGAGCAGCCGCAGCTTGTTGATTTCCGCCAGCAGCAGCTCCATTCGCCGCGCGATTTCGCGGAGATCGTCGACCAGCGGCTGCAGCCGCTGGGTCCTCAAGCCCAATTCCTCGATCAGCCGGACGGCTTTGTTGCGGCGCTTGGCCAACCGCCGCCAGGCGTCGCGGCGCTGCCGGCGGGTATGGCTCCTGCTGATCGTCTTGGCGAAGTCCTTGCGGTTCTGTTCGAGCAGATGGCGGATTGTCTTGAGGTTGGGAGGCAGGATCCCCATGATGTGCCGCTTTTCGCGGATGTTCGTCACCGAGACCTCGATCGTGCGATCGAGCCGCAACCGCCCGTCGCGGACCTTCTCCAGCAAGGAGACGGCGACATGCAAGGCATAATCGGTGGCCAGCATGGAGTGGCGAAACCGGTTCCGCCACTTTTCGATCCGCTTGGCAGAGGCGATCTCCTCCTTGCGGGTGAGCAAGGGAATCTCGCCCATCTGCATGAGGTAGATGCGGATCGGGTCGTCGATGTGGTTGCCGCTTCCATGCAATTCGACATCCAGATCGTCCGCGCCCTCGCCGTCGTCCATGCCGTCGATCGGTTCGTGGTCGACCGGTTCTGCGTCATCGAGGTCCAGGAGGTGGTCCATCTCGGTCACATCGTGGCCGCTTTCCTGGGCGCCATTTTTGCGGGCCAAGCCGTTTGACCGTTGGTTGCTTCGCGTGCGAGCAGATTTCCCATTCACTGGTTTGCTGCTGACTCGTGCCAAGGTGGAATCCTCTCATGCCTGGGACGTCTGGGAGCAGGGCTGATTTGGAGCCGGTTCAGGGTCCGAGGTCAGCTTGGAGCATCTAAAGTGCCAAAAATCCGAGAGGGCCCAGGGTGTGATCGTAAATTCCTTGGATGAAAGAGGTTACAGCAGGACATTGTTGCCGGGGGGTTCCACAGCTAATTCGACGCGTTGCCCAAACTCATCGTTCCGGCATTGCGTGTCGATTTTGCGAATCGCTGGGTTTTCACAATCCACGCACTGGCACCGGGGGGGGCCGGCGAAAAAGGGGTGCCTGAGTGGTGCGGGGAAACGGATAACTCGGTTACGCACACTCTACAATCAACTGAGACTATCGTAACAACCGAAATTACCAATCTTTCCAGAAGTACGCAACACCCCAAGAGAAAAAAGTCTCCCGCCCCAAGAGAGGTCCGCTGATTCGGGAGGCCGGGCGCAAATTGGGCTCGAGAAGGTTCAAAGCGCGAATGTCGATGTCCAGAGCGACGGATTCAGGCCCGCCCCGCTTGCCTGTTGGGACGCGGCAAGTGTCGCTTCCCTACTCCACTTCGTGGACGACGATCACGTTGTGGCCCTTGTCGAGCAAGCGCGTGCCGGTGACGAGCACGACCCGGTCGCCCGTGCCGACGCGGCTGATCTGCTGCGTTCGGGAAATCACGTATTCGAGCAGGCCGGTGGTGTCGCCGGTGGGGGCGTTGCGGACGGGGAAGACTCCCCAATAGAGGCACATTCGCCTGAGGGTCGTCTCCGAATCGCTCACGCCGATGGCCGGCACGAAGCTGCGGTTCTTCGAAAGCGCGCGGGCGGTTTCCCCCTTGCTGCTGGCAACAATGACCAGCTTGGCGCCGAGTCGCGCGGCGATGCGGCTGGCCGAGTAGACCGTGGCCTCCGTAATCGCATCGACCGGGCTGGCGGCAAGATCGGGCTCGCGGTCCGGCGCGCGGTCGCGGAAGATCGGCTCGGTGGCGACGGCAATCCGGTTCATCATCCTGACGACTTCCACCGGATGCTCGCCGATTGCCGTTTCGCCCGACAACATGCAGGCGTCGGCCCCGTCGAGAATTGCATTGGCCACGTCGGTGGCTTCGGCCCGGGTGGGGATGCGGGCGTGCGTCATGCTGTCGAGCATCTGGGTGGCGATGATCACCGGCTTGCGCCGCTGGTTGCAGAGGGCGACGATCCGTTTCTGGGCAACGGCCATCTGGGCGATGTCGATCTCGACGCCCAGATCGCCGCGCGCGACCATGATCGCGTCGGCCGCCTCGACGATCTCCTCGAGCCGGTCGAGCGCCTCGGGTTTCTCGATCTTGGCGATCACCTGCGTCTGCCCGCCCTCATCTTCGATCAGGGCCTTCAACTGGTGGACCTCGGCGGGGTCGCGGACAAAGCTCAGGCCGAGAAAATCGACACCGCTGCGGGCGGCCCAGACGGCGTTGTCGCGATCGGCCTCGCCCAGGGCCGGCGCGCTGAGCTGGACGCCCGGCAGATTCACGCCCTGGCGGCTGCGGACCGTGCCCGGCTGAACCACCCGGCAGACCGCCTCGTCCGCCCCGACTTGCTCGACGACGAGGCTCACCGTCCCGTCGGCCAGCATGATCCGGTCCCCGGCGGCAAGTTCATCGATCAGCAGCTCGTAGGTGCTGGTCAGTTCGCCCGGCCTGCCGGGCTGGTCGCCGCGGACGAAGCGGAGACGGTCCCCGGCGGCGAGATCCAACTGGCCGCCGGCGAGCTCGCCGAGCCGCATCTTGGGGCCGGCCAGGTCGACCAGCACGGCGACCGGCCAGCCGACGGACTCGGAGGCCGCCCGGCAAGCCGCCAACCGGCGCTCATGCTCGGGGCGATTCCCGTGCGCCGCGTTGATCCGGAAGACGTCGACCCCCGCACGGATCAGTTCGGCGAGCTGCTCTTCCCCATCGCTTGCCGGTCCGATCGTGGCGACAATCTTCGTCTGGCTCGGCCGCTGGACTTCGGGTGTCGGGGCGCCGGACATGTTTTCGGTCCTTTCAGGCAAGGAGATTTCGAAGGCTCGATGAGGCGGCAGGACTCACCATACCCGATGACGCCACTCCATTCCCAGTCCCCCGGAGTCTTGCCGGGAAAAGGGCCCAAGCGCGGGGCGGGCCCGCACCGCCGGCATTCCGTGCTGGGGCAGGCGAGGGTGGCGGAGCCAGCGCGGGATCGGCCCGCGTGGGTCAGGCGCCCGCGATCGGCGACCTGTACTGCGCGGCGAAACGCAGTATAGTGGTGTCGTCATTCCGCCGTGCCAGAGGAGACGCGCCGTGGAGTTCCTGCGATTCGAGCCGACGATCCTCCAATTCCTCGAAGAGTTGACCGACAACAATAACCGGCCGTGGTTTGAGGAAAACAAGCGGCGCTATGAGAGCCAGGTGCTGGAGCCCAGCCTGGCGTTCATTCGCGCTTTCCAGCCCAGGCTCCAGAAGATTTCCCCATTCTGCGTCGCCAGCGATCGGCGGATCGGCGGGTCGCTGATGCGGGTCTACCGCGACGCGCGGTTCGCCGGCAAGCAGCCGCCCTACAAGACGAACGTCGGCATCCAGTTCCGCCACCGGCTCGGCCGCGATGTGCACGCCCCCGGCTTCTACGTGCATATCGCGACCGACGCATGCTTCCTGGCCGCGGGCGTCTGGCGGCCGGATCGCGACGCGCTGGCGCGGATCCGCCGGGCGATCGTCGATGAACCGGACCGCTGGCGGCGGGCGAAGAACGACAAGCGGTTCCGGCAAGAGTTCGCGCTGGCCGGCGACGCCTTGAAGCGGGCGCCCCGCGATTTTCCCGCGGATCATCCCTGGATCGACGACATCAAGCGGACCGATTTCATCGGGCTGGCCGACCTGCTGGAAGACGAGGTCCTCAGCGACGATTTCCTCGACATCGTCGCCGCCCGCTGCGCTGCCGCCCGGCCCCTGATGCGGTTCCTCTGCCGCGCCCTCGGCGTGCCGTTCTGACGCCGCGAGCCTTCTGACGTCGCGAGGCTGTCTGGTCCGTGAAGCTTGAGACTTGAACCCGCGTCGCCAGCCACGTTCCCAAGCTGGAGCTTGGCAGCGAGGTGGGGTGCGCTGGGGCCCGGCGGCTGGGCAGGTCGCCGTTGGTCACTGCCCATTGGTCATTTGCCATTGGAGCTTGAACCGTCGTCCTTCGTCCTTCTTTCGACATTTGACTTTCGACATTCGTCATTCCCCCCGCGCCTCTATTGGTCCTTGCCGACGGTGCCAGCGGCAGCGCGCAGAAACTTCTCGAACCACGCGACCTGGGCGTTGACCGCTCGCTGGGCGTCTTCTCCCTTGAATCCGTGGGCGGCGCCTTCGATGGTGATCAACTCGCAGGGCACACCGGCCTTTTCCATCGCGGTGCGCTGCTGGAGACTATGTTCGATCGGGACAAGCCGGTCCTTGTCGCCATGGATCAGCAGCGTCGGCGCATCGTCCCGGGTGACGTGCAACAGGGGCGAGACATCGTCGGCCAGGTCGGACGCGAATTGGAGGGCCGGGTAGTCCGTCCGCATCCTCGGCTCCTCGCCGGTGACCCACTGCCGGAGGTCGCTCGGGGGGTAATAGGCCACGGCGGCCGCGACCCGGCTGCTTTGGCGGAGGACTTCATCCTTGGCCGCGGGGTGGCCGGCGTCCGCGGTTGTGGCGAGGACCAGCGAGAGGTGCCCGCCGGCACTCATTCCATACACGCCGAGCCGTTCGGGGTCGATCTGGTAGTCGGCGGCGTGGAGCCTGATGTGGCGAACCGCCCGGCGAACGTCGGCGACGGCTTCCGGTACCTTGTAGCGCGGCGCCGAGCCATGGCGCACGGCCAGCACCGTGAACCCGCGAGCGAGCATCGGCTGGAAAAAAGCCAGCCTTGACTCGGGGGGCGACCAGTGGGAATGCCACCCCCCGCTGACCATGAAGAGAACGCCCAGACCGTTGGCGCTCTCCTTTGGCCGGAAGACGTCATAAGTCAGGGCCATGCCGTCCTTGTGCCCGTAGACGACATCCGGCGTGATTTCGATTTCCTCGTCGGCGGCCCAGCATCGAGTGGAAAGCAATCCAGCCAGCACAAGCCCGAGTGCAACGCGTCCCATGGGTTGACTCCTTACGTCATGACACATTCGTCATTCGTTCGGCATTTGACTTTCGACATTCGTCATTTCCCGCGCTCGCGGCCAGCCGTTGGCGCGGATCTGCTTGCCAACTTCGCGGAGCGTGGCGGCAGCGGCCGGGTGAATCGATCCGTCGGCGAGCGGGTCCGTGGTGAGCAGCAGGTTGCAGTTCCGCCCGGCCGCGGCGGCCAGTCTGCCGAGCAGCTCATCGCGCGTGTCGTGGCTCGGCTGGCCGCCCTGGCGGGAGTCCTGGACCGGCGGCTGTATCGAGTCGCAGACCTCGTTGTGCTTCGTCTTGTTCGCCTCCCACGAGAGGGTGGCGAGGGTGACCGACTTGGGCCGGAACCGGGCCTTCCTGACCCGCTCGGCGAGCCAGTCCCCCGACAAATCCGGCACGGCGAAGTCTTCCGTGCCGGTGGCCCCCTGCTTGAACGAGATCAGCGCCTGCGGTTGAAGCCGCCGGACCATCGCGTAGGTCTCGTGGATCGGGAACAGGTCGGGCTGGGCGTAGTATGCCATGATCGGTTGGAGGTGGAGCCCGGCGACCGGCCCGTAATTGCCGAGCAGTTCGCGAATCTGCTCGTGGGCATCCTCGATATAGCGGGCGAAGTCGTCCGGATTTTTGTACTTGTAGTTGGGGTCCGGTTGGGGGTAGTCCGGCCGGCTGATCGCGCCCATCGAGCGTGGATAGACGTAGGGGTGTCGCCAATTGGCGGCGTAGGAATAGGACAAGAACAGGCCGAGCCCCTTCTGCTGGCAGGCGGCGGCCAGCTCGCCCACCAGGTCGCGGCGGGCCGGGCTCTCGGCGCTGCTGAACTGGGAGGTCTTCGTGTCGAACAGGCAGAACCCATCGTGATGCCGGGCGGTCAGGTTCAGATAGCGCGCTTGGGCCTCCAGCGCAAGGTCGGTGACGAAATCGGCGTCGAATTTCGCCGCGGTGAACTCCTGCTGGAGCCGCGCGTATTCGGCCACGGGTATCTTCTCGTCATACATGACCCACTCGCCGCGGCCGAGCAGGCTGTAGAGCCCATAGTGCATCGAGAGGCCGAAGCGAGCGCCCGCAAACCATTTCAGCGCCGCCGCGCGGGGGTCTTCCGCGTAGAGCATCTCGTGGCCGGCGAGGTAGCCGGGCGGGGTTTTCTCACGGCCCCAGGCGGTGCTCCCCACCGTGGCGGCGACCGCGGCCGAGGCCGACCTGAAGAAATCGCGGCGGGGGATCGGTTTTCGTGGAATCACGAGGACGTCTCCTTGTTGACCGGCACGCTGACGACTAGCGGTTGGCGCCTGCGGCGCGGGAAACCGCCCCGTCCCACGTGCCTGTTCATTTGCGTCGAGCGGGCAACCGCTCGACCCGAACGTAAAACGCGCCGCGCTGGGCGCCGCCCGCTTCGACGAGCCAGGTCTGCATCGAGGCCGGGCCCGCCGGCAGGTCCACTTCAAAGACCGCCTCCACCGCCCCCTGGGCGACCGGTTGAACCTCGTCGAAGCCGCCAACCTTCAACCGGGCGCTCACCGCGCGCAGCGGAAATCTCGCCTCCGGCGGCCGCTGCATGAGGGCGAAGCGGTATCGGCCCGCCACGGCCGCTTCGATCTGCCAGACGCCGTTCCACTCGGGCATCTGCGCGATCTGCCGGTGGTTCCAGGGCACATTCTCCGCGTGCCAGTCGTGGCTGGAGATGGTCGCCGGATTCTCTTCTTCCGCGCCCAGGACCAGCCGCACGTACTGGTCAAACCGCCTGGAAATATCTCTCCAGTGGCTCTCGTACTGGCTGCGAAGCCTGGCGACGACCTCCGGCTGCCGGGCGGAAATGTCCGCCGCCTGGCCGGGATCGGCCGTGATGTCGTAGAGTTCCTTGCCGTCGATGAGTCGCCAACGTTCGGTCAGCACGGCCGTCCGCCGCCAAGGCTCGGGATGATCGAGCCGATTGACCGCTACGAACAGCGTCCGGTCCGGCCAACCGGCTGGCTCTCCCCTGAGCGGCCGGGCGATGCTCGTTCCGTCGAAGGAGACGCTCGCGGGCGTTTCGAGGCCACATAGTTCAATCAACGTGGGCAGCAGATCGACGTGGGCGGTCAACTGGCTGACGTCGCGCCCGGCGGCCAGTTGGCCGGCAGGCCAGTGGATGAAGCAAGGCACGCGGTGCCCGCCGTCATACTGGGAGCCTTTCTGGCCGCGCATTGCGGCGTTGAATCCTCTCCAGCCGCCGGACGGCGACTTGCCGCCCGCCGCGCCCGCCGCCGTGCCATTGTCGGTCATGAAGATAAAGATCGTGTTGTCGATCCGTTTCAAATCGGCGAGCGTTCTGGTGAGCCGCGCGAGGTTTTCATCGATGTTGCTGATCATCCCGTAGAACTCGGCCATCGGGCTGGGGACTCCCCGGGCCCTGTAAGGTTCGGAGTACTTGGGATCGACCAGGTACGGCGCGTGCGGCGCGTTGGTGGCCAGGTAGCAGAAGAAGGGGCGGTCTGGGGTCGACCGGATGAATTCGATCGCCGCGTTGAACCAGACGTCGGTACAGTAGCCAGCCTGCTTTTCCGGCTTGCCGTTGTGGAAGTAGGTGTCGTCGAAGTAATCGTTGCCCCAGTAGTCCGGCGCCTGGCCCACGCCGCCGCCACCATGGCAGAGCACCTCGTCGAAGCCCCGGTCCTGCGGCCGGTAGGGATGGTTGTCGCCGAGGTGCCATTTGCCGAACATGCCGGTTCGGTAGCCGGCCCGCTGGAACACGTCGGCCATCGTCACCTCGTCGCCGCGGAGGATCGAGCGGCCCATGATCGTGTGCCAGACGCCAACCCGGGCGGAGTAGCGGCCGGTCAGCAGCGCCGCGCGCGTCGGGGCGCAGGTGGGGTCGACGTGAAAATCCGCCAGCCGCACGCTCCGCTCGTGCAGTTTGTCGAGATTTGGGGTCTTGATCATCGCGTTGCCATGCGCGGCCAGGTCGCCGTAGCCCTGGTCGTCGGTGATCACCAGGACCACGCTGGGCCGCTCGGCCGCCGAAGCGGGGCGGGCAAGTCCGAACGCGGCGAGCAGACCCGCGAAGCAGGCAATGCGGAACTCGTTCATGGACCACTCTCCGTGACGCCGGGGCCGTCAGCGTCGCACCCGAGGATTGTTCAAGATACGCCTGATTGTACAGCCAACGGCCCGCGCTGTTCAACGTGCCCTGTTCGGAACGACCGCGCTGGGGGCGGGCGATTCTCGCCGGCGGTCCGCCGTGCCGGCCTCTTAATTTCTCGTGGAATAATCCATACAATGGCCGGCAGACGGACTGGAGCCGCTTCCCGACTGCAAGACGAGGCAAAACGATGCGAAAGTCACTGCTGGCCGCGAGTCTCGCGATGATCCTGTGTTTTTGGGGGCTTGCCCCGGGCGACGAGGGACCGGTCGGCAAGCGCCCCTATGAGATGGACTGGGCCGGGCGGAATGAACCGCCGCGGCCGGCCCTGGTCGACTTCGAGAATCTCGATGGGTGGACGGTCGCCTGCCAGCAGGCCGCAGCGACGCTCAGCCGCTCGCGCCAGCAGCAACTCTGGGGAACCTACGTGGGCAAACTCACGTACCGTGCCGACGGCGGCGGTCCCAAGCTCGCGCTGCGGCCGCCGGCGCCGATCCCGCTCTCGGTCCCCGGCGACTCGGTGAGCCTGTGGGTCTACGGCAACAACTGGGCCTACAGCTCCGATCCGACGACGCCCCAGGTCTCGATCACCGTCGTGCTGCGATCGGCACCCGCGGCCGATGGGACGGCGGGGGCGCCGGTCCGCGTCGAGCTCGGCCGCGTCCGCTGGAAAGAGTGGTTCTGGATGCACCGCCGCCTGACTCCCGAGCAGCAACAACGGATCGGCCCCGGCGCGACGTTCGACTCGATCGAAATCGGCGGCGGCTCCAATCGCGAGGACCGCGAGCTGTTCTTCGACGACCTGTGCTTCTACCGCGAGGAGCTCAAGCCGCTCCGCGTTGAGCCGCAGCCGCAGCGGGGAGTGGGCCTGTTCGAGGGCCAATCGCCGGGAGTGCACAGCGGTCCGGGCCGGTTGCCGTTTCCCACGCGCGAGGAGACGATCCTGCCCGACAACGCGGTCGCGGAATTCCGCGCGAAGACCGGCCGCGACGGTTCGGCGTACACATTCACGTACGAGGGGAGCGACGGGCGGCTCACGTATCGCTACACTCCGCGCGGCGGCGATCTCGGCGACATTGAAGTGATCGCCCCGGGCGAGCTGCGCTTCCGGCCGATGGTCGATGGGGGGTTCCTGTTTCAGACCGCGGGCGGGGCCGGCGCGGCCGTGCCCGAAAAGGCCGAGCTCGTGGAGTGCCGCCAGGATGGCGACCTGGTGACAAGCCGCTGGCGTTATCGTTGGGGCGCGGAGTCGGCCGAAGGGACGCTCCGGCTGCGGCTCTGGCAGAAGTCGCTGGTCGTCGATCTTGCCTGCCCGGGGGGCGCCGTGGGCGAGGTTCGCACCGGCCGGGCGGTGGGGCTCAAGCAGGTGCAACTGGTGAGCGTGCCCTATTTGACCTGCGACGCCCGGCGGCCCGCCGTGCTCGTCTCGACGGATGGGGCACGGCCGCTGTTCATGATGGGGCTGTTCGACCACTGCCGCACGAACGCCTCGGAGTTCTTCGCGATCAACGACGCCGGTGAGAAAGGGGCGGTCTATCATGGCGGCACGCGTTACCGCCCCAAGACCGACGGGGCGCGCAACGACTGCTTCGAACGCCTGTTCTTGACCGTCGCCCCGACCTTCGAGGAGGTCCTGCCCAACATTCCCAACCCCAAGTCGCCCTGGATGGACGTGACCGGCACGCGGCTCTGGCGGGCGCACGGAGCGTCGAACCGCCAGGCCGATTACCTGTTCTGGCAGCGCGTGGCCCGGTTCGGCATGACGGAGATGGTCGTCACCGACCACGAGGTGGGCTGGCGCGATGGCGGCGAGAGCTTCACCCTGCGGACTCGCGCGGCGCCGGGCAAAGGCGGCGACGCCGGCCAGGCCGAGTACGCCCGAAAGATGCGGGCCCTGGGGATCCGCTACGGAATCTACAACAACTACCGCGACTTCGCCCCGGTCAACGAACATTGGGACCCGGACCGCGTGGGCCGCGACAGCCTGGGCCAGTTGATTCCCGCCTGGGCCCGCTGCTACATGCTCAAGCCGACCGCGGCGGTCGAGTTGGAGGCCCGGCTGGCGCCGATCATCCAGGAAAAGTTCCAGCTCGACACCTCCTACTGCGACGTGCACACCGCCGTCACGCCCTGGTCGAGCGTCGACTACGACGCCCGAGCTCCCGGCGCGGGCCGGGCGGCCGACGTCTTCTATGCCTACGGGCAGATCATGCTCCACCAGAAGAAGACGTGGAACGGCCCGGTCTACAGCGAGGGCAACCAGCACTGGTACTACTGCGGCCTGACCGACGGCAACTACGGGCAGGATCAGGGGGCCCGGCTGGCGGAAAACCCCTGGCTGGTCGATTTCGACCTCCGCAAGCTCCACCCGCTCTGCTGCAATTTCGGCATGGGCAATCCGGGGATGTTCTTCGGCCGGGAAGAGCTGCGGCGGACGACTGCGGAGGACTGGCCGGCAAAGCTCGACCAGTTCCTCGCCGCCACGCTGGCCTTCGGCCACACGGGCTTCTTCGTTCGCGAGGCGGGCGAGGCGGAATCGATCCGCAGCTACTTCAGCATCCAGCAGCTTCACACCCGCTATGCCCGCGACACGGTCGCCACGATCCGCTACGCCGACCAGGCCGGCAAGCTCCTCGACACGAGCACCGCCGTGGCGACCGGCGCTTTCCGCCGCTCGCAGATCAAGACGGTCTATCGCGGCGGGATGGAAGTCTGGGTCAACGGCCATCGAGAAGAATCCTGGACGATTCCGGGGGCGGATCGCGCGAGCCGCGTCGTCTTGCCGCCGCATGGTTGGTACGCAATCGATCGGCACGGGAAGGACCTGGTTGGTTTCAGCGCTCTGGTCGATGGGCATCGGGCCGACTACGTCGACGGCCCCGCCTACACCTACGCCAACGGCCGCGGCCGCTTCACGCGATTTGACCGGGCGGCCTGCGACGGCCAGTTGATCGCCCACCGGCGGGCCGGCGGATCGGTTGAACTGATCCCCGTCGGCTGCCGGGTCGGTTTCGCCGTGGACATCGGCGGCGCGGCGGCCGCCGTGGCCCTTGACGAGGCGGGCAAGGAAATCGGGCCGGCGGATACCCGCTTCAGCCGCGGGCTGGTGCATGTCGTTCCCGTCGAGGGCGCGTTCAGCTATCTTCTCTCACCCAGGCCCGCCCCGCCGGAACCGCTCGGCTCGAAGCGGACCGAGGCGATCCCGGGCGAGCAAGTCGAGGTTGGCGGGGGCCAGCCGCCCGTCCGATGTCCAACAGATGCGCCGATCGGGCGGCTCTTCTGGCATTGCCAGGGTGGGCGGTGGCTCGACTTTCTCACCGTGCCGCTGGTCGATGCGGCGGCCGCGCTGGAGGAGAGCCGACTGGCGGTCACGCTCCGTTCGCGTCTGGCCGACGTTTCAACAGCGAAGATCCGGCTTGCCGACAAGCGCTGGGAGCAGGCCCTGCCGCCGGCCACCCCGGTGCGATTCGACTATCCGCTCGCGCCCCCCGCGGACGAGCGGGTGGAGCCCGTCGAGTTGATCGTTGAGGCCGCCGCGCTCGAGCACCGGCAGATGTGGTGGCTGAAGACGGAAGAGCGGATCGCGGAGGCGGCCCGCTGGCCTGAATGGAGCCGGTTCGGCCAGCGGCTGCGGAGCGGCGAGGAGGACGCGGACCTGGCGCGGACACGGGCCCACGTGCATCACTCCGACCGGCTGGCCTGCGGCGGCAGCGAGCGGGATGGCTGGGCGATGCACCCGCCGTACGTCGGCGGCACGGGCTGCGTATTCGCCCTGACCGAGGCGGTTAAACTGCCGGAGACGGCGGCGGTGCTGAAGTGCGAGATCGGCAAGGGCGACGGCAGCGACCGCGGCGACGGAATTCTCTTCCAGATTGCGGTCGTCGCGGCCGATGGAACGGAGACGCTGGCCGCCGAACGGGTCTGGGACGAGCACGCCTGGTCGGAATGGACCGTGGACCTGGGGCGTTGGGCGGGGCAAAAGGTCCAGCTGAAGGCGATTGCCGACGTCGGCAAGAACGACAATTCGTCGGGCGACTGGGCCCGCTGGGCGAACCTGCGCCTGGAAACGGCCGCGCCGGTGCCTGTGCGGACGCTGCACGACCGGCCCGCCATCTTGACCCACGCGAACCATGCGGAAACGCCCCCCCAGGTCGATCTGGCGCAGCTCCGCAAGGGCACCGGCGGGCGGGTCTGCCTGGAGAGCATCGGGCTGGAAAAATCCGGCCGCTACACTTCCTACGCCGCGCTGAACGGCGCGGCCCTCGGCCCCTTGCCCCCCTCGCGCGGCTCGGAGTCGACCGGCCAGTGGGGCCCGGAAACCTGCCTGCCGCTGACCGCGGAGGCCATCGCCACGCTCGGCCGGGAGAACGTCTTGGCGATCTCCAACCCCGGCCAGGACTGCTTCAAGGTCCGGCGGGTGCGGATCGAGTTGAACCTGCCGGCGGGCGGGCGGATCTCGTCGCAGATCAACACGACGGTCTGGACGCAGCCGCCCGAGTGGCTCCATGCCGAGGGCGTGCTGGTTCCGTTCGGCAAGGAGATTGAAGCGGCGGTGCGGTTTCGAGCGGCCGGAGGTAAATCCGGCGACGAGTGAGGGCGAACGCGTCGATCCAGACTCCGCATTTCATCGCAATTGAACGCCGTTCACTTCGCGCCCCGGATGATTGCCCCCAGTTCCCGCTGGGCCGGAGTCGGCTCCTGCGCCTCGGCCAGCGCGCGCCAGAACTGTAGTTGCTCATCGGGAGTCAGCATAATCACACCCGCATCTGCCTGTTGGGGCTCCCGCCGAGCCTGGGAAACGGTCACCATGCGGACATAATCGCTGATGCTGACTTGCCGCAACGCAGCCGCCTTGGCGACGCACGCTTTGCTGTCTTCGTCTTTCCGCTTTCCGCTTTCCGCTTTCAGCTTTCCGCTTTCACTTCCCCCCGCGTCGAGACGACAATCTCCCGCAAGGGCATCTCCTTGCCGGAGACTTCGATCGCCGCCCGGGCGAGTCGCACGAGGCCCGTGCAGCAGGGGACTTCCATCCGCGCGACCGAGAGGCTCTTCACGTCGGACTGGCGGAGAATCGCCGCGAGCTTCTCGAGATGCCGCTGGGCGTTGTCGAGTTTTGGGCAGGCGATGGCCACCGTCTTCTCCATCAGCAGCCGCTCATGGAAATCGGCCATGGCAAACGCCGCGCATTGGGCCGCGAGTAGCAGGTCGGCTCCTTGAAGGAAGGCTGCCGATTCGGGCAGCAGGGCAAGCTGGATCGGCCAGTTGCGGAGTGCGGAATGCGGTAAGGACGCACCGCCCGGCGCGACCGGTTCGGATGCCGGCTGGGCCAGCACGTTGAGCCGGAGATCACGCGGCGCCGCGCCGGGACAGCCGCCGCCGGAATGGTCGCAGAGGGGCGCCGGCTGAGATGCCCCAAGCTGTCGGGCGGCGGCCTCGTCGAAATCCGCGGCGTCGCGCTCGATGATCGTGATTGCCCCCCGGGGGCAGTGGCCCAGGCAGACGCCGAGCCCGTCGCAATAGACGTCGGAGACCAGCTTCGCCTTGCCGCCGACGATGCGGATCGCCCCCTCGGCGCAGGAAAGGACGCACTGGCCGCAACCGTCGCATTTCTCTTCGTCGATCTGGATAATCTTCCGCACCGGCATGGTCGGCTGGCAGCTCCTACTGGTGCTTCATCCAGCCCGCATTCGTCTCCCCCTTGATCACGCGCTCTTCGATGAAGCGGCAGATCATCGCGGAAAGATTCAGGGGCGGCAGATTGAGCAGTTTTTCCGCCTGGAGCGTGGTATCGAAGGCCAGCCGCAAGACGGTGCGGTCGATTAGCGCCTCGGGCTGAGGCCGGTTCAAGACCATCTTCCCCTCGATCCGTTCCGCATCGCGAGCCTTCTCCGAAACGCCCTGGCCGACGAGGATCATCGCCGAGAGACGATCGCGGACGGGGGAGAGGCCCTTGGCGTTCAAGACAGCGGCCGTGTCCAACCCGGGGTGGGACCATCGCGGAGAAATCAACACCAGGGCCTTCACGTCCTGGCTCTGCTTGATGCCCGCATGTTCGTAGTTCGGCAGCGACCAATCGTAAGCCGACCAGACCATGGCAACGGCCGCGCCCATTTCCGAGCCGACGATCACCAGCTTGTTGAGGTTCAGTTCTTCTGAATTGTTCTTGTTCAGAAGAAAACTGCGCAGGGCGGCCATATCGAGCGCGGCGATTTCGGCAAACTCGGTTCCCCGGAATTTCGCCGCATCGAGCTTCACTTCACGGGGCTTCCCCCGGTAGACCTCGATCTTTCGCGTGCTCTCTCCGTGGCCCCTCAGGTCCGGCACGAGGACCGCGCACCCCAACTGCTGCAATTGTGGGGCCAGCGTGGCAAACTCCCGCCGGCTCGATTTCCAGTTGTGCAGAAGGAGAACAGGCACCGACTCCTTCCCCTTGGTACCGGGATAGAAGGTTGCACAGAGGGTGACGCCGTCGCGGGTGATCAGGTCGCCGCCGGAAATCTCTTCCGGCGGAGGAATCTTCTCGGCCTTCCGCCCAGCCGGCGGGCGGGCGGGGCTGGGCGCTGGCGGCTGGGGCTTTGCCTGCGGTTTGGCGGCTGGCTTGGCCTGCGGCTGCCGGCCCGCCGGTTGCGCTTGGGCCGGTGCGGCCGCCCTCGCCGGGGAACGCCGCGCCGATGGCTGCTGGGGATTGGCTCCCGCCTCAAGATGGGGCAAGCCGACGAGAAACCACGCCAGCAGGCCCGCAAGCCAGCCGGCGGCTAACCACGGCCAGCGCCGAGGAGGGAAGGGACCGAAAACCATCGTCTGAGCAGCATTCGAGGGCATCTCGCAACCGCCTTTCCGCGTCAAATCATGTCGATAGCCGTCAGCAGCGGCAGGGCCACGCCTATATCTCTAAATCCTATAACGAGTTACGTCGCACGTCAACGGAATAAACGGCTCGCCGGCAGAGGGCGCAAATTGCTGCGCTGCCATGGTTTCCGGAAAACCAATGATCGGCGGTCGGCAACAAGAGCCCGAGGCAGGCGACCTGCCGCAGGCAAGAAACGGGACCCTGAACGCTTCCTCTGGTTCCCAAGCTCCAGCTTGGGAACATCGCCATCCCTAAGCCAAAAAATAAGGGGCCCCCGAACGCTGCGCCGTTCCGCTGGTTCCCAATCACTCGCCTGGGAACGCGGCGGCGCCTTCATGAGCCGATCTGGGCTAGTGCATATAGGCGGCGTCGGCGGCGAAATACGCTCGAGGATCGTGAGCGTAGAAGTGCCTGGCGATCTGGTCGGCCAGCACGCCGACGAACTCGCGCCGGAAGGCGATTTCCTGCACGTCGGACGTGGATTTCGCCGAGTTCGGCGGATGGATCGATTGCGGCAGCGGTTTGTCCACCAGCAGGTCGCCGGTCTGGCAGTCGTAGACCTTCATCACGATATTCGCCTTGCCCTGGTAGAGCGTCTGGCCTTGATAGATGCTGAATTGCTCGACTTCGATTCCCAGCACCCGGTCGGCCTTCAGTGCGCGGCCGACTTCGAGATACTCATCCCAATCGTTGTTGTCCATCCACTGGTCAACCTCGCGCTGGTTGACCATTCTGATCTTGGGGACGTTGCTTTTCAGAAGACTCGCCACCTTCTGGGAGAGTTCCTTGGGAACCGTGGGAAAATTGTAGATGTCGGTCCCGCGGCAGACGACGGCAACGTTCTGGTCTTTCAGGCATTTGTATTCCGCGGGGATGTTCGGCCCCTTGAGCAGCCACATCGCCGTGGCCAATCCGCTCGTGCAACCGGCAAGCGCCAACACGGCGAGGACTGTTGCGGCCAGGAATACTCTCGCGGGTCGAAAAGCGAACCGATCGTCCATGATCATCCTCGCGGCGCGTTCACTCCAATTGAATCCGAACCGTCCAATCGATCACCGTGCAGGGGCAATCCCGGCTGCCGCTGTCTCCCCTAGCCGGAGGATTCCGGGCTCAGGCAATGGCTAGCGGCACGAGCTGCGCCAGCGCACTTGCCGCCGCCAGGATTCGGCCGCTCTCGGGACGGCATACCGCAATCGATCGGGGAAAAGGGTTCATGCGGAACCGATCAACGGTCGGGGGAGGATAGCCGGAAGCGCGCCTGGCGACAAGGTCGATTCCAACCCGCAGCCAGCGGCCAGCGTGCAGACCCGCCCGCCTGACGCCAGCCAGGCCACCCTGAGGCAATGGCCATCACAGTCAACCGAATTAGGGAAGATGCGTGGCAGCCATAGCGTCCGGCAGCAGAAGTCGGTTTGCCAGGTTGAGGAAATCCAGGCTGACGGCGCAAAACAGCAGGTATTGACGGAAAAGGGAAGAACGGAAAGGGAGCAGACGCAGTTATTGGGTAAGATGCATGGACTGGAATGTCCTGCGCGTTCGTTTCAACCGCGCCGCGACGACGCAGGGGGGATCGCAGTCCCGGTTGCCCCGCTGTCTGCTCCGTTCAAACCGTGCTACCCTGCGCTGTGAGCCGCGCCGACACAGCGGCCAGTGGCCTCAAGCTCCGCTTCCCTCTCAGGGTTATTGACGTACTTCGTTCAGCCGCGCGGTTCCGGCAACGGCCAATCGCAGATCATAGACTCTCTCCGCGCGCAAGATCTGCATCCGTCCCACGCCACGGTGAAGAAGGTGGAACACGCTGCCCGCGTGCAACTCTTGCTCCGTCCCTCGTTGCACTTACCGCTGGCCGCCTATTTGGCCGCAAAGTTGTCGCCACCCTTCCATTGAGTGTTTCAGGTTCTCGCGACTGTCGCCGCGGATCGCGTAACATTGCAGCCCGATCGGCCCCATGTAGCCCAATCGCTTGAGAATCCGCAACACGCGGCCGACGTCGAAACTGCCTCGATCGAGTGTCTGGATCAGCCGGTTCCAAGGCATCCGGTTCGTGTCACCGCCGTCGGCCCCATTGATGCTGACAGCAAACAGATAGGGCATTGCCTCGGCCAACCGTCGCTCAAGGTTCTCCTCGTTGTCGACCTTCAAGAAGTGGCATAAGTTGAACGTGGCGCCAACGTTTTTGCGGTCTACCTTCTTTGCCAGCCGCACCGAGTCTTCCACTCGAGCGACGTAGAAGCCGGCGTGCGGATAGAGCGCAACCCTCAGGCCCGCCCCCTCAGCCATGTCGGCAATCTCGCGCAGAATCGTTACGGCCCGGTCGTCCGATTCCGTCGAGGACGGTCTTCCGCCCAGAATGTAGACCCAAATCAACGTGTCGCGGCCCTTCAGTTGTCGGATGGCCGTTTTGAGGCCGGGGTCGTACGGCGATTTCCCCCGGTCGACGTCGGCGCCGACATAGACGCTAAACATCTTCAGCCCTTGGGCATCGAGCGCCTTGAGCATTTCTGGGATCTGTTGGGTACCGGTATAGCCGATGCCGGAATAACCAAGCTCCTTGAGCATTTTCGCCTGTTCTTCCAACGGAACATGCTGCTCGCGGCCCGTGCCGTTATCGAAGGCGAAGAACGGACTGGCCAGTCCTGATTCGGCATCGTCCGCAGCCCATGCGGATACAGCCGCGAGCACGCCCAACGCAAGACCGGCCAAAAAATCGCGAATCATGGACAAACGCATAACCGGCTCCTCTTGATGGATCTAGTGGCGCTATGCTTCCAGCGACCATGGGCTGCGGCCGGGCGGCAGCGACAACAGCCTGTTTGCCTCATCGTCACCGGGGAAGTGCTCCTTCTGCGGGTCCCACTTCAAGGGGCGGCCCAACTGAATGGCAATCTGGCCCAAGTGTCCCAATGAGGTGGTGCGATGTCCGACTTCGGCGTCTTCCAGCGTCTGGCCGCGTGTTTGCACCGCGTCGAGGAAGTCGCGTTTCTCGTGCATCAACGGGAAGTGCTGCTCGTCAGGGCCGATCTTCGAGTCCAACAGCCCCCTGGGTTCGGCTTCCAGCGGCACGCCGCCAAAATTGGCCTGAATCCATCCCGCTTCGCCCTCAAATCGCGTGTGGGGGGCACTCGTATCCGTCTTGCAGATCAATCGTACTCCGTCGGCGTAGGTGCAGATGAACTCAAACTCGTAACATACGTCCCAGAGGCTGCCGGGCGGCGGATACTTGCCGCGGCCTTCTACGGCCACGGGTCCGGTGCGGTCGGTGTTGTTGCCCCACTGGGCGATGTCATTCAGATGCGTAGTCCAGTTGAGGATCATGCCGTCGCAGTAATCGCGGATATTCATCCAGCCAGGCCGTTCGTAGCCCTGAATCTGATGCACTCGCTGTTCGGTGTATGGCTTCACCGGCGCCGGTCCCAGCCAAAAATCGTAGTCGAGCTCTTCGGGCACCGGCATCTTCACAAACGGCGGCGAGGTGGAACTGCCTATCGGCACCGTGGTGCGGATCGTGTGCAACTTGCCGATCCGCCCGTTACGCACCAACTCCACCGCCCGGTGAAACTGCTTGATCGAACGAAACTCGCTGTCCGTGCGAAAGATTGTCTTGTGTCTGGCGACCAGATCACTCAGCAGACGGCCTTCGGCGATGCTCCGCGTCAGCGGCTTCTCGCAGGAAACGTCCTTGCCCGCTTTTACCGCCGCGACCGACATCGGCACGTGCCAATGGTCGGGCGTGCTGATCATGACCGCGTCAATGTCTTTCCGCCCGAGCACCTCGCGGAAATCGGCGTAACGCGGACACTTCGGAACCTTGGGACAACGGTTCTTCTTCTCGCCGTAATACGATGCGGTTCGTTCCTCGGTCACTTCCAGCCGCCATCGATCGGCGTCGCACAATGCAACCACCTCGCAATCCGATTGGCTGGTGAAGAACGGCAGGTTGTAGGCGATCGCCTGGCGGCCCAGCCCAATCATGCCCAGGGTGGTCCGGTTGCTCGGGGCGACGTTGCCGTCAGCGCCGAGGGCCCGTGCCGGGATGATGGCTGGCGTTGCGCACGTTGCCGCAACTCGCAAGAACTGGCGACGATCCATCCGGTTGGTGGTCATGGATTGTTCTCCTTGGATTTATGGATTCTGTGTGATGGTTCAGCGCATCCTCACCCTTGTCATGGCCTCCAGGCCTCCATGACAGTCGCCTGACGAAACCCAGCTTCGTTACCGGACAGGCCCCAGTCAAGCCCGCCCGATCCAGTCTCTTGGCGGCCATGCTGGAGGCAGCAGCCGTCACGTTGAAATACGTCCGCAACCACGGCTGCCATGACCGCGGGCACGAAGCCCGGCGGCCCTTGCCGTGCGAGTTTGGGTGAACTGAAGGCGACGGGCCCACAGAGTGGGTACGATGCAGGGACTGGCATGTCGTGCGGGTTCTTTTCGTGGGCGCCGCGACGACGCAGGGGCGATCGCAGTCCGGGTTGCAGCGCTGTCTGCTCCGTTCAAGCCGTGCTGCCCTGCGCGGTGAGCCGTAGCCCGCGCAGCGGCCAATGGCCTCAAGCTCCGCTTCCGTCTGAGGGTCGTTGTATTCCTCCCGCCGGCGGCGAATTCGGCCGGATTGAGCGCGCCGGCGCTGTCGCCCCCGGGGAAGCTCGGGCGCCCGTTTCGGTAGCAGCTGCCAGCTACGAAAATCGCAGCATCTCTGGCGCGACGCCCGGCGGCAGAAGCGAGACGCCGCCGCCGCTGGCGGCGGCTCGCAGCGCCGCGACGGCCTTTGCCAGCATCTCGTCATGGTCGAAGGCAAGCGGCGGCAGATTCGTGAGCGGGAACCAGGCGGCCCGGGCCGCATCGTCGCCGGCGCGGAGCTGGACCCGGTCCGCATCGACGATGGTCCAATAGGCGACCGTCACGACCCAACCGCGCGGGTCGCGGCCCGGCTTGCCGAAGGCGTGGAATTGGTTCAGGGGCAAATCGCCCAGCCCCGCCTCTTCCCGCAGCTCACGCCCGGCGGCCTCGTGAAGGTCTTCCCCTTCATTGACAAAACCGCCCGGGATGGCCCATGAACCCTCGAAGGGAGCCGTCTTGCGCTGGATCAACAGGACGTTGAGCGTGTCGCCGCCAATTCCGAAAACCACACAGTCGGCAGTCAGCCCGGGACGGGGGAAGCGATAGGTGTAAGGCATGGAGGAGGGTTCAGGGTTCAGGGTTCACTTCATCAGCTCGTTCCCAAGCTCCGGCTTGGGAACGCATGAATCCGGTTCCCAGGCTGGAGCTTGGGAACCAGGAGGTGCGATTTGGACCTTGGAATTTGGACCTTGGAACTTGGAACTTGAGCCTTCCACCCTATGACTTCTTCAGGCTTTCGACGTATTGGGCGAGCTCTTCCAGCTCTCGTTCGAAACCGCCGGAGAGGATCGGGAAGCGGCACCAGGTCTTCGGGTCGAGGTTCTCGTCGTCGAGGTGGAACGACGGGGCGTAGCGCTCGCGTTTCCACTGGTTGCGGCACCAGAGGCGGAAGAACCGCGCGACCCAGAGGTGGAGCTGCTCGTCGGAGAACTGGCCGAATTGCGCTCGCGCGCGGCGGAAGGCATCGATCGGCGTCTGCTTGTCGCGGATCGCCGCCCGTTCGATCGCGTCGAGCACTTCGTAGGGCATCAGATCGGCCTCGTCGGTCTGCGTCGCTTCCCGGGGCCGGAGCTCGGCGGTGGGGGCCAGGCGATTGACGGCGGCCAGCGCGGGGATGGGGTGGACGCCGGCCGGGCCCTCGGTCTCCAGCCAGCGAAGCCAGTGCCGCAGGAATGCCTTGTCAATGCCGGCGATCGGGCTGAGGCCGCCGCACGTGTCGCCGTCCATCGTGGCGTAGCCCACGGCCGCCTCCGATCGGTTGCTCGTGGCCAGCAGCAGGGCGCCCTTGACGTTGGCCAGCATCCAGACGCCCGGTCCGCGGACGCGGGCCTGGATGTTCTGTAGCGCCAGATCGTCGCGATCCCAGCTCAGTTCGCGCCCCAGAACGGCCTCGACTTTGGCCGTGTAATCGGCAACCAACTCATCGATCTCCCAGCAGGCCATTTCCGCCCCCAGGGCCTCGGCCAGGGAGACCGCCGCGCAGCGGGTGTCCGGGCCGCTGTTCCGCGAGGCCTGGTAGGCACAGCTCAGCAGGGCGCGGACCCGCTGGCGGTCCGTGGCCGCTTCCTTCAGGGCGGGGATGTGACGCAAGCGGGCGTTGAACTCGTCCGGGCCGAGTTCCGCGGCGGCCATTTCAACCATCAGGGCCACCAGGCACGCCACGCTTGACGAATCGGCGCCGCCGCTGAGGCTGACGACAAACCCCCGCGAGCCGCTCTTCCGCAGGTAGTCGAACAGCCCGAGCGTCAGCGCACGGGTGAACTCCTCTTCTTTCATTCGCGGGCTGCTCTCCCAAGCGGCGGCGATCGGCTGGGAGACGTCCGGTTCGATCTCGGGAAAGGAGAAATCGCAGGCGATCCGCCGGCCCTCGCCGGCAATCTGGGGTTGATAGCTTCCGGTTCGGGCCCGGGCCATCCGCGTGGCGTCGACGTCGATGACCGCCGTGGTCAACTGCATCGGTTGGTAGGAGAACCGCGGGCCGGCGGCGAGCAGCCGCCCGGCGGAGGCCAACAGCGCGCCGCCGTCGTAGACCGCCCGGCCGGCCTCGTTGCCCACGAGGTTCGTCGAGAGATAGCTGACGCCGAAGGCCCGCGAGCCTTCGGTCACCAGGCGTTTGCGGATTTCGAATTTTCCGAAGGCGAAGTGGCTGGCGCTGGGATTGAGGATCACATCGACGCCGGCCAGGGCCATGTCGCCGCCGGGCCGCTTGGCGACCCAGGCGTCCTCGCAGATTTCCAGGCCGATCTTGATGCCGCCGCAGTCGAACGCGACATCGCCGATCGGATATTCCTCGCCGCCGCAGCGGATCGAATCGGCGACGCCCAGCGGCCAGGGTTTGAACCAGCGGGGTTCGTAATGGAGACCTTCGCTGGCCAGGAAGCGTTTGGCGACGAAGCCGAGAATCCGCCCGTCGGCCGCCACGCAGGCCGTGTTGAACAGCCCGCTGCGGTGCAGCACGGGGAGGCCGACGGAGAGGATCATCCCGCGGGTCTCGGCGACGATTTCGCCGAGGATTTCCAGCGCCGTCCGCGGCAGGCCGGGCGAATGGAGGGCGTCCTCGCAGCCGTAGCCGCAGACCGCCATCTCCGGCAGGCAGAGGATCCGCACCTCCCGCTCGCGGGCCTCGCGGATGGCCGCCAGGATGTTCGCCCGGTTGTTCCTCCAGTCGAGCGGCGTCTGGTTCAGGACCGCCGCGCCAACGCGAATTCGGGTCACGGTGCGTTTCCTCGTGTTGCCTCGATTTGCCCGAGTCTCTTCTCGTACAGGGACTGCTCAAGCCAGACGGGGTAGGCGTCGGGCGAAGCCAGGCGGCGGACCGTCTCGGGGAGGGTCGCCAGTTGCCGCCGGGCGCGCTGTTGGGCCGCCGCCGCCGGCGGCGGTTCGTAGACGGCCCGTCCGCGGCGAAACACCGGCAGGAGCAGATCGTGGCAGCCGGCCTGCCGGGGAATTGCCTGCCGCGAGCCATCGCGGGGATCGACGGCCCGAAGCGGGCCGGCCGCCGCCCGCTCGTCGAACAGGCAATCGCCGAGCGCTCGGCCGCGATCCTCGTAGCGGCGGACCTGGAGGATGCCGGGCGTGGTCGCCTTGGCCGAGTCGTCCGAGAGCTTGATGCAATCTTGCCACGCGCCGCCGGGCGGCCGGATGGCCGCCAGCTTGTAGACCCCGCCCAGGGCCGGCTGATCGTAGGCCGTCGCCAGCCGCGTGCCAACGCCCCAGACATCGATCTTCGCCCCAGCGGCCTTCAGATCGGCAATCTGGTATTCGTCGAGATCGTTGGAGGCGACGATCTTCGCGCTGGGGAAGCCGGCCTCGTCGAGGATCCGCCGCGCGGCGGCGCTCAGCGCGGCCAGGTCCCCCGAATCGAGCCGGATGCCGATCATCTCGTGGCCCCGCGCGCGGAGCAGCCGCCCGATCCGGGCCGCGTTGTGGACGCCGGCGAGCGTGTCGTAGGTGTCGACCAGGAAGATGCAGTTGTTCGGAAGCGCCTCGGCGTAGAGCCGCATCGCTTCCAGTTCATCGTGGAAGCCCATGATCCAGCTGTGGGCGTGGGTGCCGCGGACCGGGACGCCGAACAGCCGGCCGGCCAGCACGTTGGAGGTGGCGACGCAGCCGCCAACGAACGCGGCGCGGCTTGCCGACAGACCGCCATCGATCCCCTGGGCGCGGCGGAGGCCGAATTCGATCACCGGATCGCCGCGGGCGGCTGAAACCACGCGCGCTGCCTTGGTGGCGACGAGCGTCTCGAAATTAACCATCGTGAGGAGTGCCGTTTCGACGAGTTGGCACTCCAGGATCGGCCCGCGGACGCGGACGAGGGGTTCGTTGGCGAAGACCACCGTGCCCTCCTCGACCGCATCCAGGTCGCAGCGGAAGCGGAGCCCGGCGAGGTAGTCGAGGAAGCGGGGATCGAACAGCGCGGCGCCATCGGCGCCGCGCTGTTCGGCCAGATACGCCAGGTCCTCGGCGTCGAAGGAGAACACCTGGAGGAAATCGACGACGGCGGCCAGCCCGCAGGCAATCGCGAATCCGCCGCCGAAGGGGCTCTCGCGAAAGGAGAGATGAAACACCGCCTCCCAATCGGCGCGTCCCGTCTTCCAGTATCCAGCCGCCATCGTGAGCTGATAGAGGTCCGTCAGCAGCCCGAGGGAAGTCCGGTAGATCGGATTCAGGCGGCGCATGGTCGCTCAGTGCATTTCCGTCTCGCAAGCGCCGAGGCCGTGGCGATAGTAGTTGAACTGCACGTTGGGGTGATCCGCCAGGAGCGACATCGGCACGGAGCTGTCGGGGACCTTCTGGGAGATCATCAGCGCGGTCAATCGCATGCCGAAGGGGTTGTCGTGGCAGCCGGCCTGCCAGATCGAGACCTTTTCGGCTTTCCAGGTTTCGAGGGGGCCGACGGTGGCCGCCCTGGTGGGGACCAGCGCCACCTGCCCTCCGCCGCTGGTTCGCGCGTTCTGGATGACCGTCATCGGGTGCAGGTCGGTGACGCGGGTCTTCAGCTTGCGATATTCCTCCGGCGCCGGCGGCGCGTCCTTGTACTTGCCTTTCCGCCGCGGCGGATCGTTGAACGCCCAGTGCTTCACTTCGCCCTGGCCCCCCTGCATCACCACGCAGCGAATTTCGTCGAAACTCTTGCTGTAAGCGTTCAGGTCGCCGGTGGGAAAGTGCAGATGGCTCTGGGGCATCCGCAGCTTGCGGTCGATCCGATTGAAGCAGAGCTGCATGTCGGCTTTGGCGAAGCTCAGCGGATGCGACGTGGGCACCGGCACGCCGTCGTCGTCGACCCATTCGTCCATGCCCCAGTAATGGGCCTTGCGGATGTCCAACTCCAGTTCATTCACGAGCCGGGCGACCAGGGGCAACTGCTCCGTGGGGCCGATCGGCCCGCAGATGCCCGCCGGGTTGTCGTCCGTCGACTGCCGCCAGGCGTTGATGTACTCCAGGGCCTCGGCAAGGTAGAAGTCTTCCAGGGTGTCGTACATGACCACCTTGAAGCCCGGCCGCGACAGCTTTTCCAGGCTCCGCGCGTTGAGCTTGGGCACATCGGCGTAGATCTCGGGGTCGAGGGTCGTGTAGTCCCACCAGTCCGGGGCGACTTTGCTGATCGGTCGGGGCATCGTTGGCCTCCTGAGAAGGGTTCGGGGTTCAGGGTTCAGGGCCCTCACCTCGTTGCCAAGCTCCAGCTTGGGAACGTTAAGACTTGGTTCCCAAGCTGGAGCTTGGCAACCAGGAAAAGCTGACGGCTGACGGCTGACAGCTTCTCTCACGCAAAAAGCGCTTTCAAAATGTCGTCTTGAGGATAGGAATGACCGCGGTGCTGGACGAAGGCCTCGGCGGCCGCAACGCCGATCTGCTCGCCGCGCATGCGGGCGTGGCGGCGCATGGCATTCAGATATTCATCGATGCCATGGTGGTCCAGGAGCCATTGCCGCTGGCTGACGTGGCAGGCCAGCATTTCGGCCTTCTCTTCGACTTGCTCGGAGATGTCGACGTAGGTTGTCGGCTCCACGGCGTTGCCCAGCGGGTCCTTGGCCTCCAGGGGGTCGCAGTAATAAAGATGGGGGACTTGCGAACCTTCAACGACTGGAAACTCGGAGCAATTCGGGGCGCCGTAGAGGAAGCTGGCCGCCCGGGCCAACAGCGAGGCCATCTCATGATCCATCATGTATTCCTTCGGCGCGTGGGCGAAGACCAGCGTTGGGGCGATCCGCCGGAACAGGTCGTAGCACTTCTGGAGCGTGGGTTTGTCGTAGACCACCAGCCCATCGTTTTCGCCCAGGCAGTGGTAGCTGGCCCCGACCCGCCGGGCCGCGGTGGCCGCCTCCTCGGTTCGCCGGGCGCTGATCGCCCAGCGGGTCTCGGTCATGCTGCCACAGTCCCCGCCGGTTGCGGTGGCGATGTGGAGTTCCCATCCGGCCTTCTTCAACCGGAGGAGCGTGCCGGCGCAGAGGAATTCGGCATCGTCGGGGTGGGCCAGGAAACTCAGGGCGACTTTTCGTGTGGGCTGCGACATGGGGGGCGAGGAGGTCCGTTGCTGGGAATCGAATTCGGGAAATGCGGGAACCCGGAACGGCTCCAGGTTCAGAACGCCGTCTAGTATAGCGATCGTGCCGGACGCAGCAAGCTGGCGCCGGTCGAAACGCCGGCGGCGGGCCCGCCGGCTTGCAGGGCAGTGCGTTTTCCGTAATGCTTGTGGAAGGTTGGAAAAGCGGCGATGGCGCCCGCGGCAGGCAGTCGGCTCTCAAGGCAACGGCGATCTGCGCCCGGCGACGGGCAGGGCCGCGGACAGGGAATCGGTTCCTCCGCCTCACGCTGGGGAGTCGGAGCGGTTACGAATCAGGAGAACGCGGCAATGGCGGAGCGAAAACTCGGCGTGGCGATCCACGGCGCGGGGTCGGTCGCCCGGGCGCACGTGGCCAGTTGGCTGAAGATTCCCCGGGCGAAGATCGTGTCGGTGTCGAGCCGGCGGCTGGAGAGCGCGCAACGGCTGGCCGCGGAGTTCCAGCTCGACTCTGCCGTGACCGACGACTACGCGGCGGTCTTGCGAGACAAACGGGTGGATGTGGTCAACATCAGCGGTCCGAACCATGTCCACGCCGAGCAGGCGATCGCCGCCGCCAAGGCCGGCAAGCACTTGATGATCGAGAAGCCGATCTGCATCACCGCCGAGGAGAACCGCGCGCTCCGCGACGCGGTGGCCGCAGCGCGGGTCAAGAGCGTGGTCAGTTTCGTGCTCCGCTGGAATCCGCTCTTCGACAACATCAAGTCGCTGCTGGCAGCGGGGGCGGTCGGCGAACTGTTCTATCTCGAAGTCGACTACTGGCACGGGATCAGCACCTGGTACAGCGGCTGGCAGTGGGCCCACACGCGGCAGACCGGCGGCAGCACGATGCTCCTGGCCGGCTGCCACGCCGCCGACGCACTGCGTTACTTCGCCGGGTGCGAGGTTGCCGAGGTGGCGGCGTTCGGCAACAACATCAAGCGCGATTACGAGTACGAGGCCAACGTGGTGGCGATCCTCAAGTTCGAAAACGGCCTGATCGGCAAGACGTCTTCCCTGCTCGACGCCGACATGCCCTACAGTTTCAACATCGACCTGCTCGGCAGCGAGGGCGCGCTGCGCGACAACCGCATCTGGTCGACGCGTCTCTTTCCGGGCCAGAGCGGGTGGACGACGATGAAGACGATCCTGCCCGATTCGGGCGACGTCGATCATCACCCGTTCGACGCGCAGATGAGCCACCTCGTCGACTGCATCTGCGGGGATCGCGAGTCGCACTGCAACGTGGCCAGCGGCTTCCACACCCACGAGGTGTGCCTGGCAATCGACCGCTCCATCGCCGCGGGAGGGAAGCCGGTTTCGCTATGATGACACCCCGCCAACGGTGGCTCGCTCTGTTTGAATGCCGGCAGCCCGACCGGATTCCGACCGACTATCAGGCGACGCCGGAGGTCACCGCCCGGCTGCTGGATGAACTCGGCTGCGGCGACGAGGAGGGGCTCTGGAAGCGGCTGAAGATCGACCGGCGGAAGGAAGTCATCCCGCCGTGGACCGGCCGGCGGGATGGGGGCGGCGGCGACATATGGGGCATCACTTACCGCCGCGTGGAGTACGGCGGCGGGGCCTACAACGAACCGTGCCGCCACCCGTTGGCCGAGGTCGACTCGGTCGCGGAGGTGCACGCCTATCGCTGGCCATCGCCCGAGGAGTTTGACTACGCGGCGATCACGAAAATCTGCCGGGAGGACGACGGGACCCGCCCGATCCATGCCGGCTGCTACGAGCCCTTTCTGCTCTACGGCTACCTGCGGGGCCTGGAGCGGGCGTTTGAGGACTTGATCCTCAGGCCGCAGATTGCCGACGCGATCCTCGGCCACCTGTTCGATTTCCACTGGGAGCATCACCGGCGGATATTCGCGGCCGGGGCGGGGCGGATCGACACGACTTGGGTCGCCGAGGACCTGGGCTCCCAGACCGGGCCGTTGATCAGCCTGGCGATGTATCGGCGGTTCTTGCGCGACAACCAGGTGAAGATGGCCGAGCTGGCCCGGTCCCATGGCATCCACGTGATGTACCACACCGACGGGGCCGCGCGGATGTTTATCCCCGACCTGCTGGACCGCGTGGGGATCGAGATTCTCAATCCCATCCAGTGGCGGAGCGCCGGGATGGATCGCGCGCGGCTGGTGGCCGATTTCGGCGGCCGGCTGATCTTCCACGGCTCGATCGACAACCAGCGGACGCTGGCTTTCGGCAGCGCCGAAGACGTCGCCCGCGAGGTCCGCGAAAGCATCGAAATCTACCGCCCGGCGCGGTGGATCTGCGCCCCCTGCCACAACCTCCAGCCGATCACGCCGACGGAGAACATCCTGGCGATGTACGAGGCGATCGGCAGCGCGTGAAGCGGGGTCTCCGGCCGGCCGCCGAGTCTGCCGGCTCTGGTCGTCCCCGGCTGCTTCGTGAATGCCGGCAGTTGGGATCTGCACCAGTCCCGTCAGTAGGACTCGATCTCCACCCTCACTCATCCTTCGCCAACTCGGCCATCACCTCATCGGAGATGTTGAAGTTGGCGGAGACATTCTGGACGTCATCGTGGTCGTCGAGGCGCTCCATGAGCCTGAGGATCTTGCGGGCGGCGTCGGCGTCGAGGTCGACGGTCTCGTTGGGAACCAGGCTCAGCTCGCGGACCTCGGTCTCGATGTTGGCGTCGGCCAGGGCCTTGGAGACGGCCTCGAACTGGCCGACGCCGCAGGTGATTTCGAACTTGCCGGCGCCGGCTTTGACGTCGTCGGCCCCGGCCTCGATGGCAATCTCCATCAGCGTATCTTCATCGACCTGGTCGGCGGCGACGATGAACAGCCCCTTCTTCTCGAAATTCCAGGCGACGCAGCCGGTCTTGCCGAGCTTGCCGCCGGCCACCTCGAAGGCCTTGCGAATCTCGGGGGCGGTCCGGTTGAGGTTGTCGGTCAGGCATTCGCAGAGCACGGCGACGCCGCCCGGGCCGTAACCTTCGTAGACGACTTCCTCGAGGTTTCCGCCGTCCAGTTCGCCCGTTCCCTTCTTGATCGCCCGCGCGATGTTGTCTTTGGGCATGCTCACCGCCTTGGCGGCGTCGACCGCGGCGCGGAGGCGGAAGTTGACGTCCAGGTCGCCGCCACCCATCTTCGCGGCGATGATGATCGCCTTGGTGAGCTTGCTCCAGAGCTTGCCCCGCTTCGCGTCGATCAATGCCTTCTTGTGCTTGATGCCCGCCCAGTGTGAATGGCCTGCCATATCAGCGTCCTTGTTGCTCGGATCGAATGCTTCGACTTGGCGTCGTGGCGGATCCTTGCGCCGGTTCCCGACCGGCTTTCCGCCGGGTGTTCGCCGGGCAAAGACCGCCGCGCCGCGCGCGTTACTTGGTTTTTTCCAGCTTGTCGCGGACTCTTTCCGCTGCCTGTTCGTCGCCGGCCTGCTTGAATCGTTCGTAGGATCGCCGCCAGGCCGCCGCCGCCTTGTCGTTCTGCTTGCACCTGGCATAGGCCTCGCCGAGGTGATCGAGCACGACCGGATCGGGCTCGAATTCCGCGGCCTTCTCCAACTCGGCGACAGCCCGCTCGTACTGGCCCTGCCGGAAGAGCACCCAGCCGAGGCTGTCGCGGAATGCGCCGTTGTCCGGTTCGGCCTCGACGGCCCGTTCGATCATCCGCCGGGCGCGGTGGAGGTGCATGTTCTCATCGGCCCAGAGATAGCCGAGGTCGTTCAGCGCGCCGGGGTCTTCGGGGAACTCGTCGAGAACCTGCTGGAGCCATTCGACGGCATCGGGAATTCGCCGCTCTTCGAGGCAGAGGTTGGAGAGGATCATCCGCGACTGGCGGACAATCCGCCGCACCTGCGGGGAGCCGTGCTGATCGTCGAAGCGGTCGACGAGCGCGCGATACGCGGCGGCCGCTTCGGGCTTGCGATCGGCATGGTAGAGAATCCAGGCCACTCGGCTATGGAAGACGGCGGAATCCTCGTCGAGCCGGATCGCCGCGCGCGCCGCGGCCAGGGCCTCGTCCGTCTTCCCGGCCATCTCCAGGGCCGCGGCCAGATAATACTGGAAGACGGCCGCGCGCTGGCCCTCGACTCCCGGCAGTTCGGCGGCCTGGCGGAACACGTCGGCCGACTCGGCGTATTTCTCCGCCTCCAACAGCGCCACGCCCCAATCGAGAAGCCCACTGGCGGCACGTTCGGGAGCCAGACGGAACGCCGCCTGGAACAGGGGGGGAACGTCATCGAAGCGTCCGGCGGCCAGGCCAAGCTGCGCCGCGGCCAGCAGCGCCGCGGCGGCGAGCGGTTCTTCGCTGAGCGATGTTCCGGCGGTTGCGAGGATCGCGCTGACGGTGGACTCGGAGGCGGCGAGCCGCTGCAACCCTTCCCCCAGGGGATCGAGGGAGCCGGCCTTCTCAACGACGGCGGCGAGGACGTCGGCAATCGCCGGGTCGTCGCCGCGGCCCAAATGGATTTCGAGCAGGCGGCGATAGACAGTCAAAGTCGGCGCGTCCTCGACGAGGCCGCGATAGAGCCGCTCGGCCTTCTCGGGCTGGTTTGCAGCGGCGTATTTCTCGGCGAGGAAATAGCGGGCGGCCGTGTTCTCCGGTTGCTGCTGATGGAGTCCCTCCAGATACTCGATGAGTTGTTCTTGGCGGCCGAGTTTTCCGAGGATTTCCTCCAGGAGCAGGCAGCCGGCGAGCCCGTCTTCCTCGGGCCGTTCGTGGAAATAGACCTTCAGGGCGGCGAGCGCGTCTTCGAGGCGGCCGGCGGACTGGTGGAGTCTCGCCTCGTTCAGCGCTGCGCGCCGCGGTTGGGGCGCGGCTCTCTGCGACTGGTCGAAAGCGCGTTTCGCCTCGTCCGTCCGGCCCGCCGAGAGGAAGCACGATCCGATCAATTGGCAGACGGCGGCCTCCTTCTCGAGCAGGGCCTTGCGGGCCTCCGGCGAGAGTTGGAACTTGTCGGGCTCCGCGAGGGCTTCCACCACGCGTGCCAGATAGCCGGCCGCTTTTTCGTATTCTTCGTTGAGGTGGCAGAGCCGTCCGATCTCCAGCCAGAGGATGACTTCGTCGCCGGCGGGGAGAACGGCGGGCGGATCGGCCGCGACGAGCCGCTCGTACAACGCGACGGCCCCTGGCCCCTGGCCTTCGCTCGCCAGGTGCATGGCCATGAATCGCAGGAGCGCCGCATCGGCCCGATTGGCGGGCCGCATCCGTCTTGCGGCGTACTCCGCCATGGCCGGGCGCTTGAGCCGCGCCGAGAGGCGGACGACCGCTCTGGCGGCGTCCTCCGCGGCGGAATCGAAGCGCAGCGTTCGCTGATAGGCGCGGAGCGCCTTGTCGTACAGCGGCCGGGCCAAATCGGTCTTGCCGCTCCGCCATGCACGGTCGCCGCGATCCTCCAGTTCGTGGGCCAGGCTGAACAGAGCCAGGGCCTCGACCCTGTCTTGTTCCGCTTCGCTCGGGGGCCGCTGCGGGATGAACCGGGCGCAGGGTTCCTCGAATGGGAAGGCATCGAGGGGATCGCCGGCCGCCGGCGCGTCTCCGGGCTCGGCGCCGGGCGGAGAGGCTCCGGCCGGCGTCCATCCGGAGGCCGGCAACAGGCTGAGCGCGATCAGCAAAGGGGAGTACCAAGAGAAGCGAAACGGCACCGTGCGCCTCCTTCCCGCGGCCAAACGATCAGCGGGGCTTCTTTTTCGACAGTCCTTTGGTTGCCGAGCGTTTTGCCGCGGGTGCGGACTTGGCGGGCTTGTTCGCGCCGCCCGTTGACTTTCCCCTGGCGGGCGTCTTCTTCCCTTCAGCGGCATCCCTGGCCGGTTTGGCCTGGACCTTGGGCTTGGGGGCTGCGGTCTTCTTCGCGGCGGCTTTCTTCGGCTTCTGCTCGGCCTTGGGGGTGGCCGCCGGCGGCTTGGCGGGGGCCGCCGGGGATGGAGCAGCCTGCCCGGGCGTCTCGGGGGCTGCCCGACTGCGCCGTTTCGGCAATCGGGGCGCGGCTTGCGGATCGATCTCGAGCAGGCACTTGCGCAGTTCGGGCTTGTGGGGCGTGGCCGTGAAATCGACGGCGAACTGGTGGAGCAGGGAGGCAAACTCGATACCCTTGTTCTTCGCCACCGAGCGTTCCAGCCCGGGCACGCTCCCCGCCTTGAGGTCTTTGGGTTTTGCCAGGTCGAGGATTTCCATCACGCTGATCGCGGCCGCGTCGACGGGAATCGCGTGCCCCCCGAGAGCGACCTGCATGACGTAGGCGACGGCAAAGCTGGTGGCGCCCTTGATCTTTTGCAGTTGCTCGGTGGCCGGGCCGAGGTTCTCCTTGCGGAGTTCCTCCAGGTCGAATGCGTACTTCGTTTCGAAGACCGACTGGAGAATCTCCTTGATCCGCTGTGCCGCCCGGGTCGGGTCCGGCAGGCAGGAAATCTCTTCGGCGAGTTCTCGGATCGTGGTCACGCGGACTTCGTTCCAGTCGAAGAAATTATGGACCAGTGCCGCGAAAGCCTGCTCGGCGGCATCGTACTTGGCGTCTTCCAGGCACGCGGCGAAGAGGAGATGCTCGATGACGGACCTCTGCGGGTCGGGGGCCACGAGTTGGTAGCCAGCCTTTTTCAGAACCTTCTGGATCTTGTTGATCTTCGTGCTTCGACTGCTGGTTGCCATGGGTCCTGCCGTCAGTTATCCACAGAAAAATTCAAGCATGCTTCACGGAATGCCGCCTGCGAGCCGCGCGGCGCTACCGATTCGCCTCTCCATCCGTCTCGCTCTCCTCGTCCGCGCCGGCCGCGTCCTGCTCTTCCGGTTCGCCGCCTTCGGGCGGGCGCGTTTCATCCGGTGGCAAAACCTCCTTGAGAATTCGTGAAATCTCGATCGACTTCTTCACGCCGTCGTCCAGGAAGAACTCGATCTTCGGCGTGTAGCGGGTGTTGATCCGGGCGGCGCATCGGGCTTGCAGGAAACCGGCGGCGCTCCGCAGGCCACGGAGGCTCAACTGTTGCCTGGTTTCATCGCCCATCACCGAGACGTGCACCTTGGCGTGGCGCAGGTCTCCCGAGACCTCGACGTAGGTCACGGTCACGTCGCGGATTCTCGGGTCCTTCAGGTCGGCGAGGATCGCCATGCCAACCACCTCGCGGATTGCCTCAGCCGCTTTTTGAGCCCTGCGCGACGGCATTGCCACTCCCAACATGCGAAAGACAAGTAACTATCTGCGGAGATTGCCCGCCGCCGGCCAGGGACGGATTGCCTCGGTCTGCTCCGTCTTCCGCGGCGATGAACCTGGCGCGGCCGCCGCCGGAACGCAGCGGCGGATGGCGCGGCGATCAGAAGGTTCTCGCCACCTCCTCAATCTTGTAGGCTTCGAGGATGTCGCCTTCCTTCAGGTCGTTGAAACCGCCGAGTTTCATGCCGCATTCGTACCCTTCGCGGACCTCGCGGGCGTCGTCTTTCTCGCGCTTGAGGGATTCCAGCGAGTAGTCGCCGATAATCCGGCTCTCGCGGATCACGCGGATTCTGGCGTCGCGCTGGATGCTCCCGGCGAGAACGCGGCAGCCGGCGATCGTGCCCAAACGGCTGATCGCGAAGGTCTTCTGCACCAGCGCGCGGCCGAGTTCCGCTTCGCGTTTCTCCGGCCGCAGCATGCCTTCGAGGGCGGCCTTCAGATCGGACGTGATTTGATAGATGATGTCGTAGCGGCGAATCTGGACGCCGCGGTTTTCAGCCAGCACCCGGGCGCTTTCCTCGGGGACGACGTTGAATCCGATGATCACGGCATCCGACGCGCTGGCCAGCGTCACGTCGGCTTCGGTGATTCCGCCGACCGAGGCCTGGAGGATCTTGATCTGGACCTCGGGGTGCTGGAGCTTGGTCATCTCCTTCTTGATCGCCTCGATCGAACCGCGGACGTCGGCGCGGAGAATGATGTTCAGCGTGCGGACCTGCTGCTGGCTGATCCGCTCGCTGAGCGTCTCCAGCGTGACCTGGGGCATCGTGACCCGCAGCTCTTCCTTCCGCTGGTGGGCGGCGCGCTCCTCGGCGATCTGCCGCGCTTCGGGAATCGTCGGCACGACATAGAAGCGGTCGCCCGCGCCGGGCGCCACGTCGAGCCCGGTGAGGTTGGCCGGGAAGGAAGGGCCGGCCTCCTTGACCCGCCTGCGGGGATTGAGCGTGTCGTACATCGCCTTGATGCGGCCGTGGGCCGCGCCGCAGACGACGATGTCGCCGACATGCAGGGTTCCACGGTCGACGAGCACCTTGCAGACCACACCGCGCCCCTGCTGCACCTCCGCCTCGAGGCACACCCCGGACCCCGGAGCGTCGGGATTGGCCTTGTACTCGTTGAGCTCCGCAACCGTCAGGATCGTGTCGAGCAGCTCGTCGATGCCCGCGCCGGTGATCGCGCTGGTGCGGACGACCTCCACGTCGCCACCCCACTCGCTGGGCAGCAGTTCGGCGGCGGCCAGCTGCTGGTACGCCCGATCCGGGTTGGCGCCGGGCAGATCGATCTTGTTCAGGGCGACGACGATCGGGACCCCGGCGGCCCGGGCGTGGCTGATGGCCTCTTCGGTCTGGGGCATGACGCCGTCGTCGGCGGCCACGACGAGGACCGCGATGTCGGTGCAGTTGGCGCCGCGGGCGCGCATCTCCGTGAAGGCTTCGTGGCCCGGCGTGTCGACAAATGCGATCGGCCGTCCGTCCTTCTTGATCCGGTAGGCGCGGATGTGCTGCGTGATCCGACCCTTTTCGGTCGAGACAACGTCGATGTTGATGATCCGGTCGAGCAAGGAGGTCTTGCCGTGGTCGACGTGGCCGAGAAACGTGACCACCGGGGGGCGGGGCTTGAGCGACGCGGAGTCGTCCTTGATGTTGTGGAGTCTTTCCATCAACTTCTCTTCGGCCGAGGCCGCCTTGCGGAAATCGACCTCGATCTCCAGGGCCGTGGCCAGCAGTTCGGCGGTCTCCAGATCGAGTTGGTCGGTGATGCGGAGGAGCTTTTCATACTCGAAGAGTTTGCGTTGCACGTCGGCCACGGGCAGCCCGAGGCTCTCCGCGAAGCTCTTGACGGTGCAGGGCAGGTCGACCACGACATTGTGCTTTCGGGGCGCGGCGGTGCTCACATTCCCGGTGCGGCGGAGCCGGCGGGCCAGGCGGGGCGAAATCTCTTCCTCGTCGCCTGCTCGGCGCCGCGTCGTGGCGGCGCCGGATCGTTTACGCTTCAGTTGGCGCTGCTCGCGCCCGCCCAGGGTGCTGCCAGCATTGCCGAGCGGGCCGGCTGCGCGTTTGCTTCTCTTGCCGCGATCCTTGCCGCCCTGCCCGGTCTCAGACAACGCGGCGCCGGGCTCGGCCTCGATCGGCTTCTTGGCCGGCGCCTTGCGCTTCTTCTCGTGCTGGCGGAGTTGTTCCGAAAGAGGCCGTCCACCGGCCTTGCCGGGCCGCAGGGCGCCGGGCGGCAGGCGCAAGTCGGGCTTCTGGGCGCGAGGCTCTTCCTTCTTTTTGGCGGCGGGTCGTTTCGGCGCCGGCATCGGGGCGAGCTTGATCGACAGCCCCCCCTTATCGGCCGAACCGCGGCCGCCCTCCTCGCCCGGCGATTTCTTGACCGGAGCGCCCTTGTCGGGGCGGGACCCGAGAACCGGAATCCTCTTGTCGGCGGCGGCAGCGGGGCCGATGTAGTCCTCGCGGCGCACGGCACCGGCTGGCCGCGGCGGCGGCGTCGGGGTCACCGTGGCTGGGATCGGCGTCTCCGGCGGCGGCGAGGCAGGCGCCGCGGGGGGCGAAACCTGTTCGGCGGTTGGGGTCCCTGTCGGGGCGGCCGGCGTCTCCGGCGTTTCGGAGGGCGGCGGCGCCGTCGGCGTCACGGAGGTTGTCGGGGTAACGGGCACCGTGGGAGTGACGGGTGGGGGGGCCTCGCTGGGCGCGGCGATCTCAGCGGCGGGCGGCGGCTCGGGGGCGGATGGCTGTGAGACCGGCCGGATCGTGGGAGGCAGGGCCCGAACACGGCCAAGAGGTTTTTCCTCGCGTTTCGGGGGTTCCATCCGGGGAGGGACGGGCGCTGCAGGCCGCCTGGCCCCGCCGAGATGCTCGCGGATGGCGACCACCTGTTCGTCGGACAGGCTCGCCAGCGCGGATCCCTTGCCCTCGATGCCGAGTTTCTTGCAAGCATCGACCAGGATCTTGTTGTCGACCTTTAGCTGTTTCGCTAATTGGTAGATGCGAATCGCCAAATCGTGTTCTCGCTTTCCATTGCCGATCAAGATCGGCACCAACCGTAATCGGACAGGAATAGATTAGTGCCGCATGTTTCGTGTCTCCCTCGAATGATGACGCATCGGCAGAGCAAATTACAAAACGACCCCGCCGGCTCAAGACGTCCGTGAGTAGACCGCTCATTGCCCTTCAGCCGGGTCTCGTTGGGAGGGCTGCTCCCCGTCCGGCTCAGGATTGTCTTGTTCTTCCGCAGCGCTGCCCGCCGCTGTCTCCGCCGCCTCGCCGATTTCAGCCGCTTCAGCCGCTTCGGCCGCCTCCCTTCGATCCTGTTCCCGCTGCCGCCGACGCTCCTGTTCGGCCGCCTTTTCCGCGGCTTCGGCCCGCTCTTCCGCTTGTTCGACAATATGGTCGACTTGCTCTCGCGTCAAGTCTCCCATCTCCATCAAATCTTCCGGTTCGATGATCGAGAGATCGTCGTAGGTGAGGAAGCCTTCGCCGACCAGGCGGTCGGCGAGTTCCTCGTCGATTCCGTCGATTTGGGTGAATCCGACCAACGCGTTTTCAAGTTGTTCCTCCAACTCTTCGCGGGTCATGATCTCGATGTCCCACCCGCAGAGCTTGCTGGCCAAGCGCACATTCTGCCCGCGGCGTCCGATGGCCAGCGATAACTGGTCTTCGCGGACCAAAACGATTGCCCTGCCGAGCATCTGGCAGAGGATGACCTCGTCGACCTCGGCCGGTTGGAGCGCGTTGGGGATCAGCACCTGCAAGTCGTCGCTCCAGCGAACGATGTCGATCCGTTCGCCGGACAACTCGTCAACGATGTTCTTGATGCGGTTCCCGCGGACGCCGACGCAGGCCCCCACGCAGTCGACGCGCTGGTCGGTGCTGCTGACGGCGATCTTCGTGCGGTAACCCGGCTCGCGCGCCTTGGCCTTGACTTCAATCACGCCGTCGCTGATTTCCGGGATCTCCTGCTCGAACAAGCGCTCGACCAGGGAAGGGCGAATTCGGCTGAGGATGATCTTGACGCGCGAGCCCTGCTTGCGGACCTCGCAGACGGTGGCGCGCACGCGTTCGTTGTTGTGGTGCGTTTCGCCGGGAATCTGCTCGCTCTTGGGCAGGATTGCCTCGGTGTTTCCAAGGGATACCGCCGCGGTGCCCCCCTCGTAGCGCTGGATGACACCGGTCACGAGTTGGTCGCGCAATTCGTCGTACTCTTCGTAGAGCGCGTCGCGCTCCGCCTCGCGAATCCTCTGGATCATGACCTGCTTGGCGGTTTGAGCGCCGATCCGCTCTGCCATTTCGGTCGGATCCATGGGGGCCCCGTTGCGCGTCCCGGTGATCGAACCATCGGTGCGGTCGATCTGGACAACGATCTCCTGATCTTCGCCGAAGTGCTTCTTCGCCGCCGAGACCAAGGCCGCCTCGATTCCCTCGAAGACGATTTCTTTATCGATGTTTTTGTCGCGGTGGATCGTGTCAACGATCCGCAGCACTTCGCTCGGGTTCATCGAGTTTCACTTTCCCTACCCACAATCGGGGGGGTTACACCCATGCAAGAACGAACAATTCCAGGCAATCCGCCGCTCGCTGCCGGGTACCGCGAGGCGACTGCCTTGACAATCTAAATTGTTGTGCTGCAATCGCTTACAGCAAAGAGACACCGGCCGCGCATAGACACCCCGAGCGCAAAATCGCTCAGCAGCGACTGACGTAATCTGGTAAAGATAACGGCCGGAAGCAGGGGTGTCAAGCCAATGCCCCCGCACGACCGGGGTAAAGCAGCTGGCAGAGAAGCACCTGTTGCCGGGGGGCCACGGCGGGCGCGCGGGCCGATTCGGTGGATTCAGCCGACGGGGCCTAGACCGCCTGGACGATCGCCGCGCTGGCCTGCCCTTGGGGGGTGACACTCACATTCAGGAGCGAATCACCGGGCGGTTGTCCCCGGTCGACGACCACCCGAATCGGGCACTCCGGGTCGGGCGTTTCGAAATTGAGGACGGGAAACAGAGTCTGATGGTGCAGGGAGAGGATTCCCGCAATCAGCTCGACTATCCCGCTGCCGGCGCCCAGATTCCCGAAATAGCTCTTGGCGGCCGTCACGGGGACAGCCTGGGACCGCTCGCGGAAGACGCGCCAGATCGCCTGGGCCTCCTCCTGATCGGATTGCCGGGTCGCCAGGCCATGGGCCTGGATATGGCCGATCTGGTCGGCCGTCAAACCGCTGGACTTGAGCACGGTCTGTAGTGCGGTGGCGATGGCCTCGCCACGGCGGGCGACGAGTTTCGGCCCGACGGACGCCGAGGACGCCGCGCCGAGCACCTTGCCGAAGACGGCGGCCCCGCGCCGCCGGGCGTGGGACTGCTCTTCGAGGACCAGCGCGCCGGCCCCCTCGCCGAGCACCATGCCGCTGCGATTCAGGTCAAAAGGCCGGCAGGCCTTGTCCGGCGGCAGATCGCCGCGGGCCAGTTCTTCGTTCTGGATCACGTGGATCATCTTCATCGGATGGAGCCGCGTGCCGGTCGCCCCAGCGATCATCACCTCGGCCCGATCGCGGGCAATCGCCTGGTAGGCTTCGCCGACGGCCACGTTGGCCACCGCCTCGCGGAGGGTCAGGGAGTTGTTCGGGCCGCGGAGGTCGTTGTAGATCGCGATGTGGCTGGCCGGCATGTTGGGCAGGTACTTCAACAGCCAGAGCGGCGACATCTTGGGCAGGCCGTCGACCGGCCAGCGCGTGGCATCGAACTGGCCGTCGTCCGTCAGGCATTGGACGACGCCTTCGGTGAAGTCGTCGGCAAGCGTGAGCATGTAATCGCTGCCGAATGCCACCCCGGTCCGCTCCGGGGCGAAATCGCCGGGCGCAAGCGCTGCGTGGCTGAGCGCTTTCTGCGCGACGGCGACCCCCATCTGGCACTCGCGGCACATGACCTTCAGACCCTTGCGAATCGCCTTCTTCTGCTCCTTGGCGAGCGGACCGAAATCCTCGATGTCGCCGCGGAACTGGTGTGCCTCGGCGGCAATCGAAAGTGGGAACGTGCCGTCGGGCACGGCCGTCAAGCGGCCGACGCCGCTGCGCCCTGCCGCCAGGGCCTGCCAGAATGTCTCCAGGGAGTCGCCCAGGGGACTTACCAGGGCCATTCCCGTGATCACCACCTCGCGAAGCTTCTCCGTCATGGTCAATCCGTGGTTGCGTCGGGACAAAGGTGCGGAATCAGGCCGGGCGGTCAGTAGCGACCGCGATAGGTTTCGCCGGGGCGCGCCGCGGTGGCCGCGGCCGCCGTCTCGCTGAGGTCCGCCTTCGTCTCGACGAACACCAGCAGATCGGCGCGATTCCCCTCGGGCGACAAGCCCAGCGGCAGGGCCAGTCCGATCGGCTTGCCCTCGCTCGGGGAGGGGTGGGGGACCATCCCCAGGCCGACCAGGAGGACCTTGTCCGCCGGCCATTGAAAGCGTTCATGAAACTGGAACTGGGCGAGTTGCGGCACCTCGATCTTAGCGCGTTGACGCGGCGCCACGGGCGTGGGCACATCGAGCATCACCGGGACCATCTTCTCCACCTGGTCGATCTGGCATTTGAGCACGGCGTCGATCGAGCGTCGGTCAACGGAGACGAGCGGGGTGAACTCAAGGGAGAACCCCTCGTCGACGACGGCCGTCTCCGACTGGTAACCGGGCCACGCGTTGCCGGTCAGCCGTGCGTCGCGCACATAGTACGTTCCGCGCGTCGCGGCAATCACCGAGGATTGGCCGTTGCTGACCATCCGCTGGGGAGAACTCAGCTCGCGGAAATCCGTCCTGCGGCGAAGATCGGCAACCAGCGTGGCGGCTGTCTCCCGTTCGAGGAGCCAGGCCTGGACCCCCGGCGTCCGGACCTCCAGGGGTTGCAGGACCTGCCGCGCTCGAATCCGCCAGTTGGGGCTGTTGACCGTCACGACGCGGAGGCTGAAGGAGTGGGAGTCGGCCTCGTTGCTGACGAAGCGGTCGACGATGTCGGCGACGATTTCCTGCATCGCCGGGGTATGGTAGACATGCAGCGTGCGCCGATCGGCGCTCAAGATCGCCAGGGGCTCGCCGTGCCAGACCTCATAGCCGGTCTCGCGGAGGATCCAGTCGACGATCGCCTGCTCCGGCCGGTTGGTCGAGGCCACCCGCAGGGTGTAGGGAGTGATGTCGTATTCGCGCCAGAGTTGTCCCTGCTCGTTGGGCAACGTCCCCTTGCCCGCACTGACCTTGGCAATCCGCGGTTTCGCGGCACCGGGCGGGTCGGCCTTGGCGGGGGCCGTGGAAGGGGAAGAGGAAGGCCCTGCCGCCGGTTCGCCGGCGGATCGCCAATCCTCGGCGGTTGCCGACCGGCGAGGCGTCTCCAGGCTCGCCAGGCCGATCGCAGCGGCCAACAAAAAGGTCCATGCGTGCTTCGGAGTCATCCTTCAGCCTCCCTGCCGAACGGTTGCGGGACGAATGCCGCCGTCTCCGGCGCCCGCGGGCGTCCGCGTCGCCGCAGGGCTGGTCATGGGCGTGCCGGTCGCGCCGATCCAGGCATTCGCGGATTGCTTCATGGCGACGGAAACAACGGGGGCAGCTTGCGGAGAGGAATATAGGCAGGATCGCCGCGGGAGACAAGACCGATGTTGCCGCGAATCCCCCGCCGGCCGACCCAGCGGGGCGGTGCGGGGAGCGGATTGCCTCGCCGGGGGGCTTCATTCGCCGCGGGCGGCGTCACGAACCATTGCGGAGTGTGCCGGCCACGAGCGACACGTTGTGCCCGCCGAAACCGAAGCTGTTGGACATCACGACCTGGATGCCACGCTCGCGGGGGACGTTGGGCGTGTAATCGAGGTCGCAGTCGGGATCGGGCGTCTCATAGTTGATCGTCGGGGGGATCAGCCCGCGGTTCAGGGCGAGCACCGAGAGGGCCATTTCGATGCCGCCACTGGCGCCGAGTGAGTGGCCCAATTGGCTCTTCGTGCTGGAGATGCTGATGGATTTTGCGTCTTCGCCGAAGACCGAGCGGATGGCCTGGGTCTCCGCCTTGTCGCCGAGCGGGGTGCTTGTGCCATGGGCATTGATGTAGTCGACGTCCGCCGGCGCGATCCGCGCGTCCTTCAAGGCCAGTTCCATCGCCTTGGCCGCGCCGATTCCGTTCGGGTCGGGTTGGGTGATGTGCCCCCCGTCGGCGCTGACGCCACAGCCGAGCATTTCGGCGAGGATCGTGGCGCGGCGCCGCCGGGCATGCTCCAATTCTTCGAGGACGAGAATCCCGGCCCCCTCGCTGAGGACGAACCCGTCGCGGCCCCTGTCGAAGGGGCGGCTTGCGCGGGCCGGTTGGTCGTTGCGTTCGGACAGCGCGCGGAGGGCGCAGAACGCGCTCATTCCCATCGGAGTGACCGCCGCCTCGCTGCCTCCGGTGATGATCACCTCGGCCTCGCCGTACTGGATGGCCTTGACCGCGTCGGCCATTGCGTTCGAGGCGCTGGCGCAGGCAGTTGCCACGCCGGCGTTCGGGCCGCGGAGGCCGAACTGGATCGAGACATGGCCGCTGGCGGCATTCAGCATCATCTTCGGGATCGTGAAGGCGGAGACCTTGTCGGGACCTTTCTCCAGAAGCCTCGTATGCTGGACCTCGATCTCGCGCAATCCGCCCACGCCCGACCCGATGATCACGCCGCAGCGATAGGGGTCTTCCCGCGAGGTGTCCAGCCCGGAGTGCTTGACGGCATCGATTGCCGCGACGACCGCAAACTGGGCGAAGCGGTCGAGCCTCTTGGCCTCCTTCGTCGGCAGGTACCCGTCGCAGGACCAGTTGAGGACCTTTCCGCCGATCCGCGAGCGAAACTGGGAGCAGTCGAAGTCTTCGATGGCGCGGACGCCGCTCTCGCCATTGCAGATGCGAACCCAAACATCTTCGAGATCGCAGCCTAGCGGGCTGACGACGCCGAGCCCGGTTATGACGACGCGACGTTTCATGGAAAACCGATGCAGATCGTGATAGGGGGACTAGGCTTGCAGAAGCAGAGGCGCGCCGCTTCGCTGGGTGAGGCGAAGCGGCACGTTGGAGAATGCAGCGCGGCGCGGGCTCAGTGTTCGCCGGCGTCGACTGCCGCCTGGATATGGTCAATCGCCTGACCGACCGTCTGGATCTTCTCCGCCGCGTCGTCGGGAATGTTGATGTCGAACTCCTCCTCCAACTCCATGACCAGTTCGACGGTGTCCAGGGAATCCGCGCCCAGGTCGTTCACGAAGTGCGTTTCGCGCTTCACCTGGCCCCTGTCAACGCCCAACTGTTCGGTGACAATATCAATGACTCGTTCTTCAACTGAGGCCACCGTTCCGGTCCTCCTAGCTTCCTCGAAATCGCGGCCGCGAAGGGTCGCTTCCGCTCTGATACAGAACCTGTCCAAAACACCAATCGTGCAAACCACGCCGCGGCATCGGCAATTTTCCGGCGCCGCGGCGGCGATGCCCAACCAAGGCACGCGCTCGACCTCCGTCCAGACCCTCAAGATATAGCGACTTTTTCGGTGGCTGTCTATATCAGGGTCGGCCATTCTGGGTAGCCTGCGCTGTTTAACGCCCGCTGCAAGGCCGCGCCCAGGACCGCCCAATCCGGCAGACCCGTCTGCGCGGATGAACGGGATATCGGCTTCTAAACCATTAGCCCCCCATCGACGACCAGGACGTGCCCGGTAATGAAACTGGCAGCGTCGCTGGCGAGAAAGAGCACGGCGTCGGCGACGTCCTGGGGGGAGCCGAGCCGGCCCAGGGGGGTCTCCGCCTTGATCTGTTCGATGACTTCGTCGCCGAGCTTCGCCGCCATGTCGGTGGCGATGAACCCCGGAGCCACGGCGTTGACCGTGATGTTGCGTTTCGACAACTCGCGCGAGACCGTCCGCGTCAGTCCGATGACCCCCGCCTTCGACGCCGAGTAGTTCGCCTGTCCGGGATTGCCCATCATTCCCGAAACGCTGGCGATGTTGATGATCCGGCCCCGTTTGCCCTTGATCATCGGTTTGGCCGCTGCGCGCGTGAACAGGAACGTGCCGCGGAGATTGATGCCGAGCACGAGGTCCCATTCCTCATCCTTCATCCGCAAGACGACATTATCGCGGGTCACCCCGGCATTGTTGACGAGGATGTCCAGCCGTCCCCACTTGCCGACAACCTCGCCGACCACGGCGGTGACGCGCTGGCCGTCGGTGACGTCGCACGGAAAGGCCGCCGCCATGCCCCCGGCGGCGGTGATCCGTTCGACCGTCTCGGCGAGCAGACCTTCGTTCACGTCGACACACGCCACCTTGGCGCCGCTGGCCGCGATATCTCGCGCAATCGTCTGCCCGAGGCCGCGGGCGGCCCCGGTCACGATCGCCACCTGGTCGGCAAGGTCGACGGACAGGCGCCGATTGGATTGTTCAGTCATCAGTAACGCTCCCCGACTCCGATCGCTGGCGGGACCCGACGAACCGGTCGAATCGGCCAGCTCGATTGAGGCTTCTAGACATCCATGGTTTGGCAGGAGACTTTTCGATCGATTCTCCGCAGCAGTCCGCGGAGGACCCGTCCGGGGCCGACTTCGTAGAACTGGTCGAAGCCCTGGCTGAGCAGATAGCGCATCGAATCCTCCCAGAGGACGGGTTGGAGGACCTGCTTGATCAGCAGTTGGCGGATTTCCTCCGGATCGTCGTGGGGCCGAGCGTCGACGTTGGAGATCACCGTGAGATTCGGCTTGCGGAGGACGACCCCTTCCAGCGCGTCGGCGAGACGCTCGTCGGCGGGCCGCATGATTTCCGTGTGAAATGCCCCGGCAACCGCCAGGGGGACGGCCTTCATCGCGCCGGCTTTGATCGCCGCTTCCGCCGCGCGCTCGCAGGCCTCGTTGACCCCGGAAACGGCGATATTGCCCGGGCAGAGCAGGTTCGCGATCTCCAGGATCTGGCCTTCGCGGGCGCGTTCGCAGAGGGCTTCCACCTCGACCCGCTCCAGGCCGAGGATGCTGACCATCCCACTGGGAGTCGCGTCGGCCGCTTCCTGCATCGCGGCGCCCCGCTTCTGCACGAGGGTCAGGCCGGTCTCAAAGTCGAGGACGCCGGCGAACGTCATCGCCGTGTACTCGCCCAGGCTCAGGCCGGCGGCAGCCTCGCAGGCCAGCACGACTTCCGGCGATTCCGAACGCAGCGATTCCAACGCAGCCAGACTGGTCACGAACAGCGCAGGCTGGCTGCAAATCGTCGAATCCAATTGTTCGGCCGGCCCCTGAAAACAGAGCTTCGCCAAGTCGTAGCCGAGAATCTCGCCCGCACGATCATAGAGTTGCCGCGCGCCGGGAACGGTCTCGTAGAGCCGCCGCCCCATGCCGACGTTCTGGGCCCCTTGCCCCGAGAATAAGAACGCAATCCGACTCACGGTGTAAACCCTCTGAGAACGCGATTCCCGGAGACGCACTTCCAGGTCCGCATCGCCAACACGTCAACCGGCGCGGCAATCGCCCCGTGCGGGAATGTTTCAGGACTTCGGTTCGACAACTTTGCGGCCCATATAGTAGCCGCAGTTGGGGCAAACGGCGTGCGGCGGCACGACTTTGCTGCACTCCGTGCAATAGTTCAACGGGAGGGGCCTCTTGCGGTCGTGAGCACGCCGCGACCCCGTCCTGGAATTCGAATGCTTGCGCTTGGGGACTGCCATCGTACGAAGGGTTTCCTGCTGAGGTGTTGCGGCCGGTAACATCCGCCGGCTCGCGGGCGGGGCGACGATTGACTGCCCGCGAGGGCCGCCGCCGGTCGTGTCCGGGGGCCCCTCCGCCGACGAACTCCCATCGACCGGGTGCGTTCAGCCGATATGCAAACCAGCAAGTTTAGAGGGGCCCGACTGGCCTGTCAACCGACCCGCCGGATTCACGGGGGGTGCCCCTCCAATCGGCCCACGCCCGGCCGCAGGGTCTCCGTCGCCCCTGTTGTTGCCGCAACTCCAGCTGCGGGCAGGTCCGCGGCCCCCCACCGAGCAGGGGCGGTCGCTGGCGGTTCAAGCCGACTGGGGTTAGGCCACCGTGGGGCCTTCGGGCCTGCTTGTGCCACCAGATCGGGTGGTGTTGGGGGCAGGGCAGCCGCGCCCACGCCGGGCCGCTTGCCCGCCGGCTATTCTGCCCAAGGAATTGGCGCCCGCCGAAGGCACGGGATCTCGCGCGCGCCGAGATAGGATTGAAGGCTGGCGGCCAGTTGTCGGGCGGCGTCTTCCACGACGCTGCGCCGGCGGTCGCGATTGCTCCGAGGGCGGACCGTGACCTCGATCCGGGTCTCCGCCGCCGGTCGCGACTCGCCGCCGCGCTGTCTGGGCTCGGCATCGGCTCCCATCCGCAGGGCGACGACCAGGGGGATGCAACGGTCGCCCCGGCGGCGCAGCGGCAGGCTGCTGTTGGCAACGACCAGCGTCAGATGCGCCTCGCCCCGGTCGACGACCTGGGCCTGGTGGTCGGCGATGAAGCCGGCGAGTTTCTCGCGGACAACCGCCGGCGGCATGGGAGTGGCGAACGAGGTCGAGAGGCAGACCGCCGTGCCGCCGTCCACCAGGCGCCCGGCCGCCGGTTCCTGGTCGGACTGCGCGGTTCTCGCGCCGGCGCCCAACTGGACCACGGTATTGCGGCCCTTTTCCTTGGCGATCAGCAATCCCCGATCGGCCCGGCGGAGCATTGTCTCGGCGGTGTCGCCGGGTTGGATTTCGGTGACGCCGAAACTCGCTGTCACGCTGCGGCCACCGAGGGAGGGCTGCGGTGTCTGGGCGAGCCGGCCGCGGATTTGATCGGCTCTTCGGGCAGACGCCCCGTTGCCGCAATCGGCGCACAGCAGGACGAACTCCTCCCCTCCGTAGCGCGCTACCAGGTCGCCGGGCCGGCAGGACGATGCCAACAGGGTGGCCAGGCTCTTGATCACTTCGTCGCCGGCCTGATGGCCGAAGGTGTCGTTGATGCTCTTGAAGTAGTCGAGGTCGCAGATGATCAGGCTGCACGCAACCTGCTGTTGCCGGTGGGTCCTGACAAACTGCTCGAATACGCGGTCGAACTCGGCGCGGTTGGCCACTTGCGTGAGCGGATCGCGGGTCGCCTTGGCGTGCAATCGCTGGCAGCGCTCTTGGAGCGAGATTTCCGGCGACGCGTCGTGGAGGACGAGGACCGCGCCGAGAATCGTTCCAGCCGAATCGGCGACGGGGATCGTGTGGCTATCGACCGACACGCGGTCGCGGTTCCGGGCCGCGATGCTCAGGCGGCGGAGCGAATGGGCGCCGGAGACGATCGCGTTGTTCACGGGGCATTCGTCCGCGCCGATGGCGTCTCCCTTCTCGCTGCGCATGCTGAGCAGTCCCGGCGCCCAGAGGCGGTCGCAGATGCTCGCGCCGGCAATGCCCGTCAGCCGCTCCGCGCCGTGGTTCCAGCGGAGAATCCGCAGCGAGGCGTCGATGAAGACGACCGCGTCGTGCATGTTATCGAGCAGCCGGTCTTTGAAAAACCGCATCTCGGGGCGGTCGCCGCTGCACGAGGAGCAGTCCGTCAAGGCCCAGTAGGAATTGGGGATTTCGGGCGCCAGCGGGGGGATTCCGCGCCGGGACACGTTCTCGCGAAAACACCCCAGCGTGCTCGCGGGGAATCGGGCGAACAGGCGGACCAGCGCCGGGTCGAATTGGGTTCCGGCGGAGCGGAACAACTCGATCCCGGCGCGCTCCAGCGACATGGCCGGCCGGTAGACCTGTTCGGTGATCATCGCGTCGAATGCTTCGACGATCGCGATCAGCCGCGATCCGAGGGGAATCGCCTCACCACGGAGGGGGTAGCCCGGACGCGACCCGTCGTACCAGGCGGGCACGTGCTCGACGATCTCCTCGACGCGGGAATCGGCGGAAGCGGAGCGGAGAATCGCGGCGCTCATTCTCCGCGCCTGGTCCATCCGCCGCGTTTCCTCGGGATCGAGGTTGCCGGGCTTGCCGAGGATTTCATCGGGCACGCCAAGGATGCCTACGTCGTGGAGCAGCGCGGCAATCTCGATTGGCTCGCGCTCGTGGTCCGGCAGATCGAGTTCGCCCGCCCACCCGGAGACGATCAGGGCAACCCGCAGCCCGTGCGAGGCCGTTCGGCCCGACTTGCAGCGGAGGGCCACGTAGAGACTGCTCACCGCGCCGCGCGGAGCGGCGTCCGGCGGGGCGGCGATCTCCGCCGCGCCGCCATTCGCGGCGGCCCGCATGTCCAGCCCCAATTCGGCCAGCAAGGCCGCGAGCGGCGAGATCGATTGGGGCAAGGGCGCTGGCAACGAAAGGCCGCTTCCGAGCGGGAAAAGACTGGCTTGCGAATCCGTGGTGTCGGTCATTGTCTTCGAGCGTGCGTAGGTGTCGGCATCGAAGAAGACAGGCTGCTGCGTGGCGGGCAATGCGGGCAAGAAGCCTGCGGCTGGGCGTTTGGGGGCGGCGGCCTGCTCCTTCCAAAGCAACCCTAGGGCGCTTTCCGCCCAAGGTCAAACTGCTCACCACGCGCCGGGGCAGCCCACTTCGCGCTTCGAAAATCGATGCCGGCAGGCGTCAGAAACCTGCCTGTGGCGAAGCCGCGCGCTGCGAAAAGCTAGCCTGCGCTCCACGCGAGTGGGCGATGGGCAGCGGAAGGCCAGCAGGCGATTGCCGGCGAGCGGCTTGCCGGCGGGGGAGGGATCGGATACGCTGCCGTCGTCGAACGCCGGATTGCGGGCCGTGGGAGTCTGACGCAAGGCAGGACCGCATCCCGCCGGCGGCGGGCCGTGCCGCCGGCAAGGATCGGGCCGCAATGCGGATTGCCACGCGCGTCTGGCCTCGTCGCGGACCAAGGGAGCTCTGGAAATGAAACTGGTGTCGTTTCGGGTGGGCGGAGAAGGGCGGATCGGGATTCTGCGCGGGGATCGGGTGTTTGACCTCAGCAAGGCGGATCCCGGCCTGCCGCGGTGCCTGCGCGGGTTGTTGGAGATGGGGGCCGAAGGGCTGCGGCGCGCTGCACTTGCCGCCGAGGGCGAGCTCGAGGCCCTGGCCCTGGATCAGGTCGAGCTGCTCCCGCCCGTGCCCAAACCGGAAAAGATCATCTGCGTGGGGCTGAATTATGCCGATCATGCCGCGGAAAGCGGGATGCGGCCGCCGCGCGAGCCGGTGATCTTCAATAAGCTGCCCACGACGCTCCGCGGCAGCGGGGACCCGATCGTTCTGCCGGAGCTGAGCCAAGAGGTCGACTACGAGGCGGAACTGGTCGTCGTCATCGGCATCGGCGGGCGGGCCGTACCGCGCGACAAGGCCCTGGCGCACGTGGCCGGCTATATGTGCGGCAACGACGTGTCCGCGCGCGACTGGCAGAAGGGCAAGCCCGGCGGCCAGTGGCTGCTGGGCAAGTCTTTCGACAGTTTTGCCCCCACCGGCCCAGCCTTGGTCACGAGCGACGAAGTCGGCGACCCCGGCAAGCTCCGCATCCAGTGCCGGTTGAATCACCGGCTCGTGCAGGACTCGTGCACGGACCAGCTCATTTTTCCCGTTGCCGAGCTGATCGCCTACGTGTCTCGTGTGGCCACGCTGACGCCGGGCGACCTGATTTTTACGGGAACCCCACCAGGCGTGGGCATGGCGCGCACGCCCCCCCTCTATCTGCACCCCGGCGATCTGGTCGAGGTCGAGATCGAACGGGTCGGCCTGCTGCGGAACCGGGTCGCCGGGCCACCGCTGGCAAGCGTGGAATAGCGGTCAGCCGTCACGCCTAAGGGAACGCTCACGTAGCCGCGCTGGCGCGATACCCTGGGTATGCGGGTGGCACACAGGTCAACCTTGAAGGTTGTGCTGACGCGCGACCCAATGGGGCACTCCTTCGGTCTGGGGGTCGGGCTGCGCGATACGCGACCCCAGGCTTCGTTGTGAAACGCCGTTCGGCAGATCTTGGCGCCCCTCTCGAAAGATCCACATGCCCTGACGGCTGATGCCTGACGGTTGACGGCTTCTTTCGTGGCAACACGCCTTGCCCGCGGTGCCGGAAGCGCTACTATTAAAAACAGGTTAGGCAGTCAAAAATCGATTCCGCCCTGTTCAGGCAGCCGGCTTGTTCGGCAGGCCGGGGCTCTTGGGCGGGTTTGCCGCTTGGCAAGGAGGAATCCCATGCAGTATCAGCTACCGGTGTTGGCTTACGGCTACGATGCCCTCGAACCTCACATCGACGCCAGGACGATGGAGATTCACCACACGAAACACCACCAGGCCTATATCGACAAGTTGAACGCCGCCCTCAAAGGGCACCTGGTGGGCAATCCTTCCATTGAAGAGTTGGTGGCCGTGATCCACAAGCTGCCCGAAGAGATCCGCACGGCGGTCCGGAACCACGGGGGCGGCCATGCCAACCACAGTCTGTTCTGGGAGATCATGTCACCCAGTGGGGGAGGATCCCCGCGTGGAACGTTGTCGGTCGCCCTGGATCGGCATTTTGGGGGGGTTGAGGGTTTCAAGGCGAGCTTCACGCAAGCCGCGTTGGGGCGATTCGGCAGCGGCTGGGCATGGCTCAGCGTCACCCCTGAAAAGACGCTCGTGGTGGAAGACACTCCGAACCAGAACAGCCCCTTGATGCACGGGAACACTCCGGTGTTGGGAGTGGATGTCTGGGAACACGCCTATTATCTGAGGTATCAGAACCGGAGGCCGGAGTATATCGAGGCGTTTTTCCACGTCATCGATTGGGAGGCTGTTGCGAGGCGTTTCGAGCAGGCCATCGCGGGCGGAAAGCCGGTGGTGGCTGCCTCGGCGTCCGCAGAGTAATTCGTTCTTGCCGTCGGCCGCTGCCTGCGCGGCAGGTGGTCTGCCGCGTAGCTTTCGGGCGGTAGCACGCCGTTGCCCATTTCGACTGGGTTGGCCGTGCTGCCGCCTTTTTTCGTGGCAACGGTCCGTTGCGGGGGCCTTTTTGTGTTGAGTGGGGAGCTTTTTGCCGATTTTACCCTTCAGGGGACTTGTGTCGATGGGCAACTGGGATTGACCACGGGCCCCGGCCAACTATAATCTCCACCCGCATTCCGTCCGCGGCTTGGTCAACCAGGCCGCGAATTTGGGTGAGCAGCAGAAAGAAGAACCCTCAGGGACGAGGGTCGCAGCGATTCCCGTATGCCGAGGTCCGATTCCCGAGCCGTTCATGGCTAGTCGGCGGGGCAACTCGGATTGAGTGCCGAGAGCAGGCGATACGGGACTTAATGGCACCAATTCCAGACAGGGAGGTCGTTTCTCTCGGTGCACTCCCCCTTGTCGCGCATTTTCCAAGGACGTTCGGACCATGCGAAAACTCGTTGCGCGGTCTATCGTGGTTGCTCTCGGGGTGCTGCTGGTCTGCGGATGCAGTAGCACGGGTGGCAAGTCGCCATCGGTTGCCAGCCTGAATCCGATGAAGTACTTTGCCAAATCGAAACCGGTTCCCAAACCCTCGCAAATGACTCCCAACGTGTCGTTGCCGTCGGCCGACGGGCTTGCCTTGACCGATAGCAAGCCCAATGGCGGATTCGCCCCGCCCAGCCCATACGCTGCCGGCGCTGCGGACGGCAAGCAGCCCAAAGACGCCTTCGCCGGACAATATGCGAGCACGGCCGATCCCGCCCAGAATGCCTCGCCAGCGACCAGCGCCAGCCTGGCCGCCGGCCCCCAGCAAGGCATGTATGATCCAAACGGCTATGCCGGCGCAACGGCAACCAGCGGCTATGCCCTGCCGAAAAGCAATTCGCTGACCGGCACGACTCCAAGTGATTCCACAGGTCCTTACGGCCTGGGAGGCAGCCGCTACGACATCCAGAATCCCGGACTCTCGTCCGGCCCTCTGGCCGGCGGATCGACCATCCCGAGCAGCGCCGGCCGGTCCTTGAGCGACGGGCAGCAGGCTGCCCCCAATTCCGCCGGCAGCGGCTCGGCCTACAACCAGACCGCCTCCTACCAGGCGTCGCCCCTGCCATCGCCCGCAGGCGCTAGGACCGGCACCTTGCAGGGCACCTACCCAAGCACCGGGACATACCAGGCTGACCCGAGTGCCGTCTACGGCACGTGGAACAACGGGACGAACCCTAGTGCTGTGGGGGGGTATGCCGGCTCGGCGATGCCGGCTTCCACGGACCGGCGCGACATCGGCGGAATCGCCTCGTTGCCGACCAGCCCCGCGGCCTCTGCGGGCCTGGCGAGCAGCACTGGCACGGCGGAGTACAACTACCAGAACTATCAGCCGGGAGTCACCGGCTATCAGCCGCCGAATGTGCCCGCGTATACACCGCCGATCGGCTATGTCCAGCCGAGCTCCAGTTCGGGAACCGCTCCGGCAGCGGAGCCCGGCTACTCGCCCGGGACCACTTCCCGGTATCCCTCGTCCACGGTCCAGCCGGCCACGACGAACGGCACGCTCCCCTACTCGGCCAGCCCGGCGACGTATCCTTCGACGACCTACGGTTCCTCCGGCGTGCTCTACTAGAGAAGCTGCGAGGGGCCCAAAGCCTGAACCGTATTCGCGCCGCACGGGTGACCGTGCGGCGTTTCTTTTGCGCGGCGCTCGGAGAATCGGGAGGGAGACCTTGCGGGAGGGTACACGCGTCCATCTGGCAGGTGGATGCTGGCGCCGCGAGAGAAGGCGGGTTGCCGATGGCTGACGGCCTTTCCTTCAGGTATGATGGAAACGAGAGTTTCCTGGGCGAGGGCCGGCGCGCGTTCCGCGGTGGAACGGCTCTCCTTCGCCCGGCACAGGCGGATTGCCGGAGACCGGGGCGGGCGTTTGGCGGCCGCCGTCGCCAGCCTGCCGAGGCGTCCAGTTGTCGCCAGCCCGGCTTGATCGGCCCGAAGGAGTTGCGTTTTGCTGATTGGCCCCGTTTTTACCCGCGAGGTGGTGATTGCGCCCCGCCGAGCGCGAACGTATGTTGCGAGAACGGCCTATGGGATCGGCCTGCTCGTCATGATGGCCACCGCCTGGCTGGTTCTGACAGGCACGCAGGTGGTTCGCGACGTGGGCGACCTGGCTCGATTCGGCACGATCCTGCTGCAAATCCTGGCGTGGCTGCAATTGGCCTTGGCGGTCTTCTTCTCGGCGTTGCTCTCGGCGAGCGCTGTCTCGCAGGAGAAGGACCGCAAGACCCTGGTGCTTCTTCTGCTGACGAATTTGTCCAACAGCGAGTTGGTGTTGGGCAAGTGGTTTGCGGCTCTCTTGCAGGTTGTCGTCCTGACCCTGGTCTCGTTGCCGCTGTTCATGCTGTCGACGTGGTTTGGCGGCGTTTCGTTTGACCAGGTGGCGAGGGTCTTCGTGGTCACCCTGGTGAGCATTGTCGTCTGTGGCAGCCTCGGCTCGACGATCGCCCTGTGGCGAGAAAAGACCTTCCAGGCACTGGCCATGACCGTGCTGATCCTGGTGCTTTGGATCGGCTTCTGGGAGACGGTTGGAGCGGGCCTGGGCAGCCGCCGACTGGGGCTGGAGCCGGGGGTCCTGGCCGTGGCATTCAGTCCGTGGCGGGCGATCCAGGAAGCCACCTCTCCGGTCGTGCTCGGAGACCCCTCGCTCGCTGGGTGGCTGCGGGCGGCGGTTTGGGGAATCGAGCCGTTCGTGCTTGCCGGGTTGTTGACGGCATTCGTCTTGAACGCGATTGCCATCGCGCGGGTGCGGGTGTGGAATCCATCGCGGGACAGCCGGCAGGCGGTCCGCGAAGACGAGACGTGGAACCGCGAGAGCATCTGGGGGGCCGAATACGACGCCGCCCGGGTTCCGGAAGAAAGCCAGGCCGCCACGGAGGTGAGGAAACCGGAGCCGCGCCGGGGCTCCGCGGAGCCGCCCGCCGCCACCCGGCGCGTCTGGGACAATCCAGTCATCTGGCGGGAGATTCGCACCTGGGCGTACGGCCGCAAGATTCTCATCGTGCGCGTTGTCTATCTGCTGTTGTCCGCGGCCGCGATCGCCGGCTTGCCCCTGGGGGGCGAAGCGGGCCGCGGGGGAGTCGATTCCGGCACGCTGCTGCCGCTGCTCCTGCTGTTGCTGCTGAGTCTCGTGCTGGTCAATGCGCAGGCCGTGACCTCGCTGGCGAGCGAACGCGATGGCAAGGCGCTCGACCTGCTCCTGGTCAGCGATCTGACGCCGAAGGAGTTCGTTTTCGGAAAACTCGGCGGAGCGTTCTACAACACGAAGGAGATGGTGTTGCTTCCGGCGGGGTTCTGCGTCTACCTCTGGTGGCGGGAATTGGTCGGCATGGAGATGCTCGTTTACCTGCTGCTGGGGCTGGGGGTGCTCTACTGCTTCGCGGCGATGCTCGGCATCCACATCGGAATCCACTATGCCAATTCGCGTACGGCGATCCTTGTCAGCCTGGGAACGGTCTTCTTTCTGTTCCTTGGGGTGGCCACCTGCATGCGGATGATGATCGCCTTCAGTGGAAATTTCGAGGCGCAGTTCCAGCCGTTTTTCGTCTTCATGGTCGGCGGAGGCATCGGGCTCTTCGTGGCATTGGGCGCCCGCAATCCGTCCAAGGCGATTGGCGTGGCATCGTTCGCCTGCCCCCTGGCCACGTTTTACGCAATGACGAGCCTCCTGCTGGACAAGCCTTACCTGGCGTTTATTGCGACGGCGGCGGCATACGGTTTCACGACGATCGCCATGCTGATCCCGGCGGTCGACGAGTTCGACGTGGCGACCGGCCGGACGACGACCGGAGAACCGTAATGCGGCGCAGTCGCCGGAGTTGAACCGAAGTGCACGGACTGCTAGCCCACTGGGCGGGGCTGACGGCCATGGGGGCGTTGGCTTGCGTCTCCGCGCTCTGCTCGGCGAGTGAAGCGGCGTTGTTTTCGCTGAATGGCCGCCAGTGTCGGAAATTGGCCGCGGATCGGCGGGGCCGGATCGCCCTTTCCCTGCTGGAGGACCCCGATCGGCTGCTTACGGCGGTGCTGTTCTGGAACCTGATCATCAACCTGGCCTACTTCGCAATCGCCTCGATGATCAGCCTGCGGTTGGAGCGATCCGGCTCTTCGGCCGCAGCGGCCGTCGTGGCCTTCGGCGCGCTGCTGGTGCTGATTGTCTTCGGTGAGATGGTTCCCAAGAGCGTGGGAGTGTTGACGCCCGGTCCGCTGGCCGGCCTGCTGGCGGTGCCGATCGCCGGCCTCGTTCGGCTGATCGGCCCCGTCTTGCCGGCACTGCGGACCGCCAACCTGCTTTCGCGGCGGTTGTTCTGCCCGCGTTTCCAGGCGGAACCGCACCTTCGCATCGGCGATCTGGAGCGCGCCGTGGCACTTTCCACGCAGAACGCCGCCTTGCTCGAGCAAGAGCAGCTCGTGCTCCAGAGCATCGTCGGGCTGTCGGAAATCCGCGTCGATGAGCTGATGCGGCCGCGGAACAGTTGCCGGACCTTTCGCCCGCCCGTGGCGCTTGCCGACCTGAAGGGCCAGATGCCCCCGAGCGGATACCTGTTGGTGACGGAGCCTGACAGCGACGAAATCGCCAAGGCGATCCCGCTGAAGAGCCTCTCGCGCGTCCCGCGCGAGCACCTGGAGAACCACGCCGAAGCGGTGGTCTACGTGCCGTGGTGCACGACCGTCGCCGACGCGCTGGAGGTGATGTTTCGCGGCCCCTGGCGCGTGGCGGCCGTGATCAACGAGTACGGGGAGACGATCGGCATCGTCACGGAGGACGATGTTCTCGACACGGTCTTCAGCAAGGCGTCCAGCCGTGTGGAGCGAATCCTCTCCCGCCAGCCGCTCCGCCAGGTCGGTCCGGACCGCTGGCACGTGGACGGGATGACCGGGCTGAGGCGGTTGCGGCGGCACTTCAGTCTTGATGGTCCGGCATGCCGGAGCGTGACCGTTGCCGGGGTGATTCAGGAAATCCTCAATCGCCTGCCGGCGGCGGGAGACGAGTGCACGTGGGGCCCGTTTCATTTCCGCGTGCTGCGGACTTCCGGGCGAGTCCCCCAGCTCATCGAACTGACGCTCCTCTCTCCCCCGCCGGAGGCGACGCGATGATCTGGGCGGCGCTGGGCCTGGCAATGGTCGGGCTGTCCCTGAGCGGCTTGTTCAGCGGGTCGGAGACGGGCTTCTACCGGGCGTCGCGGATTCGCCTCGTCCTCGACGCCTTGAGCGGGGATCGGATCGCGCGCGGACTGCTCTGGCTGACCAATCACGCCTCGATGTTCGTGGCCACCACGCTGGTCGGAAACAACATTGCCAACTACATGGTCTCGCTGGCGATTGTCCTGGGGACGAACGAGCTGGTTGCCGGCGATTCATGGATTCCCGAGTTGCTCGCCCCGGTGTTGCTCGCCCCAATCCTGTTCGTCTACGGAGAGTTGGTCCCAAAATACCTCTTCCTGCACGCCCCCAACCGCTTGCTCCGCCGAGCCGGCTGGCCACTGCTTGTGTTCGTCATCCTCTTCCTGCCGGTCAGCTCGCTGCTCTGGCTGCTGAACCGGGCCCTGGCGGGATTGCTCGGCGAATCCCTCGAGCGAGTCCACTTGAGGATCGCCCGCCGCGAACTCCGCAAAATCCTCGAAGAGGGGCACGAAGTCGGCATTCTCCATCCGGTCCAGCAGAAGTTGGCGGCAAGCATTTTCGCGTCGGCCGACCACACGTTGCGGCGCTACCTGTCTCCCCTCAGCGGAGTGGCTCGAGCGCGGGCCGGGATGAGCAAGGAGGAGATTCTCGGGCTGGGCCGGCGGTTCAAACTGGCCGAGGTGCCGATCGAAGATGCCGACCAACCCGGACAACTGGCGGCCTACGTGCGGACGATCGACCTGGAGTTGAGCCCGTCGTCCGAGGTCGGGGCCGTGCGGCCGCTGATGTCCATTCCTGCCGGCGAGACTCCCCTGACAGCATTGATCCGCTTGCAGAGCGCGCGGGAGAATCTAGCGCGGGTCATCGACCGACGAGGGCAGACGGTCGGAATCCTGAGCGCTGCGCAACTCCGCCGGCGGCTGCTGCGAGACAACTAGCCGGCCGCCGCCCGGAGCCTGGCACGGCGCGCCGCTCGGCCGCCCGGTCTTGCTGCCAGGCAATCGTCGACGAGAAGCACAACCCATGAAATCGCCGTCACGACAACTCCTGCCGCTTGCCGCGATTGCCCTCGGCGCCGCCTGCTGCGGTTGCCAGGACCGGGATCTGTATCCGAGCGGTCCGATCGTGCTGATCTGCCCCTGGTCGGCCGGCGGCGGCACCGACCAGACCAGCCGGCAGGTCGCGACGCTCCTGGAGCGGCAGCTCGGCGTGCCGGTCAACGTCGTCAACTCCACCGGCGGTGCGGGAGTGACGGGACACACGCGGGGGGCCTTGGCGCGGCCGGACGGCTACACGATCACGATGGTCACCGTGGAGATCAATATGCTCCACTGGCGCGGCTTGACGAATGTCTCCTACCAGGACTTCGATCCGGTTGGAATGCTCAACCGCGACGCCACGGCGGTCTTCGTCCGTCGCGACGCGCCGTGGAAGACTCTCGGCGAGCTCCAGAAACACATCCGAGATAACCCGGGACACGTCAAGGCGTCGGGGACGGCCCGGGGGGGGAGCTGGCATCTGGGATTTGCCGGTTGGCTGGACCATGAAGGGATTGATCCGGGCAGCGCGACCTGGGTCTCGATCAACGGCGCGGCGCCGTCGCTCCAGGAGCTGATTGCCGGCGGCATCGATCTCGCCTGCTGTAGTCTGCCCGAGGCCCAGGCCCTGCTCGACGCGGGCCGCGTCCGGTGCCTGGGAGTGATGGCCGATCAGCGGGTCGGGCAATACCCGGACGTGCCGACGTTCCACGAGCAGGGCGTGGATTGGACGTTCGCGGCCTGGCGCGGGATCTGCCTTCCCAAGGGGTGCCCTGCGGAGGTCCGCAGCCGGCTGGCGTCGGCTCTGGAAAAGGTGGCCCGGAGCAGCGCGTTCCGCGATCCCATGGGCAACGCTGGTTTCGATGTCACCTGGCAGCCGCCCGAGCAGTTCGCCGAGACGATGGCGCGCGTCGACGAGCAACTCGGAAAGTTGCTCACCAGCGCGGCGATGCAGTCGATCGGGGAGTCGAGATTCGGACCGATGTTCTTTCCAACCGTTCTGGCCGCGGTTGGAGGCGTGGTCTTCCTCGGCCTGATCGTGACGGGGCAATTGACACGCCCCGAGCAGACGGAGCGGCTGTCCATGCATGACCTGGGACGGCTCGCTGAGACCGCCACTTGCGTCGTGGTGTATGTCATGTTCGCCGAGACGGTCGGCTTCTTGCTGACGGCCGGCCCGCTGCTCGTGTTTCTCCTCGTGCGCCTCGGCAATCGCTGGCGCGTGAGCGTTGCCGCAAGCGCGGTCGTCGTGGGCCTGGTCTACCAGTTGTTCGCCGTGGGATTGCGGGTTCCCCTGCCCCGGGGCTGGTTGGGATGGTGACATGAGCGAATCCTTGCTGCAAGCGTTTTCCGGGGTTCTTGGCGACCTCCGTGTCTTGCTGATCATTGTCGCCGCCGCGATTTACGGCATCTTCCTGGGGGCCGTGCCGGGTTTGACCGCGACGATGGCCGTCGCGCTGCTTGTGCCGGCGACTTTCTTTCTCGATCCGATTCCGGCCCTGGCGGCCGTGGTGACCGTTGAGGCGTGTGCGATTTTCGCCGGCGACATTCCCAACGCGCTGCTGCGGATTCCGGGCACTCCCGCCTCGGCCGCCTACGCCGACGACGTCTACGCGTTCACCCGCGCCGGCCGCTCCGCGGAGGTTCTCGGAGTCTGCCTGACGTTCTCCGTCGCCGGCGGCGTGTTGGGCACGGTGATTCTTGCGCTGTTTGCCCCGCAATTGGCCCGGATCACCACCTGGTTCAGCGTGGCCGAGTATTTCTGGCTCTACCTGCTCGGATTGAGCTCCGCGGTGATCGTTTCTCGCGGGTCGACATGGAAAGCGGCCTTGGCCCTGATCATCGGCCTGTTCCTCTCGACGGTCGGCCTGAGCGCCGTCCACGGGCAGGCCCGCTTCACCTTCGGTCAGGCCGAGCTGTTTCAGGGGGTCAATTTCATTCCGGCGATGATCGGCCTGTTTGGGGTCTCGGAAGTCTTTCGCAACATTCTGACTTACGATTTCGCCGCCACAACGCCCGGCAGCCAGGCAGGCGGGCCGTTCTCGCCGCCTCGCTCCTGGAAGCAACGGCTGGCTGAGTCCGTACGTTCCGTCTTCGGCGCCAGTCTGCCCCTGTTGTGGATTCGCAGATGGCACGCGATCCGCTCGGGGATGATGGGGTCGCTGATCGGGATGCTGCCGGGCGCGGGGGCCGACATCGCCGCCTGGGTATCGTTGGCGGTGTCGAAGCGGTTTTCGCCGAAACCCGAGGAGTATGGGGCGGGCTCGATGGAGGGCGTCTCGGATGCCAGCTCCGCGAACAGCGGGGCGTTGGCCGGCGCGTGGGTCCCGGCCCTGGTCTTCGGCATCCCGGGCGATTCCGTGACAGCGATTGTCATGGGCGTCCTGCTGATGAAGAACATCAAGCCTGGTCCCGAGATCTTCGAGAAGCAGGCCGTTCTCGTCTACAGCATCTTCCTGATCTTCTTCCTGGCGAATCTGCTGCTGATCGCCGCCGGTTTCCTGGCGATCAAGGCGGGCGGCTACGCCGTGAGAATTCCCCGCAAGGTCCTCCTGCCCGTGATCCTGCTGTTCTGCGTAATCGGTTCCTATGCGATCAACGGCAGCTACTTCGACATCGGCGCGATGTTGGCGATGGGCGGCCTTGGTTTTGCCCTCGAACGCCGGCGGATTCCGCTCGGGCCGGTAGTGCTCGGGATCATTCTGGGCGGACCGTTGGAGGAGCGGTTCATGCAGACGCTGTCGAGTTCGGAGAGCGCGTGGGAGGCGTTCTTTTCGCGCCCGATGGCGGCCGCCCTGGGCGTTGCCTCGCTGCTCGTCTGGCTCGCGCCTCTGGTCATTTCGCTCCGGCAGCCGCGGCGGCTGCTGAAGTCCGTATCCGCGCGGCTCCGGCGACTCCGGCAAGGCTCGTCCTGAAACGCGGCGTCCGGCCGGCGATGCAGACAGACCGTGCCCCCCCTGGGCCGTACAGCGTGGCGGCGCCGGCCGCGCCCCGCCGAATGCCTGCCCGGGGCTTACTTGTGGTACCCCAAGTCCTTGACTACGGCGAGCATCTCCTCGTACGTGATGAAGCGGCGACGGTGGCGGAGCTTATATTGGTCGATAGCGGTTGCCATCTCGCGGGCCTCGGGCGAGAGGTCCGCGTGGTTGTTGCCGAACTGGCGTCGCTCGTGCTCGGGTGGCAACCCCGTGGGAACGCCGTAGCTGCGTCGATCGACAAACGTCCCTTCCGGTTCGAAGCATTGCGACATGTGGTTAGTCCTTCCCAAGTTCTGGCACCGCAGGCGGGGGACAAGCGGCGGCATGTCTGGTCCTCGCACATCGCCGCCGGAGGCTTGGCGCAACGGACGGAGCCTAGGAAAGCCTAGCGCATGATTCCCACCGGGTCAAATCAAGCCGCCCGCCTGCGGGGGGCGGATCGGCTGTGCCGACAGGGGCGGATCTGCCGATCGTAGGGGTGCGGCATGTGCCACGGCAGATTCCCGGGCGATCGGTCCGATGCCCGCGACGGAGCTGGCCGGCTTTTCTCCCGGGGTGGGCGGTCCGCGCGGCATCCGCCGCGCGGATCGCCGCTTGGCGCGCTTAGCGGCGGACGATCGCGCTGTCGATCCCCATTTGGGCGAGCAGGTGACGGCTCGGCCCGTGCGCCGGGTCGACGGCCAGTGCGTCGAAGGCCGCCTGGGCGGCATGCTGCGGGCGTCCCGCGAGCATCTCCGCCTTGGCAAGGCAATAGAGCGTCTCCAGACTGCGGTCGCCCTGTTGGGCGGCTGCCGAAAGCTGGGCAACCGCGTCCTCGTGGCGGCCCAGCGCTAGGTAGGATCGACCTTTGATCGCCAAAATCGCGGCTGGTTCATCGGGGGGGGCCCAGCGGCGTGCGAGGCTCTGGACCGTGGCCAGGGCTCGGTCCGGCTGCCCGATCTCCAGGTAGATGTTCGCGATTTCCGCCTCGATTTCCGCGTCGCCCGACGCCAGGCATTGCGCTCGGTGCAGGTCGCTGAGCGACTCCCGCAGGTGCCCGGCCTGGTGCATTATCCGACCCCTCAGGGCCCAGGCGGCTGCCAGGTCGAGTTTCAGATCGAGGGCCGACTCGGCCGACTCCCGGGCGGACTGGAGGTTGCCCAACGCCATCTGCATTTCACCGTATGCTACCCGCAGCGAGGGGTCTTCCGGTGAGAGGCGAATTGCCTCGGCCAACTGTGCCACCGCTTCGGCGCGACTCCCGCGGGCCCACAGCAGCCGGCCGAACTTGTGACGCGCGTCCGGATCCTCGGGGCACACATCGACCGCCTTTGACAGCAGCGGTTCGGCTTCCTGCCAGCACGCGCGCTCCATCGCCGCGACTCCCTGGCGGCAAAGCTGCCGCGAAACGATCGTCGCGGGAGAGATCGGCGCCTCACGCCCCCATAGCTGGCAACCCGGCTGCGAGCTCAGCATGAAGCCGAGCCCCAGCAACCAGGCCAGGATGGTCGGGGAGGGAGGATGCATGGTCGATCGACGATTCAGGACTTTGGGCCGAGTCGGCGACAGCCATTCCGGCAATGTCGAACACTCCGGTTCGGCTGTCAATCGACACGGTCTGCGCGGACTGGGCAGCGATCGTAGCAGAAGGCTCGAGTGCCTGCCAGATCGGTTTGCCATACTTCAATCCCCAACCAATCCCCAAAGGGGGCACGCCAGCTTCTTATCCTGGCTGCCAATCGCCAGCTTGGCAACCCCTGAGGCCCCGCGGCCTCAAGGGCCAAGCGGATTTCCCGTGGCCGACTGGTCTGTTAGGATAAAGGCGCGCTTGCGTCGTCACTTGGCTCGGGATCGGCAAGATGCCTCAACGTTTTTCGAAACTCGGAATTTCCTTTTCGTTTCCGGACAATTGGACCCTGGACGATCGCGATGCGGTTGCCGGGGCCGACTCGGTGACCGTCTATAGCCCTGGGGGGGCATTCTGGTCGGTCAGCGTCCATCCGGCGTCGTTAGAGCCGAAAAAGCTGGCCGAGGCCGCGGTCAAGGCGATCCGCGAGGAGTACGCCGAGGTCGAAGTCGAGCCGATCCTTGCCGTTGCCGATGGCCAGGAGCTGGTCGGGTTTGACTTGGCCTTCTACTATCTCGACTTGACGAACACGGCCTGCATTCGCTGTTTTCGCACTCCGGGAGGGTGCTACGCGGTCTTCTATCAGGCGGAGGACGATGAATTCGGCCAGTTCGAACGCGTTTTCGCCGCAATGACCCAGAGCCTGCTGGAAGGGCTCCCGTGAAGGGTCCGGCGGCCGAACGAGCTGACGGGACACGTTCGGGCGAGGTCTTTCGCGGTCTCTTCCGTGTGTTGAGCGGGCCCCCCGCGATCCGTTATACTCGACCCCGATGGGTGCTCGGGCAGAATCACCACACCGGGAGGACTTGACTGATGGCTAACGACGCCGGGTCTGATTCACTCGTTGCGGGAATCGGTCTGATTGCTGGCAAGGTCTGGCAGACGCTGGATGCCGAGGGGCCGTTGAGCTTCGGCAGACTGGTTAAGAAAGTCGGCGCGCCGCGCGACAGCGTGATGCAGGGGCTCGGCTGGCTGGCACGCGAAGACAAGGTGCGGATCGTCGAACAGGGGCGGACCCGGATCGTGTCGCTCGGCAAGTGAGCCTGGCAGCTTCCGCGGTACGCAGACGGCCGCGGGTGCTCCGCGGGGAGGATGCAGCGGCGGCGCGGTCGTGCGCAAAACAAAAGACCACGGGTTGACGGTCCATCGTCGACCCATGATCTTTTATCCTGAAACGGGACCTCATTGTCCCGCCCTCCCGGCAGGCCAGGCCTGTACCACTGGTATCGGCGCGGCGGCTCTTCGGCCTGAAGCCGGTTTTGCCGGATGTGGCAGTTTTCTCTTGACGCTGGTCCAGAAACGGGCCTCGGCGGACAATCCGACCGGCCCCTTTCCGCTTGGCCTACTTGATGACTCGGCCGATCCGCCAAGCAGCGGGGTCGAACTCTGGCCCCGGCGCCTGGACGGACCCGGCCGGCGTTTCCGCGTCCGGGAGCCTTTGCTTGGGCGGGCTTGGGGAATCCTGCGAGCGGGGGGGGATCGGCTCGGACGCCGGAGGCACGCGCGGCGGCTGTTCGGAAGCCGCCGCCGGGACATCGCCGAGCAGGGCCCACCCGGCGGCGTCCGAAGCATCCACCTCCGTGCACGTCCTGCAATGGACCACGCGGGAGCCTCCCACGGATCCACACCGGCCCATGCCGCGGCATGGCGCCGCCCAGACGCTGCGATGCTTCTGCTGGCAGTACCCGGCCCATACGTCCTTGCAACACTCGCGCGGACACTGCGGGCAGCCGGCCTGGAGCGGATAACCGCCGTAGCCGGGCGCAGCGCAGGCCGGCGCGCTGTAGACGCTGGTCTGCGTGAAAACGTCGACTGTGGCCGCTAGCGGGGGGGCGGCATCGGCTGCCGCGTCTTGAGCCCGCGCCAGCGGAGAGATGCCGAAGACGGCCATCATGGCAACACAATTGAGCAATGAGTTTCTCATCCTGCAACTCCTTCGAGGCTCAAGGAGCGGGGCCCGGCCGGCCACCCGTCCGCTTGGCGGCGAAGGTTGCCTGCCCGGCCGGCGACGATCATCCTTCATTTAGAAACATGCCGGTTGTTTTGTGGGAAGGCAAATTCCCGCCGGTTGTTTTTCGCAGAAATCCCCGGCCGGACGGCAGGCCGCAAGTTGCCAGCCTCAATCGCGGAAGCGATTCGGCAATCGGGAGAGTCTGCCCGATCCGATCAGGCTTCCAGGCTCCGCCAGCTTGCGGCCCAATCGTCTGCGGTTCGGAAGGGGCAGGCTGCAATCGACAACCGCCCGCCGGTCTGGCCCCCGTCCGCGGCGCTGCGGCGGCGCGCCGGCTAGGAACACGATCCCGCCCGGACTTGGCGCCTCGGTTCGGCAAGCGGAGCGGGGGGCGGGGAGAACGGCTCTACCTGTGCAGCCAGCGCAGCGCCGTGTCAAAATCGCTGGTGTCGCATTCGACCAACCCATCGCGCAGGATCACCATGCGCCCGGCGTAGCGGGCAACATCCTGCTCGTGGGTGACAACAATCACGGTGATGCCGCCCTTGCGGTTCAGGTCGGCCAGCAACTCCATCACCTCGGTGCTCGTGCGGCTGTCGAGATTCCCGGTCGGTTCGTCCGCCATGAGAATCGCAGGCTCGTTGATCAACGCCCGGGCGATCGCCACACGCTGCTGCTGGCCGCCGGAGAGCTGGCCCGGATGATGCCCGATCCGGTCCCCAAGGCCGACGCGGTCCAGCAGTTGCGTGGCTCGCTGGCGGCGTTGCCGCGCCCGGACTCCACGGCAATAGAGCAGCGGCAGCTCGACGTTCTCCAGGGCGCTTGTTCGCGTCAACAGGTTGAAGTTCTGAAACACGAAACCGATCTTGGCGTTCCGCAGATCGGCCCGCCGATTGGCCGACATCCGGGTCACCTCCGCGCCGTCGAGCCGATACTCTCCCCGGGTGGGGTGGTCGAGGCACCCCATGGTGTTCATCAACGTCGACTTGCCCGAACCGCTCGGCCCCATCACGGCCACGAACTCCCCCCGCTCGATCGTCAGCGACACCCCGCAGAGCGCTGCCACCTCGGTCTGGTCAAGCTGATAGACTTTCTCCACATCCACCAGTTCAATCAACGCCATCGCCAGGCTCTTCAGCTTGCCGTTCGACCCGGGAATCGCCAACTCGTGAAAACCGCGAAGGCTTCCATGTTACGAAGGTTTTTTCACTGCCGTATCGAACCAGATCACGTGGATCGTGATCAGCCCCGCGCCGACGACAAGCATGCTATCGGCCAGGTTGAAGGTCGGCCACGGCCAGCGGCCGATCATCACAAGAATCCAGTCTCGCACGGCGAACACGCGATCGCCGACTTCGTGGAGCGGGTTGGCATAGTTCCAGGAAAGGCCCGGAAGACCGAGGCGATCGTAGAGATTGCCGAAGATTCCCGCGCTGACAAACCCGCAGGCGATCGTCAGCAGCCACTCGCGGGCGGCTCCGGCGACAAACAGCCAGAGGAAGATGGCCACGGCGGCGGCGACCGACATCGCGGCGAAGAGGCTGACCCGCCCCTGCCCGATGCCGAACAATGCGCCCTCGTTGAGGCTTGTCTGGAAGCCGAAGACATCCTGCCACAGCCACCAGACCTCCTGTTCTCCAGGCAGGCCCAGGCTGGCGAAAATCCATTGCTTGGTGGCCAGGTCCAACGAACAGCCGAGGATTGCGATCGTGAAGAACACCAGGTAGCGACTCAGCGGGGCGCTTCGCATCGCGGTTCCTTCCGGCGGCGGCTGGCAGTTCAGTCGCGCGCTTCGAGTTGCGATGCACATTTGACGCACATCGTGGCAAACGGCAGGGCGTTCAGCCGCGTCTTGGGAATTCGCGCGCCGCATTCCTCGCATTGCCCGTAGACACCGTCCTCAATCCGCTCCAAGGCCGACTCGATCAATTGGAGCGTACCGCCTCCCGACTCCATCAACGTGAGCGTGAACTCCTGCTCGAAGTTGTCGGTCCCCAGGTCCGCCATGTGGATCGGCATACTCGACAGATCGCCGTTGGATTCTGAGCGATTCTTGTTCAACGCGCTGTTGGCCATTTGGCTGACGTCGCCCTGGAGCCGCGCGCGCAGCGCGAGGAGCCGCTCCCTGTAAACGTTCATCTCCGACTTCTTCATCGGTCTGCCTCTCGGAAACACGTTGCTTCGCTCTTCCCTCAACGGGAAACCGCAGAACCCCCATTCTAAGACGCGGCAGGTCTATTGTCAACGAAACGAGCCCCTGGAAAGAGCCCGTCGCGGGCCCCGGGGAACGATTTTTTTGGCTGCGCAAACTGTTGGCGAAACACAAGTTGCGCAAGGCATTCCGGTCGCGGCCGGAGACGCGACGCACAGCCGGCATCGCGGCCTCGCGCCCGAGGCCGCGAACGAAGACTGGAGGGCCCGGCCCGCCGGCCAAAACGGCCCCGCGACGCTGCCAGAGGCAACCGGCCGCCACGGCCTTCCCGCGCGTGCTCGCCTTGATGCGCGCGGAACGCTCCTTTACGATGGTGGGTCGGTTCCGAGGGATCGTCTCGGATGCCGGCTTCCCACTTCCAGAAACCTTCAGCAGAGAGAGTTCGGGAAATTAGCCAGCCAGACGCCTCTTTTCAGCGGTGCGTTTCGCCAGACTGCGGGGCCACTTTCGGGGTCAACGAAGTCCACGTCGCCTGCCCAGACTGTGGCAGCCTGCTTGATGTGGCTTATGACTGGGATCGCCTTTCCGTGCCGCCCTCGCTTCGCTGGTTCGAGCAGAAGTGGTCTCGTCGCGGCGATCCCCATTGCCTCAGCGGGGTGTGGCGTTTTCACGAACTGCTGCCTTTCGTGCCGGTCGAGACCTGCGTGACGATCGGCGAGGGCCAGACGCTGCTGCAAGCGGCCGACGCGGTGGCGAAGTATGTCGGTCTCTCCCCGGGGAGGCTGTTCCTGCAATACGAAGGGATGAATCCTTCGGGCAGTTTTAAAGACAACGGAATGTCCGCGGCCTTCAGCCACGCCCGGTTCGTGGGGGCCCGCCGGGCTGCCTGCGCCTCGACCGGCAACACCAGCGCGTCGCTGGCGCTATACTGCTCCGTGACGAAGCTCATGCGGGCGGTGATCTTCGTCGGGTCCGGCAAGATCGCCTACGGAAAACTCTCCCAGGCGCTCGACTACGGCGCGCTGACCGTGCAGATCAGCGGCGACTTCGACGACGCCATGGCGCGGGTCAAGGAAGTCTCCCAGCAGTTGGGAATCTACCTTGTCAACAGCGTCAACCCGTTCCGGCTCGAGGGGCAGAAGACGATCATGTTCCGCGTGCTGGAATCGCTCGGCTGGGAAGTGCCTGATTGGATCGTTGTCCCCGGCGGCAATCTGGGCAATTCCAGCGCTTTCGGCAAGGCGTTCATGGAACTCGAACAACTCGGGCTGATTGACCGGATTCCCCGCTTGGCGATCGTCAACGCCGCCGGCGCGAACACGCTCAACCGTCTCGTCGGGACGAGCGGCCTGCGCTGGAATGGCGGCCGCACCGATCCGCGCCTCGTGAAGGGGTTCTACGATCAGATGGACGCCGAGGGCCGCCGCGCTGAAACGATCGCCAGCGCGATTGAAATCAACCGGCCGGTGAACCTCGAAAAGTGCCTCCGCGCACTGGATGTCTGCGATGGCGTCGTCCGCGAGGCCACCGACCAGGAGATTCTCGACGCCAAGGCCCAGGTCGGGGCGGGCGGCATCGGATGCGAGCCGGCCAGCGCTGCCAGCGTGGCCGGAGCGAAGCAGCTCGTCGAGCAGGGCGTGATCGGGCGCGACCAGCGCGTGGTCTGCATTCTCACCGGGCACCAACTCAAAGACCCGACCGCGACCGTCGCCTACCACACGACCGACCAGCAACTGTTCAACGACGTCCTCGGCAAGCGGGGCGTCCGCCGCGCGGCGTTCGCCAACCGGGCCGTCGTCGTCCCCAACGATCTCGGCGAGATTGTCAAAGCGATCGAACTCTACAGTTGACGCCGCCCGGGCCGGCCTTGCGCCCGACGGCCCAGCTCCAGCCCCTTGCTGGTTCCCCAACTCCGGTGTGCCCCTGGTTCCCCAGCTCCAGCCCAATCCTGGTTCCCCAGCCCCAGCTTGGGAACCTTCGTCCCGCTCCCAGACCGCCAGCCGGGTGGGCATGCCCAGCGCTTCATCCAGGCCCCAGGTCACAGCGGCAAGCGGATCTGGCCATCGCGCCGAGCGCACGCGGCGCGATCGAAAGGGCGTGTTGCAGGGGATCGTGACCAGCCAGCCGGAGAATCCGACCCGTGGGGGTAATGGCCAGATAGGGAATCACGCCTAGAATCAGGGAGGAGATTGCCAATCCGATCGGCAATGCCGCAGGCGGACCGGCGAGGCAGGCTCACCGCATGGACCGCGGCAGGGCCCCGGCCGGCCCCCAGAGCAGCGACCGCGAGGGGGGAGCCACCCGACGGCGGCAGCCATCCGGGAATGCCCAGGCTGGCGGTCCAGGCAACGGTCAAGACGGCCAGCTGGCTTCACGAGGGGGCAAAAGCGAAAAACTTGCGATCGTGGCTGTGGAGGAAGCCGCAGCGGCTTGATAGAATGTAGGGCTCGACAGAACGGGCAACCGCCGGCGGGAACGAGTGCAACCGGTGGGATTGCAGCGTTCGCCGCTTCAACCCCTTGCACATAACGACCATGCGGAATTCGCTGACCAACTTACGCAATATCGGCATCTCGGCGCACATCGACTCGGGCAAGACGACCCTGAGCGAGCGGATTCTCTACTACGCCGGCCGCATCCACCGGGTCCAGGAGGTTCGTGGGGAAGGCGCGACGATGGACCACATGGACCTGGAGAAGGAGCGCGGGATCACGATCACCAGCGCCGCTACGACGGTCCAATGGAAAGCCGCGCGGATCAATCTGATCGACACGCCGGGCCACGTCGACTTCACCGTCGAAGTGGAACGCAGCCTGCGGGTCCTCGACGGCGCCGTGCTCGTGCTGTGCGCGGTCGGCGGAGTCCAGGCCCAGTCGATCACGATCGATCGCCAGATGCACCGCTACCATATCCCCCGCGTGGCCTTCATCAACAAGATGGACCGCACCGGCGCCAATCCGGATGCCGTCGTCCGCCAGTTGCGGGACAAGCTCGGCTGCGACGCGATGTTGATGCAGCGGCCGATCGGGTCGGAAGCGCGTTTCGCGGGCGTGGTCGACCTGGTGACCCGCAAGGCGCTGTATTTCGACGGCCCGCTGGGCGAGCAGGTGCGGATCGAAGACGTCCCCCCGTCGATGGAGGAGGAGGTCCGCCGCAGCCGGCAGGAGCTGCTCGAAGCGCTGGCGATGTACAGCGACGAGTTGATGGAACTCTTGCTGGCCGAGGAGGAAGTGCCCGAGGCGATGATCCACGCGGTGGTCCGCTCCGCCGTTCAGGGTGAGCAATTCACGCCGGTGTTCCTCGGAACCGCCTACCGCAACAAGGGCGTCCAGGCGCTGCTCGACGCGGTCGTCCAGTATCTCCCCTCGCCGCTGGATTGCGAAAGCCAGGCCCTGGTTCACGGCCAGACCGAGGCGAAGATCCGCCTCGAGCCCTCGCCCGACAAGCCGACCGTGGCGATGGCGTTCAAGATCGTCGAAGACCCGTACGGCGCCTTGACGTTCATGCGGATCTACCAGGGACGCCTTGCCAAAGGCGAGACCTATTTCAACCAGCGGACCGGGCGCAAGGAGCGGTTCAGCCGGATTGTGCGGATGCACGCCGACGAGCGGGAAGACATCGACGAGGCGCTGGCCGGCGACATCGTGGCCGTGCTCGGAGTCGACTGCGCCAGCGGCGACACCTATGCCGCGGAATACCCCTACTGCACGCTGCAAAGCATGTTCGTGCCCGAACCGGTCATCCAGATCGCGATTGCACCGGCCGATCGCGGGGGGGCGGAACGGCTGGCTAAAGCGCTGCACCGCTTCCGCCGCGAGGATCCGACGCTGCGGGTCTCGACGGACGAGGAGACCGGCGAGACATTGCTCGCCGGCATGGGCGAGCTGCACCTGGAGGTCTACGTCGAGCGGATCCGCCGCGAGCACCGGGTCCTGGTCGCCGTCGGACCGCCCAAGGTCAACTACCGCGAGGCTCCCACGCAGGAAGCCCGGTTCGACGTTCGCCACAAGAAGCAGTCGGGCGGCGCCGGGCAGTTCGCCCACATCGTGGGCAGACTGCTGCCCCTCGATCCCTCCCAGGAGGAAGCGTTCCTCTTCGAGGACTGCGTCACCGGCGGCCGCATCCCCCGCCAGTACATCCCCGCCGTCGAGAAAGGATTCCGCCAGGGGATCGTCAAGGGGCCCGTGGCGGGATATCCCGTGGTCGGACTCCACGTGGTCCTCGAAGACGGTTCGTATCACGAGGTCGACAGCTCCGACCTGGCGTTCCAAATCTGCGCCGCGACGACGATGCGCGAGACGTTCTCGAAAACCAGGCCGGTCCTGCTCGAACCGGTGATGAACATCGAGATCGAATGCCCGAGCGACTTCCAGGGCGCCGTCGTCGGCGACCTGACGGGCCGCCGCGGGATGGTCACCGCCACGTCCGCCTCGGGCCCCACCGCGCGGATCGAGGGCGAGGTCCCCCTGTCGGAGACCTTCGGCTATTCCACCGACCTGCGGAGCATGACCCAAGGTCAGGGCACCTTCAGCCTGGAATTCGCCCGCTATCGCCGACTGCCGCCAAGCATCGAGCGCGAGGTGATCGCGATACGGAAGAAAGGCTCCATGGTCGGAGCGGTCTAGCGGCGCTCCAGTCGGCCACCGGGGATTGCCCCCGGTCGCCTCCAAGGGAAATCCCCTTTATCAGCTCTGGGAAGCGACTCGCAAGCGGATCGGCATTTCATGATCGCGGTCATCGACTACGGAATGGGCAATCTGCGGAGCGTGCAGAAGGGGTTCGAGAAGGTCGGCCATGCCGCCACGGTGACAAGCGACCCGCAAACGGTCCGCGGGGCATCCAAGCTTGTTTTGCCGGGCGTGGGAGCCTTCGAAAACGCGATCGCCGAAATCCAGCGGCTCGGGCTGGCCCGGCCGATTCTGGAGTCGATCGATTCCGGCAAGCCTTTCCTGGGAATCTGTCTCGGTCTCCAATTGCTCTTCCAGCGGAGCTGCGAAAACGGCCGGCACGACGGCCTCGGCGCGCTCCGCGGCGAGGTGGTCCGGTTCCGGCTGCCGCCCGACTACAGCGTGCCCCATATCGGCTGGAACCAGGCGATCATCCGGCGTCGGGCGCCGATCCTCGAGGGGATCGAGCAAGGCACGTATTTCTATTTTGTCCACTCGTATTACGTTGTGCCCGAGGACCAGGACGTCGTCGCAGTGGAGACCGACTACCACGCGCCGTTTTGCGCGATGGTCTGGCGCGGCAACCTCTTCGCCACGCAGTTCCACCCGGAGAAGAGCCAGGCGGCGGGGCTGCGGCTGTTGAAGAACTTCGCCGAGTTGTGAGGCGGGAGGGTGACAGGCTGCAAGCCGCGGGCTACCTTGAAGCGTGCGTGGGCGCCAACGACATGTCCGGGACGGAGCCCGTTGCCCGTGCCGAACACGGCTCGCGGCTTTCCCTCTACCTGCCGCCTCTTCCCCGCCGATGATCGAACTGATCGACTTCACGAAGCATTACGGCGACCTGGTCGCCGTGGACCACTTGAACCTCAAGATCGCGCCGGGCGAGATGTTCGGGTTCATCGGTCCGAACGGCGCGGGCAAGAGCACTTCGATCCGCTTCCTGGCCACGCTCTTGAAGGCCACCGGCGGCGAGGGGGTCGTCAACGGCCACAGCGTCACCCGGCGCCCGCTGGAAGTCCGCCGGAGCATCGGCTACATGCCCGACAGCTTCGGCGTCTACGACGGCATGAAGGTCTGGGAGTTCCTCGACTTCTTCGCCGTCGCCTACCAGATTCCGAAGACGGGCCGCAAGCAGGTGATCGGCGACGTTCTGGAACTGCTCGACCTGACGGAGAAGCGCAACGATTTCGTCAATGGGCTCTCGCGGGGGATGAAGCAGCGGCTCTGCCTGGCGAAGACGCTCGTCCACGATCCACCCGTCCTGATCCTGGACGAGCCGGCCAGCGGCCTCGACCCCCGCGCGCGGGTCGAGGTCAAGGCGCTGCTGAAGGAGTTGCGGCGGATGGGCAAGACGATCCTGATCTCCAGCCACATCCTTACCGAGTTGGCCGATTGCTGCACGTCGATCGGGATCATCGAACGCGGGCGGTTGCTGATGCACGGCCCGATCGACGAGGTCTACCGCCGGATTCGCGGCAATCGGACGGTTGTGATCCGTTTCCTGAAGAATCAGGACGCCGGCCTGTCGATCCTCCGCAGCCTGCCGGAGACCCGCCAGGTGCGAGTTGAAAACAGCAAAGTCAGCGTGGAGTTGGAGGCCGGCGACGAACAGATCGCGGCCCTGCTCGAGCGGCTCCTGGCGGAGGGGGTGCGGATGGTCTCGTTTGCCGACAAGGAGCCTACGCTGGAAGACGTGTTCATGCTTGTAACCAAGGGCGCCGTGGCCTGAAGGCGCCTGTCCCCTGGATGCCGATCTCTCCGCGACGCCAGACGCAAGTCGGGGAGAGACTCGGCGAGAGGTTTGGCCCCTGGAACGCCGCAACGCTGCAACCTGGCGTCTCGCGCATGTTTCTCCTCGACAATCCAGTCCTGCAACGCGAACTGCTGGTCAGCCTGCGGATGCCGCGGGCGTTCGTCCTGCTGTTCGCCTACGTGGCCCTGCTGGGGATCGTGGTCTACGCGGCCTGGCCGCAAGTCGATCGGCTGGATTTGCGGGAGCGCCCGGCGGAGGCCCAGCGGCTGGTGAACATGTTCTTTCTGGGCCAGTATGTGCTGCTTTCGCTGATCACTCCGAGCGTTGCGGCGGGCACGATCACCGGGGAGAAGGAGAAGAAGACCTACGAGATGCTGCTGGCCAGCCCGATGCGCCCCGCGGCGATTGTCCTCGGCAAGCTGCTGGCGGCGATGGTCCACCTGGCGGTTCTGGTGTTCTGTTCGCTGCCGATCGTGATGCTTTGCCTGCCGCTGGGCGGGGTGCACTACACCGAGGTGCTGGCGACCTACGTGGCGATGGCCGCCTCGGTGCTCACGTTCGGAATGATCAGCATGGCGGCGAGCAGCTACTTTCCGCGGACGGTCGCCGCCCAGCTCGTCTCCTACCTGATCATCCTGCCGATGGCCCTGTTGGGAGTCCTGTTCTATGGCGTCTTCCAGGACCTCGCGGCAATTCGCTTGCTGGCCCTGCTGGGGGTCTTTCCGTCCGGCTGCCTGGTGGTCTGCGCCGTTCTGATGGCGGCGATCAGCAAGCGCCTGATGCATCCGCCCGACGTCGGAGCGGAGGCCCAGGAGGTGGTCGACCTGGAGGAAGAGCAGCGGGAAGCGATCGGGATGGTGATCCGCAGCGATCAGTTTCCCGACAACCTGTTTGCGCCGCCGAAACGGTCCGACTTCATGTCCGACGGGGTGAACCCGGTCTTCGACAAGGAGATCCGCAGCGAGCTGTTCGGCCACGGCACATTGATGCTCAGGCTGGTGATCCAGTTGAGCATGGCGCTGGCGCTGTTGATCATGGCGGTCTGCCTGTACATCAAGCCGGCTTGGGCCCCCTGGTACGTCAGTTACGTGCTGCTGTTCAACATGCTGGTCGGCCCGGTGTTCGCCGCCGGCAGCGTGACCAACGAGCGGGAGCGGCAAACGCTGGAATTGCTGCTGACGACGACGCTGTCTCCCTGGCAGATTCTTTCGGGCAAGCTCTATTCGAGCCTGCGGGTGTCGGTGGTTCTGACGAGTTTCCTGGTCTGGCCGCTGCTTCTGGCATGGCTTCTCCCGCCGTGGACGTATTGGCGCGACACGCCGACGATGGTTCTCTACCTGGCCGTGATCCTGGTGACCTGCCTGACGACGACGACGCTCGGCATGTTTTCGTCGCTGCTGTTCCGGCGGACGCCGATCAGCCTGATGGCGTCGTATCTGGCGGTGATCGTGCTGTTCGCGGCGCCGATTGCGGTGAAGGTCTTCGCCGACGCGTTCTACCCGGGCCGGCCGCTGACGCTGGGGCTCCGCCATGCGCTGTTTGTCAGCCCGTTCGCGGCGGCCTTCAGCCTCCCCCTCGGCGGCGTGGCGGCGGCCGGGGCCGGGGCCGGGGCCGGGGCCGGGACCGGATGGTGGGACCTGACGAGCTTCCTCTTCCTGGGGTTCTACGCGGTGGTCGACCTGGCGCTGGCCCGTTCGATGATCGGATTGTTCAACCGCCGCTGGCGGGTGATGTGAGCGGGCGTTGCCGGCCTTGCCCCCGCTTGCAGCTTTGGGCCGCGGTGGTAGAATCGGCCAAACGTCCGCGCGCGGGATGCCGGTCGCGCCCGGCGAGTGTTCCACCTCCCAGATGAGGCGATGCCATGACGGACAACGCAGTCGAGTTGGGGCCGCTCCCCACATGCTGGCGGCGGCGGCACTTGCTGGGGCTGGAAGGGCTTACGGCCGAGGAGATTACGGCGATCCTCGACAAGGCCGAGATTTTCAAAGGGGCCCTGGTGTCTGGAAAGCGCCGCGTGCCGCTGCTGACGGGCGTGACAAGCTGCAACCTGTTCTTCGAGAATTCGACGCGGACGCGGACCAGCTTCTCGTTGGCCGCCCGGCGTCTGGGGGCCGACACGATCGACTTCTCCGCCGCGACGAGCAGCCTCTCCAAGGGCGAGACGGTGATCGACACCGCCAAGAACATCGAAGCGATGGGGGCCGACGTGATGGTTGTCCGGCACCGCACGCCCGGCACGCCGCACCTGCTGGCTCAGAATCTCAATTGTTGCGTGATCAATGCGGGCGACGGGCCGCACGAACACCCGACCCAGGGCCTGCTCGACATCCTCACGATCCGCCAGCGCCGCGGGGGCCTTTCGGGTCTGACGGTGGCCCTGGTGGGCGACATCGCCCACAGCCGCACCGCCCGCTCGAACATCTGGGGGCTGAAAGCGCTCGGGGCAAACGTGATTGTCTGCGGGCCGTCGACGCTTGTCTCGCCCCGCTGGACCGAACTGGGAGTCGAGTACTCCTACAGCCTCGATGAGATTCTGCCGCGCGTGGACGTGCTCAACCTGCTGCGAATCCAGTTCGAGCGCCAGGCCACGCGCCCCTTTCCGTCGGTCCGCGAGTATGCCCACCTGTACGCGATGGACCGCGGCCGGCTCGCCCGGGCGAAGAGCGACATCCTGATCCTGGCGCCGGGCCCGATCAACCGGGGAGTCGAGGTCACCCCGGACGTGGCCGATGGGCCCCATTCCGCGATCCTCGAACAGGTGACCAACGGAGTGGCCGTCCGCATGGCCGTTCTCTGGCTGGTGACCCGCGTCCGTCCGAATTGACCGATTTCCGGAGACCGGTGAATCGGAACATCCATTTTCCGCCTCCCCCGCCCGGGTAGACTGCCATGTCGAGACTCTTGATCCAGAACGGAAGGGTGATCGATCCGAGCCAGAAGCTGGATCGCGTGACGAATCTCCTCATCGAAGGCGGCCGGATCGCCGCGTTCGACGTCGAGTCGGCCGATGGCGCGGCCGCTCTCGACGCCTCCGGCAAGATCGTCGCCCCGGGGCTGATCGACATCCACGTCCACCTCCGCGACCCCGGCCAGGAGGAAGACGAGACGATCGAGACGGGCACGGCGGCGGCCCTGGCCGGCGGGTTCACCTCGATCGCCTGCTGCCCGAACACCGACCCGCCGATCGACAGCCAGGGGACGGTTGAGTACATCAAGCAGAAGGCCGCCCGGGCGGACAACTGCAACGTCTACGCGATCGCCTGCGTGAGCAAGAACCGCGAAGGCAAGGAGCTCTCCGAAATCGGCCAGCTCGTCGAAGCCGGCGCGGTTGGCATCAGCGACGACGGCGCGCCGGTCTACAGCCCCGAGCTGCTCCGCCGGGCCTTCGAATACTGCCTGATGTTCGGCATCCCCGTAATGAACCACGCGGAAATCCTCGAACTCACGCAGCACGGCGTGATGCACGAGGGCGTCACCCAACTGGTGCTGGGACTGGGCGGAATCCCCGCCGCGGCTGAAGACGTGATGGTCAGCCGGGATGTCGCCCTGGCGGAGGCGACCGGCGGCAGGCTGCACGTGATGCACGTCTCCTCCGGCGGCAGCATTCACATCATCCGCCGCGCGAGGAAGCGGGGCGTCCGCGTGACGACCGAGGTTACGCCGCACCATTTCACGCTTACGGACGAGTGCCTGCGGACGTTCGACTCGAACTACAAGATGAATCCCCCCTTGCGCGGCCCGGGGCACGTCCAGGCCTGCATCGAGGGGTTGCAGGACGGCACGATCGACTGCATCGTTACGGACCACGCGCCCCACGCCAAGGAAAAGAAAATGCGGGAACTCGACCAGGCCCCGTTCGGGGTCGTCGGGCTGGAGACCGCCCTGGGGCTGGTCGTGACCCGGCTGATCGAACCGGGGCACCTCACCTGGTCGCAGGCCCTGGAGAAGATGACCATCAATCCGGCCCGCGTGATCGGCGTTCCCAAGGGGACCCTGGCGGCCGGCGCCGATGCCGACGTGGTGGTCATCGACCCGAAAGCGCGGTGGAAGGTCGACCCCGCCAAGTTCCTCTCCAAAAGCACGAATACTCCCTTTGCCGGCTGGGAGCTCACCGGGCGGGCCGATGCGGTGATCGTCGGCGGCAGACTCAAATTCCAGCGGCAAGGCGGGCAGTAACCCGAACGATCGCTGATCCGCCCGCGTCACCTGGGAGCGGACGATCCTTGAGTACTCCTAGTCTGGAGGAGGCAGTCGCGTGAGCACGTGCGGAAAGCTGGCGGGAAAGCGGGCCCTGGTGACCGGATCGGGGACGGGGATCGGTCGTGAAATCGCGCTGGAGTTCGCCCGGGAGGGAGCCCATGTTGTACTCCACTATGCACACAGCGGCCAGGGCGCGGAATCGGCGGTGGAAGAGATCCGCTCGTTGGGCCGTCGCTCGACGGTGTTTTCCGCCGACTTCGACAAGCTCGACGAGGTTCTCAGGCTCGCGGGGCGGGCGATCGACTTTCCGGGAGGCATCGACTGCCTAGTTAACAACGCCGGGATCACGATGAACAGGCCGTTTCTGCAAGTCACGCCGGAGCAGTTCGACCTCCTCTACCATGTCAACGTCCGGGCGCAGTACTTCCTGATCCAGCGGATCGCTCGAGAGCGATACGAACTCGGCGGAAGATGGCGGTAGTGGACCGTGATCGGGAGATGCGGATTCAAGCCCCGGAAACCTGGCGGTGCGGCGAGATTGAGGATCGTGCAAGCTCATTGGTAGGAT
>LSQX01290671.1_pt1 | contig 78828 bp, 75 predicted proteins | sample 654561 | NCBI WGS metagenome assembly LSQX01 (sample SAMN04489861, study PRJNA283612) | anaerobic digester metagenome | isolation source: 4 biogas reactors fed with cattle manure at either 37C or 55C with and... | place: Denmark: Kongens Lyngby | collected 2014
TTGTGGCTTCGATCATTGAGTAGTGGAGTAATTAAACATGGCAAATAAAATTCGAATTCGCCTTAAAGCGTACGATCACAAACTGCTGGATTCTTCCACTTCCGAAATTGTGGAAACAGCGAAACGCACAGGCGCGAGTGTTGCGGGGCCCATTCCGTTGCCCACACGCATCAATCGTTTCACCGTATTGAGGGGTCCTCACGTGGATAAGAAATCTCGTGAAGCCTTTGAAATTCGGACGCACAAGCGCCTGATCGACATTATTGAGCCCACGCAGCAAACCCTTGATGCGCTCATGAAGCTAGACTTGAGCGCTGGCGTGGATGTGGAGATTCGAAGCTAAAACGTTTTTGATTGCGAAATCGACGCCCCGTCAGATGAAATGGTGGAGTTAGAGATGCCTAAAGTACAGGTCAAAGATTTAAAAAACAATGAAGTGGGGACCATGGAGCTCAGCGATGAGATCTTCGGTGCCGAAGTGAAATATCACTTGCTTCACGAAATTGTGCGCATGCAGCGCAATAAAAAACGCGCGGGAAATGCCTGCACCAAAGAGCGCAATGCGGTGGCTGGTGGTGGACGAAAGCCCTACAAGCAAAAGGGAACTGGCCGTGCACGACAGGGATCATTGCGCGCTCCCAACCATGTGGGCGGCGGCGTTGTGTTCGGTCCTAAGCCGAGGTCATTTGCCTTTCTGCCTCCCAAAAAGGTTCGCAGAGGCGCAATGAAAAGTGCACTCTCTCTCTTTGTGAAAGAGCAGCGCCTTCTGATTCTCGATTCTTTTGAATTGTCCGAAATCAAAACCAAAGCCCTGCTGTCTTCGCTGCATACGATTGGTGCAAGCAAGGCTGTTTTGGTTGATTTCGACGAGAACCTCAATTTGAAATTGAGCGCCGGAAATTTAAAAGATCACCTTTTTCTCCCCCCCGAAGGCTTGAATGTCTACGACTTGCTGAAGCATGACCAATTGGTGATCTCGCGGCGGGCTGTAGAGCAAATTGAAACGCACCTTCTTCGGCCTATCCGAGAAAGGAAAGTTGACTGATGCGTACCTTGCAAGAAGTAATCATCAAACCCTTGGTCATGACGGAAAAGGGCGAGATTTTAAAAGAAAATCAAGGCACTTATCTGTTCAAGGTCGCACTTGCCGCAACCAAACCAGAAATTAAGGAAGCCGTCGAAAAGTTGTTCAAGGTTGGCGTAACCAACGTGAACACTTCCATCGTCAGAGGGAAAGTGACCCGCATGGGGCGCCGCATGGGCAAACGACCCAATTGGAAAAAGGCGATGGTCACTTTGAGAGATGGCGATTCGATCGAGTTTTTTGAGGGAGTCTGATCATGGCGATTAAGCATTACAAACCAACATCACCAGGACGCCGCTTGATGGCCAGTGTTGATTTTTCAAATTTGTCTAAATCGGCACCGGAAACCTCATTGCTGCGACCGATCAAAAAATCTGGCGGCCGCAACAACAACGGACGCATTACCTCTCGTCATCGCGGTGGTGGACACAAGCGCAGATATCGCCTCATTGATTTCAAACGAAATAAAATTGGCGTTCCGGCTCGTGTTGCCGCTGTTGAATACGATCCCAACCGCTCTGCACGCATTGCCTTGTTGCATTATGCGGATGGCGAGAAGGCGTATATTTTGGCTCCGGACAAACTCAGCGTTAACGATCAGGTGATTTCGAGCCGTCATGCCGATATCAAGCCTGGCAACGCGTTGCCGCTGCGTTTCATCCCCTTGGGCACAGTGATACACAATATCGAGTTGAAGCGCGGCCGTGGAGGACAGTTGGTTCGTTCAGCTGGAACCGGCGCCCAACTGTTGGCCAAAGATGACCGCTATGCGCATGTGCGCTTGCCCTCCAACGAGGTGCGATTGGTCAATGTCGATTGTCGCGCCACCATTGGTCTGGTCTCCAACGTTGAAAACAATCAAGCGCGTATCGGCAAGGCTGGACGTAGCCGTTGGTTGGGCAGGAGGCCGCATGTGCGCGGCGTCGCCATGAACCCAGTGGATCACCCCATGGGTGGCGGCGAAGGCCGTTCTTCGGGCGGTCGCCATCCGTGCACCCCGTGGGGTAAACCCACCAAGGGATACAAAACGCGGACCAATCGTTCGACAGACAAATACATCGTTAAACGTCGCGGTAAGAAGTAGTGAGGAAGCAAAGCAATGGCAAGATCGCTCAAAAAGGGTCCTTTTATTGATGATCATCTTTCTAAAAAGATTGATGAGAACAACAAATCTGGAAACAAAAAAGTTATCAAGACTTGGTCGAGACGCTCAACCATCATTCCCGAAGCGGTGGGACACACTTTTGCCGTACACAATGGGAAAAAGTTCATTGCCGTCTTTGTGACCGAAAATATGGTGGGCCACAAATTTGGAGAGTTCGCCCCAACGCGAACTTTCCACGGCCACGCTGCAGATCGAAAGGCCAAGGGCAAGAAATAATCCCGGGGAACCTTCTTCTGCTTGACGAGGCAGGCTCTTTAGGGTAAATAGCGGCGCTCTTGACCATCTACATGGCCAAAAGCCGAAAAAGTGAATGTTTTCAATAACTAATGCCAGAGGTTAATTATGGAAGCCAGGGCAAGCGCAAGGTATGTAAAAATTTCGCCACGTAAAGTCAGGGTACTGGCTTCATTGCTTCGCGGGAAGAACGTGGGCGAAGCCATACAGACACTAACATTTATCAATCGTTCAGCTGCATTGCCGCTGAAAAAAGTACTGGAATCAGCTGTGGCCAACGCAAAACAAGCCAATTCGGCACTGGATCCCGATGCACTGTTTATCAAAACACTGCAAGTAAATATGGGGCCCACGCAGCATATGCGCAGGTGGCGACCGCGCGCGCAAGGCCGGGCAACGCGAATTGTTAAGGGCGTCAGCCACATTGATGTTGTTTTGGGCATCCGCTAGGAGGACAAGGTGGGTCAAAAGGTTCATCCCTATGGTTTGCGGCTTGGAATTATTAAGTCTTGGAAGTCGACTTGGTATCAGGACAAAGGCTATGCCAAATGGCTTCACGAAGATCTGAGCATCCGCAGATATGTAAAAAAACAGTTAATGCATGCGAGCATTGCCGACGTTGAAATCGAGCGTGCTGCCAACAAGTGCAAGGTCATTGTTCGCTCCTCGCGCCCAGGCATCATCATCGGGAAAAAAGGTGCGGGTGCTGACAACTTGAAAAAAGGCATCCAACGCCTGACGTCAAATGAAGTGTTTGTCGAGATTCAAGAAGTGCGAAAGGCCGAAATCACGGCGCAGTTGGTTGCAGAAAATATTGCCACCCAATTGGAACGCCGGGTTTCTTTTCGGCGGGCAATGAAAAAATCTCTGTCCATTGCCATGAAGTTTGGTGCCAAAGGCATTCGCTTGGAATGTTCTGGACGCTTGGGCGGTGCGGAGATGTCGCGTCGCGAAAAACATCGTGCTGGCCGTGTTCCCCTGCACACGCTTCGAGCGGACATCGATTACGGTTTTGCCGAAGCGCGTACCACATACGGGATTATCGGGGTGAAAGCTTGGATTTTTAAGGGCGAAGTCTTCAAAAAAGCACCCAGCCCGAAGTGATCGAAGGTGTAATATGCTGAGTCCGAAAAGAACAAAATTTAGAAAAACCCAAAAAGGCAAGATGCGTGGCAAAGCCTACCGCGGTTCAGATGTCTCTTTTGGGGATTTTGGGTTGCAAGCGGTGGAGTGTGGGTGGTTGTCCGCTCGTGAAATTGAGGCGGCTCGTATGGCTGTACAACGCCATGTGAGGCGTGTCGGAAAACTGTGGATTCGCGTTTTCCCCGACAAACAACTCACCAGCAAACCCACTGAAACTCGTATGGGAAAAGGTAAAGGTTCGCCTGACGAGTGGGTGGCTGTGATTAAGCCTGGACGAATGCTCTATGAAATCTCAGGCGTCAGCGAAGAGGTTGCCAAACAAGCCTTTGCCCTGGCCGCGCATAAACTGAGAGTTCCCTCGAAATTTGTCAAACGAGGAGGCGCGCTGTGATTGCCAAAGAGTTGAGAACAAAAGACGACAAAGAACTGAATGTGCTTTTGGCTGAGGCCCGGAGCAAGCTGTTCGATCACAAGATTAAGAACGGCATACATCAGTTGGTAGATGTCAGCCAAATTCGAAAAACGCGTCGTGAAATTGCGCGCATCGAAACGATTCTGCGGAGCCGGGAAATCGCCAAAGCTTCGCAAGCAGAACAGGAGTAGGCCATGGCCCACGAGAGAAAACGATTGATGACCGGCCGGGTCTCGAAAAACAAAATGGAAAAGTCGGTCGTTGTGGAGGTCGAGCGTCGTGTTCCTGATCCCAGATATGGGAAAATCGTTACACGCCGTTCTCGTTTTCACGCACATGATGAAACCAACGAGTGCAATGTTGGCGACCTGGTCGAGATTCGGGAGCACCGCCCAATTTCGAAAACCAAACGCTGGGTGGTGGTTCGCGTAATCACCAAGGCGATGGAGGTTTGATATGATTCAAAATCAAACAGTCATGAACGTTGCCGACAATTCGGGTGCGCGCGAGCTGATGTGCATCAAAGTCTTGGGTGGCTCCAAGCGGAAATATGCGACCGTGGGTGATATTGTGGTGGTTTCTGTTCGCAATACGCTGCCGAATTCAAAGGTGAAAAAAGGCGATATTGTCAAAGCAGTGATCGTTAGAACTGCCAAGGAAATTCGCCGTACAGACGGTTCCTACATTCGTTTTGATGAAAATTCTGCCGTGTTGGTGAATCCGCAAGGGGAGCCCATCGGTACTCGTATTTTTGGTCCTGTAGCCCGTGAGTTGCGCGCCAAAAAATTTATGAAAATCGTCTCTCTGGCACCGGAAGTGCTTTAGGTTTTACCAAAAGGATTTTCAAATGCGTCTTAAAAAGAATGATCTCGTGATTGTGATTGCCGGAAAAGAAAAGGGCAAGACTGGTAAGATTTTGAAGGTTCTCGCAGAGAAAAATGCTGTGATTGTTGAACAGCTGAACATTGTCAAACGCCACCAGAAGCCGTCGAAAGACATGCCGACGGGCGGAATTACAGACAAAGAAGCGCCAATTCACGTTTCCAATGTTATGCTGCTGGACCCCAAAACCAACAAGCCTACTCGTATTGCGATTTCTAAGAGCAAAGATGGCGCAAAAGTGCGAGTAAGTGTCAAATCGAAGACCATCATAGATTAGGATAAAGAAAATGGGCGAAAAAGTGCAATTGCGATTTCGAGAAAAATACAAATCAGAAGTAAGAGATTCTATGAAGAAGAAGTTCTCTTACAAAAATGAAATGCAAATCCCGCGACTTCAAAAAATCGTATTGAATGTCGGTTTGGGTGAAGCGGTACAAAATACCAAGATTTTGGATTCTGCGGTTAAAGAAATTGAAACGATTACTGGGCAAAAACCGATCATTACGCGCGCCCGGAAGTCCATTGCCAACTTTAAGTTGCGCGATGGCATGCCGATCGGTTGCGCGGTGACACTGCGCCGAGAAAAAATGTGGGAGTTTTTGGATCGTTTCATCACATTTGCCTTGCCTCGTGTTCGCGACTTCAAAGGCGTGTCTCGCAAAGGTTTTGATGGCCGCGGCAACTATACTTTGGGTGTTCGAGAGCAAATTATTTTCCCTGAGATCGAATACGATAAAGTCGAAAAAGTTAAGGGAATGAATATTACTTTTGTAACAACTGCGGCTTCAGACGAAGAAGGAATGGCGCTTCTCCAAGAGTTGGGCGTACCCTTTCGGAAATAGTTAAGGGAGATTGAAATGGCTAAAACGAGCTCAATGGCAAAAATGACGAGAATGCCAAAATTTAAAGTTCGCAAACACAACCGGTGCCCTATTTGTGGCAGGCCAAGGGCGTATTACCGAAAGTTCAATATGTGTCGCATTTGCTTGAGACAACTTGCCCTCCGTGGCGAATTGCCCGGTGTCGTTAAAGCGAGCTGGTAACAGAGGTTTACAATGACTGATCCGATTGCTGATTTTATTACACGAATTCGTAATGCCGGTATGGCAATGCACTCTTCAGTTCGCATACCGCATTCTAAGATGAAGGTTTCAATGGCCAAAATTTTGAAAGATGAAGGCTATATTGAAGACTTTGAGGTTGATGGTGACTCTTTGAAAAAAGATGTTGTCGTTCACCTGCGTTATGGCGCCGACAATAAGTCAGCAATTCGTTCAATTAAACGGGTGAGCAAGTCGGGCCGTAGGGTCTACAAAAAAATGAAAAATATTCCCTTGGTCAACCAAGGTTTGGGTGTTGCCATCCTTTCCACGTCGCAAGGCTTGCTGACCGATAAAGATGCGAGACGCCTGAACCTGGGTGGCGAAGTGGTTTGTGAGATTTGGTAATCTTTCGAGCGAGGAGATGAGATGTCCCGTATAGGAAAAAAACCAGTCCTGATCCCCAATGGGGTTAATGTAAATCTCTCTGAGAGAGAAATTACCATTAAGGGACCTAAGGGTGTTTTGAATCGTGTCATTCCGCCGTACGTGAAAGTTACATATGAGGACTCTGTAGTTACGGTTGATGGCGTCGAAGGAAAAACAAAGTCTGGCGCTTATCAAGGATTAGCGCGCACATTGATTGCCAATATGGTGATTGGTGTGACAGAGGGCTTCGAGAAAAAGATGAAGGTGGAAGGCGTTGGCTATCGTGTGCAAAACGAAGGAAAAACACTTTCACTCTACTTAGGATTTTCCAAACCAATCGACTTTCTGCTTCCCGAAGGCATTGATGTCGAAGTGGGTGACAGAGGCATTTTCTTTACTTTAAAAGGTATTGATAAAGAAGCTTTGGGGCAAACTGCAGCAACGATTCGCCGCTACCGAAGCCCGGAGCCTTATAAGGGCAAAGGCGTTCGCTATGTCGATGAAGTTGTCCGACGAAAAGCCGGAAAAGCGGGTTCAAAATAGAGGTGCATAGATGAAATCTAAATCCGAAATCAGAGGTTGGCGAAAAAAACGTATCCAGAAAAAGATTCGGGGTACTGACAATCAGCCGCGGCTCTCGGTCTTCAGAAGTGCTTCTCACATTTATGCACAAATCGTAAATGATGATCAGCGAAGAACCCTTCTGGCTGTTTCCTCTTTGTGTCCCGATATCCGGCAAACTGAGGGAAACAAGACTGAGATTGCGAAGAAGGTTGGCACCTTGATTGCTCAAAAATGTCTTGAGCAGAACATTAAAAAGGTTGTCTTTGATCGAAATGGCTTTGTTTACCATGGACGCATAAAAGCGTTGGCTGATGGTGCTCGCGAAGCTGGATTGGAATTTTAGGAGTCTATGATGTCTTCACAATTTAATGAGCAGCAAGATATTTCGGTTGAGGGCGAAGGACTGATTGAAAAGGTTGTCCATATCAATCGCGTCGCAAAAGTCGTGAAAGGCGGTCGTCGCTTCAACTTTTCGGCCCTCGTAGTGGTGGGTGATGGAAAGAGCAAAGTGGGCATCGGTTATGGAAAAGCCAATGAAATCTCTGAGGCCATCCGCAAAGGAAACGACAGAGCTCGCTCATCGATGTTTGAGGTGCCCGTTGTAAACGGAACGGTTCCCCATGAAAATCTGGGTGTTTTTGGCGCGGGGACTGTTTTGATTCGCCCGGCCTCTCCCGGAACAGGCGTGATTGCCGGCGGTCCGGTTCGCGCTGTGGTGGAAGCTTGCGGGATTCGTGACTTGTTGACCAAGTCCATTGGTTCCAACACACCGGTTAACATGGTACGCGCCACCGTTGAAGCCCTTCAGGGTCTGGAAGATAGTGCGAGCGTGGCGCAACGTCGCAACAAAAATGCCGAGGACTTAGTCTGAGATTATATCGCGGAAAGTGAGGCCACCAGATGCCTGCAGTGAAATTGAAAGTGACACAAATTCGGAGTTGCATTGGCCAATGCCAAAAGAACCGAGCAGTTGTGAAAGGGTTGGGGTTGACGGGCATCGGTAAGACGGTGGTTGTCGAGAACTCTCCCGCATTTCGAGGAATGATCAAAAAAGTGATTCATCTGGTCAAGGTAGAGGAAGCAAATGTCTGATATTTTAAGCAAACTCGCCCCACCTCCGGGTTCGAGGAAAAAAGCAAAAAGACTGGGACGTGGTCCGGGTTCCGGCCTTGGCAAAACCTCCGGTAAGGGACAAAAAGGACAGCGTTCTCGTTCTGGTGCTGGCAACCTGCGCGGCTTTGAAGGCGGTCAAATGCCTTTGCAGCGCCGCTTGCCCAAGCGCGGATTTAAAAATCCTTTTCGCGTCGTTTTCGAAGTCGTGAATTTGGGGAGCTTAGAACGCTTTGACGCAGGTGCTGTTGTGGATCTCGCCGCACTGGTAGAGGCCGGCTTGGTGTCCAAAAAAGCCAAGGCAGTGAAAATCCTCGCCAAAGGGGATTTGACGAAAAAACTGACTTTGAAAGCAGATGCCATTTCAGGGCAGGCGCTCGAAAAACTGACGTCCCTGGGGGGCTCCTTCGAAGAATTGCGCCGAAACCTTTAAGAATAGGAATCTAACGTGGCTACTGGAATCGGGAGAATCGGGAAAAACCCGGAACTGAGAAAGCGCATCTTTTTTACGCTGACGATGTTGGCAGTGTATCGCATTGGCGTTTTTGTGACGGCCCCTGGGGTTGACCGCGAAGTCATGGGGGAAATCGTACGGAGCAGCTCGGGTTCGTTCATGGGCATGTTTAATATGTTTTCGGGCGGTGCACTGGAAAACCTTTCCATCATGGCCTTGGGCATCATGCCTTATGTAACATCTTCTATTATTATGCAGCTCCTCTCTTCTGTCGTGCCGCGTATCGCAGAACTGCGGAAGGAAGGCGAGGCCGGCAGCCGCAAAATTAACCAATACACGCGCTATGGTGCGGTGATTATTGCCTTTGTGCAGTCTTATGCCATGGCGGGCTACTTGGAGAGCCTGAACAGCAGTGGCGTGGGCGATGTGGTAAGCAACCCAGGCATCGGCTTTCGCCTCTTGACCATGTTGACCCTAACCACCGGCACCGCCTTTATCATGTGGTTGGGGGAGCAAATTACGGAACGAGGCATTGGCAACGGCATTTCCCTGATCATTTTTGCCGGTATTGTGTCGGCCTTGCCCGATGCGTTGTTTCAAACAATCCAGATGGCAAAAATGGGCCAACTTACTCCCATCACCCTCATGATGATCGTCGCAGTGTTTCTCGCCGTGGTGGCCACCATTGTGTTTTTTGAACGTGGCCAAAGACGCATTCCCATTCAACACGCCAAGCGTGTTCTGGGGCGAAAAGTTTACGGCGGGACGTCCTCCTTTTTGCCCTTGCGCGTGAACCAGTCGGGCGTTATTCCGCCCATTTTTGCTTCGACACTCTTGATGTTCCCGGGCACCTTGGCGGGAATGACTGGGTTTGAGCAGTTGAACCAACTCGTCGCTTTTGGTTCATGGCAGTACAACACCATTTATGGACTCTTGATCATTTTCTTCTGTTACTTCTACACGGCCATTACTTTTCAACCCGCAGATGTGGCAGACAATCTCAAGAAGCAGGGCGCTTTTATTCCCGGCATTCGTCCTGGAAAAAGGACCGCCAACTACATTGATAAAGTGCTCAACCGTATCACCTTTGGTGGTGCATTATACGTGGCTACCGTCTGTGTTCTGCCGTCCATTTTGATCACCGAAATGACCATTCCGTTTTATCTCGGTGGCACGGGTTTGATGATTGTGGTGGGCGTGGCTTTGGACACCGCTCAGCAAATTGAATCGCACATGATCAGCCGTTTTTATGATGGCTTTACGGGGCCCCGTGGCGCTCGTATCCGTGGCAGAAGGGCGGGTGCATAAGCTTGTTATGTCGATGCGCCTGATTTTAATAGGCCCACCCGGGGCTGGAAAAGGTACGCAAGCGAAGAAGTTGATGGAACTTCTCCACGTGCCGCAACTCTCCACGGGCGATATGTTGCGCGCGGCGGTGGCCGCTCAAACGCCGCTGGGGATTCAGGCCAATACCTATATGGTGGCCGGGCAGTTGGTGCCAGACGACGTGGTGCTCGGCATGGTCCGCGAACGCCTTCGCCAGTCGGATGTCCAAACGGGGTTTATGTTGGATGGATTTCCGCGAACAGTGCAACAGGCAGAAGGCCTGGAAACATTGCTGGCGGAGTTGGGGCAAACCATCGACGCGGTCGTTGCGCTTGATGAAGCAGACGATGTGTTAATCGAACGCATTACGGGGCGCAGGACCTGCGAAAAATGTGGCGCCATTTACCATATTGTGGTGAATCCGCCACCAGCAGATGGTGCGTGCCGCCATTGTGGACATCGCGTTTTTTTGCAGCGAAGCGACGATACGGAGAGTACGGTGCGCGCTCGGTTGATCGCCTACAACGAATCAACAGCACCGCTTATTGGTTTTTACGAAGAACGAAGACTGTTGAAAAAAATTGAATGCACTGGTAAAGGCGCCGATGACGTTTTCTCGGCCCTCCGGGAAGCCCTTTCTCTCTGAGTTCGCAAGACATCAGGGTTTGGAGGTCGTTATGAAGGTGAGACCATCAGTTAAAAAAATTTGCGACAAATGCAAAATTGTGAAGCGTCGGGGTGTTGTGCGTGTAATTTGTGAAAACCCTCGGCACAAACAGCGACAAGGTTAGGAGGATACTGTGGCACGCATTGCGGGTGTGGACCTTCCACGCAAAAAGCACATTCGGATCGCTTTGACTTATATTTACGGGATTGGTGAGACCAGTGCCCGAGAAATTTGTGAAAAAGCTCAAGTAGATCCCAGCCGAAAAGCGGATGAATTGAACGAAAGCGAAATCAAGGCAATCCGCGACGTCATTCATGATGAATACAAAGTTGAAGGTGATTTGAAACGCGATGTCTCCATGAACATCAAACGCTTGATGGATCTGGGGTGTTATCGCGGATTGCGGCATCGCCGTAGTCTTCCTTGCCGTGGGCAACGGACGCACACGAATGCCAGAACTCGTAAAGGCCCCAAACGCGGTGCCCCGATTAAGAAAAAGAAATAAGACAGGATTAATCAACGATGGCTAAGGCAAAAACGACGAGAAATGTTAAGAAGAAGGTAAAGAAGAATATTCCAGTGGGCGTGGTTCACGTTCATTCTACCTTCAACAATACAACAATCACCATCACCGATGTGGCCGGAAATGCCATCTCGTGGGCGACAGCTGGCGCGATGGGCTTTAAGGGCTCGCGAAAGAGCACATCTTTTGCAGCGCAACTCGCCGCCGAAGATGCCGCCAAAAAGGCGATGGAACACGGTCTGCGGCAGGTGTCTGTTTTGGTAAAAGGCCCCGGCTCTGGTCGTGAATCTGCGCTGCGCGCAGTGCAGGCTTCGGGCCTGAAAATCACATTGATTCGCGATGTGACCCCAATTCCCCACAATGGTTGCCGACCGTCGAAACGGCGTAGGGTCTGATTTTAGGAGGACAAAGTGGCACGTTATCTTGGGCCTGTTTGTAAGCAATGCCGTCGTGAAGGCGCCAAACTTTTCTTGAAGGGTGAGCGCTGCTTATCAGATAAATGCGCGTTTGATAGACGCCCTTATGCCCCCGGGCAACACGGTCAGCGCCGCAGCAAGGCATCGGAATACTCCCGACACTTGCGCGAAAAACAAAAGGTGCGCCGCATTTACGGGATCCTCGAAAAACAGTTTTCACTGTATTTCGATAAGGCAGATGCTGCCAAAGGCGTAACCGGCGATAATTTGTTGCGGTTATTGGAGAGTCGTTTGGACAACATCGTTTATCGGATGGGGTTCGCCAACACGCGCAAGGCGGGACGACAATTGGTGCGTCACAACCATGTTTTGATTAACGGAAAAAAGGTCAATATCCCCTCCTACTTGGTGAAGGCTGGCGACGAAATTTCCATTCGCGAACGCTCGTTAAAAATCGGCGTCATTCAGGGAGCGCTCGAGAGTAAAGAGCGAACGGGCTGGGACCCTTGGTTGGAAGTGGATGCCAAAAAATTCAAAGGCGTCGTAAAAGAAATTCCCCAGGTCCAGGACTTGCAATTGTCCATTGAACCTCAGTTGATCGTAGAATTCTACTCCAAGTAGAGTCACTGAAGAGAGGAGACCGGCATGTACAGGCGCAATTGGCGCGAGCTTATCCGGCCACGTGGTTTGGTGGCTGATCAGAATACCTTGTCGGACGTGTACGGTAAGTTTGTTTGCGAGCCCTTGGAACGCGGATTTGCCATTACACTTGGCAACTCCTTGCGGCGCGTCTTGCTTTCGTCGCTGCAGGGAACCGCTGTTCTGGCGGTTAAATTTGACGACGCATCTCACGAGTTCACCACGATTTCGGACGTCATCGAAGATGTCACCGAAATCATTTTGAACTTAAAAGAAGTGGTGTTGAAATTGCACGAACCCAAGGAAGTGACCCTCCGCGTTGACGTGGAAGGCCCTGCCCGAGTGACCGCGAAGGACATTCAGGCTTCCAATTTGGTGGATGTGTTGAATCCCGACCACTACATCGCCACGGTGGCGGAAGGTGGCCGACTCGCCTTTGAAGTCAAGGTGGGCCCAGGCCGGGGATATCAGCCCACGGAACGTCGTTTCATCGTGGACGAGGCACCCACTGAGGCGGGCTGGATTCAACTGGACGCCCTGTATTCACCGGTGCAAAAGGTGAATTACACGGTGACCAACGCGCGTGTTGGGCAAATTACCGACTACGACAAGCTGACTTTGGAAGTGTGGACAAACGGCAGCGTGAAACCCGATGACGCCATCGCGTATGCCGCCAAAATTCTCAAAGAACACCTCAACATCTTCATCAATTTCGAGGAAGATCTGGAGCCTGCCATCAGCGATGTGGAAGAGCCAGAGCAGGCGGTGAACGAAAACCTCTTCAGGCCGGTTGACGAGCTGGAACTCTCGGTTCGCTCATCGAACTGTCTGCAGAACATTGGCATTAAGTTGATTGGCGAGTTGGTGCAGAAGACAGAAGCCGAAATGCTGAAAACAAAGAATTTCGGCCGAAAATCGCTGAAAGAAATTCGCGACATTCTCGCGGAGATGGATTTGCAACTCGGCATGAAGTTGGACAATTGGGAGCAATTGTACGAACGCTGGAAAAAGCAGCAGGGATCATAGGGTGTCAAGATGAGACATAGAAAATCAGGCAGAAAACTCGGTCGCAATTCGAGCCACAGAAGGGCCATGTTTCGCAATCTGGCTGCGGCGTTGATTTTGCACGAGAAAATCGATACGACGCACGCCAAGGCCATGGAGCTTCGACGCTTTGTTGAACCCTTGATCACAAAAGCGGCCAAGTCGCCCAATGTGGGAGAGGCGTTGGACAAATTGAGCGCCGAGGAGCGCGCGCAACAAATTCACTTGCGCCGCGTCGTTGGCAAATTTCTCCCGCACATGTACCAGGATGGATTGGCGGAGAGCCTCCCGGTTGACATCATTGAGAAGCTGTTTGTCAACTTGGGACCACGGTTTAAAAACCGCCCCGGCGGGTACACGCGCATCACCAAAATTGGTACGCGCCGTGGTGACTGTGCCCCCATGTCCCGCATCGAACTCTTGGTCGATTAATATTCCCCTTTCCACAACTTCATTTCACTCATTATTGCAGGTATAATCCGGGCTGCTTTTTGGAAGCAGAACATTGCATCGGTTTATGACAATGAAACACCATACGCCAGACGTGTTGATGATTGGATCCCCATACCGCAAGGGGGATGGCGTCTTCGATGCAACGGATTTGTTTCGGGTGCACTTTGTGGAACCCGAAGAGTTGTCTGTCGCCTCTTTTTCAGAGCATGCGCCCAAACTGATTGTGCTCTGGCCCCAGCAGGATTTGTTGTCGACGGTGTTGTCCCTGGCCAATCGCTCCGCGCCCAATTCGCCGATATCGATTCTGGTGGTGGGGCCCTCTTCGCAGGCCAGCTATTTTTTGGAGGCCGGGGCGGCTTACTTTGTGGACGAAGCAGCGCCTACAGCGGTGCTGTTGCGCGGCATTGAAGTCATGCTGGGGGTCTTCTCGGTGCGCCCGATGTATGGGGCAGCGCACGAAATTCGAACAGCGGTTGAACCGTTGCACGTTGCGTTGGAGGAAGCGGCGCTCGCCGCCAATGTGGAGCGCCTTAGCGACGACATCGTGCCTCGGGTCCCCTTTGTGCAACACGGTTTGTCCTTGAAAGGCCTGATCGAAACATTGGAGGGTAGCTGGTTGCGCGCACCGGTGCAGAGCGGTGATGCGCCCGCATCTGAGGGCTTGGAGTCCGTGGACTTGCAGGGATATGTGGCCCCGAGAGAGCAGGTGGATGAGCAGCGCTCCGAACCACCGGATGCCGTGTTGGACAGCGCCTCAGGTGCACCGCCGCCCGCTCCTCCGTCCGTGTCGGAATTGGCGGAGCAGCGCAGTGTCTCGACGCTGCCACCGCGTGCTGCGGCGACGCCTCCGGCAGAAGATGAGGGCGTAAAATCCGAGTTGGACGCGATCGCCCGCTCGCTCATGCACCCGGTCGACAAGGAGGTCGTGCGTGTGGAGCGAGATGCTGCACATGTGTCCACCATTGCGCCGACCTCGGCCAACCAAGCGGTGACGCGCGATTGGCGTGCGCCTGCCCAGCAGTTGTCGAGTGATGCGCATAGCCCCACGGAAGAGTGGTCTGTGGCGCAGGGTGGCTCGCTGAGCGAGATGCCGGTTTGGCAGTTGTTTGCGCGGCTGGTGCAGCATTCGTATTCGGGACAACTGACGCTCTCGCGCCGCGAAGTGCAGCGCATCATCCCCTTTGAAAATGGCACGCCGTTGATGGTGGCTTCGAATGCCCGCGGGGACCGCTTAATCGAGCTCTTGTTTCGGGAGGGGCGCTTGTCTGCTGAGCAGTATGCCAGTGCCTCGGAAACCATTGCTGTGAGCGGTCGTCGCGCTGGCGTGGTGATGATGGACCAGGGGTGGATCGCCCCGCGCGAACTCTTTCCCCTGGTGCGCTATCACTATGAATACTTGCTGGGGGATGCCTTGTTCTGGTCCGAGGGAACCTATCAGTTGGCGCCGTTGCCGGAACCGCTTCGAGAGCCCATTTTGTTGGATGTTTCAGGTGTTGCGGTGTTGGTTGAGGCCTTCCGCACCCATGCGTCGGAGGCGTTGCTCAATCGGTTGCTGCCACCGGAAACCGTGTTGCAAAATGGGGCGGCAGCCAACAAGTGGCCGCTGGATGACTTCGCCTTGTTGCCGCAGGAGTTGGCGTGTTTGCAAGATGTGAACGGCGAACGTTCGCTGCAGCGTCTGGCGCAGCGCGGCGCGATACCTGTACACGAGTTGCAGTCTGCCCTGGTGCCCATGTTGTTGCTCGAGTGGCTGCAGGTGCGTGACGAGGCGACACCGGATGCGGAGAGCGCCCCGCCGCCCTTGACCGATGCGGTGGTTGTGAGCGAGATGTCCGGTACTCTCCCAGAGAGGGCGTCGGACGCGGCATATGAGAATGAGGTTGGCGATGCCCGTGCGCGTGTGGTGCAAAAAATGGCCCAGGTGCACGAAGGGACGTATTTTACCATCTTGGAGGTGGGCGATACCGCGGCATCGTATGAAGTGCGAAAGGCATACCAACGCTTGAAAGCAGCGTTTCAATTGGAGTTGTTTGCAATACCGGAGTTGGCGGATCTGCGCAGTGACGTGACGGTGATCGGAAAGGTGCTGGACGAAGCCTTTGATGTATTGCGCGATGACGCGCGCCGTGAAGCATATCGCCGAGCGCATGTGTAATACCGGTGCATGAGGGAAAGGGCGTTTTGACATGGCGATTCGGAAAATCTTGGTCTATCCCGAGGATGTGTTGCGGCGAAAAACACGCACCGTCACGGTTTTCGACGACGCGTTGCGCACATTGGTCGACGATATGATCGAAACGATGTACGCGGCCCCCGGTGTTGGTTTGGCGGCCAATCAAGTCGGCGTCGATTTGCAGGTCTGCGTGGTGGACGTGTCTTACCCGGACGGGGACGCGCAGCTTCACGTCTTGATCAATCCCGAAATTGTGCAGGGCGAGGGCGAGATTGTGTGGGAAGAAGGCTGCTTGAGTTTTCCGGACGTCTTGGTGGATGTCACGCGTTCCAACCAAATCCTCGTGCGTGCAGTTGATGTGAATGGCCAACCCTTTGAGCTATCCGCAGAGGGCTTTTTGGCCGTGGCACTTCAACACGAAATCGATCACTTGAACGGCATCTCTTTGGCGGACAAGGTAGGATACCTGCGCCGCAAGATGATGCTCAAAGACTTGAAGCTCTTCAAAGAAAGCCATCGGTAACGTCTCGTGCGTCCATCGGTTGTATTTATGGGAACGCCGGCGTTTGCGGTGCCAGCCTTGTGTGGCTTGGCCGCGTCGTGCGATGTGCGACTGGTGATTACCCAGCCGGATAGGCCTTCGGGACGAGGGCGTGCATTGGCGGCGTCTCCGGTCAAGGCCATGGCGCTACAGTTGGGGCTCCCCGTTCTGCAACCCGAGATTGTGAAGGGCAAGCGTTTTGCAGAAAAGATGGCGGCGTTGCACCCAGACTACATCGTGACGGCGGCCTATGGGCGCATTTTGGGTCCGTCGCTGTTGCGGGTGCCCCAGCGCGCTTGCCTAAATGTGCATGCATCGATTTTGCCCGCCTATCGCGGCGCGGCACCGGTGAATCACGCCATCCTCAATGGGGAGACAGAGGCGGGTGTGTCGATTATGCAAATGGTGACCGAGTTGGATGCGGGGCCGGTGTATCGCGTTGCCAAGACGCAAATTGGCGAACAGGAAACCGCTGGCGAGCTCTTGACGCGGTTGGCGCAACTCGGCGCCGATGCATTGATGGAGGTGTTGCAGGACTTTGGTGCGCACACCCCGCAGGTGCAAGACGACTCGCGTGCGACCTTTGCGCCGATGCTTCAAAAGTCCGATGGCATTATCGACTGGTCGAAGCGCGCTATCGAGATACACAACCACATCCGCGCCATGACCCCTTGGCCCGGTGCCACGACGCTTTGGCAGGGGCAGGCGGTGAAAATCGGCGCTGCGACCGTGGCAACCAACGATGTGTCCGCAACCAGCAACACACCGGGGACCGTGTTGCAAATGGATGAACGAGGCATTGAGGTCGCCTGTGGTCGCGGGGCACTGCGGCTGTTGGCCGTGCAATTTCCGGGTAAGAAAATGCTGCACGTATCGCAATTCATTCACGCAACGCCCCTGCAGCAAGGCGCTTGCTTTTCCGCTGATTCGGCGCATCGATAAATAGGTCAATTCGCTATGAGTGAAATATTTGCCCCCATTGCAGAATGGTACATGGCGCACATCAATTACTTTACCGTGTGCCTGCTCATGACCATTGAGAGTTCCTTTATCCCTTTCCCCTCTGAAATTGTGGTGCCGCCAGCAGCATGGAAGGCGGCCGGGGGCGAATTGAGTATGGCGTTGGTGTTGGCGAGTGCCACGCTGGGGGCCTTGCTGGGCGCCCTGTTGAACTACTTTTTGGCACGCACATTGGGGCGCAAAGTGGTGTATGCGCTGGCCAATACCCGCGTGGCGCACATGATGTTGATCTCTGAAGAGTCGCTGGTGAAGGCGGAGAAGTTCTTTGTGAAGTACGGCGCCATCTCCACGCTGATTGGGCGATTGGTAACGGTGGTGCGACAGTTGATATCCTTACCCGCCGGACTCGCCAAGATGCCCTTGTTGCCCTTTATCCTTTACACCGCTGTTGGGGCCTTTATCTGGAATGTGATTTTGGCATTGGCGGGATATTACCTCCATTCGCAAAAAGAACTCCTCGAACGCTATTTCCACCAGATCGCCATTGCGGGGATTGTCTTGGGCGGTGCCCTGGTACTGTTTTTTCTGCTCAAGTCATTTCGCAACCGCAAGGCGCCCCAATCCAAGGCGCCGTAACACCTTGTCCAAGCTTCCGCGCCAGCATGTCGTTGTCGCGCTGATTGTGGCGCTCGTCGCTGTTGTGTATGCGCTGGCAACCGACAAGTGTTTGGCGCCCGCGGAGTTTCAGCACCTGCACCGCATTTGCCAGGAGCCGACGTGTCCCAGCGGTGACGCCTCCGAATTGCAATTCTTGCATGTCTCGTCGCACGAGACGCGCCGGTCGTTTTGGCGCTGGGAGCCAGCGATCTTTTTGGCCAATGACGCCAAGTCGCCGCTGCGCGATTTGTACACGGCAGAGTTTCGGCGCGATGCCCAGGGGCGTTTGCGCGGCATGAGGCGCGTGCGAAACCTGTCGCAGACCCGCGATGCCGATGAAGATGTGCTGTGCACCGATGGCGATGGACGCCTGCTGTATGCGGCCCAGGTGGGAGGCGTGTACAACGGCTGCACCTGGGTGGACTTTCGCGGTGAACCGGCGGCGTTGACGTCGTCCTGGTCGCTGTGGCGGCGCTTGGCCAATCGCATTAACAATGTGCAGAGCACCGGTCGCGCAGCGGGGTTGCATGTCCGCGATGTGCGGTGGGATGTGCCCGTGTCGCAACTGGCGCTGCAGTGTCGTGCGGGTGTGTTGGCGGCGCACGCGAATGGCGAAGCGGTGGTGTTGACGCCCGATGGACAACTGCGCTCGGGCGCTGCGAGCGTCGTGCCGATGCGCAAAGCCCAGCCCGCCTTTTTGGCGTGGGCGGTGGACACGGTGCGCGCCATTCCCTGGGTGGGGCGCGAGAAGATTGAGTGGTTGGAAAAACAGTGGTTTGATTTTCAAGACTGGCTTCATCGGACGCATTACGCCGTTGCCGGTGCCGCTACAGAGTGCGCCGCTGGGGCAGAGACGCTGTCGGCGCGCCTGATGAACGTGCGCGAAGCCCAAGATGTTGTCGCCGGTTGGCCTCCGCCCGATATCGCGCCCTTGTTGCCCTTGGGCAAGTCGCGGTCCACGGCCGAAGGGACATGGTTGCCGATGGCCCATGAAGCGTTTGTTTCAGCGGTGCACGGTCCGCCGTTGTTTTATGAAACCTTTTTGCGCCCCGATGCCGATCGCCCTTACTCCCGGGTGTACTTGGTGACCTGGGATCCCTCGCGGGTGGCGCTGAATGTCATGCCTGGTCTGCGTGAACCGCGCTCGACGACCGGCTTGCGCGGCAAGGGCGAGATCCCGCGGGACGCCGACGGCGTGGACCACGTGTCGCACCTGGTCGGCGCTTTTAACGGTGCGTTTCAGGCGATGCATGGGGAGTGGGGGATGATTGTGGACCGAGAGGTGTTCTTGCCGCCGCGGGCCTATGGCGCGAGTGTGCTGGTCTTGGAGGGCGCGCGCGTGGGCATGGGCTCTTGGCCGCACCCCGCTCCGGAGCTGCCACACAATGTGCTAGATGTGCGGCAAAATCTGCATGCATTGGTGGAGAACGGGGCGTTCAACCCCTACCGCAGGGAGTGGTGGGGCGGGGTGCCCCAGGGGGTCGACGAGCGTGTGGTGACCGTTCGCACCGGCCTGTGCCTGACGCAGGGTGGCAAGATGATTTATTTTTGGGGACGGCAGCTTTCTCCCGAGAGCCTCGGTGCCGCGATGTTGGCGGCAGGCTGCGATTTTGGCATGCACCTCGACATGAACTCCGGACATTGTGGCTTCGAGTATTATCGTGTCGATACGCCGGATGCGTTGGCCGCGTATGAGGTGCCAAGCGACAAAAAGTGGGAGGCCTTTGGCTTGGTGCCGGGGCGGGAGGAACTCGCGTTTGTTGTCCGGAAGCTACACCGGGATATCGGCGGCGGGAATTTTCCGCGCTACATTCACCGCGACCCGCGAGACTTTTTTTATTTGACGCGAAGACCCTCGGTTTTTGACAGCCCGCCCGAGAAAGCACCGCGGGGATGGCGTCCGTTGCTGTCGATGGAGGGCTTTCCGGTGCCAGCGGTTCAGGCGGACTGGGAGAACAATGCGCTGTACAAATTTGACGCAACGCAGGTGAAGTGGGCTTGGGAGGAAAAGGCTCCTGATGACAGCGACGACGTGTTGTTTTCGGCGGATGCGGCGTCGGTTCACTGCGCGCAGGATGACGCGGGTTTTTTCTATGCCACCGCTGATGCAGATGCCGAAACGGCCATGCGGGGATTGGCACGGCGTCTCGTGAAGCCGCCCTTGCGCACCGGGGAGCTTGCGGGGGATGCGACGCGACAGTGGTTGGTGGTACGCCAGGCGCCCCAAGCTGCCTGGGAGCGCATGTTCGGCGACGTGACACCCGTGCGGCCAGCGATTTGGCGGGAGGTGTTTCGCCAGCGCGGTAAATTGCTCCCCGTGGATGCGGGTGACGCAATGCCGTCTTCGCGGCCTGCGCAGTAAAGAACACGCGTGCGTTCTGCGGCCCGAGAAGTGCGCTGTAAATACAGGGAAATGCGGCCTGCGCGCTCCTGTTTTCGGGCCAACAGAGCGTTGACTTGAATGGGCTTAAATGGGATAGTCACGTGCCGATAACTTTGGCGATTTTTTAACATTAACTGAACTCGTATTTGTGGAGAAACGCTCGTGAAAAAACCGATTCCCTTCGGAAAATACTACTTGCTGGATCGCATCAGTGTGGGCGGAATGGCCGAGGTTTTTAAAGCCAAGGCGTATGGCGTGCAGGGTTTTGAGCGGCTGATCGCTGTGAAGCGCATTTTGCCGAGCATTGCCGAAGATGAAGAGTTCATCACGATGTTCATCGATGAGGCCAAAATCTCTGTGCAGTTGACCCACGCCAACATCGCGCAAATTTTTGACTTGGGCAAAGTCGGCGATTCCTACTTCATCGCGATGGAATATGTGGCGGGCAAAGACCTGCGCGCGATATTTGATCGGCTTCGCAAAAAGGGCCAAGCGATGGCGCCTGCCATGGCCGCCTACATTACGATGAAGATCTGCGAAGGCCTGGATTATGCACACAATAAAAAAGATCCGTCTGGCCGGGACTTCAATCTCGTGCACCGCGATGTTTCTCCCCAAAACGTATTGGTCTCCTACGACGGCGAAGTGAAGCTGATCGACTTCGGCATTGCCAAGGCGGCCGGAAAAGCGGGCAAGACCCAGGCAGGTATCCTAAAAGGCAAGTTTGGTTACATGTCGCCGGAGCAGGTTCGCGGCCTACCGCTGGATCGGCGCTCGGACATTTTTGCCCTGGGCATCTGCCTGTGGGAGATGGTGACCGGAGAGCGCCTGTTTGTCGGCGAGAGCGATTTCTCCACGCTTGAAAAAGTGCGCAATGTTGAAATTGTGCCGCCCTCATCGTTTAACAAGCGCATCCCGGAAGACCTCGAAAAAATTATTATCAAAGCCCTGAGCAAAGAAGTGGAAGAGCGCTACCAGAGCGCCATGGATTTGCACGACGACTTGCAAAGCTGGATGTACACATCGGGCAATTTCTTTGCACGCAAGGATTTGGGCGCCTTTCAGCAAGAGGTTTTTCGCGAAGAGATCGAGAAAGAGTTGGCGCAAGACGACGATTACGGCGAAGGCATGATTACCGGTGGCTCTGTGCCACCCCCACCGCGCGCCTCTCGCGTTTCGGGAGCGCCGCGTGTGACAATGCCCGCAGCCGTTCCGCCTCGTCCTGGTGGGGCCCCGGGAATGCCGCCGCGCCCCGGTGCTATGCCGGCGCCGCCGCGACCGCCCATGCCCGGAGAGCCCCAATCTATGCCGAGCATGCCCACGCCTAGTGCCCCGCGGGCTTCCATGCCCGGTATGCCGACGCCGCCGCCGCCCACACCGCCACGTCCGATGCCAGCGCCACCTGCGCCACCTGCGCCGCCTGCGCCACCGGCATCGCAGCAAGCGCCGATGACCTTGGACATGGAGTGGGACGACGACGAGCCCCCCACGAACATCTACGACAAGCGCACATCGGCACAATTGGCCAAAGCCGCAGTTGCCGCCCGCGCGCCCGCACCGCCCATGGCGCCGCCAACACCGAGCATGCCACAGGCGCCTGCCATGCCCGCTCCGCATTCGGGAATGAGTCGCCCCATGGGACCGGGGGCCGGAATGCCCATGCCCGGCTCGCGACCGCAAATCGCCGATTACGAAGACAGCTCGCGCGCCATGCTCTCGGCACGCCCCCGCAAAAACAAAAACCGCTCAATGCTGCTTGGGTTATCGGTGGGCATTATCGTTGCGTTGCTGTTGGCGGTGTTGCTGGTCAAACTTTTCAAAACCGAACCACCAGGCTCGATTGAACTGGCGGTGGAACCCGGCGACGAAATCTCTGTGGTGCTCGACGGATTGAAGCCGATTCCGGGCAACATCTCTCCGGTGGTGCAGGAGCTTTCGCCTGGCGAACACTCTTTAATCGTCCGCCGAGAAGGCTATGAGCCCAAGGAGATCAAGGTCGACATTAAGTCGGGCGTCAAAATCCAAACCAAGGTGGTGTTGCAGCCGTCAACAGCGTCCATGGCGGGATTTATGCTCGAAACCGATCCGCCGGGTTGCACGGTCGAAGTGGATGGGCGCGTTGTAGACGACAAAACGCCGTTGACGATGTCGGGTCTCTCCGAGGGCAATCACGTCGTCAAAGTGACGCGCGACAATTACCGAGAGTTGAAATTTGAGGTGGAGTTGAAGAAGGGCGAGACCGCCAAACTGCCGCTGAAAAAGCTCATCCGCTCCCGCATTGATGTCACTTTCAATACGACGCCACAAGGCGCTGAGGCCACGCTGCTCGCAGATGGTCAACGCACTGAAGTCGGGCGCACACCGATTTCGCAGATGGTGGATACTTCCAAAAACTACGAAGTGGAATTTCGCTGTGGGGACAAGACGGTGAAGGTGCCGCTGGGCGAAGCCGAATTTGCCGATGCGGGCGAGAGCCTCTCCATGACAGCGGTTGCTTGTGCGGGTGGCGCAGTTGCCGCAGGAGGAGGCGCGGCGCGTAGACCCGCAGGTGATGCGGCTGCCAAGGCCCCGACCCCTGCGACACAGCCGGCGAAGCAGCCAGCCGCCAAGCCCGCGACAGGCGGTGCCGATGGCTACTTGTCCGTACAAACCCGTCCCTGGTCCCAGGTGTCCATCAACGGAAAGTTCGTGAAGAACACACCGCTCCTCAAGCATCCCTTGAAGCCCGGCAGGTACAAAATCACTGTCGAGAATCCCGGCTTTAACATCCGCCGCGAATTCTCGGTCACCATTACGTCCGGGGAGACCACGACCCTCGTTCAGCAGTTGCTCTAACCCCATGACGCCAAGGCTGCGGGATATGTTGCGGGGAACTGTCCAGTGTTGCTTTGTGGCCTTCATCTTGCTGGGTTCGCTGCACGCTTGGGGTGACACCCCGACGCCCCGCATTGTCCTATTAGAGAACACGCCGAACAGTCCCAGCGCCGAGGCGGTGGGCACCTATTTGCAAACGGGTTTGGGCCCGCTGCAAATCTCCGTGGAGGTGGTGGCGCCCGATGTCTTTCCCGCGTCGCAAGACGACTGGGAGCGCGCATTGTCACAGCACAGCAAGACGCAACCGGGGCTCTTGGCGCTATATGGCTGGAACTGCGTGTCTGCAACGAGATGCAATTTGTTTTTCATCGAGGCGCGCAACCAAGGGCTTGTGGTGCTGCCCATCCGCGTGGCTGCCCCCGAGTCAGACCAGGACCCTGCGGTGTCTTTGGGGCCATCGTTGGCCGCTGCCATTCGCGAAACCCTGCACAGCGATCTGCTGCGCAATGTGGACCGCGTGGCCACGGCAGCGCAGGGCAGTGATCTCGCCGCGCTGTTTGCCGCTCCGGAAACAGCCGATGAGGCGGATGACAAGAGCACCGAAACGGACACCGCACCGAATGATTTGCCCAGCGGGCGGCGCTTTGCCTTGGACGGGGGGTATGGGGGGGCCTTTCCGTATCCCGACAATGGCGCTGTGAATGGCGCGCGAATGGGCGTGGTGTGGCAATTGAATCCGTATGTGGCCCCTGCGCTGCACATTGGGTGGATGGGGATGCGCCACGCCGCCAGCTCTGTGGGCAAAGTGCGGTCCTCCATGTTTCCCACCGAGGTGGCGATGCGGGTGTTTGTTCCGGTGGGCGCCGCTCGTATTTCATTGGCCCCGACGATGCGCATGGACGCTTCGCTGGTGCGCAGCAAGCCCAAGGGAAGCCGCCGCGAATTTTCGGGCGCGTTTGAGCTGCTGTTGGGGGGCATGGTGAATTGGCACGTGCCGATGCCGCATCCGCGCTTGGAATTGGTTTTGGGTGCCGGTTGTTTGGCAACTGTGGTAGGAAAAAAGAAGTCCATTGAACAGCAGGTGTTGCTCGAAAGAAGTCCTTTCAGCGTGGCGTGGAACGCCGGCATCACATGGCATCTGTGACCGCTCTCTTGGAGAGCGGGCGTAGGTGGCAAACAACAACAAAGGAGTCGCCATGAAAACCAAGGTTTGTTTTTTTCTGGTCGCTGTCTTGGGGGGAGCCTGTGCCACAGGTGCACCGTCATCGTCATCGACGGCGGGACATCGTCAATCCGCGGGAGAAGCGTCTGCGGCGGAAACGGCTGACGCGTCATCAACCCAGGATGACGCCGAAGGTGCTGGCGCAACCAGGGCGCAATCCGATGATGAATTTCGTTTGGCGCAGGGCATTGATGCGCACGCGAGCGGCGTTGCGACTTCGAAGCTCGCACCCACGGCCACCGAGGCATTGCTCAAGCTGATCGTGAAGAAGAAAGACGGCGATGTCCCGATTGCAGGCGTGGTGGTGTCCGCAGCAAATGCCGCTGGCGACAAGTTTTATTCCACGGAGACCGATGCCAAGGGATACACCGAGATGCTGGTGCCCAACGGCGCCAAGTACACCGTCACCTACCTCTCCATGGCGAAGAGCGATGTCAACATGTCGGTGGAAATCCCTGCTGTCGAACGGGCCACCATTCAACTCACCATGTATTATTCGCACACCAAGGCGCCGCCGCCGCTGACAGCCGACGTACCTGACGATGACAGGCGCCTGATTTTGGAAGGCGTTGTCTTTGACACGGCCAAGGCGACGCTCAAGTCCGAGTCATTTCCCCACCTGGAGAAGGTGGTGGAGTACATGAAGTACAAACCGGGATGCCGCGTGGAGCTCTCGGGGCACACGGACAGCGTTGGCAATGCGCAGAAAAACAAAAAGCTCTCGGTGGATCGCGCCAATGCGGTCAAAAAATGGCTGGTCACCAAGGGCATCGCCGCCGATCGCATTGAGGCGGTGGGCTACGGGCAAGAGCGCCCCATCGCCACCAACGACACCGAAGAAGGGCGCGCGACGAATCGCCGCACCGAGGCCCGCGAACTGTAATTTCCCTCCGGCATCGCCAACATCACCACAAAGAAGGAAGCACCATGAAAAACATTCGCCCCACGGACACCCGCGCTTGGCAGCGGCTGAGCGACCTGCGCCAGTCGCGTTCTGCCATGACACTGCGCCAACTCTTCGCCGAAGACGCCGATCGCTTCTCGCGCTATTCGCTGCTGTTCGGCGACACCATTTTGCTGGATTACGCCAAGAACCTCATCGACGACGACATCCTGCAGGCCTTGCTGTCGTTGGCCGAAGAGATGGACTTGGCCAGCGCCATCGCCGCGATGTTTGGCGGCGAGCGCATCAACGTCACCGAAGGGCGCGCGGTGCTGCACACGGCGCTGCGCAATCGCTCCAATCGCCCGGTATACGTGGACGGCGAAGACGTAATGCCCGCGGTGAACGGCGTGCTGGCGCAGATGAAATCGTTTTGCGAGCGCGTGCACTCGGGCGCGTGGACGGGATACACGGGCAAGCCCATCACCCACGTGGTGAACATCGGCATCGGCGGTTCTGATCTGGGGCCCGTCATGGTGACCGAGGCGCTGAAGGCCTACCGAAAGCCCAATATGACCGCGCTGTTTGTCTCCAACGTCGACGGCACGCACATCGCCGAGACGCTCAAAGACCTCGACCCAGAGACTGCGCTCTTTCTCGTCGCTTCGAAAACCTTTACCACGCAGGAGACCATGACCAATGCGTACACGGCACGGGAGTGGTTTCTGCAGCACGCCGGCGACGAAAAGCACATCGCCCGGCACTTCGCGGCCCTGTCGACCAATGGGGCGGCGGTGGCGAAATTTGGCATCGATACGGCCAACATGTTCGCATTTTGGGATTGGGTCGGCGGGCGTTATTCGCTGTGGTCGGCCATTGGGCTCTCCATCGCGCTGTATATCGGCTTCGACAATTTCGAGGCGCTGTTGACCGGTGCCCACGAGATGGACCGCCATTTCGCCGAGGCGCCGTTTGCGCGCAACATGCCCGTGCTCTTGGCGTTGATCGGCCTTTGGTACAACAATTTTTACGACGCGCAGTCCGAGGCCATTTTGCCCTACGACCAGTACCTGCACCGCTTTGCCGCGTACTTTCAGCAGGGCAACATGGAGTCCAACGGGAAGAGCGTCGACCGAGATGGCCAACCGGTGGCGTGGCAGACGGGGCCCATTATTTGGGGCGAGCCCGGCACCAACGGCCAACACGCCTTTTACCAATTGATTCACCAGGGAACCAAGCTCATCCCCTGCGACTTCCTGGCATCGGCGCAATCCCACAATCCCATCGGCGATCACCACGAAAAACTGCTGGCGAATTTCTTTGCACAGACCGAAGCCTTGGCCTTCGGCAAAACGCAAGAGGCGGTGGAGGCCGAGTTTGCGGCCGCGGGCAAACAACCCAAAGACGTACAAGCGCTGGTGCCGTTTAAAGTCTTCGACGGCAACCGGCCCACCAACTCGATTTTGGTGCGCTGTTTCGATCCGCGCACCATGGGACAGCTCATCGCCGCCTACGAGCACAAAATTTTCGTGCAGGGGGTGTTGTGGAACATCTACAGCTTCGATCAGTGGGGCGTGGAATTGGGCAAGGCCTTGGCGGGACGCATTTTGCCAGAGCTGTCCGGCGATGCACCGGTGTCCACGCACGACGCTTCTACCAACGGGCTCATCAACCAGTTCAAAAACTGGCGCTAATCCGGCCCATCCCCGCGGTCCTTACAGCTTGCGGGCGGCGCTCGACAAGAATTGCGATGCAGGGTATATTGCACCACTCAAAAACTTCCATGATGTGACGTCATGTTTGCCACAGGAGAGAGTCGATGCTTGAGGAAGTCTTTCAATCCATGAACACCGCCGTAGAAAAGTCCCGCGATGCGCTCAAACAATCTCTGAGCCGCATCCGCACAGGCCGCGCCAATGCCGCGATGCTCGATCCCGTCCGCGTCGACTACTACGGTACCCGGACGCCCCTGAACCAACTGGCAACCATCTCGACACCGGAACCGCGCCTGCTCTTGGTCAAGCCCTTTGATCGCACCGCGGTCTCCGCCATCGAAAAGGCGATCCAAGCGGCCGACCTGGGGCTCAACCCCACGTCCGATGGCGATCTCATCCGCATCCCGGTGCCGGCGTTGACCGAAGAGCGCCGCAAAGAGATGGTGAAGCTGGTGCGCAAGACCGGCGAAGAGGGCAAGGTGGTGGTGCGCAATCACCGCCGCGACGGCAACGAGGCCATCAAAAAACTGGAGACCGCCAGCGACATCTCCAAAGACGAGGCCGCCCGCGCCCTGAAACAAATGCAGGACATCACCGACGAGGCCATCGCCGAAGTGGACAAGCTCGTCAAAGCCAAAGAAGACGAAGTCACCGAGATCTAATGCCCCGCCTTGGCGAGATGATGCGTCTCGCAGACCGTGTACTCCCCCCAGTTTTGTTTGTCTTGATGTGACGCGTTAGCACGCGGCAGGACTACTCGTCGCGCAGACCGAACTCTTTCATTTTTGTTTGCAGTGATTTGCGGCTGATTTTGAGCAACTGCGCCGCGCGCGTTACATTGCGTCCGGTTTGCTCCAGGGCGCGGATGATGAGCTGTTTTTCGAGGTTGGCGGTCAGGGCGCGGATTTGCACTTTGAGGCCGCTGGCGATGTCGACGTCTTCGAGGTTGGCGGAGCCGTCGGTCTGGATGGCGGTGGCGGCGTCATCGAGTAGGTCGGGGGGGAGGTGCTGAACGGAGATGATGTCATCGTCGCAAAACAGCACGCAGCGCTCGACGACATTTTCGAGTTCGCGGATGTTGCCGGGCCAGGGGTGGCGCAGCAGGGTATCCATGGCGTCGTCGTCGAAGCCGGTGATGCTCTTGCCGAGCCGTTCGTTGTAGCGTTCGAGGAATTGGGCCGCCAGCAAGGGGATGTCTTCGGTGCGCTGCGACAGCGGCGGCAGGTGAATATTGACGACGTTGAGGCGGTAAAACAGGTCTTCGCGAAACAGGCCTTCGGCGATGCGTTGGCGCAAATCCTGGTTGGTCGCAGTGATGAGGCGGACATTTACCTTGGTGGTGGCCACGCCGCCGACGCGCTCGAATTCGCCTTCTTGAATGGCCCGCAGCAGCTTGACCTGCATCTCCAGTGAAATTTCGCCGATCTCGTCGAGGAAGAGCGTGCCGTTGTCCGCCAGCTCGAAGCGCCCTGGTTTGGGGTTGTCGGCACCGGTGAAGGCGCCTTTTTCGTAGCCGAAGAGCTCGCTCTCAATGAGCGTCGGTGGGATGGCCGCGCAGTTGACGCGGATGTAGGGGGCGTCTTTGCGCTGGGAGTTTTCGTGCAGCGCCCTGGCGATGAGCTCCTTGCCCGTGCCGCTGTCTCCGGTGAGCAATACCGTGGACGGCGTGGCGGCCACCCGGCTGATGACGTCGAAGATTTCGAGCATCAGCGCGCTGCGCCCAATAATGCGGAAGCGCCCCGAAGCGTCGGTGGCCAAGCTCGCCTCTTGGTTTTGCAGTTCGCGGGTGCGCGCCGCCTTGGTGACGATGGATTTGAGGGACTGGCGATCGTAGGGCTTGGTGATGTAGTCGAAGGCGCCGAGCTTGATCGCTTCGACCGCTGTGTCCACGGTGCCGTGGGCGGTGATCATGATGACGGGCAGGTTTTCGTATTGCTTGTGGACGTGCTTGAGCAAGGTCATGCCGTCCACGTCGGGCATGCGCAGGTCGGTGATGACAATGTCGATGTAGTTGTCTTCGAGCACCTCCATGGCCTGTCGTCCGTTCTCGGCCAGGTGGACTTCATAGCCCCAGCGCTCGAGTTGGGCGCGCAGCATTTTGCGCAGGTTGGGTTCGTCATCGGCGACCAGAATTTGAATGGGCTCGGTGTTCATTGGCATAGTGATTTGCGGTGCAAGGCCAGCGCCGTGCAGGTTGTTGTCGGTGTGCGTTGTGCGTCCGAATTTTTTTCAGTGTTCAAGTGTAAAGGTGAAACTGTTTTTTTTCGAGTGCGAATGCGCGTTCTTCCCGCTCCCAGTCGGCGGCGATCTCTTCGGGCGCGGCACCGGCATGCAAGGCCTCGCGCATGTGCGGCGATCCGCTGAGCAGGTCGATGGCGGGGATGTCGGAGACAAATTCGTATGGGGCGTCGCGCCACGCAAAGCCCGCATCGGCGGTGGCAAACAGCGCGTGCAACACGGTGAGGCCTGCGCGATAGGGGCGAAAGGTGCGTCGGTCGGTGATGTGTACAAAGGCGCCGTGGCATGTGCGCCCCTGGTGTTTTTGAAACATGGGGCGAAACGATGTCTCGCGGAAGACGACGCCGTCCAGGCGAGCGCCGTTTAGCTGGGCACAGAGGTGGCGGCTGTCGATATGGGGTGCGCCGAACTGCAAGAATGGCTGGGTGGTGCCGCGGCCTTCGGAGACGTTGGTGGCTTCGAGCAGGCAACCGCCCGGGTACACAAAGGCCGTCTCCAACGTAGGCATGTTGGGCGAGGGGGTCACCCAGGGCAGGCCGGTGTCGTCGAAGAGCATGTGGCGCTGCCAGCCCTGCATGGGGATGATGCGCAGGTGGTCGCTCAGGCCTTCGTGGTGGGCCACCATTTGGAGAATCTCGCCCATGGTCAGTCCGTGCCGGATGGCCACAGGACACAGGCCGACAAAGGAGAGAAAGCCATCGCGCTGCACGGGGCCTTCGACGATTTCGCCGCCCAGGGGGTTGGGGCGATCGAGCAAAATCATTTCGATGCCCGCGTCGCGACAAGCCCGCAAGCAGAGCACGGCGGTCCAGGTGTAGGTGTAGTAGCGGCTGCCCACATCCGCGAGATCGACGACGAGTACGTCTAGTGGCGCGAGGTGTTCCGCCTGGGGAGCGAGTGTGTCGGCACTGGCGCCGTAGAGGCTGTGCAGGGGAATCCCCGAAGGACCGGTTTGGGGGGCGTGGACCGCTTCCATATCCTGGGCCTCGCCGCCGAAGCCGTGTTCGGGGCCAAACAGCGCGGAGATGGGGATGTTGCGGGCCAATAACGCGGGCAATATGTGCTGTAACGCCGCGGAAACACTGGCGGGATGGGCCACGAGACCTACCTTTCGCCCGCGCAAGAGGTGCAGGTGGTCGCGCAGTAGATTGTCCAATCCAGAAGTGATTTTTTCATTTGGTTGAAAATGCATTGCAGGTATCCTTGTTTCGATGCTGATATTCGTAACACAGCGAACGACAGTTATCTAATTTTCACATAGAGGCGACTTTTCGCATATTGGTGCCAAAAGTTTAAGGAGGATGCGCAATGAACAAGTACTTATTGATAGCGTTGCTGGTGTTGGGGGGCGCGATGGCGTGTGAGAGCAGCTCGGATGGTCCGACTGGCACCAAAGCAGAGCCCGGCAGCTCCGATGACGACAAGAACCATGCAACCGATACCGAACCCCAGGGCACCGACATCGACACCGGTCAGTTCGTGGACGAAGACAGCGACGGTTTGCCCGACGAGTGGGAAATCAAATACTTCGGCAATCTCGACCAGGGACCGGACGATGACTTCGATGGCGACGGCATAAGCAATATGATCGAATACTTGGCCCGCACCGATCCCACCGATCCCAACGATCCGCCCGAAGAAACGGACCAGGGGGTGGGGCTCGATTGCGCCGACACACCGTGGAACGTGGAGATTCAGCCCATCAACTTGTTGGTGTTGCTCGACCGTTCGCTCTCCATGCAGGAGCAGTTTAGCGACAAGTCCTTTGCCGATGTTGTGCAGGAAGCCATCGACGACATCGTGAAGCAAAACACGACGTCGGGCATTATCAACTTTGCGTTGAACGTGTTTCCCGATGCGGACAAATGCACGGCGGAGTTTGCGACGCAAAACGATGAGGCGCAACAAAAGGCCGATCCCAACTTTGAGATTCGCTGCGCGGCGGCCAGTGATTACACGGCGATGGCGGGCGAGGTGCCCTTTGCGCCGACGGTGCCGTTTTCCAATGAAGTGACCATGGACACCTATCAGGCGATCTCCCAGGCGCTCGACGATGTGGGCCTGTGCGGCGGCACGCCGATTTGCCTCACCCTGAAGTGGGCGGGGGCCTATTTAACCGAGCTGAAAGAAGCGGGATTGCTCACGGGAAAAACCTACGTGCTCTTGGCCACCGACGGTGCGCCCAGTTGCTCTTTTGCGCTCAATCCCGACACCTGCGTTTCCACCGTGGGCGACGGTCAGGCCCTGCACTCGGTGCAGTGTCTCGACGACATGTGCTCGGCCAACGCGGCCTTTTACCTGGCCGCCAAAGGCTTCCCGATGTTCCTCGTTGGCGTGGGCGATGAGGTAGAGGAATTTAAGCAGACGATGGACATGCTGGCGTTTTACGGCGCCGGTCCCACGCTCGATGAGGTGCCCGCAGGCGATCCCTACGACATCCCCAACAAGGGCGAGCACTTCTTCCAGGCTTCGAGCCCCGAAGCGCTGAGCACCGCCCTCGAAGACGTGACCAACAGCGCCTTGTCGTGCGTGTTCGACGTGGACTGGGCGGGGGTTCCCGACATCGATCCCGTGCTGGAGGCCCCGGTGTTCAAGGGCTGCGACAAGGTCAACATTTACGGCGTTCCCGCCGATGAAGATGCCGAAAACATCCCCATCGGCTTTGCGGTAGACTGCGACACCATTGGCGACGAGTTCGGCTGGAACTGGGCAGACCTGCCCCAGGGCACCACCTGGAGGCATGTGCGGACCATTGGCGACAACGTCGACCGCTGTACGCAAGTGCGCCTGTGCCCCAAGGCCTGCGAGCAGTTGAAGGTACAAGGCGGCGTCAAGGCTTGGGACACAGTGACCGCGAAGTTTGGGTGCAACCCCATCATCATTAACTGAATGCAGCAATGCGCTGGGAGATGATTGCGTTTTGCGGCGGTCTCCTGGCCATCATTAAGGAGTACGGTATGTGGAAACATTGGTTGTTGGTTCTTTGTGGCGTTGGTTTGCTCGTGAGCATGTCGTCATGTGCCAACGATAAAAAGGGAAAAGGCGCCGCAAACGACAATGCGGATCTCAACGGTACGGACGACGGCGACACCGCAACCACGTCAGATGGCGCTGCGAATGGTGACAGCGATGGCGGGGACAAGAAGGGCGACAAAAAAGACTCGTCCAACGATGGCGAATTCCCCGACGCGAGCGACGACAAATGCGCGGACATCGCCTGGGATGTGGAGACCAAGCCCATCAATCTCATGGTGCTGCTCGATCGCTCATTGTCGATGCAGAACTACAAAATCGGCGATGCGACGTACGCCGAAGTGGTGCGGGACGCCATTGAGAAAATCGTGAGCGATCACGCCGAAGCGGGGCTCATCGATTTTGGTCTGGCGGTCTTTCCCTCGCCAGAATGCCCGGCCATTGTGGACGGTAAGCCCGACGGGTTGACGCTGGCGGAGCAGTGCTCTCCCGCCGATGAAAACTACGGGCAGCCCATGGTGCCCTTTGGCACCCCGGATGTGTACGACGCGTTTGTAGATGTGCTCGGCACGGTTGGGCAATGCGGCGGCACGCCCATTTGCGATTCCCTCGAGTGGCTCAACGCTTATTTGGCCGAGCTGGACACCTCCAACGACACCTATGTCTTGCTGGCCACCGACGGCGCGCCCAACTGCGCCTTTGGCGATGGGGTGCCCCATGGCTGCCGCAACACCACCACCGATCCGCTGGCCGACAAGACGCAATGCCTCGACGATCTGTGTTCGTATAACGCAGCGGCGAAGCTCGCCAGCGCGGGGTTTAAAACGTTTGTTATCGGCGTTGGCGAAGAGGTCAAAGATTATGTCGATGTGATGGACGCCATTGCGTACTACGGCGCGGGTGGCTTGGAGAGCCTCGCGAACATCCCCACGCCCACGGCCACGAACAACTGGTACTATCCGGCGGACAACGCCGACGAGCTGGGCGACGCCCTGGTGAAGATCACCAACTCGGCCATTAGCTGCGAATACACTGTGGAGTGGAACACGGTGCCCGACGTCGTGCCGGAGACCGGACAAGACGTGGTGAAGAGCTGCAGCGACATCAACGTGAAGGGCATCCCCGTGGACGCCGATGCGGGCCTCGTGCCGCTCTCCTACATGGCGGATTGCAGCGCCGAAGAGGACGGGCAATTTGGCTGGTATTGGGCCCAGATGGAAGGGCAGACCTTTGAAGAGGTCAAGAAGAACAAGAGAGACCTCGACACCTGCACCACGCTGCGCCTTTGTCCTAAGGCTTGCGACATGGTGAAAGTGGTGGATGGCGCGCGCCAATGGCAGTCGGTGACCGCACAGTTCGGTTGCGCCACCATCGTGATCATCATCAACTAACCCGCCTTATTTTCTACACTTTTTCGCTTTGTTTTTTTGGTTCGCCGGGGCTTGGCGGTGGCAATGCCGGGTTGATTTTGCCCATGAATTCGACTACCGTCTAGCCTCCTTGAAACCCAGTGTTCTCGCACGTAACCTTCGGAGTACCGGCAAATGAAAAAGTATGAAACGAAAAACATTCGCAATGTGTGTCTGGTGGGCCATGGCGGCAGCGGAAAAACCTCCCTTGCCGAAGCCATCCTCTTCAATACAGGTGCCACCAATCGCCTGGGGTCGGTGTTGGATCAAACCTCCAACTTCGACTTCGAGCCCGAAGAAATCAAACGTGCCAGCTCCATCTCCACGGCCTTTGGCGTTGGAGAGTGGAACAAGAAGAAAATCCAACTGCTGGACACGCCGGGCGACGGCAACTTCTTCGTGGACGCGCGCAACGCCCTGTCGGTGAGCGACATCGCCGTGGTGACCATTTCGGCGGTGGACGGCATCCAGGTGATGACCGAAAAAATGTATGCCCTCACCGATGAATTCAACATTCCGCAGATCATCGCCATCAACAAAATGGATCGCGAGCGCGCCAACTTTCACAGCGTGGTGGAGAGCGCGCGCAATCACCTCTCGAAGCGCATCGCCCCCTTCATCATTCCCATTGGCGCCGAAGACAACTTCAAGGGCGTGGTCAACGTAATCCGCCAAAAGGCCTATATGTTTCCCGCCGATGGTTCCAACAACATGACGCCGGGCGAAATCCCCGCAGACATGCTGGACGAAGTGGCCGCCGCCCGCGAAACCGTCATCGAGGTCATCGCGGAATCCGACGATGACTTGATGGAGAAATACCTCGAGACCATGGAGCTCACCGAGGAGGAGATCAACACGACGCTGCCCAAGGCCATGCGCCAGGGCATGCTCGTGCCGGCCATCGCCTTGTCGGCCACCCGCAACGTCGGCATCCAACCCATGCTCGATATGATCTGCGATCGCTTCCCGTCGCCCGAAGAGCGCGTGGTTCCCGAGGCAGAGTGGCAGGGCGAGCCGGTGGCTGTGGAGGCGTCTGCCAGCGCCCCGTTTGCGGCCACGGTGTTCAAAACCGTGCAGGACAAATTCACGGGGAGCCTTTCGATTTGCCGCGTTTGGTCGGGTACCATCGATGCCGACTCCACTTTTTACAACGCGACGCGCGACGAGCGAGAGCGCTTCGGGCAAATCCTCGTGCCCATGGGCAAAAAGCAAGAGTCGACCCCCCAGGCGGGACCGGGTGACATCATCGCTTTCGCCAAGCTGAAAAATACGAAGGTGGGCGACACCATCTGCGACGAAAAGAAAAAGCTGACATTCCCGCCGCTGCCCGAAGTCAACTCCCTCATCACCTACGCCATCAGCGCCAAGGACAAAAACGAAGAAGACAAACTCGGCCAAGCGCTGAACCGCATCCACGAAGAGGACCCAACGCTGAAGATCATCCGCAACGCTGAGGTGCACCAAACGCAAATCGCGGGCATGGGGCAGGTGCACATCGACGTCACCATCGAAAAAATTAAGCGCAAGTTCGACGTGGAGGTGGAGCTGTCGCCGCCGCGCATTCCTTACCGCGAAACCATTCGCAAGCGCGTCGAGAACATCGAAGGCAAACACAAGAAACAATCCGGTGGCCGCGGTCAATTCGGCGTGTGCTTCATCAACGTCGAGCCCTTTGCCGACGGCGACTTCGACTTCGTCAACAGTGTGGTGGGCGGTTCCATTCCGCGCCAATGGATCCCCTCGGTGGAGAAGGGCATCGTCGATCGCATGAAGAAGGGCGTCATCGCTGGCTATCCCCTGGTGGGCGTGCGCGTTGAGGTGTTCGACGGCAAGTACCACGATGTCGACTCTTCGGATGCCGCGTTTCAATTGGCGGGCTCCAAGGGCTTTCGCGCCGCGGTGGCCAAGGCTGACCCGGTCTTGCTCGAACCCATCTGGAACATCGAAGTGCAGTGCCCCAGCGACAGCATGGGCGACGTAATGGGCGACATCAGCTCTCGGCGCGGCCGGGTGCTGGGCATGGAAGCCAAGGGTGCGAGCCAACTGGTGAAGGCCCAGGCCCCCATGTCCGAGTTGCTGCTGTACGCACCGGACCTCAACTCCATGACCGGTGGTCGCGGCGATTTTACGGTGAGCTTCTCCCACTACGAAGAGCTCCCGCGCGAGCTGCAAGAAAAGGTGATGGCTGGCTTCACCGCCGACGACGACGACGAATAACGTCCCCCACCGCTTACCCCGTATCCCTCCCATGGTCGAACGAGGCCCCATTCGCCCCCCGTCAGAATTCACGAGTTTGTTGCTGCGGGTGACCCGGCACTGCCCCTGGAACAAGTGCGCGTTTTGCTCGCTGTACGAGGGGCAGCGGTTTCAGCGGCGCGATGCGGCGGAGGTCGTGGCGGAGATTGGGCAGGTGGCCCACATCGCTTCGCTGCTTCGTGAACGTGCATCTGCGGCGGTGGCGGCGGGGCGTGCGTTTCCGTTGGCGCTGCTGGACTTGGTGTCGACGCGCACGCTGTCCTACGATGAGCGCCGGGTGGCGCTGTGGCTCTCGCGGGGCGGCACCCACGTTTTTTTGCAGGACGCGGACTCCCTGGTGGGGCCCGCACATCATCTGCTGCCGATTTTGGAAGCCATTCGCACCCAGTTGCCGACGGTGCAGCGCATCACGACCTATGCGCGCTCGCGCTCGTTGTTCGCCAAGTCGCTGGCGGATTTGACAGCGCTGCGGTCTGCGGGATTGAGCCGCGTGCACGTGGGCATTGAGAGCGGCAGCGCGGCGGTGTTGTCGCAGATGGCGAAGGGGTGCCTGCCCGCGCACCACATCGAAGGGGGGCGCAAGGCCATCGCGGCGGGCCTTGAGATGACCGCCTACATTATGCCGGGGTTGGGGGGTGTGGCGCTGCGCCAAGAACACGTGGCGGAGACGGCGCACGTGCTGCAGCAGATGTGTCCCCACCACATCCGCGTGCGCACGCTGTGGATAGACGAGGGGACGCGCTTGGCGCGCATGCGCGACGCGGGCGAGTTTCAACTGCCCGAAGAAGAGGACATGCTGGCGGAGATCCGCGACTGGTTGGTGCGGCTGCGCGGCATGGACAGCGAGTGGATATCCGATCACGACCGCAACCTGTTGCCCCGGTTGCGCGGGCATTTGACGCGCGACTTCGACGCGTTGTTTCAAGCGGTGTCTGCGGTGTTGGACCTGCCCCTGTCCGAGCAGCACGCCTTCATCGTGGCGCGTCGGCTGGGCATGGTGGCGACCCTCGAAACCTTTTTAGAAGACGAAGAGCGGCGGGCGCTTTGTCGCCAAAAGGCAGCCGAATTGGTGGCCTTGGGCGAGGGCTCCTTGGTGCGGGGCATGGCGCTGGGGTTGCGCGCGCGTTCGATTTGATGTCTGATGGCTCCGCCCTTGCGGGACGGGTGCTTTCTCGTGGACTTTGCGCCGGTCAACCCGTACAAAAACAGCGCCTTCGGGCGGTGTAATCGACAACAAAAGGAAGTGCGATGAGCGACAACGAAAACAAGGAAAACGCCGCAACCCCCGAGACCTCCACCCACTTCATCGAGGACATCATCGATGCCGACTTGGCCGCGGGAAAAAACGACGGTCGCGTGGCCACGCGCTTTCCGCCGGAGCCCAACGGTTACCTGCACATCGGGCACGCCAAGTCCATCTGCCTCAACTTTGGGTTGGCGCAAAAGTACGGCGGCACCTGCAACCTGCGCTTCGATGACACCAACCCCGCCACCGAAGACGTGGAGTACATCGACGCCATCCAGGAGGACGTGCGTTGGCTGGGGTTTGACTGGGGCGATCGGCTGTACTACGCCTCGGATTACTTCGAGCAAATGTACGAGTACGCGCTGGTGCTCATCCGCGCGGGGAAGGCCTATGTCGAGGCGCTGTCCGTCGAAGAGATCCGCGAGTACCGGGGCAACTTCACCACGCCGGGGCGCGAGAGCCCGTGGCGCGACCGTCCCGTGGCCGAAAACCTCGACCTCTTCGCGCGCATGCGCAAGGGCGAATTCAAAGACGGCGAGCTGTGTTTGCGGGCCCGCATCGACATGCAATCGCCCAACATGAACCTGCGCGATCCGGTGATGTACCGCATCCGGCACGCCCATCACCACCGCACCCAAGACGACTGGTGCATCTATCCCATGTACGACTGGGCCCACGGCCTCGAAGACGCCATCGAGGGCATCACCCACTCGCTGTGCACGCTGGAATTTGAAAACCACCGCCCGCTCTACGACTGGTTCCTCGAGCAGTTGCCCATCCACCGCCCGCAGCAAATTGAATTCGCGCGCCTCAACCTGAGCTACACCGTGATGAGCAAGCGCCGCCTGTTGAAGCTGGTCGAGCAACAGCTCGTCACCGGCTGGGACGACCCGCGCATGCCGACCATCACGGGCATGCGGCGACGCGGTTACTCCCCGGCGGCTTTGCGCCGCTTCGCCGAGCGCGTGGGGCTGGCGCGCCGCGACGGCATCGTCGACATGGCATTGCTCGAACACACCGTTCGCGAAGACCTCAACGAAACCACGCCGCGGGTCATGGCGGTGCTCAACCCCCTGAAGGTGACGATTGAAAACTACCCCGAGGGCGAGGAAGAGTTCTTCGAGGCGCCCCTGCACCCGGAGAAACCGGAGTTCGGCACGCGCCAGTTGCCCTTCTCGCGCCACCTGTACATCGAGCGGGACGACTTCCGCGAAGACCCGCCCAAGAAGTGGCACCGCCTGAGCCCCGGGGCCGAAATTCGCCTGCGCTACGCCTGCCTCATCCGCTGCAACGAAGTGATCAAAGATGCGAGCGGGGAAGTGGTCGAGCTCAAGTGCACGTTCGATCCCGATTCGCGCGGGGGCAACGCCCCGGACGGTCGCCGGGTACGCGGCACGTCTCACTGGGTGTCCGCCACCCATGCGCTGCCGGCGCGCGTGCGGCTTTACGACCGCTTGTTCCGCGTTGAAAACCCACTCAAAACCGAAGAGGGCGGCGACTTTGTCGACAACCTAAACCCCCAGTCCCTCGAAGAGTTGCGGGACTGCCGGGTCGAGCCCTACTTGGCGACCCTGGCCCCAGAGGCGCGGGTGCAGTTTGAGCGCCTGGGATATTTTGTGGCCGATCGCCACGAGTTTCGCCCCGACGACATGGTGTTCAACCGCGCGGTGTCGCTGCGAGACTCATGGGCGCGCATCGAGCGTTCACAGCCGACGGGTCCTTCCTCGGCGAATCGGGGCCAGCGCCGGGCCGCCGAAAAACAGGGCGCGCAACCATCTGCTCCGGCACCTGCGGCCAAGACCGAGACCAAGCCCCAGGCCGCTGCGCCGGCGGCGTCTCCTGCCGAGATCACCATCGACGACTTCGCGCGCTTGGATTTGCGCGTGGGGGTGGTGGTGGCGGCCAGCGAGGTGGCGGGCGCCAAAAAACTGCTGCAACTGCAGGTGGACATCGGCGAGGCGCGTCCCCGGCAAATCATGGCGGGCATCCGCGCGCGCTACGACGATCCATCGCAGCTCGTGGGCAAGAAGGTCATCGTGGTGGCCAACCTCAAGCCCCGCCAAATGAAGTTCGGCCTCTCCGAAGGCATGCTCCTGGCCGGCGCCAGCGAAGACGGCACGCGCCTCGAACTCGCCGAATTGTCGGGCGATATCTTGCCCGGCGACACCGTGGCCTAACGCCCAACGCAGCATTGTTTTTCGCCAAATTTCGTTAGTGACCGGGTGCCAAGGGCGCCAGTTGGTTCACGCTTTGTTGCCAGTCGGCGATGAGGCCCACGGCGCGTTCGGCGCACTGCTTGCGGAAGTCGCGCTTGCCGATTTGCCGCTTGTTGCGCTGCGGTGTTTCGATCATCGCCCAGACGATGTTGGAGGGCTGGTAGTTCGGCACCGCTTGCTGGGTGTGGCGCGCGATGCCGCCCAGGGCGGTTTGCGGCGGCGGCAGGGGCATCGTGGTGTTGTGGCGCAGTTCGCAGGCCAAGGACAGGCCGCTGAGCAGGCCCGATGCCATGGACTCGACGTAGCCTTCGACGCCGCTCAGTTGTCCGGCAATGCGGATGTGGGGGTGCTGGCGCAGGCGCAGTTGGGGGTCGAGGAGCCGCGGCGCGTCGATGAAGGTGTTGCGGTGTACTTGTCCGTGGCGCTCAAAGACGGCGTTTTCGAGGCCGGGGATCATGCGGAAGACCTCTTGCTGGGCCTTTTGGGTCAGGCGCGTTTGAAAGCCGACGATGTTGAAGGCGGTTTGCGCGGCGTCTTCTTGGCGCAGTTGGGCCACGGCAAAGGGGCGCTTTCCGGTGCGGGGGTCGACGAGCCCCACGGGCTTTAGGGGACCGTGGGCCAGGGTGTCCTTGCCGCGCCGGGCCATCTCTTCAACGGGGAGGCAGCCCTCGAAAAACACCGGGTCTTCGAAGGCGTGTAGCGGGGTTTTGTCGGCGGCCAACAGGGCGTCCACAAAGGCGTAGTAGGCGTCTTTTTCGAAGGGGCAGTTGACGTAGGCGGCGCTCTCGAGATCGTCTTCGTAGCGGTCTTTGCGGTAGACCCGGGTCCAGTCGATGCTGTCCGCGGCCACCAGCGGCGCGATGGCGTCGTAGTAGCTGAAGGCGCTTTCGTCGCCCAGCAGGGTCTCGAGAAAGCGGCCGTCGGTGAGGGGCCCGGTGGCCACGATGAGGGGCGCCTCTGGGGGCAGTTGCGCCACGCGTTCGGTGCGCCACGCAATGCGCGGGTGGGCCAACAGGCGCCGCTGGACCTCGTTGGAGAAGCGGTGGCGATCGACCGCGAGGGCGTTGCCCGCCGGGACCGCTGTTTCATCGGCCACGGAGAGGAGCAGGGAGCCCGCTTGGTGCAGCTCGGCTTTTAGCAGTCCCGCCGCGCTGAAGAGGGCGCTGCCGCGCAGGGAGTTGGAGCAGACGAGTTCTGCGGCGGTGTCGAGTTGGTGGGCGGGGGTGCGGTGCGCGGGTTTCATGTCGACGAGGGTGACGGAGAAACCGCGGATGGCGAGTTGCCAGGCCGCCTCGCACCCGGCCAATCCGGCGCCGATGATGGTGGCGTCGCTGGACATGGGCGTTACTCGGGGGATTCGGTGCGCGTGTAGCCGCAGCCTTCGGATACGCACTTGAGCAGGCGCCCGCCCTTGCGCTGGTGGGTGGCCACGAGGAACTTCGCGCCGCATTGGGGGCAGTCTTCTTTGACCGGGGTGCCCCAGACGACGAAGTCGCAGCCCTTGCTTTTGTAAGCGCTGCAGCCGTAGAAGATGCGTCCCTGGCGGGTGCGACGCTCGACGAGTTCGCCGCCGCAGTCGGGGCGCGGACAGTCGATGCCCGTGGGCATGGAGCGGGTGGCCTTGCACTCGGGGAAGCCCGAGCAGGCGAGAAATTCGCCGAAGCGGCCCTTTTTGCGCACCATGTCTTTGCCGCAGAGCTCGCACTTGATGTCGATGGGGGGGAGGTCGCTCTCCTTGGGCGCGTCAATTTCGCGGGTGTTGCGGCAGTCGGGATAGCTGGCGCAGGCCAGGAAGCGGCCGTTGCGCCCCCACTTGGCCAGCATTTTGGCGCCGCACTTTTCGCACACCTCGTCGGTCTCTTCGGTGAGGCTGCGCAGGTCTTTCATCTCGCGCATGGCGGTGGTGATTTCGGTTTGAAAGGGCTTGTAGAAGTCGTGGAGCAGGGCGACCCAGTCCTGTTCGCCCTCTTCGATTTGGTCGAGGGAGGCTTCCATCGACGCGGTGAAGTCGACGTCGAGGATGCGCGGGAAGTGATCGACGAGGCGCTCGGTGACGATTTGGCCCAGCTCGGAGGGGGCGAGCTTGCCCTCTTCCTTGGCGACGTAGCGGCGGTCTTGGATGGTGGACAAGATGGTGGCGTAGGTCGACGGCCGCCCGATGCCCCGCTCTTCGAGTTCGCGGATGAGGGTGCCCTCGGTGAAGCGCGAAGGGGGCTGCGTGAATTTTTGTTCGCGTTGAATGCCCGCGCCGGTTTTTTGGAGCACCTCGCCCTGTTGGACCGGGGGCAGCTCCACCGGTGCGTCGTCGCTCTCGCCGTTGCCGTTGTTTTTGTTGGCTTCGGGTGGGGCAGCGGTGGCGGCGTCACCCACGGCTTTGAGCCAACCGGCGAACTGGAGCACCGAGCCCGAGGCGCGCAGGTTGTGCTCCCCGGCGTCGATGTGGATGGTGGTTTGGTCGTAGACCGCGGGCTTCATTTGGCAGGCGACGAAGCGCTCGAAGACGACGCGGTAGAGTTTGCGTTGGTCGGGGGTGAGGTACTTGTTGACCGCCTCCGGTGGGTTTGCGGTGGACGTGGGGCGGATGGCCTCGTGGGCGTCCTGGGCTGACTTGCGCGCTTTAAAGGTGTTGGGGCGCGCGGGCAGGTACGCTTTGCCGTGCTGCGCCGCGATGTGGTCGCGCACTTCGGCGACGGCGTCGTCGGAGAGGCGTACGGAGTCGGTGCGCATGTAGGTGATGAGGCCCACGGTGCCCTCGGAGCCGATGTCGACGCCTTCGTAGAGCTGCTGGGCCACCATCATGGTGCGCTTGGCGGTGAAGCGGTAGCGGCGGGCCATCTCCTGCTGGAGGCGGCTGGTGATGAAGGGCGGCGGCGCGGCGCGGCGGCGTTCTTTTTTGTCGATTTGGCTGACGACAAACTGCGCGGCCTCGAGGTCGTTGAAAATTTGCGTGGCCGTGGCCTCGTTGTTGACCTCGGCCTTGCGGCCGTTGCGCCCGTAGTACTGGGCGACGAAGGGCGGCGGCGCGGCGGCGGCCAGTTGGGCGGAGATGCGCCAGTACTCCTTGGGCTCAAAGGCGAGGATTTCGGCTTCGCGGTCGACCACCAGGCGCAGGGCCACGGACTGCACGCGCCCGGCGGAGAGCCCGCGGCGGACTTTCTTCCAGAGGATGGGCGAGATTTGGTAGCCCACGAGGCGGTCGAGGATGCGGCGCGCCTGCTGGGACTCGAATTTGCGCGTGTTGATGGGCAACGGATGCGCCAGGCCCTCGGCGATGCCCTTTTTGGTGATTTCGTTAAAGAGCACGCGCTGCACGCGATCCTTGGGCAGCTTGAGCTCCTCGGCGATGTGCCAGGCGATGGCCTCTCCCTCGCGATCAGGGTCAAGGGCGAGGTACACGTTTTCGGCGCCATCGGCGGCATCGAGCAGCTCTTTGAGGATCTTCTTTTTGCCGGTGATGATGTGGTATTCGGGCTCGAAGTCTCGGTCGACCGCTACGCCCATTTTGGATTTGGGCAGATCTTTTACGTGTCCCAAGGAGGCCTTCACGGTGTACGCGGACCCCAGGTACTTGCGGATGGTGCGGGCCTTGGCAGGGGATTCAACGATAACGAGGGATTTGGACATTGGGTTTGTGTTCTCCTCTTGGTTCGGTTCACGGCATACGGGCAAAGCAGCGGCCACCGGTGTCCACGATGTATCCCATCAACTCCAATTGCAGGACTGCTGTCGCGATGCGTTGCGGAGCCAGACCGGCATTCGTGGCGAGTTCGTCGATGTGTATCGGCGCGTTGCCCAACTGTTGCCACACAGTTAATTCGTCCCCGGAGAGCTGCCCCGGCGACAAATTAGATGAATGCTTATCCTTAATAGGCATTCCGCGCAAGTTCAGTTGACGCGGCGTGGCGTTGCCGTGGAGCATAGACAATACATCATCGGCGTTGTCAATTAACTTGGCGCCTGTCTGTATCAATTGGTGACAGCCGCGGGCGCGTTCGTCTCCGGGGGCAGCGGGCACGGCCCCCACGGGGATACCCAAGGAACGGGCGTGTCGCGCGGTGATCAGGGCGCCGGAACGCGCGTGGGCCTGGACGACCACCAGGGCAGCGCAGAGGGCCGCCACCAGTCGGTTGCGCTTCGGGAAAGTCCAGCGGGCCGGGGGTTGGGGATTTGGAAACTCGGTGAGCACGGCGCCGGTGTCGCTGATCTGCGCAAAGAGGGCTTTGTTTTCGACGGGGTAAATGTGATCGAAGCCCGACCCCATGACGGCGACGGTGATGCCGCCGTGTTCGAGTGTCCCGCGGTGGGCGGCGGTGTCGATGCCCGCAGCGCCTCCGGAGACGATGCCAAAGCCACGCTGCACCAGGAGTCCGGCAAAGGTTTCGGTCCAGCGCTGTTGCCAGGCGTCGGCGTTGCGCGAACCGACGATGCCGATGAGGGGGATGTTGGACATGCGACCGGCGATGTGCAGGGTGTCGGGCGCGTCGGCCAGGCGGTGAAAGGCGGCGGGATAGTCGGGGTCGCATCGATCAATGGTGTGGGGTGTCATGCGCGGGAAAAATGCAAGGAGCGGGCCACAAAGACGATACGTGTGTTTTGAATGGGTTGCGGGTATTTTCGGGCGCTGCCGCCCACCGTCGGCCACCCGGGACACGGGGCGCAGCGGGCCTAAGCGAACACCGCCTTTGCTGTTTGGGGACTTTGTTTTTTGGGGGGAGCCTTGAGAGAAAAGATTGTGCGCGGAGGGGGAGTCGAACCCCCACGAAGTTAACCCTCACCAGGCCCTCAACCTGGCGCGTCTACCAATTCCGCCATCCACGCTTGCGAAAGAACAAGGCGCCGGTGCGCCTGTAAAACGTGCCGTTTATCTACCTATCGGGCGAACGTGTCAAGCGCTTTCTATGCGGGGAGGGGGTGCGCGTCAGTGCGCAGCGAGGGGGGTCATTTGGGTTTTTGCGCGCCCTTGCCCTTTACGGCGCCAAAGAGTTTGATGGCGTCTTTGAGCGGGTAGTGGTTGGCGTACATCTCGACCTTCGTCGTGCTTGTGGCCTCGAGGTTCATGCCAAAGGCGCTGCGGAATTTGTTGACCGATGAATTGCGGTCCAACAGCACCGACTCGGTGTTGCTGGCATTGATGAAGGCGTTGAGGTAGGCGGCGTTGATCTTGCCCTTGAGTGCCGAGCCGGGCAGCTCCACGTTGTCTTCGTATTTGTAGAGCTCTTCGCGGTCTTCAAAGTCCTTGGCCCAAATGCGCAAAAACTGACCGCCACCGCTGGGCAGCGTCAAGTCGGCCTGTTTGTTCAAAAAGAAGGCGTTGCTTTCGGAGCCGGTCTTTTTCTTCTTTTCGTTGGCAGCGGTGCTCTCCACGCGGGTGCGATCGAGGCCGCTGAAGGTCGAACCGCCGATGATGCAGTGGTGGACATCGCTGTTGGTGTTGTTCATGTAGCGGTAACCATAGCCCATGTCTCCGAGGTCATTGGTGCGCGCCCAGTTGAAGAGCATCGTGTTGTACGAGCTCTCTACCTCTAGGCTGAAGTCGCCGCTCTTGCCGCCGCCCGAGAGTTCCACCGCCGCGTACGTGTTGTTGACAAACACATTGTTGGTCAAGAGCACCTTGCCCTCGCTCCAGGAGCCGCGGATGGCGTAATTGCCGCTGTTGGCAAACAGGCAGTTTTGGATGGTGACGTCGCCAGAGCCGTTGGCGAAATAAACCAAGGGCTGCGCAACGGTGGTGACCCGCTCTTGGCCGCTGTTGACGCCCTGGCCGGGCGGGTTGACCAGCATGCCCGTCTCCAGGCCTTCGGGCTTGCCCTTGGTGGCGTGGTAGCCGTTGGAGAGGCCGCGGTCGAACATCAGGCCGTCGATGAGCACGCCGCCTTCGGCCTTAAACGTGCGGGGTTTCGCGGGATCGCCGATGGACAGCAGGGCGAAGGATCGCGAGGTGCCGTTTTGTTCTGGGCTCGGCTGTACCAGGGTGTGGTTTTTCAAAACATCGCGCTTCGCAAAGCTGGTGTCATAGCCGCCCATAATTTTTACCGGGATGGTCATCGTCAGATAACCCTGGTCGCTGGTGCCGAGATAGTTGCCCTTGGCCACCAAAATGGTGTCGCCCGGGGACGCTTTGTCCAAGGCCACCTGCAGATCCTTCCAGGGGTTTTCCTTGCTGCCATCGGCCTTGCGCGCGCTGCCGCCCGTCTCCGCCGAGACGTGCAGCGTGGCCGCGTGGCCCAGCAATGGCAGGCTCAAGACACCGACCAAGACCATCAATCGCAGTGTTAGTTTTCTCATGTTCTCCTCCTTGGGGTTGAAATGACGACAGTGAAATATTTGCGTCATTTATATTACTTTGGGCTGATTGCACAAGTGAGCCACCATGGGGCGCACCATTTCTTTTGGTGACGCTTCAATCGCCAAAATGCGCTGCACCGCGGCGATTCGGCGCGGCGCTTTGCAGAAGCGTTTGGGAACAGCGACAATTTTCTCGAAAATATCCATGAAAAATCCATGCGTTGAAAAGGGAATCTCTTAGACGCCGCCCAGCGACAAATCATCACAATTAATTCATAAGTTGTCACTATAAGCGATGAAACGCGATGGATGTGTAAAAAGTGGTGCAGGGGCGAGCACGCGAACCGCCTCCTATTTGTGCAATGCTTGGCTTTGTGTTTCGGAGCTATTGCTGGTGGCAGTGCGTGAGCAGTGTCCGAACAAATCCAACCACATTCGCTTGCATGTCAACATCGGGCTCGCCTGCGAGGAACCCTGCGACGCGCATGGGGCCAATGCTCTCCGGATCGGTAAAATCGCGCCTTAAAATCGCGGTGGGTTCGGTAGAGGTGGCAGTCGTTGGCCAGCGGCAATGCGGACGGTCATTCGCTGCAATCCTCGGGGCAGTTGCATTTGTCTTCGCCCTCGTCGCATACGCCGTTGCCGCAAGGTAGGCAGATCCCAATGCTGGGGGGCGGGGCTTCGGGATTGCGGTCGCATCCTTCTGGCAGTCCATCCTCTTCTGGGGGGATAGCATCTCCCACGACGAGATCGAGGCCCACCCTTTTCAGCCCCTCGCAGCACTTGGCGCAGAGAACTTTGGCTTCGTATTCTTCACCTTCGCCAACACACGCGCCGTAAATGCCGCCGTATTGAAAGCACGTTCCCGGCTCTCGGTCCTCGCAGCACGAGGTTCCTGCCTCAGCAGCACAACAGTACGCAGGGCCATTGGTATCGATATATTCGCCCTTAAGCCCCACAGTATTGGATGGCGGCGCGTTGACGTCTGGTGGCGCTTGTTCTTCTCCGACCGGAGATGACGCCTCATCACACCCGCTCCCGAAGCTGGCTAGGCAAACGAGGCCGATGATCCAAACCATGTTTTTCATTTTTGCGTTCTTCATGTTGTCCTCCCACTCTTTCTTGTGCAATGCGTTGCTTTTGCACATGTTCTTGTACATGTCCGCCAACGGTCCTCTTTTTGTGCTGGCAAAATTAACCGTCTCGCATCGCCGTTTTTGGGCACTGCACTTACAGTACAGTAAGCGAAAAGCATGCCAGAAAAAAACACGCCAGGGAAAACGAAATTATTCAGTAGAATCAGGTGGTTAAGGTTCTTTTTGCCAGATGGTTAAGCTTTTTTACGCGCAGGCTGTTTGTGCCAAAGTGTGCCACGTTGCGCAATGTTTCCCCATCTTTAGACCAAGTCGCTCAGCGCGATGGGTTCGTTGTTTGGCGTGATGGCTCTTTGCTTGAGGGCGCTCTCCAATCGCGATAGAGACAAGCACAGGAAAGAGACAACCAGATGAAGCGCGTGTCAAAAACAGCCTGGCGGCATTGGGGGCGATGGGGAGTGGCCTTGTTGTGCTCCGCGGGGCTGCACGTTTCGCTGTGGCTGTGGGCCAAGCCCTCGTACCGGCCGGTGCGCGACGTGGCAGTGTCGATGGAGATCCTCGACGGCGATGGCCAGCAGGTCGAAGCGCCCGCCGCTGCCGGTCCCCGAGACGCGACGCCAGAAGCCCCGCCCGTCGTGGCCGACGCCCCTGTGCCCCCGGCCGGAGAGATCGTCGAAGAAGCCCCGGTGGTCCCCGAGGTGCTGCCCCCGTCCAAGGAGCCCGAAGCGCCCGAGGCGGTAATGCCCGACGATGCAGCGGACACCAGTGCCGACGACACCAGCGCCGACGACACCAGCGCCGACGACACCGCGCCCGATGCAGCGCTGGACACGGACAGCGTCGCGGCGCCACCACCGGATACGGACACCCGCGCGGATTCGGACACCCACACGGACACCGGCCGCGGCGACACCGGGGCCCATGCCACCGACGCGACGGCGGACACGGCCCTGGCATCCCTGGACACGGCGGCGGCGCGGGACAGCGCTGCGGGCACGGACAGCGGCGCGGACACCGGCGAGCAGGTCGGCACCCCGTCGGGCCTCAGCGGTTCGGCAGGTCCCGGGGCCGCGGGACAGGACACCGAGCCCGGGGGCATTTGCCTGCACGACGTCTTCGCCTGGTCCAAGACCAATCCCTCCTGGGTGCTGTGGCTCGCCATGGACGCCTTTGCGGGCACGGCGTACGAGGCGGGGCTGGCCGGTGTGCTGGGCTCGTTTTACCTGTACAACGAGATGGTGCAGGCCACGGGCATCAAGCCGCTCACCGAGCTGGAGAGCGTGCTCATCGCCGCGGATTCCTTTGCGGACTTCGCGACCTACCAAGTGGTGACCACCTACAACGTGCCCCAAGACGTGCTGGTGGGACGGCTGCAGCGCCATCAATCCAGCAACCCCCGCTTTACATTGAAGAAGACGCCCCAGGGGGTCTCGGGCATCGCGCCGGGGAGCTACCGCTGGGACTTTGTCGGCGGCGGGCGCGTGATGGTGGCCTCGGATGCCGCCCAGGGCAAATTCGACCGCGACTGGCCTCAGACCGTCTCGTGCATGGCCCCCTTGCCCGCCTTCTCCGGCGATGGGCACAAGGCGTTTGCGCGCCTGGTGCGCTCGCAAATAGGGCCGTCGCCGCAGGGCCGGTGGCCGGTGCTGCTCATCGCCACGCGAGACCCGGACGCCCTGGGACTCGGACACCACCCCGTCGCGGCGCAAGCCTTTCAGTGGGCCTGGGTGAAGGGCTACTTCTCGGACCCGCCCATGCTGGAGGGCGTGGTGCAGTTCTCGCCACAGATGCAGGACATGGAGGTGGTGCGGCGCATGGTGCAGCGCATCTTGGCCCAGGGCGCAGCGGCCAAGCTCGTGGGGCTGGGCGACATTGCCGGGCGCGTGAAATGGGACATCTCCGGACAGCGCCTGCAGTTTGCGGTGCCCCTCACCGAGGCGGAGATCCGCATCGCTCTGGTGTTGCTCAAGACGTACAGCGCGCGCCTCAACCGCAACCTGCTCAAGGGGACCGCGCTCACACCCGCGACCACGCCCGCACCCGCGCCAACACCCGCACCCACACCCGCGACCACGCCATCGCCCTAAAGGGTCAGGCGCGGTGTGCCGTTTTGTTGCCCCATCTTTTGACATGCCGCCGCATTGGTGATTAGGCTACAGCCGCTTTGCGAGGAGTGACGCCATGAACAAAAAGAAAGCGCTGATGAACCTGCTCAAGGTCGCGGTCACCGTGGGCATTCTCTACTTGATATTCCAGCGGTTCGACATCGGCTCGGACGACATCATCAAAGCCTTCCAGCACCAGCCCGGGTGGTTCGCCGCGGCAGCGCTCATGCAGGCCGGCGCCATTTTGTTTTCGATTTTGCGCTGGTTGGTGCTCCTCAACGGCCAGGGGCTGCGCGTGCCCTTTGGCCACGCCGTGCGCACGTTCATGGTGGGGCGTTTCTTGGGCACCTTCACCCCCACGGGCGTGGGTCTCGAAGCCTACAAGGCCTGGGACATCGCCCGGTACACCGGCAAGGCCGAGGCCTCGGTGTCGGTGGTGCTCATCGAAAAACTCATCGGCACCTTCTTCTCGCTGGGACTGCTGGTGCTCATCACGCTGCCCTATTTCGCCGCGGCCATCGACAACCGCGCCCTCATGATCTTCGGCTCCTTCTTCGGCGTCCTGCTCGTCATCGCGCTAATCCTTTTGTTTCAACCGGGGCTCTTTCGCCTGTTGCTCCGCTTCAACTTTCCGGGCAAGGGAAAAATCGAAAAGCCCTTGGAACGCATCGTCGCGGCCTTTACGGTGTACAACCAGCGCAAGGGCAGCCTGCTCGGCGCGGTGGCGTTGGGCTTTGGGGTCTACCTGTTTTGGTTTCTCACCTACTACATGAACTCGCTGGCCCTGGGGGCCAATCTGTCGCTGCTCGAGGTGCTCAAGGTGGGGCCCCTCACCCAAATCGCCACCATGTTGCCCATCTCCATCGCCGGGGTGGGGCTGCGCGAGGGCGCGTTCATGGCGCTGCTGCAGGCCCTGGGCACCCTGGCGGCGGACGCCCCCAAAGACGTGGCGGCCTCGGTCATGCTCACCGCCTCCATGGTCTATTTTGTCTCCATCTCCCTCAATCTCATCGGCGCCGTGATCTTCTTGACGCGCCGCACCGATTACAAAGCGCAAATGGCGCAGATGAAAGCCGAGCGCTAGGCCCACACCCTTCATGTCCACAGTTGCCACACGCTTTCGGGGGCGCGGCAGTGCCCGAGAATTGCTGGGCGTGGCCATGCCCCTCATCATCTCCTATGCCAGCGACACGGTGATGACCTTCACAGACCGCCTCTTTTTGTCGCGTCTCAGCAGCGATCACATGAGCGCGGCCATGGGGGGCGGCATGTCGTCGTTCACCCTCAGCACGTTCTTTGTCGGTTTGTTGAGCTATGCGACCTCGATGGTGGCGCAGCGCTACGGGGCCCAGCGCACGTCCTTTTGTTCGCGCATCACCACCCAGAGCCTCATCGTGGCGGTGCTGGCCTACCCGGTGATGCTGGCCCTCATCCCCTTGGGGCACGCCTATTTTCACTGGATGGGCATCGGGGCGGGACAACTGGCGTTGCAAGAGACCTACTTCGATATCTTGATGTACGGGGCGCTCATCTCTCTGCTGCGCGGCGCCCTGACCGGGTTCTTTAGCGGGGTGGGCCGGACGCGCCTCATCATGCTGGCCTCGTTGACCGCCATGGTGCTCAACGTGGGGCTGAACTACGTGCTCATTTTCGGCAAGCTGGGCTTTCCCGCTTTGGGCATCCGCGGGGCGGCCTTTGGCACCCTCATTGCCGGGGCGGCGGGCCTGGGCATTATGGCGTGGGCCTACTTGGCTCGGGGCAATCGGCGCGCCTTTGCCGTCGGCGACAGCTTCGCATTTGACCCGCGCTTGATGAAGGAGCTGTGGCGCTTGGGCACCCCGTCGGGGCTCGATCTTTCGCTCAACCTGGTGGCCTTCACCACGCTCATCACGCTCTTTCACGCCTGCTCGCCCAGCGTGGCCGCCGCCGCCACCATTACCTTCAATTGGGACTCGGTGTCATTCATCCCGCTGCTGGGCATCAACGTGGGGGTCACCAGCTTGGTGGGGCGCTATGCCGGGGCCGGCGACTTGCCCACCGCCCACCGGGCCACCATGTCCGGGCTGTGGTTGGCCTGCGGCTACTCCCTGTTGTTTGGGATCGTGTTCGTGTCGGTGCCCGGCGTGTTGGTCGATGTGTTTCAGCCCAGCAGCGCCAATGGCCTGTGGCCACAAACCCGCGAGACCGCCATCTTCATGGTGCGCCTCATCAGCATCTACGTCTTGGCGGACGCCGTGAGCCAGGTGTACAGCGGCGCCCTGCGCGGGGTGGGGGNNTACACCTAAGCCTTCGTCGGAGCGTCAGATGTGTATAAGAGACAGGGCCACAAACCCGCGAGACCGCCATCTTCATGGTGCGCCTCATCAGCATCTACGTCTTGGCGGACGCCGTGAGCCAGGTGTACAGCGGCGCCCTGCGCGGGGTGGGGGACACCCTGGTGACGATGCTGCTGTCGGTGGCGGTGCACTGGCTGCTCACGGGGGTGGCCTATGTCGCCCTGCGCGTGCTGCACTGGTCGCCCGAGGCCTCCTGGGTGGCGGTGGTGGTCAGCCTCATCGTGCTCGCCTTGGCCTATTACGCGCGCTACCGGTTTGGCAACTGGCGCAGCCGGGCCCTGCGCCTCTCGCAGCTAGACGAACCCGCGCTGGGGTCAACGCCCCACGCCCGGTAATGCCCGTCCGGCGTTTGGTTGGCCATGTTGATGTCGTGTTTTAGGAACGCTGTGCGGCCCGCTTTCGTTTGATTTCGAAGAGCATGGCGTCGGCGCGCACCAGCATGTCGTCGACGGAGGTGGTCTCGGTGACGTCCTCGATGGTGTAGCCGATGGAGATGGAGACCGCGTAGGGTTTCTCGCGCTTGTCGTTGAAGGCGGCAAAGGCCGTATCGATGCGCTCGATGACGTTGGTACAGGCCGCGGCGTCCATGTCGGTGGCCATGAGGGTGAACTCGTCGCCGCCGATGCGCGCCAAGACGTCTTGTTCGCGGATGCAGCGGCGCAGGATGGCAGCGGCCTGGGAGATGGCGAAGTCGCCCTCGGCGTGCCCGTAGGTGTCGTTGATGTGTTTGAGCTTGTTGAGGTCGCCGTACATGATGGTGAGGCGGCTGCCCGTGCGGCGCGCCTGGCGCAGCATGAGGTTGCACAGGTGGATGAAGCCGCGGCGATTGTAGAGCTTGGTGAGCTCGTCGCGCAGTGACATTTCGCGCAGCTCCGTGATGAGCGAGTGTCCCCGCAGGGCGCTGCTGATGTGAATGCGGAGCTCTTCGTAGACATCCTTGGGGAGGTTGGGGTTGTCCTGGAAGAGAATGTAGCCAAAGCACTGCTTCTCGAAGACCAGCGGAAACAGGAGGTGGTCGCGGTGCCAGGACTCGGCCCACAAGGGTTCGGGCAGGATGTTGGCGGTGGTGAACTCAAGGGGGGCGGCGTTTTCGGTGGCCTGGGTGTTTTGGTTGAAGGAGAGCACCAGGCGCGAGCGCGCGGGTTGGGGCGCGGTCATGTCGATGCCCTGCACGCCCTCGGTGCCGAAGAGCACCATGTGGCACGCGTTGATGCCGATGGCGGGCAAGTCGCGTTGGACGATTTGCTTGAGGCGATCGATGTCAAACGACGTGATGAGGTTGAGCAGGATGCTGCGGATGAGGGTGCGCATGTCCTCTTTTTGAAACTCGTCGCTCAGGGTTTTTCGCAAGGCGAGGTCGCCGACGCAGATGCGGGCGCGCTGCAAGAGGTCGTCGGGTTGCGGCGGGTCGGCGTCGCCGTTGGCCAACACGTGGCGGTTTTGGCTGATGGCGTTGAGCACCTCTTGCCACACCGACGGATCGCCTCCCAGCGAAATGTGCTGCACCAAAATGTTGTTGAGCACGGTGATGAAGTCGGGCGTCTTGTCATCGTTGGCGGTGGCGTCGGGCTGCGGAAACGCCGCGAGCAGTGTTTGGGCCCAGGTGAGGGCCGCTTGCGCTGAGATGTTGGGGTCGGTGCGGGTGACGATGTCGGCGCTTAGGCTGACCAGGGCTTCGCGTGTGGGGACCTGCCACAGGGATGTGGATGCCTGGCTGTTTTTGGAGCCCCAGAGCGGGGGCGTGCAGCCGCAGCTATTGCGGGGGATGAACTGGGTGGGCACGTAGATGTCCTTGGGATCGGCGTCTTGGGTGGGGGAGATTTCGTCGAGCAGCGATTGCATGGCGATTTGCCCGATTTCGTAGAGCGGCTGGCGCACCGTGGTGAGGGCGGGAACGGAGTCGGCGGCCTCGGGGACGTCGTCAAAACCCGCGACCTTGACGTCGGCGGGCACGTGGATGCCGTGGCGGTGCAGGGCCGAGATGACGCCTAGGGCGGTGGAGTCGTTGACGGCGATGATGGCGTCGGGGATGCGCCCGCTTTCGATGATGCGCAGGGCGGCCTCTTCGCCGGATGCTTTGACGAAGTGCCCCTTGAAGACCAGGGTGGGGTCGACCTCGATGCCGTTGTTGCGCAGCTCGGTTTGGAAGGCCTGGAAGCGGGCTTCGGATTCCATGTGGTGCGCCACGCCCTTGATGAAGGCGAAGGTGCGGCAGCGGTGGGTGGTGAGCAGGTGGTGTACGGTTTTGCGCACGCCTTGGGCGTTGTCGATGAGGATGGCCTTGAGGCCGTCGACCTTTTGCGAGATGCCCACCATGGGGCAGGTGCCCAAGGAGTGGCAGTACTCGGTGAGCTCCTGTGGGTTGAAGTGGTCGGAGAGGGCGCCGGTGTAGATGAGGATGCCGTCGGGGGCGAGGCTGCGCAGCAGGTCGCGCACGATGCGGTAGTGGGCGTCGAAGGTGGAGACGCGGTTTTGCGAGGTGGCCACAAAGGTGATGAGATCGATGCCGTGGGCGTTGGCGTAATCGGCCACACCCGACCATACGATGGACTGGCACTCATCGTGAACAGTGGCAAAGAGGGCGGCTATCAGGGGGCGTTGGCGTTTCATGACAGAGGCCTAGCGTACCTTGCGCGTTGGCGTTTGTCTATTTGTGGATATGCAGGTGTGGCAAAGAATAGCGGCGGAGCGCTGCGGGGAGGGAGCGCGCAGCGCGCCTCGGATCAGTCGCAGTTGTCGAAATAGAATTTGACCTCGACGATGCTCAGGGGCGAGCCCAGGCTGCCGGCGACTTCTTCCATGCCGGCGCAGTAAATGGACACGTAGTATTGGAAGGTTTTGTTGAGCTCGGGGATGAGCTCGCCAGGGGCGGCCTCGGCGAAGAGTTCGACCGTGCAGTTGCCCTTGTCGCCGTCGAAGGAGAAGGCTTCTTTGGCCTTGATGACGGCATTTCTAAAGGTGGACTGAACCGCGGCGCCGGATTTGATTTTGGGGTTGCCGTCGATGTCGAGTTCTTCGCTGAAGATGCCTTGAACAGGCGGACCGCCATTGGGACCGGTGATGCCGTTGAAGCGGAAGTAGCGGGGCTGCGCTACCATGGCGTCGCCCAGGTGGGTGAGGTCGTCGTGGCCCACCTCGAAGGTGAAGACGCCGTTTTTGTATTGGCAAAATCCGTAGAGGTCTTGGCTGCCAGAGGTGCCCAACGAGCCCGACATGGGACCGGAGAAGCCCGGCGGATTGATGTAGCCCGAGCCGCTGACGAAGGCGGGGCCCTTGAGATCGTCGCAAGCCGTTGCCAGCATCAACAAAGCCAAAATCGACACGAGAATTGCGAGGTGTTTCATTTCTCTTCTCCTTAAAAGGGGCAGAACCTGTTGTTGGTACGAATTGTGTTCATTCATACCATATTTGGCGGTGCGCAAAATCAGAATTTTGCCAGTGCGTTTTTTCCGATGCCCATGGCGTCGCGGACCTCGCGCATGGTCTCGACGGCGATGCGGGAGGCTTGTTCTCGGCCGTGTTCGATGCCCGCAATCACGCGGCTGGGGTTGGCGCGCAGGGTTTCGGCGCGATCGCGGATGGGGGCCAGGTGGGTGTCGATGGAGACGGCCAGCCGCTGCTTGCACTCCAGGCAGCCCAGGGTGCCCTGGGAGCAGCCCTCGGCGATCTCGGCGCAGGCTTCGGGGCTGGAGAAGAGCTTGTGCAGCGCGAAGATGTTGCAGTCTTCGGGGTGGCCCGGATCGTCGCGGCGCAGGCGGCGCGGGTCGGTGTAGGCGGGCTTGAGGCGGCGCTCGATTTCCTCGTAGGAGTCGAGGATGCCGATGGTGTTGTTTAGGCTCTTTGACATCTTTTGTTTGCCGTCGAGGCCGATGATTTTGGCGGTCTCGCCGCGGATGCGCTGGGTGGCCGGGAAGATGTCGCCGAATTTGCGGTTGAAGCGCTCGGCCACTTCGCGGCACAGCTCCAGGTGTTGCTCTTGATCTTCGCCCACGGGGACCCACGGGGCCTTATACAGCAGGATGTCGGCGGCTTGCAGCACGGGGTAATCGAAGAGCCCCACCGAGGCCTCGGCCACGCCCAGCCCCACTTGCAGGTGTTGCATCACCGCGCCCATGCGGTCGTTGAGGCGGGCGACCAGCTCGGTGAGGACAAGCTCTTGCTCGCCTTTGTACGGGCTGGTGGGGTTGAGTTCGTCGACGTCGGCGTGTAGGTCGCCCATCAGATCGCGCATTTTGAGGCCGATGTTTTTGAGCTGGAACAGGGCTGTTTTTCGCGCGCCGCCCTGCCGCGTGTTGAGGGCGCGTTGGAGGGCGTTGCGGGCTTTGTCCTTGAACTGGGTCATGCGGAAGAGCGAGCCCAGGGGTGTGACGGTGTTGAAGAGCCAGGTGAGCTCGGTGTGCTCGGGCACGTGGGACTGGACGAACAGGGCGCATTTTTCGGGGTCGAGACCGCAGGCCATGACCGCTAAGGCCCCGTCGAAGGTGCGCTGGGGGAGCAGGGCGGGGTCGTAGTCGACGGTGATGGCGTGGTCGTCGACGATGCAGTAGATGCATTCGTGTGTATCGGTGAGCTCGACCCATTTTTTGATGGCGCCCATGTAGTTGCCGATGTGGATGTCGCCGGAGGGTTGAATGCCGGAGAAGACGCGTTCTTTTTTGGTTGTCATGGCGGACCTCTGTTGGGGTTGGGCGCCGCTGTGAAACCGCGGGCGGTGTTCGGCGACGCAGCGCTCCTATACCACGCTTTGCCGCGCGGGGTGAGCCGCAAAGCATGGGAAAAAGCCAAAACGGTCTTGCCAGAAGTGCGCCCGGACGGCTAGATCTGCCCGCTGTTTTTGACCGGAGGAGTGTTATGACCGCAGCCAAGAAATTTGATCCCGTGGCGACGATAAGTGCCGAATTGGGCCTGGCGACGCCGTCTGTACAGGCGGTGGTGGCCCTGCTTTCCGAGGGGAACACGGTGCCCTTTGTGGCGCGCTACCGCAAGGAGGCGACCGGCGGCATGGACGAGGTGCAAATCCGCGCCATCGAAGAGCGCCACGCGTATCTGTTGGAGTTTGAAAAGCGACGAGAGGCCATTGTGGCGTCGATTGTCGAGCAGGGCAAAATGACCGACGACCTGCTGGCGAAGCTCAACGCCTGCACCACCAAGGCCCAGCTCGAAGACCTGTACTTGCCCTACAAGCCCAAGCGCCGCACCCGCGCCACCATCGCCCGCGAAAAGGGCCTAGAGCCCCTGGCGATGCGCATCCTGGCCCAGCCGCTCGACGGAGACCCCGGTGCCGAGGCCCAGGCGTTTCTCAGCGATGAAGCCGAAAAAGAGGTGCCCGATGTCGAGGCCGCCCTGGCCGGCGCCCGGGACATTGTGGCCGAGGTGGTGGCCGAGGACGCCGAGGTGCGCGCCTTGGTGCGGGCGCGTTTTGCCGCGGACGGCGTGCTGGTGTCGCAGGTCGTCGAAGCGCAAAAAGAGCAGGGCGCCAAATTTCAAGACTACTTCGCCTACGAGGAGGCCGTTGCCAAGATGCCCTCGCATCGTTTTTTGGCGGTGCGCCGCGGCGAGCGAGAGGGCGTGTTGCGCACGACGGTGTCGGTGTCGCCCGAGCCCATGGTGGCGTGCTTGCTGCAGCAGGTGCAGGTGCAGGACGCCTCGCCCTTTGCGGAACAACTGCGCCGGGCCGTCGAGGACTGCTACCGCCGCTTGCTGGCGCCGAGCATGGAGAGCGACATCCGCATCGAGCTGAAGATGAACGCGGACAAGGACGCCGTCGATGTGTTTGCCGCAAATCTGCGCGCCCTGTTGCTGGCGGCACCCCTGGGCAGCCAGGCGGTGATCGGCGTGGATCCGGGCATGCGGACGGGGTGCAAGTGCGCGGCGGTGGATCGCCACGGCAACTTCCTTGGCCACATGACGTTCAACCTGGTGCAGGGCGCCAAGGCTGAGGCGGCGGCGCGCGAGCAGTTTGTGCGCTTTTGCCAACAACACCAGCCCCTGGCGGTGGCGGTGGGCAATGGCACGTACGGCCGCGAAACCGAGCGCTTTGTCCGGCAAACCCTGAAAGAGGCGGGGCGAAACGACATCATCGCGGTGTCGGTGAGCGAGTCCGGGGCCAGCGTGTACAGCGCCTCCCCGCTGGCCGGAAAAGAATTCCCCGACCTCGACCTGACCATTCGCGGCGCCATCTCCATCGCCCGGCGCCTGCAAGACCCCTTGGCGGAGCTGGTCAAAATCGATCCCAAGTCCATCGGGGTGGGGCAGTACCAGCACGACGTACACCAGCCGCTGCTCGGCAAGAAACTGGAAGAGGTGGTGGAGAGCTGCGTGAACGGCGTGGGCGTCGAGCTCAACACCGCGAGCGTGGCGCTGCTCTCGCACGTGGCGGGCATCGGCGCCAAGACCGCCGAAAACATCGTGGCCCATCGGCGGGACATCGGCGGCTTTCGCAACCGGAAGCAACTGCTGAAGGTGAAGGGCCTGGGGCCGCGGGCCTTCGAGCAGTCTGCTGGGTTTTTGCGCATCCGCGAGGGCGACAACCCGCTGGACGCCTCGGCGGTGCATCCGGAGCGCTACGAGGTGGTGACGCAGATGGCCGGCGACCTGGGCGTCTCACTGGCGGAGCTCGTGGGCAACGCGTCGCTGGCAGAGCGCATCGAGCTGTCGCGGTACATGGCGCAGGGCATCGGCGCGCCCACGCTGCGCGACATCGTCGACGAGTTGAAGAAGCCCGGCCGCGACCCGCGCGAGCAATTCGAGCCCCCGGCGTTTCGCGACGATGTGAATTCGATTGAGGACCTGCAAGTGGGGATGCGCTTGGAGGGCGTGGTGACCAACGTGACCCATTTCGGCGCCTTCGTCGACGTGGGGGTGCACCGCGACGGCCTGGTGCACATCTCAGAGCTGTGCGATCGCTTTGTGCGCGACCCCGCCGAAGTGGTGAAGGTGGGCGACAAAATCAATGTCTGCGTCATCGAGCTGGATGTGCCGCGCGGGCGCATTTCGTTTAGCGCGCGCTCGCAGCCCGGTGCCTCCCGGCGCGACGACGGTCCCCAGTCGTCCCAGGCAGATGCCCCCCCGCAGAGAGGGACGCCCCGCCCGCCGCCCCGGTGGCAAGACCGGCGGCAAGACCGCTGACCGCTCCGCCGATCGACCGGCCCGCTTCTCGCACAATCCCTTTGCCGAGGCGTTTAAGAAACACTAGCGCCGCTCTTCATCCCGTTTGTTTGGCGAGGCAAAAAAAAGCCCCCCTTCTCTGTTTGCTGCGTAAGAGAAGAGGGGCGGGAAGAGGAGAAGTGTTGGGATGTCGTTATCGGTGGTGCGGTGTCACAAGTGGTGCATGCGTATCGGTGCGGGAGCGGTGCGTGAAGTGCGGGTTTTCAACTGTGTGCGCGAACGGGAACATCAGGTGTGGTACTTGACGTGGGCAGCGTAAATCGGGGCAGAGGTCGTCATGCGGGCGAACGAGTGCGCGAGGGCTTCTCCTGTCTTTTTACGGGGTTGCTTGGGCATCTTGGTGCGCAAAAACGAGGCGATGTCCGAAGCGCGGAAGGGCTTGGGCACAAAGCCAGAGGCGCCGGTGTCCGCCTTGGCCAGCAGGCTGAACGAGAACATGTAGTCGGACATCAACACGATGACGAGGTCGGGGTACTGGGCTTTGAGGCGCCGGGCCAGGGCCAGTCCGTTGGTGGCGTGGAGCATGAGATCGAGCAGCAGCACGTGGTAGCGCTGGGCCTTTAGCATCTCTGCGGCGGCGTCGGTGTCGATGGTGCCGTCCACCGAAAAGCCTTCGCGGTGCAGGCCGTCGAGCATCTCCTGCAGCTCGACGATGTCGTTGTTGAGTACGAGTACGCGGGTTGTGTTGTGCCAAGTAATTTTGTGACTCATTTGCGCCCTCCCATGCAAACGGTGTCGCGTTTTGCGGGTCACCCAAAAGAACTTGCAAACGCTATGCCAATGCGTCGATTTTGAGTTGTGCTGCTGATTTCATTACGTTTTTCGATAAATGCTCCCGGTTTTGAAACGCCCTTTTTGCTGTTGGTGCGCGTGTTATTTCAAAAATGAAATTTCGGTTGTCGGGATTGGCGGCGTGGGATCAGCGGCGCTGGGGGCGTGTCGGATGCGCGAGCAGTCGGCGGTACAGGGCCAGGATGTCGCGCTGGTAGCCTTGTGGGCAGAAGAGTCGTTGGGCGGCTTGCCGGGCGCCTTGCGAGAGGGCGCGACGCAGGGACGCGCTTTCGAGCAGCCGCATCATGGCCACCGCCACGTCGTGCGGGCGGTTCATGGGCACCAGCAGGGCCTCGGTGTCCGGGCGCAGAAAGTCGCACAGCCGCGCGTCGGTCAGGCAGGGCATGCCCGCTGCCAAGGCGCCCACCAGCTTGATGGGGATGCCGCCCGGGTGGTGCCGCGGGACGACGAGGGCGCAGGCGCGGTCCAGGGCTCGTTGGGCGTTGTCGTAGCTGCCGTGGGGCACAAACGCGAAGCGATCAGAGAGATTGTGGGTGCGCAGCAGGGGCGCGAGGCGCGCGGGTGCGTCGTCGGTAATGATGAGAAAGCGCACGTTGTCGCGGTGCGCGGTGGGGAGCGCGGCGGCGGCGCGGACCAGGTTGTCGAGCCCTTGGTAGGGGTCGAGGTTGCCGATGTAGGCCAGGTGGCGTGGGGCGCCGGGTGGGTGCGGCGCGGGTTGGTGGGGGCGCACTTCAGTGGTCGGTGGCCGCAGGACGGTGGTGCGCGTCTTGGGGATGCCCGAGCGGACCAGGCGCTGTTGGGCGTCGTTGCTCAGGCAGATTGTGTGGGTGGCGAGGTGGGGCAGGGCGGCGTCGCTGAAGTGTCCCGCCAGGGCGGCCAAGGGGGCGATGCGCGGCAGGTACAGGGGCAGCTCGGGCGCGAACTCGGCGTGCTGGTGAAAGAGCAGGGGAACGCGCGCTCCGGGGTCGGCCAGGCGACAGGCCAGCAGGGCCTCGTAGTGGTGGGCGTGGAGCAGGCGGATGCGGTGTTCGCGCAGGAGGCGCCGCACGTGGGCGGCCATGGCGAGGATGAGCAGCAGCTTGCGCGCGCGCGGCCCGGAGCGGCGGGAGCGAAAGCCCAAGGTGAGGGGCAGGCGGTGCAGGGGAACGGTTTGGGGCGCGTCGTCGCCAAAGGCGTAGCAGGCCAGGGCGCAGTGAAAAGGCGAGGCGTGGGCGAGGTCCGCGGTTTGGCGCACCAGGGTTTGGGTGCCCCGGGCCAGGGGAAAGGGCCCGCAAAAAACGTGGAGCACGGGAATCGCGTCGGTGGGCGTCATGGGCGGAGGATGGCACCGCGCCGCATGCGGTCACCGGGTTCGGCGTGCGCCGGGGCGTGGGTGCGCCGGGCGACGATGTAGCGCGGGCGGCGTTTGACCTCGATGTGGATGCGCGCGATGTACTCGCCCAACATGCCGATGAGCAAGAACTGAATGCCCATGAGCAGCGAGATGAGGGCGATGGTGGAGGCGTATCCCGGCTGCGGGGCGCTGTGAAAGAAGTGGCGGATGGCGACAACGGCGCCGAAGAGCAGGGACGAGAAGGTCATGAGCACGCCCAGCCCCGTGGCGAGGCGCAGCGGAAACACCGAGAACGACGTGATGCCGCGCATGGCAAAGGCGAACATCTTGGCGTAGGTGAAGCGCGTGCGCTCGTGGACGCGCAGGTCGGATTCGTAGGGGATGCGCACCTGGCGAAAGCCCACCCAGGACGCGATGCCGCGCAAGAAGAAGTCGCTCTCGGTCATGGAGAGAACGGCGTCGACCACCTGGCGGTCCAGCAGGCGGAAGTCGAGCATGCCGGGCTCCATGGGGATGCGCGAGAGGTATTGAAAGACGCGGTAGAAGAGGCGCGAGGTCCATTTTTTGAGCCGGGGGAGCTTGGGGTGGTCTTGGCGCACGCCGTGTACGACCTGGGCGCCCGCCTCCCACTGGCGGACGAATTCGGCGATGTAGCGCGGCGGCTGTTCGAGGTCGGCGTCCATGGTGATGACCGCGGCCCCGGCGGCCTCTTCGATACCGGCGAGCAGGGCGTACTGGTGTCCGAAGTTGCGCGCGAAATGCAGGCCCCTGACGCGGGAATCCCGGGCGCAGATTTCGTCGATGACCGCGGCGGTGTCGTCGGTGGAGCCGTCGTTGACGATGATGAGCTCGAGGTCGCAGTGGCGCAGTGGGCCGTCGAATTGCGCGGAGACCGCTTCGTAGAGCAACGGGAGATTGGCGGCTTCGTTGAGGGCGGGCACCACAATGGAGAGCAAGGGGCGGGGCATGTCATTCCTCCAGATAGCCGAGGCGTGCGAGCCGGGCGGCGACGATGCGGGCTTCGGCGTCGGTGTACGCCGGTGCGGTCGGCGGTGCCAGGGGGACGGTGTCGGGCGCCGGGGTGGGCGCGTCGTTGGGTTGGGCAAAGGACGGCGCCGGTGCGCAGCCCAGGGCGCGGCAGATGAGGGCCGGCACGTGGTGGATGTGCAGCGGTGTCGCCGCGTCGATGGAGACCCGGGGATCGCCGGTGTGGATGTTGGCGTTGGTGAGCCAGACGCCGTCTCGGCGGTGTCCCCCGGGCAGGCTTTGGCCCTTGCGGCTGCCCGCTGTGTTGGGGTCGAGGCGCGTGAGCAGGGGCGTGTCTTGGTTTAGCGACGGGGCGCAGGTGAGGGCGTATCCGCCGGGGGTCGCCAACTCGAGGACCAGGTCGGGGATGCGGGTGATGAAGGGGCCGTCGCCCAGGTCTTCGCGGCGGTGGATGCGCTGGATGACCGGTGTGCCGTCGTCGAGGGTGAAGCCCCGGGCGGCCTCGCAGATGCGCTCGTACAGCGCGCGGCGTTCGGTGGCGGGCAACTGCCCTTGCGGGTCGCGTCCGCGCTGGTTGAACCAAATGGCGGGCGCGTAGGGCAGCTCCTCGGAGAAGGCCAGCGTGTGCGCGAAATCGATGTGCCCAAAGCGGATGCGCGATTCGACGAGCCCCGGACCCTTGCGGTCCCACAGGTTGAAGAGGTGGCGGCGCCAGGCGCGGGGCACGGCGTGGGGCAGGGCGTGGCGCAGGCGGTGGAGGGGCAATTGCTGGGGCAGGGGCAGGCGGTGCTGCGGGGCGCGAAAGCGCAGCAGGCCGCACTGGGCCAAGAAGTGGTTGAGGTGGACGCGCAGCGCGGCGTTGCCCTGCACCCCGTGGTCGGAGGCGATGAGGATGGGCGTGTCGGGCCCTACCTTCGCGGCGAGCTTGCCCACCGCGGCGTCGAGGCTTTGGTACACGCGCAAAATGGCGTCCTCGGTGCCCGGGGGAATGCGGCGGGGGCGCCTAGGGGAGTCGGGGTCGCCGTGGGCCCAAAAGTGGTGGGCCACCGTGTCGGTCTCGCCGAAGTAAAAGGCGGCGACATCTACGGGGCGGTGGGCGAGCAACCACTGGGCCATCTCGGCGCGTTGGGCGAGTCGCCGGGGCAGCGCTTGGGCGGCGTGCGCAAACCACGCAGCGTCATTTGAGAACTCGTCGAGGCTGTCGAAGGCGAGGTGGTGCGCTCCGAAGGCGCGTTGCAGCGCGCGGTGTAGGTCGGGCGGGTGCACAAAGGAGGCGTCGCCGCGGACGTCCACCGGGGAGTCCCAGCCGCTGATGTGGTAGCCGCCGGCGAGGGGCAGGGGCGGCCAGGTGACGGGAAACCACGCCATCCCCACGGTGAGGCCCGCGGCGGTGAGGTGTTCGGGCCAGGTGGTGCCGCGCCGCTCGTGGGCGCCGATGAAGCGCACGCGGTAGCCCTCGCGCACGGTGAAGTCGGTGACGCCGTGGTGGTCCGGGGTGGTGCCGGTGTAGGCGCTCGTCCAGGCGGGGAATGTCACCGGCGGCAGGGTGGAGCGCAGGGGCGCCAGGGTGCCGCGCGACTGCAGGGCGGCGAGGTGGGGCAGGTGTCCCTGGTCGGCAAAGCGCGCGAGCAGGTGCGGGTCCAGGCCGTCGGCGCCGATGAACAACAGTTGGGGACGGGGTTTTGGGGGCATGCAAATTCCTCGGGCGCCACATCGGTTTCGTTTTGCGCGCTTCGTTTTGCGTGCGCGAACGCCTTTTGATATAGAGGGAGTGTCCGACAACAGTCAATCCAGCAAGCAAGGAGAACTTTTTATGACGATGCGAATTTTGGCAACACTGCTCTGCGCCGTGGCCCTCAGCGCCTGCGGCAACGCGGTCTCCAACGGCGACAAGCCCGCCGACCCAACATCTAGCGAAACCGCCGCGCCCGAGATGACCGCGTGCACCGCCGACGAAGACTGCGTGCCCGCCACCTGCTGCCACGCCACCGAGTGCGTGCTCAAAGACAAAGAGCCCAACTGCGCCGAAGTGGCCTGCACCCGCGACTGCCGTCCGGGCACCATGGACTGCGGCCGCGGTCACTGCCTGTGCGACGCGGGGAAATGCCGGGCCGAAATCAAGCCCGAGCCCGAACTCGCGCCCGAGACCACGCCCGACGCACTCGCTCAGTAACCCACATCATTTATTTACATCATCATTAATACGCTTCTTGTGGGCGCCACGGGCGCTGGCTGGGTTGGCGTTACTTGGGGCGGTCGAAAAAGGGATTCTTGGCCGTCGCGCTCAGGGGGATGCCGTACGCCACGCGCACGCCCGGTCCCAACAAGTCGAGCGACATGGCGGCCAGGCCCACGGTGTACATGACGCGGTTGTCCACCCGGTTGTCCGTGGCCACGCTGACCGCAGAGCCCAGGGCGATGCCCAGGTCGCCGGTGTTGAAGGCGCAGGGCGTCGCGTCGGGTTTTTGCGCGCAATTATCAAAGCCGCACCAGCCGCACTTGGTCAAATTCATGGGCGAGATGCGGGTGCCCAGCAGCACGATGACGTCGGCAGCGCGGATGTTTTCGGCGTCGCGGGCAAACGTGGGGTTGTTTTCGGTCGCGCCGATCTCGGCCATTTTTTGGGAGAGCGCGGCGATGGTGTCGCCCTCGGCGAAGGCGGTGGCCAGGTGGTTTTGTCCGCGGGCCTTGGGGGCGGTTTGCGCGGCGATGAGCATGCGCGCCGCCACCTGGCGCAGGGATTCGATGCGGATGTCTTCCGCGGCAAATAGGGTCATGTCGTCAGCCTCCTTAGAAAACCTGTCTCGCGACGGGACAATTTTTGACCGAGTTTCAAAAAACGTAAAATAAAGTGTAATGATTTCAAGGTGTTGCACAGTGCACATATGTGCACTGACATTTTCTCCCGCGCATCGAAGTGCGCCCAGGCGGGTTGGTTATGCCGTGAAATATCCACGTGCCGGGGCCCCCTCGCGGGTGTCCATCTCTGTTCCTGCCCGGTGCTGGAGAAGAGAGCTGCATGCAACCACATCCCCGCGCCTTTGTCCATTTCCGTGTCCTTGGATTGTCCCCGCTACATCCCCCATTGGTTCTGCGTTTCGTCTTGTGCCTCGTATTGTGCCTCGTCGCACGCTGTGTCTGGCGAGTGGTTCTGCGGTGGGTCGCGGAGCGCCTCGCGGTCCTGGATTTGCCGCGCGACTTCTCGGTACATCGCGTCGAAGCGCTTGTCCGGATAAATGCCGCGGGCCTCTTCGATGAGCGCTTGCGCCTCCTCCAGCCGCCCTACGCCCAAGAGCGCCACGCCGTAGTTGTAGAGGTAGCGAGCGGCATTCTCCGGCTGCGCACCGATCCCGCGTCGCACCGCACCGAGCTCGATTTCGAAGAGCGCTTCTGCCTCGGCAAACCGCCCCGCCTTCAGCGCATCCACAGCGGGTGCCGCGATCTCTTTGGGCGCCTTGATTTTGAAAATCTTGTATTTGACATGCTCATCGTAGGGGAACATGGCGTTGAAAACCTGCGTCCCGCCGTTTCGCGGGGACATGGCATCCGTAAAGGAAGCCTTGAATCTCGTGTCGAAATCCGGGGTGACGGTGTGGAGGGTGTTTTTGAACATATCCTTTCGATAGCACCACTCGACGTTCTCGGGCTGCCCGCGGACAAAGCTGCACTCATGAAATAAGAGGACCCCCGCATTGCTGCGCGAATCGGGAAAGATGAGGAAAGAGCCCTCGGCAACGGTATCGCCATTTGGCCCTTCGAGGCGGGCGGTGATGTCCAACAAAACAGAACAGTCGATCGACGCCTGCCAGTCGTAGTGCTGCGGATTCAAATGGCCATCGCGCACGGCCACGCAACCGCACATGCGCTTACCCTTCACCTCGGGGTTCGGCAAACAGCGTAGGCCAAAGGGCGCGTTCACCTCGATGTCGCAGCGGTCCAGGCTGGTCCACTTGGTTTCGGCGACATGCACCGCCATGTGCAGTGTCAGGTCGGCTTCGCCCGCGTCCACGACGCTCACCCCGTTCTCCGCAAGTACCGACCGCACGAGGGTCGCGAGTTTTCTCTCGTGGTCGGCGAGGCGCGCATCCGGTATCGGCCCCAATGTGCCGGAGACCTTTCCCACGCAACTGTGCGATGTGCGAAATTTCGTTTCGCCGGAGATGTCGAACGGCAACAGCGCCACGCTCGTCTCCCGGTACACCGGCAATATCGGCGCGCGCTTGACGTAGGCCGACACCGAAGTGGTCGCGCAGGCCCCCGCCAACGCCGCCGACAACACAAGGACCACCGCGCATTGCCACGAGATATGCACCTGGATTTTCGTTGGCATGTACACCCCCTTTTGGGTTGCAGCGACTGTTTTACGGCGTTGCGCTTTCGCGCTCTTTGCGTGCTTTGCGCGCGGCCCGGCGCTGTTCCTGTTCCGTCATGTCTTCCGATGCAGCAGCGGTCTGCTCTGGAGACGGGCGGCTGTTGGCGAGCAATTGGCCAAACATCGCGGCGAGCATTTCATCAAATAGCTGCCCGAGCAGCGCTTCGGATGTTGTGCTTTGGTCTGCGGGCGCCATGTCCGTATGCACCACCTTGGCGAACCACACAATCTCGCCACTGGAGACCTCGAGCAGCTTGAACACCAAGGTCATGTCCACCTGCAACAACGGCTGTGATGTCGTGTCTTCTGCTGCGGCCTCTAGCAGCGTTTCGATCGGCGGCACGTTTGCGGATGCGCCCTGCAACTGGCTGAGTGCGGACTGCATGGATTGCTCCAGGGCCTGCGCATTGTGATAGGCCTGCATCTCCGAACTGTCGTGCGGCAAGTGCCACGGCGGGAAAGCTCTGCCAGAGGCCCGGTACGCGTCTACGGCATTTTGGTATTCGTACATCCAGGGATTGGCGCGCTCGTAAACTTGTTTTTCTTGCGCCTTCAGCGACTGGCGCCACGCTTCGAGGGAGGTCGTGTAGGCTTCAAGTTCGACGGGCACATATCGCGTGCGAAGCTCCTGAGAAACGGTGCGGGAGGTCGCATTTTCTAACTCGCCGTACAGCACGTAGTCGGCGCCCGACACCTTGCCCACGTGCGCCATGCGGTCGAAGGTGCCCGACCAGTACACGGTTTGGTTGGCCGCCGCGCCCCGTGTATTCCCGGTTTGTGCGATGGTCACCACCACGCCGCGCCCCACCGAAGACAAATCCACAACGCGCGAGATGTTCGCCGACAAGAGGTGGCGGAGCATCTGGTTGGGAATGCCCTGGATGCCCATTTCCGACAATCGCCCACCGCTGGGCGCCTTGCCCGGTTGCACGGTGGTACCATGCACCGCCGCCCCGGCATTGCCCTGCGACGCCACTGCTGCCATCAGCGACGTGACAAAGCCCGGCGCCTCCGGAGTTGTCGCCGTCGCACCATCGTCCAACACGCCGAGTCCCAGCGTCATTTGGCGAAAATCGGGCAGCGGACGCACGGCCAAGGCATCCACCACCGGCGCGGTTTTGGCCAAGTCGGCGGATTTATCGGCGACGGGCTTCGGCGCCTCGGGCGGATCGGGAATCGACAGCTCCGGCAACAGCGGCGCCCTGGACAGCGTTGGGAATTGCGTTCCGCCACCCACACAGGCGCCCGCCAAGCCCGCCACCAGCGACCACGCGGCAATCCGCAACAAACAATGCTTCGTACTCTTTTTCATTGCGCGCTCCTTTGCTGCGTCCGCCGCGGTTCACGCGGGGCTGGTGGGGCGGTAGTAGGGTTTCCAGCGCTGCTGCCACTGCGGCTGTGGCCACATCTGCCAGCGACGTTCCGTCCTCAATGGTCACATGACCGATCCACGCGATCTCTCCGGTGGCGGTCGCGTACAAGCGCACCATCAAACGGGCGCGGTAGCGGTTTTTCATTTGCGTGTCACCGTCTCGCGAAATGCCCTGCAGCAATTCCTCCGGGGACACCAATTTCTTTTGGACCGCCGTGGATATTCGGTACTCGTTCTCCACCCAATCCACGCGCTCCGGTGCGCCCCAAGCGCTGGTGTTCCGCGCGCTCGTCGGAGATGGCGTACAGATAAACCCGCACTTGCGAGAGATACGGCTCATATGCCGTGCGGTAGGCCTCCAACTCTTCGGCGTTCACGGTTTGGGGTGCTTGGCTCTCGACTTGAAAAGACTCCAGCGCCTCAAAGTGACCGATGAGCACGTAATCCGTTCGAGAGACCGCCGCAGCTTCGACCATCTGATCCATTCGGCCCATCCACCAGTTCTCGGTCATCGCGCCGGTTCGGCCCGTTTGTCGGTGCACCATGGCCAAAATTTCTCCGGAACCGCTGAGGTCGACGACGCGCTTGGCGCCGCGGGTCAGCAGGGGAAAAATCACTTTGTTGTTCAAAAAAATTTGCTGCCCGCTTTGCGAAAAATCGGGTGGGGCAAATCCCAAAACCCCCACCGAGACCCGCGAAAAATTGGGCAGCGCCGCCACCGCGTGGCTTTGGATCTGCCGCACGGCTTCGCTTGAGGGCGCGTGATCTATGATTGTCGGTCGTGCCGGTGGTTTTTCCGGACGGCTCGGCAACTTCCGCGCCAACTCAGCTTGTTCACCGGGAACCGGTGCCATGAATAGCGCGCATCCCGCGGTGCTCAGTGCGCATATTGCCAGCACCCACCATCGCCAAAGCATTTGTCTCATCATGCCTCGCTCCTTGTTGTGTGAATGGATTTTTAAATTGTGCCTGCAAAAATATATCGCTGCAAGGATGTTTTCCATGTCGAAAACGCATTTTGATGAAAAACAGCTTCTTAAACGACTTGTCTGGTCTGTCTGGGGATTCGCTGGGGCGCGCATGACAGTCACCACAAATCGATCGCCGCGTTTTTGGCCGCGCGTTATAATCGCGGTTTCACAACGCCAATCGGGCCTAAGGAGGGAAACATGCGTCACAGATGTTGTCTAATTTTGTTGTTGGGGCTGTTGGGATGCATCGGTTGTCAATCCGACGCAGCCAAAGACAAGGGCGCCGATGACGACGGCGACAGCGTTTCGGGGAGCGACAGCAGCGGTGTTTCGGGGAGCGACAGCGACGGTGTTCCGGGCAGCGACAGCGACGGTGTTTCGGGCAGCGACAGTGACGGTGTTTCGGGTAGCGATAGCAGCGGTGTTCCGGGCAGCGACAGCGATGTGGGCGACTGCACCGACTCCGACGGCTGCGTAGATGGGGACACCACGCCGTGCGCCCACTTTGTCTCTCCGCTCGATCTCGATCCGACGGGCGTGGCGATCCCCGACACCAACTACCTCATCCCCGAAGGGGCCATCTTCATGTCCACCACGGGCGACGACGCCAACAACGGCGCGCACCTCGATGCGCCCGTCCGCACCCTCAACCGCGCCATCGCGCTCGCGCCCGCCGGCGGCACCATCGTTATACGAGCAGGTGTGTACCGCGACTGGTACCACGCCGATGGGGGTGGCATGTACAAGATTGTCCCCAAGAGCCTGACTTTCCAGCCGTATCCGCACGAGCAGGTTTGGTTCGACGGCACCGACGTCATACCGGCGTCCAGTTGGACCCAAAACGGCGACGACACCTGGTCCATGCCGTGGTCCACGCCCCAGTTTTGCAACGGCGAGTACTACGCGCGCCCCATCGCCGAGCAGGACACGAGCGCTGCCAACTCTGGTCCCTGCTACCACGCCGATATGTCCAGCGATCCGAGCAACCCCATGGCCGGCGATCCGCAGATGGCCTTCATCGACGGCGTCGCGTTGCGCCAGGTCGCAACAAAGGCGGAGATGGCCGGTAGCGCCACCGCGTTTTATTACGACCACACCAACAAGGTCATGTACTTGGGCGTCGACCCCGCGGGCAAAATCGTTGAGCTCGCCGTGCGCCCGGTTGCGATGGTGCTCGGCGGAACCCCCACCGTTTACGTCGTGCGCGGCCTCGGTTTTCGCCGCTACGCGACTAGCCAATACCACTCGCTCACCGGCGCGGCGATCTACTTGGGCGGGGCATCCGAGAACGACGAGCCCGCTGTCATCGAGAACTGCGTGTTGGCGCACAACGCCGGCGGTGCGCTGAGCATGCGCGCCCGAGGCGGCATCGTGCGGCACAACGCCATGGTGCAAAACGGTTACACCGCCATGGGTTCCAACGGCAGCGCCAACAAAACGGAAGAAGCGCCCGACGGTTTGCTCATCGAGGGCAACCTGGTTAGCGGCAACAACACCGAGCTCTTCGGCACCCATTGCAACCGCTCCTGCGGACACGCCGCCATCAAAATCGCGCACATGGACGGCTTCACGGTCCGCTACAACGTCTTCGAAAATACCCACGGAACCGGCGGCGGCTTCTGGTGCGATCTCAACTGCAAAGACGGCGTCATGATTTACAACCTGGTCCGCAACAACGGTGGCTCGGGGCTCTTCTACGAGGTGTCCAGCGACGGCATCATCGCCTCCAACGTCACCTACAACAACCGCCGGGGCATCAACGTCACCGCGGACAACGTGAAGATCTACAACAACACAACCTTTAACAATCACGCGAACATCTACATTTACGACGACGACCGCAACGCCGCGAACGACAAGGGCACCGGGCCCATCCCCGACACGCGCAACATCGATATCTACAACAACATCCTCTACGGCGGTTCGACCTATCCCCTGGTGGCGCAACAGGGGCCCCGCGATGCAGCCAGCGACCCCGGCGGCCTCAACACCGGGCCCAACGAGTTCATGACGGGCCTCGATTACAACAGCTACTACCGCCTGGAAGACGAACGGCAGGTCATCATCGTCTGGCAAGATCAAACGCTGGACGGCACCTTCCACAACTTTGCCGAACTGCAAGCCCTGCACCCCGGCCTTGAGAGCCACGGGCACGACGTCTTGGCGCCCGAACCGGACTTCTTCGTGGACTTTGCGGGCGGCGACTACAACGTGCGCAGCGACAGCGCGGCGTGGCGCAGCGCCACAAACCTGCCCAGCGAAGTCGCCCAAGCCCTCGAGGTGTCCGAGGCAGACGTGCTGAACCGCGGCGCCATCTGTTGGCCGGGAAGCCGCTGAGCCGCGACGTGTTCACACGGTTAACAACGAGCGAGCATCGCGCGAAAGCGATGAACAACAGCGATGAATCACAAAGGAGCAAATAATGCGAAAGCACTTGGGTAAGCACGTGGGGTTTGGGGTCATTGGCTTGTCCGCGGTGTTGTGGCTGGCGATGGCTTGCGATGGCAGCAGCGACAAAGACAAGGCGCTCCCGAACAGCGACACTGGCAATACGCCTGGCACCGACACCGGCAACACGCCTGGCACCGACACTGGCAACACGCCTGGCAGCGACACAGGCAACGCGCCGAGCTCTGATACAGGCAACACGCCTGGCAGCGACACAGGCAACACACCTGGCAGCGACACAGGTAACATGCCGGACACCGACACCGGCAATACGCCCGGCACCGACACGGCAACCGATACGGACACCGCGACGGATTCTTCGGGCGATCTCCCGGACAGCGTGTTCCGCACCAAGACGCTGCGGGGCTTTGATATCGCCAGCGTGGCCGACAACAACGTGTTGAAGAGCGTGATCGACACCTCGGGGGCCAACGTCATCCGCTTGATGTTTTCGTATCGTCCATTGGTGGACAAAGCGTCTCCGTATGACTTCAACGAAGAGGCCTTTGGTCATTTGCGGCGGGTCATCGATTGGTGCGAAGACAACGATGTGCACGTCGTCATCGATCCCCACACGACCCCCGGCACCGCAAACGCCAGCACCATGTATCCCGAGGATGACTTTTGGGCAGACCCCGCCTGGCAAGCGCACTTGATGAAGTTGTGGGTGCGCATCGCGACGGAGTACAAAGACCGGGGCGACGTGATCGCGGGCTACGACCTGTTAAACGAACCGGCGGTGCCCGGCGACGATTTGGGCATCTGGAACCAGCTCGTGGCCGACCTGGTGAAGGCCATCCGCGACGTCGGCGATCAACACACCATCATCGTCGAGGCCTGCGGGCGGCGCGCTGGCAACGGCGCCTACATCGGGCGGATTGCGTCGTTGGACAAGTTGGTGTTGCCCGACGACGACAACCTGGTGGTGAGCCCACACTTTTACAGTCCGTTCGAGTTCACGCACCAGGGCGTGGATGGCAATGCGGTGTTGAGTACCGGCTATCCGGGCACCATCAACGGCGTCGCTTGGAACAAAGCGAAGATTTCGCAGGAGATGCAGCCCATCCGGGACTTCCAGCAGCGACATCCCAATGTGCCCATTTACATCGGCGAGTTCAGCGCCACGCGGGTCTCTGGTGCGGATGGTGAGGCCTATCTGCGAGACCTCATCGAGGTCATGGAGGCCGAGAACTGGAGCTGGACCTACCACGCCTTTCGCGAGCACGACGCTTGGAATCCCGAGATGCCCTACACTGATCCGCTGTCCAATGGCCCCACGACGCGAAGCGCCACAGCACCGCGCCTGCTCGTCTTAAAAGAGTTCTACGCCAAAAACAATTAGCCCACTCCCCGCACCGCGCGAGTCGAATTTCGCCCGCCTTACAACCGCTCTGAGTCATTGGGTAAGTTTAGAAAAGTCTGAAAAATCGCCTACTTACAACCGCTCAGAGTCATTAGGAAAGGCTCAGAGTCATTAGGGAAGCATTAGGGAGGGGCGAGATGGAGCGCTCTTCCAACCGCTTAGAGTCATTAGAAAAGGGTCTGAAAATGTTTTAGAGTCGCTAGAATGTTTTCGACTGCGATAGAGCGTTTTAACCTCGGGTAATAAGGAGCCACGTAACGATGAGCCAATCAGTTCCAACGTACGATCTTTTCATTGAGCCTATTTTGCGGATACTGTCGCTGCATCCCGATGGAATGAAAGCCGCTGATGTCCATGATGCGGCCGCTGATGATTTGCAACTGAGCACAGAGCAGCGTCAAGCCATGATCAGTAGTGGACAACTGACGTACAAAAATCGCGCTGGTTGGGCGCATGACCGCTTGAAACGTGCCGGTTTGTCGGACAGTCCGCGTCGCGGTCATTGGCAATTGACCGATGCAGGGAGGGCAATGGCCGCCCACTATCCGTTGGCCCTGCCGCCTGAAGAATTGAAGCGCATCGCTACAGCTTTTGCGAATGTTATTTTGTCGCCCAAAACGCTTCATGGCGGAGACGAGGTGTCGAGCGAATGCGTAGATACCACCCTCAGTCCCGACGATCGCTTGGAACAGGCGCTGGCCGAACTGCGCAGTGCTACCGCTGCAGAGTTGTTGGAAAATTTACTGCGCGTCAGCCCCAATCGCTTTGAAGTAATTGTGTTGGATGTGTTGCATGGCTTGGGCTATGGCACCAACCGCAATGATCTGCAACGTGTGGGTGGTAGCGGTGATGGCGGCATTGATGGCGTGATCTCCCTGGACAAATTGGGGCTCGAAAAAGTGTATGTCCAGGCCAAGCGGTGGCAAAACACCGTGGGGCGTCCGGATTTGCAAGCGTTTTACGGCGCATTGGCGGGACAAAAGGCCAAGCGCGGCGTGTTTATCACCACCTCAGAATTCACCCATCAGGCCATTGAGTTTGCCCGTTCGGTAGAGGGCATCGTGCTCATCGATGGCGAACGCTTGGTTAATTTAATGATGGAGACCGAGGTGGGCGTCAGCTCGCGCACGTTGAAATTGCCTATATTGGACACGGATTACTTTGACAACTAAGAGACTGCACCTTGCGCTTATCATCCGCCTTTCAGGCAGCTTCATGTGTCCCACTACTATCCCTACCGTTTAGAGTCGTTGGTCGGGGCAATCTATAGAAGATCAACCGGTGCAGGTTCAATAGGGTCCCGTGCTTCCGTTGTTGGTATGTCAGGCTCGGGGGAATTGAGTGGTGTCGGTGTTGGCGCGACTGCTGGCTCGGCGTAGGAGCCTGGTGAATAAGATTTCGTCTCGTCGCCATTCGATTTTGGGGCGGAGAGTCCCACTGCTTTTCCACGAACGATTGTGCAATTTCGATTGTAAATAAATAACGACATGGATTCGACATCAATGGAAACGTCGATTAGTCCTATGGCGTTTCCCTGCTCGGGAGGGATTGACGCGAGGGCATTTTTCTTGGCGGTGTCTATGCTGGCATCTCGATCCAATGGGAGCAAAAACAGGACATTCCGAATACATGCGCGACCTTCGACGTCGCCGATATAGACGAGTTGTTGACTTTCAAAGTCGATGGGGATTGTGGACGCTACCGCCGTCAAAGGGTGCGTATAGCAACCGCCGACAAATAAGACAGTTAGAAATAATGCAATCAGTTGCGCAACAATTCTCACGGGTTTCCCCTTTCTTGCTTTCGTCGCATAAGCGGGCATTTGATTTTTTTCAGCCAACCGTTCCAGCATTTTAAATTCTATATTGATAAAACAATACCTTATTTTTGTTTTGGTAAGTGCCAGACTTTTTGTGGCAAGGATCGCTCAGAGTCTTTGGAACTGGCTTCCTTACAACCGTCCTTACAACCGCTCCGAGTCATTGGAAAACATTAGAAAAGTATGAAAAATCGGATGCTTACAACCACTCAGAGTCATTTGAGAGTGTCATTTGAGAGTCATTTGAACTGGACGGGTTGGGCGGTGTTGGGACAGAGAACTACAGCACCAGGAGGGCCAGTCCCGCCAGGATGACCAGCAGCGCGTCCTTACAACCGCTCAGAGTCATTAGAAGAGATGAAAAACGTCTGAAAAATCGCGTGCTTACAAGTGCTCAGAGTCATTAGGAAAGCGCTCAGAGTCATTGGGAAAGGTCGTTTAGGAAAGGATTTCAAATACTGCACCGTCGTCCAACCGAGTCACATTTTCAAAACCGTCAGTGTGCTGATCCCAATCGAAGCTGTGGATCGGAACCAGGTGCTTCGCGTTGATGCTGGACGCAAATGCTTGGAGGTCTGCCCGTGACGCGTGCCCGCTGGTGTGGATCTGCTCGAACCGGGCACCGGCGCTGTCGAATGCCTCGTTAATGGCTTTGTAGCCGCCTTCATTGAGGTAGCCAGACCACATCGAGAAGATCCAACAGTCGTCCTTGGTCAGGGTGAGCCCCTTGCGGACGTAGTCACGCAGCAGAGAGGGCCTCAGCATCACGACGTTGTTGCGCGGGCCGGATTCGATCTTCTCCGCGCTGAATGCGTGGCGAGACCTGCAGCACCGCTCGAAGAACTCGGGCCTGTTCAGCCTGTCAGGCGTCTCGTACAGGCGCTTGATGCCCGCGGTGACGACGCCGCGCAGGTTGGGCCATCCCATCTGCGGCAGGCTTTTGCAGTAGGCCCCGAGCTGTTCCAGCACATCGACGGTGTAGAGATCGACGAGAAGGGTGCGCCTGGTCTGTTTGCAAGCCCGGTAGATGGTGACCGTTCGATCGATGTTCTGCGCTGACCAGGAGACGAACACGCGACCGGCGGTTTGTTGGAATACGGTCTTGAACCGCTCCTCGAGGGCTCGTTCGGTCGGAAAGGGATCGGCGCGCCCGAGCGTCGTTCCTTCGAGCAGAAGCACATCGATGTCCTTGGGGGGAGCTTTGATCATCCGGTCGACGAGCTTTGCCTTGCGTCCCGTTCGTCGGAAGTCCCCAGAGTAGAGGAGCCTGCGACCGCCAACTTCAACTAGGAGCATGTGCGCGTCGAAGGCAGAGTGATCGGTAAGCAGAGGGGTGACCTTGAAGGGGCCCACTCTGAATGGAGTGAAGCTATCGAAAGTGTGCACCTCCTGGGGTAGCGAACCGCCGGTCAGCGCGACGGTCAGCCGCACTAGTTTTTCTGTGGGACCTCCACACCAGACAGGCCAACTGCCCGGCAGTCCCCGCAACAGACCGTAGTGGTCCTGGTGCGGATGGGACACAATCACACCGTCGACCGGCGTCGAGGTGTCCAGCGTGGGCGGAGGCGAGGCTGCATCCTCGGAGCTGGCATCGAGGGGACTTCCAGCATCCAGAATGAGGCGGTGTCCCTGAAATGCGATCTCGATGCAGTTACCGCCGATCTGGTGGGCCGAACGGTGGACGATGAGCCGCGGGTTCATGGTGTCGGGAGCACTTCGAACATCAGATGCAGGCCTCGAAGCGGGACCGGGCTTCTGCGAGCGAGACAACCGCCTGATCGAAAAGGCCGTAGCCCATGAAACATCCCGTCGCGATGTGGATTTCTGCGTTGGGGCTTGCCGGCAAAGCCTCATCCCCAAAGAATTGTTTACTCAGTGCTCTCATAACGATGTCCTTAATGACCTAGGGGCGGGCAGGGCGCGCTAGGAGCGGGTGGCGATGGCCTCGATTTCGATTAGGGCGCCCAAGGGGAGGCCGGCGACCGCGTAGGTGGCGCGTGCGGGCGGTGCCTCGGGGAAGTAGCTGGCGTAGATGTCGTTGACCACCGGGAAGTCGGCCATGTCCACAAGGAGTATGGTGGTTTTGACCACGTGACCGAGGCTGAGGCCCGCGGCTTCGAGGATGGCTTTGACGTTGTCGAGGGCGCGCGCGGTTTGCGCTGCCACGCCCCCCGGGACTAGCCCGGCGCCATCTGGGGGCAACCCGAGCTGTCCGGAGACAAAGAGCAATTGATCGGTTTGCACCGCCTGCGAATAGGGGCCGATGGCCTGTGGGGCGTGCGCGGTGGTGATGATGCGGCGGTTCATGGCATCTCCTTGTGGCTGGGGCGCAGAGGGCGCGGTTGCGTTGCGTTGCGCGTTACTGGCAGCACCAGGTGCCGGGGATGCGGCCCACGGCGTTTTCTTCGAAGCAAAACCAGGCGCCTTGGGGGCAGGGCCAGGTGGCGGGCGCCATGCAGGGAACGGGCTTCACGCGCTTGATTTGGCAGCTCCCCATGACGGCCTTGTCGGCGCAGATGTGGTTGAAGGTGGCGGTGTCCAGGTCGAAGTGGGGGTGGCTGTTGGTCATGCACCAGTCGCAGGTCTGCTGGGTGTTGCAGGTTTGCCCGCCGGGCCCCATGGACGGGACGCTGCCCACGCAGGGACAACTCGGGGTGGCGCTGCTGGGTTGGTCGCCGGAGAACAGCAGGCAGTTGCCGCACTCCTCTTGGCCGTTTCCGCAATCGCAGTAGCCCGCGCAGCGATCGGTGACCGCGACGATGGCCTTGGTGCCGGTCATGCCTTCGATTTCGTAGCAGAGGCCGGAGGCCGGCGTGAGCCCGAGACCCCAGTTGCGCAAGGGACCGCCGTTTTCGTCCTTGGCGAGTCGGCTGTTGCCGCCCATGAGCGGGGAGAAGGCCACGATGCCCAGGCAGGTGCCGCTGGTGTCTTTGTAGCACCACGGGACATTGCCCAGGTATTGGGAGACCGCGTTGCGCACGTCCATGGTGGCGCCTGCTTCGATGGTGCCGGCGCAACCGCCGCCGTCGGTGAGGTCGCAGTACCAGGTGGCCCAGGCTTCGGGCAGGGTTTTGAGGCCGTTGTACCCGTCATGGTAAGTGCAGGTGCCGTTTTTGCCGCTCGCGCAGGTGCCCAAGGAAGACTGGCAGGTCTCGAGGTTGCAGATGGTGGGCGGGATGCAGAGTTCGATGCTGTCGCTGACGTTGAGGATTTTGCCCTGGTTTTGCCAGCCGCAGGGGGCGCCGTCGTTGGCCGCGCCGGTGTCGGTGGGGGGCGGCGTGTTGGTGTCGGAGCTCGGCGGTGCGCTGGTGTCGGTGGGGGGCGGTGCGCCGGTGTCGGAGCCCGGCGGTGTGCCGGTATCGGAGCCAGTGTTGTTGTTCGCGTTGTTGTTGTTCGCGTTGTCGCCGATGTTGTTGTTCGCGTTGTTGTTCGCGTTGTCGCCGATGTTGTTGTTCGCGTTGTCGCCGATGTTGTTGTTCGCGTTGTTGTCTGTGTTGTTGTCCGGCGTGAAGGTGCCGCGTTCGTCGTTGTCGGAGCAGGCCCCGAGGAGCAGCGGCAACAGCAGGCAGAGTCCCCAAAGTACGTTTTTCATAAGCACCCCTTTGTTGGCGGATGGGTGGCGGCCGGGCAGTCGTTGCAGCGAGGTCGATGAAACATCAGAGGGGGTACTTGCTGCGCCTGCCGGTGGTTTCGCCACGCGTGTCGGTCTCTTATTGGTATCCGAATTCGAGGTGCTTTCCCATCGAAAATGCCGCCGCATTTGAGGGTGTTTCAAGCGAAGCAGCGTGCCGAAACGCTACCACATTTTCGCGAAGGGTTATTCGAGGATCGTCCGCACCGGCCGGAAACCTAGCTGAGAACAACGCTCACCAGTGCTTGCATATATCCGGCTGCTCGGACGAAGCAAACATCCTGTACTTGTGAAAAAACGTCCTCGAGTCTCCATGTCGCTGCCACTTTCCGGCCCGATTGGGTCTGTAATGGTTGTATCGGAGTTTTCATATCTAAATGGAACACCACCGCTAAAGTAGAAGTCCGTCCATTCTTGGACATTTCCCAGTGTGTCGTAGAGGCCCCAGGGGTTGGGTTGCTTTTGGGCCACCGGGTGCACCTCGCCGCCGGAGTTGTGGCAGTACCAGGCGATGTCTTCGAGGGCGGGCTGCTCGTTGCAGGCTGTGAGGGGTTCGTTATGCAGGTCGCCGCCGTAGGTGTGGGTTTCGGTGACACCCGCCTTGGCCGCATACTCCCATTCGGCGCTGGTGGGCAGGCGGTAGCCTGGGCATGAGTAGCGATCGGAAAAACGGTGTATGTTGCCGGTGCATCGGAATGCAAGTTCATAGCCGCCCCAACAACTGGGGAATTTGATCCCTTCATTATTGATGCAGCCATCTCCGATCTCGTTTTCGCAATTGCCCAAGTCGTAGCATGGCTCCAAATTTTCGAGTCTCGACAGTTTGTTGCACCACGCAGCCGCTTCAAAGAAATTGATCAGGGTCACTGGTATTTCGGCGCCTTTTGTCCAAGAGGCGTGCGGCAGGTCGAGCGCCTCCCACTGGGCCTGGGTCACTTCCGTTGCTGCGATTTGAAAAGAACGCGTCAGCGTAACAGAAACCTGTTCTTCGGAAGGGAAGCTACAAGGTGCATCTGGTGGAGAACCAAAGATGAAAGATCCGCTTTCTACCGTTATCCAGGAGATTGCGGGGGGCGATTCATTTCCGGACAGCTCATCGACGTATTGGGTAACGGAAGACTCGGTCGCGCTGTCACTTGCCGTGTTCGAATCGTCGGTTTGCGAAAGTGTGTTTGTCGAGTCTGTTTTTGAATGAAGCTCCGTATCTGTTTGATTGGTTTCGTTGGCTGTTTGGCAGGCATTGCTCGCCAATGCGCAAATAACAATGCTGATATAAATCCAGATTTGTTCTTTGGAGATTGGTATGCGTATCTTCATCGGTAGGTAACTCCTGCGCGTTCCCCGAGTTGTGGAGAAGAACCATTGTCGCTGATGTTGGAAAATCATTTTTGGCATTGGATATCGATGAAAGGTCATGAAATGAAAAGTCATAAAGCCGACTCTACCACGCTTGGCGCCGCGCTATTCGAGGATCGTCCGCAC